>LKMJ01000657.1_pt1 | contig 27684 bp, 34 predicted proteins | sample 643391 | NCBI WGS metagenome assembly LKMJ01 (sample SAMN04112250, study PRJNA286221) | soda lake metagenome | biome: soda lake; feature: Kulunda Steppe; material: water; isolation source: sample PL-Br10 brine of Picturesque Lake | place: Russia: Kulunda steppe | collected 2010-07 | reverse complement strand
GGAGTAACGGCGGCTTGGCCCCGCCAGCAGTCCGGTCATGCCGACCACGACTGCAAACCTGAAACTCCCAACCAAGCGGTGCGGTGCCGTGGGAATCCCACCCCGTTCACGGGTGGGAGGAGGTCAATCCATTGCGATGTAGGTGTGGGTGTTCTCGACGCCCGAGAGGACCTGGATCGAGTCGGCCGCGATCTCTTTGACCATCGCCGGCGAGTCGACTTCGACCTTGGCGATGATGTCGACGTCGCCGGCGACGATATGCGCCGAGAGGACGCCGTCGATCGCCTCGATTTCGTCCCGAAGTTTCCCCGCTTCGCCCGTGTGGGCTTTCACCATCACGTAGGCGACGACCATCCTCAGGCACCTCCCCGAGCGAGAGCGCCATCGGCCTCGCCGACGATGATCTGTTCGACCTCGCGGAGAACGTCGAAGTCGGCGATCGCGACGATACGGTCACCCTCCTCGAGGGAGGCGTCGGCGTCCGGCAGCCGGAGTCGATCGCCCTCCTTGCCGAACGCCAGCACACGGGCGTCGGCCGGCAGCTCCAGCTCGGACAGCGAGTACCCGCGCATCGGCGACCCCGGCGTGACCGTGAGCTGGACGAGCTGGAGGTTGCGCGCGATATCGGCGACCGCCCGGACGCTACCGCCGACCAGGGCGTTTTTCGCGGCGATGGCGCCGAGGCGTTCGGGGTAGATCACTTCGTCGACGTCGGCCGCGTACTTGCCGACGACGTACTCGTGGTCGTCGTCGTCGACCCGGAGGACGGTCCGGCAGTCGTGACGCTTTGCGATCATACAGACGATGAAGTTGACGACGAGATCGCCGGACAGCGCCGCGACGCCGTCGGCACTATCGAGATCCTGTTCGAGCAGGATGGCTTCGTTGCTTCCGTCACCCTCGACCACCTCGAACCCTTCGTGACGGAGTCGCTCGGCCTTCGTTACGTCGGGTTCGATGATGGCCACTTCATGCCCTTCCTCCTGGAGGACGCGTGCGGTTCGCATGCCGACCCGGCCGGCGCCGACGATAACAAATCTCATGGGTCCAACTACGGTGACCGGCCCCAATAATGTTACTCATTCACATATCACCTTCCTTTCATACCGTCCTCCGTATTTAAACTCCCCCGGAAAAGACTTTTCGCGGCAGCGAGCCATCTGGTACCATGGTACACGCGTTTATAATGGCAAAGGCGACGACGGGCGGGGCCGAAGCGTTATCGGAGACGCTCAGCGGGATCGAATACGTCACGGACGTGAACGTCGTCGCCGGGGATTTCGATTTCATCGTCGAGGCCGACGCCGAGGAGATGTACGACATCATCAACTCCGTCGCGACTGAGATCCGCGGCCTCGAGGAGATCGAGGACACGAAGACGTACGTCTGCCTGGAGTGAGTGGCTGTTCGAGTTTGCCGCCGCCTCAGGACAACAGCTCGCGGACGATCTCGCTGGCCTGCTCGAAAACGGCCTCCTTCGGCTGTGTCGCGTCGACCCGGTGGAACCGATCCGGTTCGGACTGAATGAGGGTTTCGTAGTTGTCCCGCACCGCCTCCAGATACGACGCGGTCTCGAATTTGTTCGTCGCGCCGGCCCGTTCGGCCCCGACCTCCGGTGGGAGATCGAAAAACAGCGTCGCGTCGGGCGCTCGGGTGAACGGTTCGTGGATCGACTGTATATACGCCATCGGCGCCTCGAGTGTCCCTTCGAGCGTCGCGCCCTGATAGGCGTATCTGGAGTCCGAGTACCGATCCGACACGACGACGTTCCCGGCTTCGAGCGCCGGTTCGACGACCCGCGAGAGGTGATCGGCGTGATCGGCGGTGTATAAAAACAGCTCGGCCAGCGAGTCGGCGTCGTCGTCACCGATCGACCGGGCGACCGCGTCGCCGTACCACGATTCCGTCGGCTCGCGGGTGAAGACCGTTCCGTCGTCCGGGAGTTCTCTTTTGAGTCCCGCCGCGACGGTCGTCTTCCCGCTCCCGTCGATCCCCTCGAGCGTGATGAGCATATACCCCGATCTCGGGTGGCGTGTACATCAGCGTGGCCATCGCTGCCGCTCACGGCCGTTGAAAAGAAACGCTTCGGTCTCGAAATATGCGCGAGTTAGGCGTCCTCGTCGACGTCGACGCTGGTTTCCTCCTCGGCGGCGACCTCTTCGGGCTTGGCCTCGAGGCGGGTCTTCTGGATCTCGACGCGGCGAAGCGGATAGATCGTCTTCGCCTCGCTGTAGATCGCCGAGGAGAGCCGTCCCTCGACGATGCTGTCGATGAGTCCCTCGAAGGTGCGCTCCTCGGCGGCCTCCTCGACGAGATCGACCATCGTCTTCCGGACGGCTCGCTCCTGGCTGTGGTCGGCGCTTTTCGTCGTGTAGGCGACCGGCTGGACCTGCACGCGGTAGTCGTCCGTCGTCAGGACGGTCACGAAGGCGTCGACCTTCGAGGTCCCGCGACGCGTCAGACTGCGCAGGTAATCACGGGTGAGTTCGTGCTGGATGAACTCCGTGTAGGCGGCGTCGCTGCCGACGTCCGTGATCTGGAAGGTCAGCTTCGTGTTGTTCTCGCTCGGATCGTTCTGCAGTTCGCCGAGCGTCGTCTGGATCGTCCGGTCGTAGACCTGCTCGGGTTCGTCCGCGGGTGTTTCACCGAGTTCGGCCCGGTCGAACATCTCGGGGGCCATCACGGTGTACCATCGCTTCTCCTGTTTCTGTTTGGATACTGATCGTTCGCTCATGGTTGTGTTGTCGTGTCGGTTATGCGCTGTGCAACTGTGAGGTTTGCGACGTAATCGTCGGCCGTCGTCCGGAGCCCGCCGGTCGTCTCGCGCTCGATCGTCGTCGTCACCGTCCCGTCCGGGTCGGCCCGCGTCGACATCTCGTCGGTGTTGTCCGGAGCGAGCGCGGCCGCGATCGTCTCCGGGCGATCGTGTGTCGTCCGGATCGTCACGCTCGGCGTCATACGGCCCCCCTGAACGTCGCGGTGAACTCGTCGGCGGTCTCCTCGAAGATCGCCGTCCCGGTTCCGTTGCCGGCGACCGATCGCCCCTCGAGGGCCGCTGCCGTCTCCGAGAGCGGCCCCTCGATCGCCGTCTCGCCGACGGCGGCGGCCGCACCGTCCGTCACCGCGAGCGCGATCGGCTCCGGCGAACGGTACTGGAACGCGAGCCGGGCGACGGTGCCGAGCAGTTCCGGGGTCACGTCCTCGGTTCGGACCGCATAGAGCCCGTCGTATCGGCCAGTGTCGGCCGTCCGAAGCGCCGTATGTGCCCGCTCGCCGTGGGTACGCCAGGCGGTTTCGGCCGCCGTCTCGACGTCGTTGCCGAGCGCCAGCGCGAGGCCGATCCCCGGCTGGATGCGCGCGGCGGCGTCGAGGACGTCCGCGAAGCCACCGAGCGTCTCGAACCGGTCGGTCACGTAGGGACGAAGCGCCCGTTCGACCGCCTCGGCGGCCCTCGGGGGCGCCTTCTCGACGATCGATAGCGCGAGAAACGAAGCGAGTTCGCGCCCGTTGGGGTCGTCGAGGTCCGAAAGTGCCGATCCGGTCGCCTCGGTGTCACCCGAAAAGCCGGCGTGGACGAGCGTCGAGCCCGCGAGACCCTCGATCGGATCGTCCGTCGGGATCGCTATCCCCGGACGCCGATCGAGGGCGGCCCGTTCGAGGAGTCGGCCGGCCGGTTCCGACCCCGAACAGACGGCGCCGGCGAGTGCGAGTGCCGGATCGAGCGCGTCGGGCGCCAGATCCTCGAGGATCGACGCGGCTTCGAGCGCGAGCGGCTCACTCCGGAGTGTCACGTCGCCGCTCGAGCCGCCGACGGCGACGGTGCAGTCGGCGTCGGTCGCCGGCGGTTCAGGGACGGCCGAGAGGCTGGCCTGATACGGGATCCCGACCGAGTCGAGCCCGCGTGCAAGCAGCCCCGTCGCTGTCAGCGCGTCGCCGTCAGCGGTCGCGACGAGCCGAACGAAGTCGGCGTCGGCGAGCCTTGTGGCGGCGTTTTCGGGCGCGTCCTCCGGGTGGCCGGCGGCTGCCATCGGATTACTCGAGGAGTTCCTTGGCTTCGTCGTACTCGTAGGTGAACTCCGCGTCGAGCTTGTCGCCGCGGTAGTAGTCGACGAGCCGGCGGATCTTCGACTCCGTGTTCTGCAGCGCCCGTTTGTTCTGGGCGTCGCCGGGGTTTCGCTCCATGTGATCGCGGAGCCGGATGGCCCGCTCCATCAGGTTTCTGAGATCCTCCGGGAAATCGCCCGTCGCGTCGTTCCGCTCGAGGATCTCGGTGATCTTCTCGCCCGTCGCGAGCTTCACGTCCGGGACCGGAACGCCCTGAACGCCCTCGTCGCGCAGTTTGCGGCCGATCTGGCTGGGGTCGTGTCCCTCCTCGGCCAGTTCGACGATACGGGATTCGATCGCCTCTTCGTCTACCTCACTCCACTCCGGTGGTTCCGTTGCCGTGGGGCGGTCCGAACCGGACGACCCGCGACGGCGTGAATGCATTCGTGCCATTGTCGAATTGGAACTGCACGGACCGCATCGTGAACGGCGCAGGTCACGGTCGTCGGCGCCGAGCCGACGGGCGCGTTGCGCCAGCACTACCGCAATCCCAAGCCGGCCAAACGACCGGCGAGTCGGATTTGCGATCGTGCGGTTCCCACCGGTACTCGTGGGTTCGGACATTAAACGGTTTCTACTCCCGGTTCGGCTCAGCCGTCGAACTCGTTCACGAAGCGCTGGGTGCGGGCGGCGACGGCCGAACGGAACTCGGAGACGTCGACGCACGAGCCGCTGTCAACAACCTCGGGGTCAAGCCCCGTGGCTTGTCAGTGGACTCCCGTTCTAGCCGAGTAATTCGGCAGGTGTGTAATCACCATTCACATTCAACATCCCTGACTTGAGGGCCAGTTGACTGGTGGCCCATCCACCGCGAGACTTCTGCCCGCGATGGATATAGCCGCAATACCTGACAGCAATGTTCTTTGCCGCGTTGTAATCCGCATTCGCCTCGTATCCACAGTCCTGACACGCGAACTGTTTGTCGTCGCGGTTGTCCTCGTGGGTAAACCCACAGTGCGAACAACGCTGGCTCGTGTACGCAGGCTTCACGAAGTCCACGAACAGTTCTGTGGATTCAACCTTGTATTCGACCAGTTTCACGAACTTCGCGTAAGCCCACTGCTGGAACTGACTGCCGTTCGCAATGTTTTCGCGGATATGGGTTAGGTTCTCGAAGATCATGCCGTCCACATCCGCGTTGTGAGCTTCTTCGATGAGGTCGTTTGCTCGGTTATGCAACCAGTCCAGTGACCACTCGCTGAACGCACTCCCGATGGATTTGATGGTGAGGTGTGCCGAGCGCGTTCCTGTCTGTTGCAGACGGGCACGACGTTGCTCATACTGGTCGCGCTTGTGGTTCAGATAATCAGCACTACCAATGAACGCACCTGTGGAGGTGGCGGCGAACGCGCCGGTCACGTTCAAATCCACTCCAAGAACCACTCCGTTCTTGTCGTGATCGTCGGGTGACTCGGCTTCTTGGTGTTCTGTTCCGTCAACCTTGTAGTCTGGATTTTTCAGCGTGACGTGCAGGTAAAACGTATCGTCCTGCTCGTCGTACTGGAGCGTAGCACTAGAGGCATCCCAGTCGTCGTTCTTGTAGTACCGACCGAACGGCGTTTTCTCGCGCTCGTCTTCAGGTGGAAGAACGTATTCAGCTTTGACTCTGCCGTTCGGTGTCGAAAGTGTGGCATGGTCGGCGTTGAACGTCGCAGAGCGTTTGTCGTAGACGACACTCCACGAGTCAAACTCGGGTTGACTCGTTTTCTCGCCCTGTTTTAGTTTCTCGACGCCGCCTGTGACAGCCTGGATAGCCCGTCGGATGCCTTTCTGGACGAGATTGGCGGTGAGGTCAGTTTCGTCGCGCAAGTCGTCGTACAGCGCGTCTTCTGCCTTGCTCTTGCTGATGATGCAGTAATCATCGTACCGCCACGCCCACTCGCTTGTTCGGTTGGCACAGTGCAGGAATTGGTCTTTGGTTTGATGGAGGTCGCCACGACGCTGTGTGGGAACGTCGAGTTTGATGGGAACGGTGCGTCGTGGCGCGTCGTCGTCCATCGTGGTTCACATTTGAAGATCTTATCTGATAAATATTTATATTATATAGTGGGGGTCGGTCTTGCTGTTGAACGTTGTTGGCATCATCAAGTGTCGGCTTCCTCCACGGGGTCAAGCCCCGTGGCATTCGCCTCGAAATTCTGTGAAAGAGCCGTCCGTGTTTCTCACGGAGGATGTCCTCGATCGTCCGATCGTACAGCGACTCGAAGGAAACGGGCTCGTTTCGGGATCGGAGCTCGGCGGCGATCTTCTCGAACCGACGGTCGTCCGCGTAGCTGTCCGCCAGCTCCTCGGCCGGGGCGTCGATCGGCTCCGGCCCCTGTGGCTCGTCGAACTCGGGGTGTCGTAACTCCGCCCGGCCACCCTTCTTGTTCCGGATGACGACGCCCCTTGCAGGGCCATCGTACCAGGCTGAATCCGGGATCACATAGGAGTCGGGATCGAAATCGCGGGTGTTGCGTTCCCGTTCGACGGCGTTTACGGGCTCGAGGCCGAGCCGATCGAAGATCCCTTCGGCGGCGTCCGGCGGCCGAAACGACTCCTGTTCGGCCGAGTAGACGTCGACGCCGAGAAACGAGGGAAGTCGATCCCAGTCGTACTCAATCTGACGGCGGTGTGTCGCCACCCCGAAGAGGACGACCGACTCGACGTCGTCGACGGCTCCACGAAGCGTCTCCCGATCCAGCCGCTCGCGGACGTGTCGGACGGCGTGGCCGTAGTGTTCGGGAACCGAGCCGGCGTCCTCGTAGACGCGGTCCCGGTCGCCGAACCGGACCAATCCGTTCTCGCGGAGCTGGACCCGGAGCAGGTCGCCGTCGATCAGCTCCGTGAGCCACAGATGACCCGACTCGAGGAGTCCGTCGGGCGCGTCCTCGAGTTGGGGGATCTCGGGGTAGCGCTTCATCAGCGGTCGAGGCGGATACCCCGACCCTTGAGGTCGGGGAGGAAGCCGACACTTGGGGATACAACCACGTTTCACAGCACGGCCAACTCCCCATCCTCGCTGCCAAACACTAACTATTAAATGGTTTTCTCGTGTCTAATGAAGTATGGCAGAGGTGGTCAGGAACATCCAAGTCAAACTCAACATCCCTGAGTCACGACACTCGGATGTTGACCAGACCTTCGAGGAGTTCCGTCAAGCCGCCCAACACGTCTCAGACTACGGCTGGAACGACGACCTTGACCACCTCGTCAAAGCCAAAAACAAACTCCACAAAGCCACGTACACCGAGGTCCGTGAGAAAACCAACCTCCAAGCAAGCCTCGTCCAATCCGCCAGAAACCTCGCCGCCGACGCCTTGTCGAACTGCAAGGACTTGCTCGAAGACGACAAGAACACGAGCAAACCAGAGTTCCGAGGCACTGTCATCGTGTACAACGGGCGTACCATCACATACAACGACGACCACGTCACACTCGCCACCACAGACAACCGCGTGACAGCCGAATACGTCCTCCCACACGACGACGAAGACACACCGTTCGAGGAATACTGGAACGAGGCTGAATGGGAGAAGAAAGAGGCCACGCTCCACAAGCGCGATGGTGAGTACTACCTCCACGTTGCCGTTGAGAAAAAAGTAGAACCTGTTACTGATGATTCGACCGAGAACGGAGTGGTTCTCGGCGTAGACCTCAACGTGGACGGCTACCTCGCCGTCACCAGCACGGGAGCGTTCCTCGGCAACGCGGATGAGCTGAATCACGAGCGCGACGAGTATGAACGTCGGCGTGGAAACCTCCAGCAAACAGGAACTCGCTCGGCACACCTCACCATCCAGTCAATCGGTGACCGGTTTGCCGAGTGGAGCCGCCATCGTCTGCACGACGTGTCGAACGACATCATTCGAGAAGCCGTTGAGAACGACTGCACGTACATCGCGTTCGAGCGGTTGAAGTATATCTGGACGCGCATCTCGAACGCCTCGAAATTCCAGCAGTGGGCGTTCCGCGAGATTCAGCGACAGGTCGAGTACAAGGCCGAAGAACACCGCATCGAAGTGGAGACGGTTACGCCACAGTACACGTCGCAACGGTGCAGTCACGGCGAGTGTGGATTCACCCACGAGGATAACCGTGATGGCGATGAGTTCGAGTGTTTGAAGTGCGGGAAGGAGTTGCACGCGGATTACAACGCGGCGCGGAACGTCGCGTGGCGTCTTGTCCAGAACTGGCTCAAGTCTGGTTCTGGACGGGCCACCAGTCAACTGGCCCTGAAGTCAGGAACCGTGAACGCGAACGGCGATTTCAACGCCTCCGCAGTATAGCGGCAGAGCGGGAGTTCACTGACAAGCCTCGGGGCTTGACCCCGAGGCAGTTGACCAGGGAAGGTACCTGACGCTGACGACGCCGGAATCGGACCGGATCTCGACGCGGTCGACATCGAGACGGGCGGCCCGGACGAGCGTCGCTTCGTCGTTCAACACGTCCTCGACGGCCGACTCGGTCCGTCCTTCGGGGACGGCCAGCACGTGGATCTCGCCCTCGCCGGCCCGTTCGGTCGCCGTCACCTCGCCGACCGGCTGTTCGGCGGCGAGGTCGCGCTCCTGTTTCGTCGGCGGCTCCGGGCTCTCCTCGACGGGGATGTTCCGTCGGATCTCGACGTCGACGAGCCGGTAGGTCACCTCCATCGGCGGCTCCGGCGTGACCGTTCCCTCGACGAGATCGCCGGTCTCGACGCCGGGGTTCTCGGCCAGCGTGTGCACCTGCCCGCGGTCGACGTCTTTCAGTACCGCCGATCCCTCGTCGGCGTGGGTCACGAGGAACCGTCCCTCCTGTTCGCTCATACGGGACCGAAGGCGCCCATCGCTTTTCGGCGTTTCGGGCCACAGTCGTCGGCGCTTCGAGTCGTGGGCATCGGCAGGCCCTTTAGGACCCGCCACGGGATTGGGAGTATGAACGTTGATTTCGGTAACGCGCTCGCTTCGGAGGCGGTGACGGGCGTTTCGGAGCCGTCGCTCGATCGGCTCGACGACCGCGTCGCCCGGGCCCACGAACACATCGAGGCAGGGATCCGGAACCGAACGTTCGGCTATGCGAGCCTCGCGCTCCCCGAGGACACCGATCCATCCGCGATCCGGGCGGCCGTCGAGGGGTTCGATCCCGAGGCGGTGTTGACCGTCGGCATCGGCGGCTCCGCGCTCGGAGCCGAGACGATCACCGAAGCGCTCGGCATCTCGGACCATTACAGCCTCGACAACGTCGATCCGGCCCGAACGGAGCGGCTCCTGTCGGAGCTTCCCCTCGAGTCGACACTCGTCAACGTCGTCTCCCGGTCCGGAACGACGGCCGAGACGCTGGCGAACTTCCTCGTGGTCCGTTCGGCGATGGCCGAAGCGGGCGTCGAGTGGACCGACCGGACGGTCGTGACGACAGGCGAATCCGGCCCGCTCAGGGAACTGGCCGACGAACACGATCTGCCGACCTGTTCGGTTCCGGACGGCGTCCCCGGGCGCTTCTCGGCGCTGTCGGCGGTCGGGCTGGTGCCCGCCGCCGCGCTCGGCTGCGACATCGAGGCGATACTCGAGGGCGGTGCCGAGGGTCGGGCATCGCTCTCGCCGTCGCTTTTCGAGACGCCGGCGTACGCCTACGGCGCCGTGGCCTACGCCCTCGAGAACCGCGGCGCGACGACGAACGCGTTCGTCCCCTACGCCGAGGCGCTCGAACCGCTCGCGGAGTGGTTCGCCCAGCTGTGGGCGGAAAGCCTCGGCAAGGACGGCCTCGGACAGACGCCGGTCCGGGCGCTCGGAGCGACCGACCAGCACTCCCAGCTGCAGCTGTATCGGGCCGGACGGAAGGACAAACTCGTCACGCTGCTCCGGCCGCGGGAGCGCGACGACGTGGGGATCCCGGAGACGGATATCGAGTCGCTGTCGTATCTCGGCGGCGAGACGCTCGGCGAGTTGCTCGACGCCGAGTTCGAGGCGACGGAGGCCTCGCTGGCCGTCGCCGGACAGCCGAACGTCCGGATCGAGATCGACCGACTCGACGCGGAAAACGTCGGGCGACTCCTCTATGAGCTGGAGGCGGCGTGTATCCTCGTCGGGGAACTCTCCGGCGTCGAGACGTTCACCCAGCCGGCCGTCGAGTGGGGCAAACGGGCCGCCCGCGGTCTGCTCGGCGGCGAGGACGCCGAGGAAGCCGAGACGGTCAGCGAGAAGACGGTTCGGCGGGTCGAGTAGCGTCTCGGGGTCGACGGACGGTTTCTCAGAGCGATCCGACCGTGTCGAGATACGTCAGTCCGAACGTGATCGCGTTGTACAGTCCGTGGGCCAGCGCCGGCACGAAGAGGTTCCCCGTGTACTCGTAGACCACTCCAAGGATCGCCCCGAGCGGGAGGAGGATCGCGAAGACGGTCACGAGCGTTCCGGCGAGGTTACTGGGATCGAGATAGGCGAGGATATGGACGACCGCGAAGACGACGGCGGCGATACCGATCGCCCAGCCGGTGTCGAAGACGTCGGCGAGACGCGTCTGGATGACCCCCCGATAGAGGAACTCCTCGGCGGGACCGACGACGAGAAGCGACAGGGGGATGAATACGAGCGCGATCGCGGGGTCGGCGGCGATGGTGTCGGCGATACTGTGATCCGTGAAGGGCAGTCCGAGCCGGTCGATCACCGTCGGGATCGCGACCGCGAGCACGAGCAACGCCAGCACCGTCGCCGCCGTCCACAGGAGATCCCTGAGTGAGGGGACGTCGAGTCGGACGTATGAAAACGGGAGTTCGTGCCGGATCATGTACAGCACGCCGACAGCGGCGACGCCTAGATACGTGCCCAGCGAGAAGACGAGCTGGCCAGACAGCGATTCGGGCGACAGCGAAAGCGGCGCGCCGACGAGCGAGAACGTAACCAAACCGACGAGAAACCCGACGAGGAGACCGACGGTGCCGAGCGCTGCCATCGCGGCGACGACCGCGATGGGGGCGGACGAGGTACGTTCGGACGACTCGGTCATTGCTGGTCGTTCGGACGACTCGGTCATTGGTTCCCGTTCGGCCGAGCCCCGATTAAGCCTGTTCGTCCGGGATTCGTCTGCCGTTTGTCTGACATAAGCTTATGCGAACCGGTAACATACTGCCGAACATGGCCCGCTACTGTCTCGAGTGCGACGAGCGGATGGCCAGACGGATCGAAGGGCTGGCGACCCGCTATGGGCTGACGGAGGAAGAAGTCCTCAGACAGCTCGTCGAGGCAGGGCTCGAAGAGACCGACGACCGGATAATCCGCTGAGACGGTCACCCGGAGCGTCAGGGTCGTTTCCGTTCGAGTCCGCTCCCACAGATCTCACAGCGGTCGTGGTTCTCGTCGAAGACGCGCCCACAGCCCTGACACTGGAACTGCCAGTCGCGGCGTTCGTCGATCCCCTCCTGGGCGATGACCTCGACGGTGATATCGAGCTTTTCGGCGACGTTCTGCATCGCGTAGTCGTCGGTCACCAGCGTGGCGTCGAGTTCGAACGCGGTCGCAAGCAGGCGGACGTCGGTCCGCGAGAGCGTCTCCTCGTCCCCGGTCTCGCGGGCGGCCCGTTCGACGCGCTCGACGGTCTCGGTATCGGGGATGTGGATCCGCATTCCCGACCCCTCAAGCGCGTCGAACCGGTAGCCGGCCTCGTCCTCGAGCTCCTCGCGGACCAGCGGGATCGTCGCGATCGAGTCGCTCGTCGTGTACTCGTTGATGAACGCCGATGAATCAAGAACCTGCATCGAACTCAGCGATCGACGACGATCGTATCCTTGACCGCCTGGACACGGCTGACCGGGACGCGGTAGTTGCCCTGCTCGTCGCGGTCGAACTCGAGTTCGCCCGCGCGCTGGCCCGGATCCAAAAGGAGATGCTGCAGGGACCCGGTTTTGAGGTCCATCGTGATGTTGTAGAGGGTCCCGAGGTTGGCGCCGTCGGACCCCATGACTTCCTTCTCCGAGAGGTTTTCCGCGAGTATATCTGGCATATCTCCCGCTTGACGTTTATCCGGTATGAACGTTCGGGTCCAGTACAGAGGTTCATCGCCGACGCGAGATTGAAACGATTATATGACCGCGGCGGCCACTAATACACAAGAGTTTTTTCTATGTCTGAATCCGACACCACCGACATCGGGGACAAAGCGGAGTTACGGACGCCCATCGTCGCCGTCCTCGGTCACGTCGACCACGGGAAGACGAGCCTCTTGGACGAGGTCCGCGGCTCGGCCGTGACGGCGGGCGAGGCCGGCGCCATCACCCAGCATATCGGAGCGACGGCGGTCCCCCTCGAAACGATCTCGGATATCGCGGGCTCGCTCGTCGACCCGACCGACTTCGATCTGCCCGGCCTGCTTTTCATCGACACGCCCGGCCATCACTCGTTTTCGACGCTGCGCTCGCGGGGCGGGGCGCTCGCCGACATCGCGATCGTCGTCGTCGACGTCAACGACGGCTTCCAGCCACAGACCCACGAGGCGCTGGACATCCTCAAACGGACCCAGACGCCGTTCATCGTCGCGGCGAACAAGATCGACACCGTCGCCGGCTGGAACCCCAATCCGAACAGCCCGGTTCAGGCGACGCTGGAAAAACAGAGCGACCGGGCCGAAGACCGGCTCAACGAGAAGCTCTACGAGATCATCGGCCAGCTCTCGGACGAGGGTTTTTCCGCCGACATGTACTGGCGCGTCCAGAACTTCCGGGAGAACATCGGCGTCGTGCCGGTTTCGGCCGAGACCGGCGAGGGGATCCCCGACCTCCTGACGGTGCTCATGGGGCTCTCCCAGCGGTATCTCAAAGAGGAGATGTCGATCGACGTCGACGGCCCCGGCGTCGGGACGGTTCTGGAGGTCAAAGACGAGCGCGGCTTCGGGACGACGCTGGATATCGTCCTCTACGACGGCACGATCCGGGCCGACGACACGATCGTCGTCGGGGGAACGAACGAGCCGATCATCACCGACGTCCGGGCGCTGTTGCAGCCCCAGCCGCTCGCGGAGATCCGGACCGAAAAGCAGTTCGAACAGGTCGAATCGGTCCGGGCCGCGGCCGGGGTGAAGATCGCCGCGCCGGACCTCGACGACGCGATGGCGGGCGCGCCGGTCCGCGTCGTCCGCGACCGGAACGTCGAGGAGATCGTCGCCGAAGTGCGCGCCGAACTCGCCGATATCGAGGTCACCACGGACGAACAGGGGATCGTCGTCAAGGCCGACACGCTCGGCTCGCTCGAAGCGATCGCGAGCACGCTCGGGGAGGCGGAGATCCCCATCGTCCGCGCCGAGGTCGGCGACGTCGCCCCCCGGGATGTCGCGGTCGCTTCGACGGCCGACGAACCGAAACACGCCGCGATCCTCGCCTTTAACGTCGACGTCCTCGACGACGCCGAACGGGAAATAGAGGAGGGTGACGTCGATCTGTTCGCCGACGACGTCATCTACCAGCTCGTCGAGGAGTACGAGGAGCACGTCGCGGCCATCGAGGACGCCCAACAGGAGCAGATCCTCGACAAGATCCAGCGGCCCTGCCGGTTCCGGATCCTCGAGGATCACACGTTCAGACAGTCCAACCCCGCCGTCGTCGGCGTCGAAGTGCTCTCGGGGACCCTGAAGCGGAACTCCCGCGTCGTCAAGTGGAACGGCAACCAGCCCGAACGCGTCGGCGAGCTGAAATCGCTGCAGGACGCGGGCGATGACATCGATTCGGCCCGGGCCGGCGAGTCCGTCGCCGCCTCGATCGACGGGCCGACCGTCGGCCGCCAGATCAACGAGGGCGACGAGCTGTGGACGGAGATCCCGGAGAAACACGCGAAGGTCCTAGAGCAGGAACTGGCCGACGAGATCCCGTCCGACGAACTCGAGGCGCTCCGGATGTATCTCGACAACCATCGGAAGCGGGACCCCTTCTGGGGGAAGTGAAGCGCCTCGGGATCGAGTGGGTCGGGACGCGGAGCGGCTTGTCGTTACGGGCCCCTTCGATTTTCACGATCGCGAGGGGGGAAGTCTCTCGAGCGACTTCTGTTGAAATCCTTAGAAAGTGACACTAACCGGGGGCTGAATACAGGGGGGTAGTTCACGCTGAGCTGGAGCCAAAGACCGGTTCCGGGTCGGTGGGTCGGGTGCTATCACAGACCCGGACGCGACCGTCGGCATGGACGAACACGTTCCAGTTTTCGACTCGAAAGCTGAGGAGAGCATCCGCGTTTTTTGTCTCGTCGTGCTCTCGAAACAGGCTGTCGATGGCATCGCCGTCAACGAATTCATACAGCGGTGGAAGTTCGATCGGGTCGACCTGGGCCGCCTCCGCCAGCGCCTCGATGATGATCTCCGAGGGCGACCGATCACTCTCGGGGCTGTACAGCGCATCAACGACTGGTGTGCAACCGCGATAGATCGTCAGTTTCCCCTGTTCCATACCGCTAATCGGTATGGGGGCATCATTAAAATACTGTGTCATACGGTCACAAACATTATGGCCCGAAGTGCTCGGCCTGTCTCGCCTGTAGACACGGCCGGGCATGTTCCCTGCCTGTCACCGATAAAACCTCCTCAGACTTCCCGGGCCAGCCACGTCGCCGTCGCCTTCCACGTCAGGACGACTTCACGTCCCTCCGCCAATCCGAGTCGGTCGACGCTGTCGGCCGTCACCAGCGCCCGAAAGACGGCGCCGTCGACGTCGACACCCACGGTGAACACCGTTTCACCCCGCTCAATCTCCCTGACAGTTCCGGACAGCTGGTTTCTCGCACTCGTCGAATCGGGGTCCGGATCGGCCGTCGGATCGAGGACGGTGAGCGCGTCGGCCCCGATCCGGACCTGGACGAGGTCATCGAGAGCGACACCGTCGTGCAGGCCGCGCACGGTGCCGACGCTCGTCGCCACGTCCGCCAGTTCGCCCGAGACGGACGACACCGACCCCTCGAGAACCGTTTCGGGGACCCTAGCGGTCGCCGACAGCGCGACCTGCAGCCGCTCGTACTGGTTCAAGAGTCGTCTCGCGTTGTCGGTCAATCTACTTCCGCCCCCGCTACTGCCGCCCCGGCGTCGCTCGACGAGGTCGCCGAACACCGATTCGAGCGCTTCGATCCGGGAGAGATCGCGGGCCCGCGATCGGCCGAGGTTCGTCGACGCCTTCGCCACCGAGCCGGCTTCGCCGATCGCCTCGAGCAGCGCCACGTCCCGTTCGTCGAACTCCACCCCGTCCCGGACGAGCGCTGCGCGACCCTGGCCACTCGTTTCGTCCATATCGGACACGTGGCCGGGGAACGTTTTAGAACCTCGTTCGCTTTCCGGCTCAGTAGACCAGTTCGCCGTCGATGAACTTCCGCACCCGGGGATCGTCGGGATTCGAGAACACGCGCTCGGTGGGGCCGCACTCGATGACTCGTCCCTCGAGCATCACGGCGACGCGGTCCGCGATACGCTCCGCCTGGTTCATGTCGTGGGTGGCGACGGCGACGCCGAGCCCGCGCGTCCGTGCCGTCCCGATCGCGTCCTCGATGACGGCGGTGTTCCGGGGATCGAGGTCGGACGTGGGCTCGTCGAGGAGCAGGAAATCGGGGTCATAGGCGATCGCGCGGGCGAACGCCACCCGCTGTGCTTCCCCGCCCGACAGCGAGCTCGCGGACTGTGTCTCCATTCCCGCGAGCCCGACGATATCCAGCGCTTCGGCGACCGTCTCGCTCGCGTCTTCGCCACCGAACCGCGAGAGCCAGTTGGCGAGCCGACCGCGCCAGCTCCGCCGGATGTGTCGACCGTAGCTCACGTTCCGCCGGACGGTCGCATCGAAGAGGTTCGCCTCCTGGAACACCATCCCGATCCGCCGTCGAACGTCGAGCCGTTCGCGCTCGGAGAGCGTCCACACGTCGGTGCCGTCCATCTCGATCGTCCCCGCGTCCGGTCGATGAAAGAGCGACAAGAGTCGGAGAAGCGTCGTCTTTCCCGTTCCGGAGGGGCCGATGATCGCCACGGTCTCGCCCCGCTGGATCGCGAGTGTCACGTCGTCGAGCACGTCGGTGCCGTCGAACCCGTGGCTGACGTCTCCGAGCGCGAGTCCGTCACCCGTCGTCCGCTCCCGTTTGTGCTGTCGCTGTCGCATCATATGCGCCCACCACCCAGCCTGAGCACGATCCCGTTGATCACCAACACGAGTGCAACGAGGATCACACCGAGGATCATCGCCAGCTCGAAGCGCCCCTGTCGGGCTTCGGTCTGGATCGCCGTGGTGAGCGTCCGGGTGACGGACGTGCCGTCGGCGCCGGCGATGTTGCCGCCGACGATGAGCACCGAGCCGACTTCGCTGATCGCTCGCCCCAGTCCGGCCAAAACGCCGGTTGCAATCCCGTAACGCGCCTCCTTGATCGTTGCGAGCGCGACGTCGAGGCGGGTCCCACCCAGCACGTACGCCGCGTCGCGGACGCCCTCCTCGACGCTGGTGACGGCGGCCAGACTCACGCCCGTGATGACCGGCGTGGCGAGGACGAACTGCGACATGATCATCGCCTCCTTCGTGAAGACGAGGTCGAAGGTGCCGAGCGGTCCCTGATTCGAGACGGCGAACAGCACGAGGAGTCCGACGACGACGCTCGGGAACCCCATTCCGGTGTTGATCAGGGCGACGACGACCCCTTTGCCGGGAAACTCCGAAAACCCGACGAGTACGGCGATCGGAAGGCTCACCAGCGTGCTGATCAGGACGGCCGTGAGACTCACGTACAGCGAGACGTAGACGATGCTCTCGACGTAGTTCCGCTCGAAGGGGAAATCGACGAAAAGCGGGGTGAAGCCGTCCGCGATGGGAACGACCGACGGTACCAGTTCGATCATGTGTTGGGGGTCACTCCTCGTCCGGTGTCCAGTCCTCGGGGACGTACTGCTGGAAGTTCGGATCCTCCGAAACGGCTTCGGGGAAGAACAGCGGTTCGTCCTCGACCGTGTACTCCTCGATTATCTCTTGGCCCTCTTGAGACGTGAGGAACCCGATATAGGACATGGCGAGGTCGTAGTTGACGTTCTCGTGGACGCCGGGGTTAACGGCAACGATGCCGTACGGGTTCGCGAGGAGCTCCGGCCCGCCTTCGATCGGCCCTTCGACGCGGATCGAAATGTCGAGTTCGGACTGCTGAGAGAGGTAGGTTCCCCGGTCCGCGAGCGTGTATCCGGGCGTCTGGTTCGCCTGATTCAACACCTCGCCCATCCCGCTTCCGGCCTCGCGGTACCACTCACCGCCGGGTTCGACACCGGCGGCGTCCCAGATGGCGAGTTCCTTCGCATGCGTGCCGGAGTTGTCGCCACGCGAGACGAAGACGGATTCCGTTTCGGCGATCGTCCGGAACGCCTCGGTCACCTCGTCCATCCCGTCGATCCCGGCGGGATCGTCCCCGGGGCCGACGACGACGAAATCGTTGAACATGAGGTCGCGGCGGTTGACGCCGTAGCCCTCGCGCATGAACTCGTCTTCGAGCGACCGGGCGTGAACCATCACGACGTCCGAATCGCCCGCCCGTCCGGTTTCGAGTGCCGCCCCGGTCCCCTGTGCGACGGCGTCGACCGTGACACCGTAGCGCTCCTCGAACGCGGCGTTCACCTCGTCCAGTAATCCCGTGTCGTAGGTGCTCGTCGTCGTCGTGAGGGTGAGCGTTTCCTCGAGGATCTCCGCGCTCTCCGCCTCGCCATCGACACCCCCACATCCGGCGAGCGCCGCCGTCGTTCCCCCGGCGATTGCAGCGAGGAATTCACGCCGTTGAATCATTTACGATACATCGTTTTTGAGGAACGTATTTAGACGTTTCGTGACATACGTAATTAAAACAAGTTACCCGAAGGGGTACGTGACCGGAAAGCAGCGTCGTATAATCGGGTCGGTCGGACGAGGAGTAATGACATTTAATTATCTTCAGAACGAATCATGGTCCATGTCCCAGCCACAGACGCGGACCCTAACTCGGTACGATGGCCTGTTGGCCGCGATGCCGGCTTCGGTCGCCGGCGGTGCCGCCGCAGGCTGGTGGTCGACGCTGTCGACAGTGGTGGGGATCGGTGCCGGCGGCGCCGTGGCGGCACTTCTCGTCGCCGTCTCGCTTTTCGTCGTGCCGCCGAGCTGAACGCCCGGACCCCGGGCTCACCGGGGACGGGCGCCCGTTCCTCGCTCGACGCTTTCGAGATCGAACCGGCCGTCCGAGGCCGAAACGCCGGCGTAGGGATCGGAATCGAGCAACAGCGAGCCGTCCAGATCCGCGTAATCGAGAAGCGGCAGCAGGTGGGCAGCGCCCGATATCGAGACGTTCGTCTCGATCATACAGCCGCACATGACCTCCAGCCCGCTGGCCCGGGCGGCGTCGATCAACTCGACCGCGGGCGTCAACCCGCCGGTCTTCATCAGTTTCAGGTTCGCGATGTCACAGCGGTCGGCGATCGCCGGCACGTCCTCGGGGACCCGACAGGACTCGTCGGCGGCGATCGGGAGTGGTGACCGCTCGTAAACGTACCGGAGCGCCTCGGGGTGTTCGGCCGGAACGGGCTGTTCGACGAACTCGACGTCGTACGATTCGAGCGCCCGACACATCCCGACGGCTTCCTTCGCCGTCCACGCCTCGTTCGCGTCGACCCGGATCGTGGCGTCGGGAACGGCCTCACGGACCGCCGAGACGATCTCGAGGTCCCGATCGGTGCCGACTTTGAGTTTCAACACCGGGAAGCCGGCCTCGACCGCCTCGCGGGCCCGGTCGGCCATCGTCGCCGTGTCGTCGATCCCGATCGTAAAGGAGGTCGGCGGACAGGTCTCCGGATCGGCGGCACTGCCCAGCAGGCGATAGACCGGTTCGTCGAGCAGCTTACCGGCGAGATCCCACAGCGCGATGTCGACGGCAGCCTTGGCGGCGGGGTTCTCCCGGGCGGCAGCCGCCATCCGGTCGGCGATCTCCCGTCTCGCATGGGGATCGCCGACCGCATCGACCGTTGCGAGTAGGTCGGGTAAGAGCGCCTCGACCGTCGAGGCCGTCTCGCCGTAATGTCTCGAAGGCGCCGCCGCGCCGTACCCCGTTTCCCCGCGGTGTTCGATCTCGACGACGACGTTTTCGGTCTCCGTCCTCGTCCCGCGGGCGATCTCGAAGGGGACCTCGAGGGGAAGCGAAACGGTGTCGAAGCGCGTCCTCATAGCTGTTCCACCAGTCGATCCGCACCGTCTCGAACCGGATCGACGGCCGGGGCTCCGATCGCCGCGCCGTACGACTCGATCGATTCAGCCGCCTCGTCGGGCTCCAGTCCGTGCGTGTTCAGCGCCCCGCCCAGAAGCGACGCCGGGGCGACCGGTTCGGCGAGTTCCAGATACAGATCGGTGATCGCTCCCGGCTCCGTGATCGGGAACGATTCGTACCCGTGGATCCGCTCGCGGCCCGCCTCGTGACAGAGCACGAGGTGATCCGGCTGGGCGCCGTGGAGGATCCCGCAGGTGACGGCCGAGTACGCTGGATGGACGATCGATCCCTGTCCCTCGACGAAGAGGTAGTCGTGATCGTCCGCCCGTTCCTCGATCAGTCGCTCGACGGCGCCGGCGGTGAAGTCGCTGATCGTCCGGTCGATGGGGATCCCCCCGCCGTCGATCATGATGCCGGTCTGACCGGTCGGGACGAAACCGGCATCCAGTCCGACCTCCCGGGCCGCCTCGAGGAGTTCGAGCGTCGTCGTCATCTTGCCGGTCGAACAGTCGGTGCCGACCGTCAGAACGATCTCGCAGTCGAGTTCACGGGCGGTCCCGGAGGCGACGGTGAGGTCGTCGGGCGGATCGCGGACGTCCCGCAGTTCGATGCCGTACTCGTCGGCCAGCGCCGCGAGTTCCTCGTCCTCGTTGAGGAAGTAATGGAGCCCCGAAACGACGTCGGCGCCGCGTTCGATCGCCCCCCGAACGTCCGGACGCCAGGACTCCTCGAAGCCGCCGCCGATCGGGGCGATACCGATATACAGGGCGTCGAACGCCGGGGCGTCGTCGACGCTTTCGACGATCGGGACGTCGGCCGCCTCGAGGTCCGGGAGATGGTCACCGACCGTCGTTCCGGCGGTGTCACGATCGAGGACGGCGACGACGTCCTGGTCGCCGTACCGCAGGACGCCGACGGCGGTCTTGGCCCGGTCGGGAAACTTCTCGTGTGCGAGGATCGCGATGCGCATGGTAGCGCCGAGACGGCGATCCCTAATAAAAACACCACTGACGAAAGGGTCTCGGTCCGGAGTCTGCCTAGAGGCCGTACAGCCTGACCGACCAGAAATCGTCGATGGCATCCGACAGCGCCGCCTTCGGCTTCCCGGTCGCATCGACCGCGGCGCTCACGTCGGCGTCGAACTCGCCGATCAGTCGGCGGTCGCCGACGACGTACAGCCGGTCGACCTCGAGCCCGTCGAGTGCGGCGTGACATTTCTCGACGTGTGCGTCGATCTGATCGTCGCGGATGCGCTCGAACCGCGACTGTGAGAAGCCGCCCTTCGAGTGGTCGCTTTTGACGTCGCTTTCGAACCCCTCGACGGAGACGCGCTCGTCGTCCTCGTAGACGCCGACGGCGAACGTATCGGAGCGGACCAAGGCGAGCGCAAACCGGCCGGTGGGTCGGAACCACGATCGCTCGACGGTCGGCGTTGCCGCCCACTCATGGAACGGATCCGGAGCGATCGGCGGCCGGAGCGCGACCGCGAGCATGCCGGCATCGTCGGTGCAGACGAGACAGGGCGACGCACGGGAAACGAGCGTGGCTCTGTCGCCGAGCAGTTCGCGGAGTTCGTCCGGGATGGAGCCGTCGACGTAGGCGGTCAACACGCTCTCCGGATCACCCGTATAAGAGTTCAGACGCGAAAGCACGGAGTCGACCCGCTGCGGACGAAGCGTTTCCTCCCGCCTGAAGCCGATCCCGGGGTCGTCGGCTTCGGTTTCGAGCTGCCCTTCGAGATCCGCGATCCGGTCCTCGAGGCGGTTGATCCGCTCCTCGGCGGCCTGCTTCGCGCTGACGGCGTCGGCCCGGCGCTCGCTTTCGGCCTCGAAGCGGGCCTCGAGGCTGTCTCGCTGTTCGGTCAGGTCCTCGATCCGTTCTTTCAGTTCGGTCCGACCGAGGAGATCGTCGAGCATCGTCGGACCGACGGCCGGGCGCGTCTAAAACCCAGCGGGCTCGTCGGTGCCGAACTCGAGTAGCTGTCGGGCGCGGTCGGCCTTCGCGAGGAGTACTTCCTGTAGCGTCGGCGGGTTGTCGACCCGCGTCGCGGACAGGGCTTGCTCGGGGAGTGCGAGCGTTCGGCCGGGGACGTCCTCGGCTCCGTGTACTGCGAGATGTGTCGATCCGACCTTCATCACGAGCGGATCGGCGTCCGATTCGGACCCGTACAGCGTTTCGTTGACCTGCTCGTGGTGGCTCCGGTGTATTGCCGCGCGGTCCCCATCGTACGGCTCTACGTAGAGCCGCCCGAGGTAATACCCGCTTGAGAACTGTTCGAACATGCCGCTATATCCGTGTTAACATGCAACATATATAAGCGTTACCGGGAACTCGAAGGACGAGATAGATGGCAACCCGTACAAAGCGACGAAAATTCCTTTTGAACGCTTTCGGACGATTTCACGCGGTCTGAGTACCGGTGAACGGTTCGGAACGGAACCGGGTTTTTATATTAAACAGCGCTGAACCCGTGAGCGTATGAGACGGATCGCGGTCGATATCGGCGGTATCGTGCTCCTCGCCGTTCTCGTCAGTTCGTTCGCAATCGGCGTCGGAGCCGCCCAGGGCGCCGACAACGGAACGAACGCTTCTCTCGGTGCGGAGATCTCCTCGTTCATGCAGGCAAGCGACACCGAAACGGCGAACGAGTTCGACGACGAGATGTTCGTCGCCGCCATGAACCGATCGACCGATCCCGAGGAACGTCGAGCGCTCATCGAGACCCGGACCGACCGGCTCGAGGAGCGCAACTCGGAGCTCCGGGCGCAGCGTGAGGGACTCGACGACGAACAGGACGTGCGATCACACGCCATCGCAACACGGGTCGCTGTCGGGTCGAGCGGTCTCGAACGGGCAGCAAACAGGACAGAAGCGGCGGCTCGAGGAGTCGGAGCGAACACCGACCGGATCGACGACCTCCGGTCGAGCGCGCGTGAAATCGGTTCGGACGTCGTGGGGCTCACCCCCGGTGTCGCCGGGCCGCCCGGTGAGAACGTTCGAGGCCCGCCCGACGGTGCCCCAGGATCATCCGAAAACCGATCGACGGACGAGCGTTCAACGACACCGGGGCCGGCCGCGAACCGCTCCGATAACGCGGCGGAAAACGGAAGCGCCGGTCCGCCGGATGAAGGGAACGGGAACGCCGGTCCGCCAAATGAAGGGAACGGGAGCGCCGGTCCGCCAGACGACAGGAACGGGAGCGCCGATCCGCCAGACGAAGGAAATGGCGATGAGTCCGGACCGTCGGACGAGGGTGACGCGAGCGATCGCTCGGATCGGTCGGACAACGAGGGTTCGAGCGGGAACGGTGACGACCGTTCGGAATCCAACTCGAACGGCAACGGAGAGGGCACCGGGCCACCGCCCGAAGACGGGTCGGAGGCATCCGATCGCTCGAACGGTAACGATTCGTCGAGCGATCGCGCATCCGGGGGAAGACCGAATTAACTCCGACGGATCCGGTGATAGGGGTCCACTGGACAGCTCAGACGGCGGTTCAGCTGAAAAAAGACGGTAGCGTCCCGTCGCGTTACGCTTTTTCGTTCTCGGAACCTATCCCCGTCCGATGGACTCCGCGGCACTCCTAGATCTCCTCGGGAACGAGAACCGCAGACGGATCCTGCGGCTGTTGTCGCGGAAACCCTGTTATGTCACCGAAATAAGCGAGTATCTCGGCGTGAGCCCGAAGGCCGTCATCGACCACCTCAGAAAGCTTGAGGACGCGGGGCTGGTCGAGTCACACGTCGACGACGGCCGCCGGAAATACTTCTCGATCGCACGGAACCTCCGACTCGAGGTGAACGTCTCGCCGTACGAGTTCGGGACGAAAAGCGCCTACTCGGCCTCGCCGAACCTCGACATCACGTCCTGGCGGCACGTCTCGCTTCACGTCGGCCGGGAGAGCGACCCCACTGCCACGGAGCGCGACGGCGAGCCCTCTGAAGCCGACGACGCCGAAACGGAACCGGAGGGGGACACACCGCCGGATCTCCCCGCGCTCGCCGCCGATCTCGAACAGCTCGAACGACTCGAAAACGAACTTTCGATGGCCCAGCGGTGGGTTCAGGGGCGACTGACGGAGACGCTCGATCGGATCAGCGCCCACTTCGAGGGCGTTGACGGCCGGTTCTACGGCGATCTCCTCCGGGGGCTGACTGACGGCCCCGCGACGGCGGAGGAACTCGCGGGTCGCGTCGACGCGCCGCCGGACGTGGTGACCGACGCGCTCGAGGGGCTTTCGGCGCACGACGTCGTCGAACGGCGTGAGGATCACTGGGTGCTTCGCACCGGAGAGCCCTGATCGAGCCGAGAACTGTCAGATTTCCCGCGTTAGCCCGTCGCGCAGATCCCGCCCGAAGTAGGCTCCGACACCGCCAACGACGGCTCCCAGCACGCCCGCGAGCACCGCGAGCGAGACGCCGAAGCCGCCGAGAAACGCGACGACGGCGAAATCCAACAGCGTGCTCGAGGCGGCGGCGATCCCACCGGCTAACGCGGTTTCGGCGTAGCGTCGCTCCTCGGCGACCAGACCGAAGAGAAAGGTCGCGAGAAAGACCCCGAGCAGTCCGGCGCCGGGAAGCGGAACGAGCGTACTCGCTGCGAACAGCCCCCCGACCGACAGCAGCAGCGCCGCGAGGAACGATCGCGGGGAGAAAAGCGCCTTGGCGCGGGTCGAAGCGCGGCTCCGGAGGCCGTTGCTTTCGGCGGTTGCCCCCACCTCGTCCGTCCCCTCGGCGGCTTCGTCGAGTTCGAACTCCGCGGCGAACTCCTCGTCGGAACGGTCGCGCGTCCGGGTCCCATCGCGGCTCATATCCGACATAGACGGGCGAGCGGTATCGGTCTTTCCCAGCGTTCGCCGCGCATCAGACGTCGTATTCGATCCGCTCGCCGACGTCGAGCCCGTTTCTGAGCGCCGCATGGAGCCGTCCCTCGCCGGCGACCCAGTCGCCGAGACAGTACAGGTTCGCCCCTTCGGCCGACGAGAGCGGTCCACGCCGGACCCCCGATTCGGGCAGCGCGTACAGCCAGCCCTGATAGTCGGTCCACTCGGGCGAGCGAAGTCGGTCGTCCCCGACGATGTCGGCGGCGTGTTCGGCCAGCGTGGCCACGTTCGTCGCCGGATCGTCGTCGTAATGCTCTGTCGACCACTCGCCGTTGGCCTGCACGACGAGCAACGATTCGCCGTCGGGGACGTGCCCCGGTTTGCACTCCTCGCGGGAGATCCAGCCGACGACGTGCTCCTTGTCGGTGTTCACGAGCCCGTAGTAGGGGCGGTCGATCTCGAAGGGATACCGCAGGACCGCCGTCCAGACCGTCCGATACGGGACCGCCGAGACCGCCTCCTGTAGCGCTTCGCGGCGCGGATCGTCCCACTCGGCCTCGCCGAGGAGCGTCGCGGTCTGGGGTGCCGGGGGATTCAAAAGGAGGACGTCGAACGGCCCCCACGAACCGCCGTCGGTGTCGGCGAGCTCCCATCCCTCGTCGGTCCGCTGGATCGTCTCGACCCGGGTTCGACGGTTGATCGTCGCGTCGGTCCGACCGAACAGCCGCTTTGCGATCTGGGTGAGACCGCTCCGGTAGCTCCATTTGTGTTCGTCCGCGTCCCGGCCCGCCGAGACGGTTCCGGACTCGTCGAACGTGTAGACCGGTTCGGTCGCGTCGACGAGCCCCTCGCTATCGAGCGTCTCCGTCACGAGCTCGACGACGCGGTCGTCGTCCGATTTGAGGTAGTTGGCCCCGTAGTCGTAGACGAGGTCGTCGTGGCGTCTGGTCGCGGCCCGTCCGCAGAGCCCGCCGGATTTCTCGAGGACCGTTATTTCGGCGTCCGAAAGCGTCGAATCGAGAACGAACGTCGCCGCCGCCGCGGCCGCACCCGCGCCGACGATTCCGATAGTGGGCATGCCGTAAGGTAGACATCGGGCCCACTAAAACGCGGGCTTTCCAGCAGTTCGGTCGCCACGAACTTACAGTGGTAGCGAGGCGAAAGCCCACGGCTTCAGCCGTGGGATGAAGCCGACAACTGGGAATCGTTCCACGCTCGTAGCTCCGGCTGGATATTCAACGCCGAGTGCCAATATTTATGTAAGAAAAAATACTATGCTTACGCATGTCGAATCAGGTCGTCACTCGAACACTCAAAGCGAGTGTCACTAATCACTCGCAAGTCAATGATGACCTTGATTCGCATGGCTTTGCCGCGTCGAAATTGTGGAACGTCGGACGGTGGACGATTTCGCGTGTCTGGGATGCTGTCGGCCACATTCCAGACGCCGACGAACTCTGTTCATACCTCAAAACCCACGAACGCTATGCAGACCTACATAGCCAATCTAGTCAACGAGTTCTTCAGGAACTCGGTGAAGCGTTCGTCTCGTGGTACGAACAGGACGACTCGGATGCGAACCCGCCCGGATACCGCAAACACGGCGACGACCACCCACGCTCGACGGTGACGTGGAAAAATCAGGGCTTCAAACTCGACACCCAGTACAACCGTGTCCGTCTCTCGAAAGGGACGAACATGAAAGAGTCGCGCTACGCCGCTGACTACATCCTCTGTGAATACACACTCCAGACAGCCGATCAGACACTCGACGCTGTTGAGAGCGTCCAGACGGTGCGTGCTGTCTGGACTGGTCAGCAGTGGGAACTACACTTCGTCTGTAAGATGCGGATTGAGACGCCTGAGACATCCGGTGAGAAGACAGCAGGTGTTGACCTTGGCATCTGCAACACTGCGGCTGTCTCTGTCGGTGACGAAACACTGCTGTATCCGGGCAACGCTCTGAAAGAAGACGCTCACTACTTCCGACAGCAGGAATACGAGACGGAAGGTGAGAATGGCCCGAGTGCTCGCGCAGACTGGGCACGTCAGAAAAAATCCCGGCGACAAGAGCATTTCCTGCACGTTCTGTCAAAAGACATCGTCAAGCAGTGTGCAGACCGTGGTGTTGAGACGATAGCAGTCGGTCATCCGAAGAATATCCGCGCCGATACTGACTGGGGTAGGCACGGAAACAAACGCTTGCACGACTGGGCATTTGAAACATTGCTCAGTCACATCGAGTACAAAGCCGAGGAGCGTAGCATTGAGGTTGAACGAGTCGGTGAGTATAAGTTGGCCACGTCGATAACGTGCTGTGAGTGCGGAACGAAAGCAGATTCAAACCGGGTCGAGCGTGGCCTGTACGTCTGTGAGAACTGCGAGTTGGTCGCCAATAGCGACCTGAACGCGGCAGAGAATATGCGAGCGACGGTAACTCCGAGTCCTGCAACGGATAGGAGTAACGGCTGCTTGGCACAGCCATCGGTACGCCTGTTCGACAAATCGACGGGCAGTGTACGCCCACAAGAGCAGGTGCGACCGTAGACCCTAATATCCCAACGTGGGAATCCCACGGCTTCAGCCGTGGGAGGATGTCAAGCCTCCACGACGGACTGCAGGAGTTTCGACTGGGCGGCCGAGAGATGCCCCCTGAGCGTCGCGGAGTTGATACCGAGCGCCTCGGCGACCTCGCCGGCGTTGGCCCCCTTCGGATGCTCGAAATACCCCATCTCGTAGGCGGTTTCGATGACTTCCCGCTGGCGGTCGGTGAGTCGCCCCCGGTCGACGACGACGGTATCGCGCTCGGCGGGATCGCCCGACTGGACGAGGTGTTCGAGGCTGATATCGCCGAACTCCTCGCGCAACGCGGCGATGATCTCCTGGAGCGTTTCGACGTCCGAGGGACGGAACACGACGCGTAACCGGCCGTCCTCGGAGTGGATATCGACGACCGGGCAACCGAACGACTCGATCCGCTCACAGAAACACGGCTCCGACGGATCGCGCTCGAAGCGGTAGACGCTGTATCGGTCATCGCCGAACACCTCCGTCGTTCCCTCCGGCGTCGGCGCGTCGGCGGCGAGTTCGAACTCCTCGACGGCGCGGTCGCCGGCGCTGGTCTTTTTCACCGATTCGATCCGCTCACCGGTTTCGGCGGAGGCGTCCGCCACCGGACAGTCGCCCGGCGATTCGATGCTGATAGCCGCTTCGAGCCCCATGCCTGTACTCGAAGCTAGACGCCCTTTTCTCTATACCGCGTTCTCAGTGGCCGGGACATACGGTAAGAGTAATAACCTCAGGGGAAGAAGTTGTATGTTCAAAAATTTGAAGTATGGGCGAAAATACATGATATATTATCTCTCTAATTAGATTCTTTGAATATATTCGGGAAATTTGTTAAAGATAATCTGGTTCTACCATCTGGTGCGTATGAACGAACTCAACAGGCGCCGATTCGTTCTCGGGACGGTCAGTGTAGCGGTGACGGCCGGGCTGGCTGGCTGTTCGGGAGACGAAAGCGGCAACGGCGATGAGGAGGCGAACGATGACGGCGAGGCCGGGGACCCGGAGGAGGTCGCCGACACGTACCTCACGGAG
>LKMJ01000656.1_pt1 | contig 27708 bp, 29 predicted proteins | sample 643391 | NCBI WGS metagenome assembly LKMJ01 (sample SAMN04112250, study PRJNA286221) | soda lake metagenome | biome: soda lake; feature: Kulunda Steppe; material: water; isolation source: sample PL-Br10 brine of Picturesque Lake | place: Russia: Kulunda steppe | collected 2010-07 | reverse complement strand
AGGCGGCGACCGTCCTCGAACAGTACAGTGAGGGTGGCACTGTCGAGTCGGCAGGCCACGCGGCAGAGATCGCCCCGACGACAGCCGCGAAGACCCTCCATCTGCTCGGTGAATCTGTCTCGCCGCTCGGGCCGATGGGACGCGAGATTGTCGGTGACTATCTCGACGGGCAGCTTTCTCGAAGTGACGCGCTCGAACTGACCCAACTCGGTGAGAACAGTTTTGCACTCGCGGTCTACGTCGAAACGCACGACCCAATCGAGGATGCGTGTGCGGCCATCGAGGGTGTGCTTGCTGCCCGGGCGGCTCGGAACGCGCCGGCAACTGACAGTGCCTCGCTGCCTGATCGGCTCTGAGAGCGGTGTCAGCTTGCCGAATATCACTCGCGATACTGCAGGTGAACGAATAAGTCACTCCGAGTAAAACAGTGGGTAGAAACGTTCCGCATGCCGCTGCACATTAATATTAAAAAACTCACTGTCATCAACGAGCTGATTGATGTCGGCGCAACGAACGTCGCGTCGTCGTTCAGTACACTCGCTGGCACCGAGACGACAGTCGATATCAAAAGTCTCGCCTTCGCTGATCCTGTCGATCTGCCCGAGGCGATGGGTGACGAGGAGGGGTACGCTGCGACGATCCGGCTAACAGAGCCGCCGTATGGCGTCTTTATGCTTACTTTCTCCGACGAGACGGCACAGAAAGTCGCGGAGCTGGTCTCAGGGCAGCCAGTTTCAGGTGAGATGACCAGTTTGCAGGAGAGTGCACTTCAGGAGATGTGTAACATCTGTACCTCCGGGTTCATCGACGGAATGGCGAACACGCTGAATACGACCATCGACATGGGGACGCCAACACTGAGTGCGGAGGGAAAGACGACACTGCAAGATCAACTCTCACATGTCCGCGACGAGGGGATTGCTATCTATCTCGATTCGGTGGTGGCCGTTCCGGCCCACGACACGCGTCTCGAACTACAGGTGTATCTCGTTCCAGCTCCCGGCCCGTTTGTGCATCTACTGGATCAGATCAATCTGGATAGGGAAACGCGCGAATCGGCCGGGAAAGCACAGCCCTGACTGCTCACTATCCGAAACCACTCGACGCGCCGGTTGTTTGCCCAAAGCCGTGGGCTTTTGGCTCACAAGCGGCTAGAGGCCACCAATGCGGATAGAACTACGCGTCTGTCGACACTGTTTCGAGGGCGAGCACGAAAACGAGCACAAGACCAAGATCACCCGTGATCTCGTCGCGTGTGCCGAGATCATCAAAGACCACCGCCACGTCATCGATCTGGACGACGTTCACATCCGGTGGGTCACGGAGGACGAAGACGACGACGGTCGCCCTGCTGCGATTCCGGCCGTGGCCGCCTCGATCCAGAACGAGCAGATCATGGTCTCAGATACCCAGCTGATCACGATGGGCGAAAACGGCTACATGATGATCTACCCGAACCCACAGGACGCACTGAAGGTCCTTTCCGGGAATATCGACGAGATCAACAAAGTCACTTCCGAGGATATCACACCACAGCTCTCACCGGAGGGCGCAGAGGTCCTTACTGGCAACATGGATTCCCCAGACGCGATTCCTGACGAGGAAGAAGAGGCCTGGTCCTGACCGGTCCTCGCTCGTTCGACCGTTCTGGCGGCGTGTCTCGTATCTCTGTTCTCCGTTACTCGGTCACCAGCGCGACCGTCACTTAATCGTCACTGTCACTCAATCGTCAACGTGTACACACGCTTGCGGGCATCGTTGAACGAAAACCGTGACTCGACGACGCCGACCTCTTCGAGACGGCTGAGCGCATACCGGACTGTTCTGGCCGGCAACAACGACTCCGAGGCGAGCTGACTCTGGGTCAGCGCACCGTTGTATTCGAGAACTTTTGCGACGAGTTTTGCACTAGGTGGGAGATCCTGCACTGCCTCCCAGCCTACCTGTGAGTTCTGTTCGCTTTGGACCGGCTCTGACGTGCTCATGTTGATCAGTACTCTGCCATGCAGATAAATAATACTTTCTACTCTATCTGATGATTCACGATAATCTTACGGCCAATCTGGCCGGAAGAAATCGGCGGACTGCGGGCCGTTCGTCGGGTACCAACTTGCGTTTCAGATTTTGGTGTCTACCCGAAACCTCTTATTATCGAACGCCTTAATACGGTGTAATGACCGACACTGTGGACGACGTCGACCTGCCGTACGATGACGACGCGTCCAAACAGGAGAAGATCGAATCGCTGGAGGAGCGGCTGGAAGTGCTGGAGTCACAGAACGAGGAGATGCGTGACAAGCTGCTCGATGCGAACGCAGAGAACAACAAGTACCAGCAGAAATTGGAGCGACTGACCCACGAGAACAAGAAGCTCAAACAGTCGCCACTTTTCGTTGCCACCGTTCAGGAGCTGACCGACGAGGGTGTTATTATCAAACAGCACGGCAACAACCAGGAAGCGCTGACCGAGGTCACCGAGGAGATGCGCGAGGATCTGGAGCCGGACGCCCGTGTGGCGGTCAACAACTCGCTTTCGATCGTCAAATCGCTCGAAGACGAAACTGACGTGCGCGCTCGCGTGATGCAGGTCGACCAGAGTCCGGATGTCACCTACGCCGACATCGGCGGCATCCAAGAGCAGATCGAGGAGGTTCGCGAGACCGTCGAGATGCCCCTGAAAAATCCGGAGATGTTCGACGATGTGGGGATCGACCCACCGGGTGGTGTGCTCCTGCACGGCCCGCCGGGCACCGGGAAGACGATGCTCGCGAAAGCCGTTGCCAACCAGACCGATGCGACCTTCATCAAGATGGCTGGCTCCGAGCTGGTTCATAAGTTCATCGGCGAGGGGGCAAAGCTTGTCCGGGATCTGTTCGAGCTCGCCCGTCAGCACCAGCCTGCCGTGATCTTCATCGACGAGATCGACGCGATCGCTGCCAAACGAACCGACTCGAAGACCTCCGGCGACGCCGAGGTCCAGCGGACGATGATGCAGTTGCTCTCGGAGATGGACGGTTTCGAAGACCGTGGCGACATCCGCATCATCGCCGCGACGAACCGTTTCGATATGCTCGATCGCGCTATCTTGCGCCCGGGTCGTTTCGACCGACTCATCGAAGTGCCCGAGCCGGATATCACGGGTCGTGAGCAGATCTTCCAGATCCACACCCGGACGATGAACGTCGCAGACGATGTCGACTACGGGGCGCTCGCGGCGATGGCCGAAGGGGCTTCGGGTGCGGACATCAAGGCGATCTGTACGGAGGCAGGGATGTTCGCGATCCGCGAAGAGCGCACGGAGATAAGAATGAGCGACTTCGAGGAGGCCTACGCGAAGATCGAAAACGAGGAAGAAGACGAAGATATCTCTCGAACCTTCGCTTAGGGCTGCTTTTTCGACGCTCCTATTTTTCGGATTGTTTTTCCACAGCTAACCCCCACATACTGGCATGACAGACCGAGCCTGGGAGACGATCGAGAAACAGATCGCCTACAGCTGTGATGGCTTCGATATCGTCAACGAGCAAGTCGAACTCCCTGACGGCGAGCGCGCGGAGTTCGATTATCTCTCCGAAACCGAGAGCGTGGTTATTCTTCCGTTCACTCCAGACGACGATGTGGTTGTCATCGACGAGTGGCGACATGCGGTCAAACGCGATAATCGCGGGCTTCCCGCGGGAAGTATGGAGGCTGGCGAGGATCCAGACAGCGCCGTCCGGCGTGAGCTTCGTGAGGAGACCGGCTACGAGGCCGGTGAGATCGAGAAACTCACCGCCTTCGAGCCTGCGAATGGGTTCTCCGATGCCTACTTCCATTACTACGTTGCCCATGACTGCGAACGGACTGCCGAGCAGTCACTCGATGCTGATGAGACGATCGACGTGACGACTGAATCATTTGATCGGCTTGTTGAGGCTGTCCGTGCGGGTGAGTTGCCGGACGGTCGTACTGCGACGGCAGTTCTCTACTACGCGCTGTTCGAATCTGGGGAAGTGTAGTGTTTATTTAGCCGCAATGTGAGTAGTTGACAATACTAACAGCAAGAAAGCCCTCGCGACTGAAGTTGATACAACCACAAACAGCAAGAAAGCCCCCGGTCGATCGCCCATCCGGGGCTCGCTGTGGTCTCTGCTCACGGGCCGCAGGCCCGTTCGCATGGTCCGAGGGACCGGAGGTCCCTCGCTACTCACTCACTGCGTTCGTTGCGGTCCTTACGTCACCCGGGATGGAGCGAGCGACCGGCCCCTTTCAGTCCCGCCCGGCCTGGAAAATCACGTTGGGCGCGTGGCGGCTCCGCCGCCACGTTATAAGCCGGCGGTGAAACCGCCGGCCAAGGGACTGAAAGGGGCAGCAGGCTACGCGAACCCCGGCGATGTAAGCACCGCAACGTAGTGAGGAGCGCAGCGAGCCGCGGGAGCGTAGCCTGCTGGGGCTTTCTTGCTGTTCTCTGCGGTTGACTCACTCACATTAGTCAACAAAGAGTGCGGGGCTTTCTTGCTGTTCTCTGCGGTTGACTCACTCACATTAGTCAACAAAGAGTGCGGGGCTTTCTTGCAGTTTGCGGCTGTCCCAATTCCAGTCGTTCGGTCCCCTTGTCTTCTCGCCCCTTTCTTGCTTTCGGCAGTGCTGGTTGCGCACTCTCCAATTAATATAAACACTACTCCCGCTAGAGACCACAGCGTTGAAGCGACATCACGGGATAGATACCGACAATGACGCTTCGCGTGACGAACTCGCTGACCGGCGAACGGGAGGAATTCGAGCCACAGTCAGAGCCTGTCTTGCTGTATTACTGTGGGCTGACGACCTCCGACCCGGCACATCTCGGCCACGCACGCGGGTGGGTTCACGTCGACGTAATGCACCGCTGGCTTGCAGAACTTGGCTACGAGGTGCGCCACGTCGAGAACTTTACTGATGTGAACGAGAAGATCGTCGCTCGCGTTGGAGAGATCGGTGAGAGCGAGGCCGACGTTGCCCGGTCGTACATCCAGGCGATCATCGAGGATATGCGCTCGCTGAATCTCAAACGCGCCGAAGTCTACCCTCGTGTCTCCGAACACATCCCCGAGATCATCGAACTGGTCGAGCGCCTGATCGACCGCGGCTACGCCTACGAATCAAATGGCTCGGTGTACTTCGACGTAACGAACTTCGAGGAGTACGGCAAACTCTCGAATCAGGATATCGAAGAGATCGAATCACAGGGCAACCCGGACGAGCAAAGCGAGAAACGCAACCCGGCGGATTTCGCACTCTGGAAAGCCGGCGGGGTCGACCCCGCGGAGATCGCCGATCACCAAAACGACGGTGCGGCTCCGGCCGAACAGGCCTGCCAGACCGCCCAGACTTGGGACTCCCCCTGGGGGGAGGGCCGACCAGGCTGGCACATCGAGTGCTCTGCGATGAGTATGACCCATCTGGACGAGACGATCGATATCCACGTCGGCGGGCAGGATCTGGTCTTTCCGCACCACGAAAACGAGATTGCCCAGAGCGAGGCCGCGACCGGCGACACCTTCGCCCGGTACTGGCTTCACGTCCGTCTGCTCGATGCGCCCGACGACGAGAAGATGTCCTCCTCGCTTGGCAACTTCGAGACCGTCACCGAGGCGATCGAACGGTACGGCCCGAATGTCGTCCGCACCTTCCTGCTCTCGACGGCGTATCACAGCGCGGCAACCTACAGTTCCGAGACCGTAAGCGAGGCCGAGAAACGCTGGGAGACGCTGGAGCGGGGGTACGAACGGGCACGCGAGACAGTCGACAGCACCGACGCCAGAACGAAAGTCGAAGCCGAGGCACTTCGGGGGGCCGTCGACACTGCGCGCTCGGAGTTCGAGGCCGCGATGAACGACGATTTCAACACTCGCGGTGCGTTGCGCGCACTTAGTGAACTGACGACTGCGGTCAACGCCCACCTCGACGAGGCCGACAGCTACGATTACCGGGCACTCCGCGAGACGATCGAAACATACGAGCAGTTCGGTGGCGGAGTTCTTGGACTCTCCTTTGGGGACAGCGCCGACGACGGTGAGGTCGAACTCGCCGAGGAGCTCGTCGAGCTCGTGCTCGAGGTCCGTGAACAGGAACGGGAGGCGGGCAACTACGAGCGTGCCGACGACCTCCGTGACGACCTCGAATCGCTCGGCCTCGAAGTGCAGGATACCGACGACGGGCCGACGTTCCGATTTGGCTAAACGAACGATCGACGTTCCGATTTGGCTAAACGAACGATCGACGTTCCGATTTGGTCAGTCGACCGACCGATGTCCCGGTTCGGTCAGACGAACGAGTCGAAGTACCGGATTCCCTCGGCGACGGTGTCGACCGAGGATTTCGAGAGCATTGGGTGGATGGGGACCGAGAGCACCTCCTCACAGGCTCGCTCTGCAACCGGTGCGCTCGCCGTGACGTGATCGTACGCTTCCTGCTCGTGGACTGGGATCGGGTAGTAGATACTCGAATCGATCCCGAACTCGTCCAGATGATCCTTGAGTTCGTCCCGTCGATCCGACCGGATCGTGAACTGGTTGTAGGCGTGTCTCGACCCGTTGGGCTCGATTGGCATCACGACCGAGGAGTCCGCGATCCGTTCACGGAGCCGAGCAGCGTTCTTTCGGCGCTCGGCGAGATAGTGTGGGAGTCGGTCGAGCTGGACTCGGCCGATCGCCGCCGCGATGTCGGTCATCCGGAAGTTGTGCCCGAGGCGCTCGTGACTGTACCCCTCCGCACGCCCGTGATCGATGAACTGCCGGGCACGAGCGGCCACATCATCACGGTCGGTGACGACCATCCCGCCTTCGCCGGTCGTCATGTTCTTGGTCGGGTAAAACGAGAAGCAGCCGACATCACCGATCGCACCCACTGGCTCCCCATTGTATTGGGCTCCGTGGGCCTGAGCTGCGTCCTCGATGAGTGCCGCATCGTACGTTTCGGCAATCTCTTTGAGTCGGTCCATCTCCGCGGGAAGTCCGAACAGATGCACAGCGAGAATCCCATCTACCTCGCCATCGTGTTCTTCGATAGTCGTCTCGACGGTATCGGGATCGAGATTGTACGTCTCCGGATCGATATCGGCAAACACCGGCTCTGCACCGGCAAACCGGATCGCGTTCGCCGTCGCAATAAACGTGAACGGAGTCGTGACGACCCGGTCACCCTCGCCGATCCCGACCGCTTCCAGTGCAGTGTGGAGTGCGGTCGTGCCGTTCGACGTGCCGACAGCGTGCTCGGCGTTGCAGTAGGTGGCAAACTCGGATTCGAACCTGTCGAGTTCGTCCCCGCCCGCGAGCGAACCGGAGTCGAGTACAGCCGCGACAGCCTCCTTTGTGCGCTTGCTAAGAGTCGGGTCTGCGATCGGGATCCGTTCGCGGTATTTAGTCGTCGTCATGCGATCTGATTCCCTCCCTGGAGCTGTGGCGGCAGTGGTTCGTGGCTCGCAGGCGAACCGATCGCGAGCGTCTCTGGTGGCACGTCCTCCGTGACGACTGCGCCGGCTGCGATAAAGGAGCCGTGTCCAACACGGACACCGGGCAGCACTGTCGCGTTCGCACCGATCGAGACACCGTCTTCGATTACTGCACCCTCGATCGTACTCTGCTCACGGATCGGATACGGATCGTTCGTGATGGTCGCGTGCGGGCCAAAAAAGACGTTGTCGCCGATCTCCGTTCCCTGTGGAATGTAGACTCCGGTCTGGAAACTGCCGTGTGAGCCGATCGTCACCTCGCCGTCGATGACCGTCTTCGTTCCGAGCAACACGTCGTCGCCGATCGTCGTTGCCTCCCTGACGAGCACGTCGTGACCGGTCCGGAACCGGTCACCGATCTGAACGTCGTTGTAGAGAATCGATCCGGCACGGATCGTTGCTTCGTCGCCAATCTCCGGGTCGTCGCCAGCAGTGCCCGCACCGATTCTCGCGGTTGGTGCGATACTGCAGTTGGTTCCTGTTGTTGCCATTTTTTTCACTTCCTACCTGCCAGTAAGGCAGTAATTCGACTTTGTTACTAACACATTAACGCAAAAACACGCAAGCAAACTGGCACTACTCGGCAGTGACGGCGTGGACGATGCCACAGGCAGTGATGCCAGTAATCAACGCAACCAGCACGACGGAGGAAGTCAGTCCGTAGGCCGCGCCGCCTGCCTGCCCAGCGGCGAACAGTCCGACCGCACCGACCGCGATCGACAGATACAGTTTGTGCCATCCCGGCTGTGTCGGCTGTTCGAGATACTGGTCGAGCTGGTCAGCGTTCGGCCCGAGTTCGATCGTCCCGCGGTTCTGGTCGAAGTCGATGACATCAGTATCGTCCATCTTCGGGAGATGGCACTGGTAGAGGCCGACGTAGACACGTTTTCGCTGTGTCGAGGAGATCGCCTGCACGGTCGTGTCGTTTTCGATGGCAGCGATATGCTCGGCGACCTCGCTCAGCGTCGTCTCGCCACCGTTTCGGTGGAGATACTGCAGCGTCTCCCGGCGGCGGCTGTTTTTGAGAATCTCGAACACCTGATCGAGTGGGAGGTTGTATCCCGGCTGGCTCTCGGGACTCTCATCGTCCGGACGCTCCGGGGCTGGTGTCGTCGGGTCGTCACCTGCTGATTGCTTACTTCCACCAGCTGGCTGCTGTCCGTCGTCTGGTTGATCCGTCTGCTGGAGGCTCACACTGCTCGGGTCGGTCAGTACGCGGTCGGGGTTGTTAGTCGTCATCGGTACGCCCTCTGTTTCGGTGTTGGATCCCGTTCATAGTTCAAAGCACAGTGCTTGGCTGCGTTACTGGTCTGTTTCGGGGACGGTGGTCGGCTGGTCAGTTCCATCACCCAGTGTGTACACCGGATGAGGAAGCTCGTCCTCGATCACTCTTCGACCATCCAGGATTATGCACTCGTCGATTTCATTCCAATCAATTGACTCGAACTGTTCGTGGGCGGTGACCACCACAGCGGCGTCGAACCCGACAGTCGAGAGTTCGTCCGTTTCGATCCGTTCGGCGGCGAGTCCCGAGGCGTCCGAGCAGACTGGATCAGCGGCGTACACCGTGCTCCCGGCTGCCGAGAGCATCGACGCAATCGGGAAGGATGGTGCCGCACGCGTTTCGTCGACTCCGGCACGGTAGGTGATCCCGAGCAGGCCAACCGTCGCCTCCTCGAGATCGATTCCCTGCTCGGCGAGACGCTGTTCGAGCAGTTCCACCGTGTGCGCGGGCATCTCCTCGTTGACATCCCGCGCCTGCCGGAGCAGCGGTGTCTCCGTCTCGGTGTTGCTCATCACGAAGTGTGGATAGTACGGAATACAGTGGCCACCCACACCGGGGCCTGGTGAGTGGATATCACAGTACTCGGGCATGCTGGCGGCTTCGATCGCTTCGTTGACGTCGATCGAAAGCTCATTAGCCAGCCTCGCAAGCTCGTTTGCGAGGGCGATATTTACGTCCCGGTACAGCCCCTCGAACAGCTTCACACACTCCGCAGTCGTACAGTCGCCGACAGGAACGACTTCATTCGACGTAATCTCGCTGTAGATCATGTCAGAAACACGAGTACTCTCTGCATCTTTCCCACCGACTACTTTCGGGTACGCCCCGCGTATGTCTCGGAGTGCGCGACCACTCGCAGTCCGCTCGGGGCAGAAGGCGAGTCCGAACTCGCTCTGGTCGAGACCGCTTCGGTCAGCGAGCGCCGGACCGACGATATCGCGACAGGTTCCCGGCGGGACCGTCGATTCGAGGATCACCATATCTCCGGGAGTCAGCCCGCTCGCGATGTCCGAAACCACCGAATCGAGCGCCGAAAGGTCCGGTTCGTCGGAGTCTGTGATCAGGGTCGGAACGATAACAACGTGGACGCGCGCGTCAGTGGCTGCCGTTGTCGAATCGGTCGTTGCGTCCAGATTATCGGCTGCAACGAGCTGCTCGACAGCCTCGTCGAGTCCCGGCTCGCCCTGAACGGGGCAGTCGCCTGCTTGTAACTGTTCGATGACAGTCGGATCGATGTCGACTCCTGTTACGTTGTTTGTAACTGTCGCGAAGACAGTCGCAAGTGGGAGGCCCATCTTCCCGAGTCCGTACACTGCAACCGGGATCTCACCGCCTGTAAAGGCCTGACGTTGCGCTGCCTGCGAGCTATCCGAACTGTACAGTTGGGTCGCTGTGTGCTGTTTTTGTCTCATATTATTGCATACTTTTTCCGACAGGTCGGTTGTTGCTCACTTCGAGTAGAGTTGGCAGACACTACCTTTGTTATACCCTTCCTGTCGCCGATTCAGCCCCTATTTGGGGTTTCAGGCAGTCGGTAAGAGAATTATATTCTCCATTCTATGCTGACAAAAAAATAGTCGCAGGATGGGCATTATATTCCTTTCAGTAACCTGAGTACAACAAAGTACGACAGGGGAGTAGCGAGGAGCGTACACACTCGGTGGGGCCGTGGCAGACAGCAAACGGGCGGGGAAAGTTCCGGAGTCGCTGTCGACCGATAGAACCGGCACCCACCGGGAGACAGAGATCCAGTAAACCAACTTATGGGTACGAGTGAATCTAGGCTGTCACAGGATGTCGTGTTCGATATTCTTTCCAGCCCGAGGCGTCGATATGTGTTGTATTACCTCAGAAAGTCTGACGAGCCCGTCAAACTAACCGATCTCGCAGAGCAGGTCGCTGCATGGGAAAACGAAACAGAGCCAGACCAGATCACCGAACAGGAGCGAAAACGTGTGTACGTCTCGCTGTACCAGACACACATTCCCCGTCTCGACGAGGTGGGTGTCGTAGAGTACGACAAAGACTCCGGCGAGATCGAGCTCGCGAGTGATGCCAGTCATATCGACGAGTATCTCGGCTCACCGGAGGATACCGTCCCCTGGCAACAAGTGTATCTCCTACTCGCGGGGGTGAGCACTCTGTTGCTCGGACTGACCGTTCTCAACGTCGGATTCTTTGCCGGCATTCCCGGCACTGTCGCAGCGGCAATCGTTGTCGGCGTCTTTGTCATTGCAGCGATTGCACACTCCGCTGTCCGGTTGACCCAACAGCGCGAGATTCCACCGGAGTTCCAGAAACGACAGTAGCCGGCTCCACGCCTTCGAAATGCTGTGAGCTATGGCTGGTAGCTCAACTGTACTGTGTTTTCCGAAAACGTAGTGGATTTAATATAATGGTTTATCGTTGCCTACCCAGAGTCGCGAGCGATGGTGTTCAGCTCTCAGAATCCGGGACGAGCTGTTCTGGATCGCGCTGGAAGACAGGCGTATTTGCGAACTCACGAATCCGTTCCATCTCTGTTTCGGACAGATGTTCTGTCATCACCACCATTAACTGTTGACGTATATATAGTAATTATTCGCCTGAGCAACCATTGCTTTCTTCAAAGTCAGTCTTATCTCTGTATAATATATTCCTACCATCCCCACTCTGGTAGTCGGTCACATACTCGGCCAAACGAGTAGAAGCGGCTGTCTAAGGATCGCTGCCGGGAAATAATAAATTTATAACTACCTCGTAAAATCTGTTTACCTGTTTGCAGAATGTGTGTTTCGTGTGAACATCATACAAGAAATGTGTCCTCTGTTGGGCACGGATCGAATTTCGTCTTCGATCACGCAAAACAATCCAGATGACGCATGTCGACTACTGATGCCGACGTGCTGACAGCGGGCGCGTGGTCGCTGTGGCCGTTCACAGACGGTTTGTTTCACAGCAAAGAGGTCTGATATCGATCGGCAACGGTCTACGCATTCAGCAGAACGCTGCCGAGAGTTCCTCGCTGTGTTCGACTCATACTGCCGGCTGTACATTCGGTACAGTATTCGCCACCCGAGGTGGCGGGATTTGTAATTTTCTTACAGCCGGCAGTATCACTACCGTCAGGCAGGCCTGAGAAGGTTCGCCTCGCAACCTTCGGCTCGCCCCCTACTCGTGACAGCCCTGCGAGCCCCCGGCAGCAACCGTGGTGGCCGTTTCACTCGCTCGCGAGGTTCTCGGCGTCGATCGTCTCCCACACCTCCCTGCCGTGTTCTGTGAGGCCATAGACCCGTCCTTTTTTTCTGTCGTCCGATACGAGCAGATCGACGAGCGTCCGATCACGGAGATCCTGGAGCGCTCGTGAGATGTGTGCAATCCCGACGCTCGCGTCGGTGGCGATCTGCGATGGCGTTGCTGGCCCTACTGCAAGCCGCTTGAGGGCGATTATCCGGTATCGGGAACTGATTACGAACCCGATCTCGTCCCAGTCTGTGTTCATAGTTTTATGTATTACGTCTGGTTGTTTATCGGTGGTTACAGGCAATTTAGATGCGTCCGATTCCAGTTTGGTTGTCCACAGCTGTCCGTATAGACGTTACGTTTGTTCATTTTATCTCTATTTTTTAGGACAACACTAACGATAGTAAGGCTAGATTATCAGTACACAATGAAAATATTCAATCTGATACAACAGAGTAGCTCGTTGCATCGAAACCACCGACAGGTCCTCTCTTTCTCCGCCGATACGGCCGCCGTATGGAGATAAGGTTCTGTTACGAGTTGTGTGACACTCCTGTGTGATCGGCCAGTGAGCGTAACCACTCCGACAGGATCGTACAGTAAATCCGTACTGTCGGACACACAACTGCTACCCTCTGACCGGGAACTGGTAGAAATAGTATGTGTGTAGTAAGATTCTGCTTCTGAGATTGATTTATATAGTTGCTGCTGACTCCAGCGTGCTTACACACTCCTGATACTGCACTCAGATGCTTTCAGGGAGGCTGACGAGGCTGTTTTTGCAATTCAGCTGGGTGTGCTGTGGGCCGCGGTCCGTTTTGCGGTATCAAAAACGCCGGGTGACTGGTTTCGCTGTCCCGTACGAAAGCTGGGTACCGCAGGACAAGCGTTTGATCAAGGCGGCGTCACTGTCTGGGTGGACACTCGCTCGTGATATACTGTCGGATAGTATACGAATACAATCGATAGCCAAGATATAACAAATGCGGTGGCAGGCTTCTTTCGAGCGATGACAGCAGGGACTCTGTCCGGCAGCGGAACCGACATCCGATCGAGCACACAGCTCGAGCTGTCGGTCGTCATCGTGACCTACAACGAGCAAGACCGGATCAGAGCGTGTATCGAATCGGTGGTTGCAGCTGCGCGTGAACTCGCGGAGTTCGAAGTCATCCTCGTCGATTCGAACTCCACGGACCGGACCGTGGATATCGCCTCTGAGTACCCAATCACCATCTTCCAGATCCCTGACGACGAACTCACGACCCCCGGCGCTGGGCGGTACGTCGGAACGCAGGCTGCCCGCGGTGAGCTCGTTTTGTTCGTCGACGGCGACATGGTTCTCGAACGTGACTGGCTTGCACGCGCGATGTCACTTATGCGGTCTGAACGTCCTGGTGTTACCCACTCTGGACGCCAGAACACTGGCCAACACCGAGATACTACCCTTCCGGAGCAGACTAACAGGTCGCCTGCACAGACTGAACAGCTGGCAGTCACGCAGGCTGATTCCGAGCCACTCGAATCCGCGCCGATCGCGGCAGTCGACGGACAGCTCAACGAGCCTGCAGCGTCGGGGTCGATTACCACAGTCGACTCAGTCCGCGGTGTCGCGCTGTACAGACGAGAGATCCTCCAGTCGGTCAGCGGCTTCGACCCGTACCTCCAATCGCTCGAAGACGTACATCTTGGCTTCGAGCTGACGGAGGCAGGATACCGACTCCTTCGGCTTCCGGAGGTCGCTGCCACCCACCCGAAACGGCCATCTGTCTCCGAGCCACTCCGGCGCTGGCGGCAAGGGTACATGATTGGCACTGGACAGACAGTCCGAAAATCACTCCACTCGCCCGGACTGCTCGGGAAACATCTCTACCGGCTTCGACATCGGCTGGCGATCTTGGTGTGGCTCTGTGTTGGGCTGGGAACGCTTCTCGTTTCCTCCGCATTTTTATTGTGGCTCGGGCTGTCGGCTGTCGCGTTCGGGGTGATCGTCACGAAACTCGGCTTCCGCGCTGCGGTGGGCTGGGTCGTCGGCAAACTTGTCGGGATTGCTGGTCTCCTTGTCGGTCTGTTCGTCTCGCCACAGCCACCAGAAGCGTTTCCACTGGAGCAAGTCGAAACACTCCAGCTTGGCCCTGTCCAGCCACAGACACCGCCAGTACGCTCGGATTGCTAGCAGGAAAGGTGGTATTGCGCGTAGTACACCCTTTATAACAATACTAAAAGCTATCCTGTTGCCAGTATGGATCACGGATCGGAGAGTCGAGATGAAACCGGGGGAACCGGGTCACTACCGGTTCCGATGGCCAGTTTCCTGGTGGGTGGTGTCGATACGCGAACGTCTGCCGGTCGCGGGCGAGCAACCAACAGAGGTGAGCACCGATGAGCGGTGAGTTTGTCTACCACGACAGCACGTCTGACCGTGGGGTGAGAAACGCCGATAGCTGTCCGGAGTGTGAAAGCAGCGCGATTCGGAAAGACGACGTTCGGGGGGAACTCGTCTGTGAGGACTGTGGGATCGTGCTGGGCAACCGGCTCGTCGACACCGGCGCGGAGTGGTCAGCCTTCACCCACAGCGAAAACCAGAAGAAATCGCGTGTCGGATCGCCGATGACCGAACTGCTTCACGACAAGGGGTTGACGACGAAGATCCACTGGAAGGACGCGGACGCACAGGGACGGCCGCTCTCGGCACGAAAAAAGGAGACGATGAAACGGCTCCGAACCTGGCAAAAACGGGTCCGAATCAGCAAGACCGGCGAGCGAAACCTCCAGCTTGCACTCTCGGAGATCAACCGGATGTCGAGTGCGCTGGGGCTCCCGGAGCCAGTTAGCGAGATGGCCTCTGTCATCTACCGGGATGCACTTGATGACAATCTCGTTCAGGGACGGTCGATCGAGGCCGTCGCATCGAGTAGTTTGTACATCGCCTGCCGGAAGGAGGGGATTCCGAGAAGCCTCGACGAGTTCGAAGCGGTCGCACGCATCGAGCGAAACGAGATCGCGCGCACCTACCGCCGACTCGTCGTCGAACAGGAGTTAGAGATGGAGCCGATCGATCCACGGCAGTTCGTCCCCCGATTCTGTTCGGAGCTCGAAGTCAAGCCTGCCGTCCAGCGGCGCGCACTCGAAATCCTGGAAGACGCCGAAGCCGAGGGGATGCACTCGGGGAAATCACCGACCGGGCTCGCCGGCGCGGCGATCTATCTCGCCGCATTGCTGTGTGAGACAAAACGAACCCAGGCCGAAATCGCAGAGGTCGCCCAGGTGACTGAAGTGACGATCCGAAACCGCTACCAAGAACAGGTTGAGGTCGTCGACGAAATCGACCAGTAGATCGAAGACGGTTTTGTCGTTATGATCTCACTCGGTTCTACTGCGGTCGCTGTCGCTGATTGCACATGACTAGCAGGCACAATGTCTGGTCACGGTCGCTGGCTCCTCCTAACAGTGGTTTGCAAGATCGAGATGGAGATCGCTTTCTGCGACGACGAAAGCAGCATCTTTGAGCTCTGATTCGTCTTCGGGAAGAAACATTACCTGGTCTGTGCCATCTAATGTCTCGAACTGTTCCCACTCGGCAAGCTCGTAATCAAGATCAGCATACTCGTCGGGGTTACCTGGCAGTGACTCCCACTGATGTCGGGTCCACTCCTCATCATCCGACTGTACCTGGCTCCTTGTCGATCGATTCGTCCGTTCACTACCCTCAGTATCTTCTGTCATAATTCCTAACCTCTGACACCCTGCTGTGCCTGTGTACACCTCTGGTAAGATTTTCCTACTTAAATAACAGTTCTGTCAGATTTGCTGTGTTCCTGTTCAAAAACAGGAACAACGCAGACCAGATCACTATGTTTACATACTAGATACCCACATTTTGTGCAGTGAATCTGGTAGTTCCCGACTTCGAGAACGCGGGCGCGGTAATATACGTATTACTCCAGCTGAATTCGTAGTAATGCGTACTTTCCTTCCCAGTGGTCGGTTCTCGGCCACTGAGGGTCAGTACTGTCAGTGAGGGCGATCTCCCAGAGCCGTAGCAACTCAATAACTACGACGGAGTGTCCACCCAGGACAGCTATGCACGTCCTGCAGCTTGTGACAAACGACGACGCTCCTTTTTTTCGCCAGCAGATCGAGTCGCTCGAGTCTCTCGGCATAACCAGTGACGTCCGATCGCCGTCCGGTGAACGCTCCGCTTCCTCGCCACGATCACCGACAGCTTACGCTCGTCTCGGTCTGGAGACGCTGCGAGAATCACCACAGCAGTACGATCTGGTCCACGCGAACTACGGACTGATGGCACCACCCGCATTGCTCGGTCACCGTCTGCCGACTGTCGTCTCTTTCTGGGGATCGGATCTGCTCGGCCAGCTCGGTGGGCTCTGTCGGCTCTGTGCACGGCGAGCAGATGAATCGGTCGTAATGTCCCCGGCGATGGCCGATGCTCTTGACGAGCCCTGCCACATTATTCCTCACGGGATCGATATGGGTCGATTCCGGCCGATCCCGACCGAAACCGCACGCGAGGAGATCGGCTGGAGCGACACTGGAAAACACGTCCTGTTTCCGTACAGCCCGGATCGGCCGGTGAAAAACTTCCCCGTTGCTGCGGGTGTTGTCGCAGAGACACGCCACCGAATCGACGGTCCCATCTCGCTGCATCCGCTTTCCGGTGTCGACCACCACCGGATGCCGTACTACTACAACGCCGCGGACGCCGTCCTGCTCACGTCGAAACACGAGGGCTCGCCAAATGCCGTCAGAGAAGCGCTCGCCTGTAACACTCCGGTCGTCGCAACCGATGTCGGTGATATCGAGATGTGGCTTTCGGGACTCTCGCCGTCGGCAGTCTGTCAGTCGAACGAACAGCTGGCCGATGCGCTGGCGCTCGTTCTCAGATCCGACCAGCAGATTCAGGGCCGAGAGCGGGCACACGAAACCAGCGCCGAGGAGATGGGGCGACAGCTCGCCGAGGTGTACGAACGTGCCGTTGCCAAGGAGCCCGACACGGCGGAGCTGATCTCGCCTGCGATTACCAGTTGATCCTGGTAGCGAGCTGCTTTCTTTTCGATTAGTATTCTTCTATATTTGGCGGTATAAGGCTTCTAATACTCCGAAGGAGGAGAATTACTAATCCCGTTTCACGCTGTGGCTATGTCAGCATGGCAACCAGACAGTTGCTCGGTGATGTCGAGTTTACACACGAGTGGTACAGCGCCTTTCTTCGCCGCTTACAGAAAGAAGGCTACTGTTTCCGGACGTTTGCGCACCAGCCAGAAGCGGGTAATCTCTATCTTCGACACGATGTCGACCTCTCACTGGAGGGGGCGTTACGGATGGCACGGCTCGAAGCCGACCTTGGTGTCCAGGCGACTTACTGTATTCTGCTGCGGTCGCCGCTTTATAATCCACTCGACGGTGACAAGCGGGAGATTGTACAGGCAATCGAATCGCTCGGCCACGACATCGCGCTTCATTTCGACACCCACAGTTACTGGGGGCCGGAAAACAAGCCGGATACGGCGACAGTTGAGCGTCGTGTTCGCGAGGAACAGGAGGCACTGGCACTTGCCGGGGTCGACTGTTCGGAGACAGTCTCGTTCCATCGCCCACCAGCCTGGGTGCTCGACAGGGAGTTCGAATCGTTCCAGAACACCTACGCACCGGCGTACTTTTCTGAGTACGTCGCGGATTCGAGCCAGCGCTGGCGGGAACAACCCCCAGCGTTCGAGGAGTTCCCACCCTCGCTGCAGGTGCTCACCCACCCCGGCCTCTGGGGCGAGTCTGACAGGGAGTTCGATCGGCGGGTCGAGCAGAGCATCGTCGATTCCTGCCAGCAGACACGCCAGCGCGTTCGCCAGGAGTTTCTCCAGGGTGAACAAAAATGACGGGGGCGATTGCGCCTGCCAGGAGGTGGTCGCATGTATAGAGGACTGACTGTCGGTGTAGTCGTCCCGGCGTACAACGAATCGGGCTACGTCGGTGATGTCATCGACGGGCTCCCCGAGTTCGTCGACCGGGCGTACATCGTTGACGACGGCTCGACAGACGACACCTGGGAAGAGATCACCCACCACGCCGAACGGCGCAACCAGCGCCACAACGGTCGCTTCGAGAAGCTCGTCGTTCCGATCCAGCACGACCAGAACCGCGGTGTCGGTGGTGCGATCAAAACAGGGTATCTCCGGGCGCGCGAGGAGGAGATCGACGCCACAGCAGTCCTCGGCGGTGACGACCAGATGAACCCCGACGAGTTGACGAAGTATATCGACCCGATCATCGACGAGGACGCCGGCTACGTCAAGGGGAACCGCTTCGCCCGGGCGGAAGACTGGGCAAACATGCCACGGTTCCGGCTGTTTGGCAACGTTGTCCTCTCGTATCTGACGAAAGTCGCAAGCGGCTACTGGGAGACGATGGACTCACAGAACGGCTACACCGTCATCTCGCGTTCGGCGCTCGAAGAAACCGATATCGAGGGGATGTACGAGTACTACGGCTACTGCAACGATCTGCTCGTCAGACTCAACGCGGCGGATGTTTCAGTCGCCGACGTCTCCCGCTCCTCGGAGTACGCCTACACGGAGGGCTGGAAAAGCCACATCGAGTACAAGGAGTACATCCCGCGGGTGTCGGCGATGTTGTTCCAGAGATTCTGCTGGCGACTCCGTCGAAAGTATCTGCTCACCGGCTACAGCCCGGTTGCACCGCTGTATCTGCTCGGCATTCCAGCACTCGCTGGGAGCGCCGCCGGGCTCGTCCGGTCGCTTTTCGACCGCGATGGCGACAGCGGGAGCTGGCTGCTTACGATGCTTGTGAGTGCAGTTACCCTCCTGACTGCGGCCGAACTCGACCACCGGGAGAACGAACAGCTCGAAACCCAGCTCACAGGCGACTCGACAGCAGACGAGGACTCGGTCACTGAAGACGAGCACAAAAACGGCCAACTGCCGCCCGAGACCGAGGAGGCAACCGAGATCGGTACCAGCTGGAACGGTGCCGGCTTCAAAACGGAGGCGGATCAGCAATGAGCGAGATCACAGTGCTTATCACCGGCGCGGGCGCGCCGGGAGCGTCGGGTATCATCAAGAGTCTCCGTGCGGCCGACCGAGAGATACGGATCGTCGGCGTCGACGTAAACGCCGACGCCTACGGCTTTGCCTTTACCGACGCGGAGTACACAGTCCCCTACGGCGACGAGGAGGGGTACATCCCGCGACTGACGGAAATCGCCGCTGCCGAGGCTGTCGATGTGGTCTTGCCCCTGACGACCAGGGAGATTTCGCCGCTGTCTGCACATCGCAACCGGTTCGACGCGACGGTGATGGTCTCGCCGTTCGAGAGCCTGCAGGTCGCGAACAACAAGGGCCGGCTGTACGACTTCCTGGAATCCGAAGGGTTCGATTCAGCGCCCGCGTTCAGACAGGTTGGGAGCAAAGATGCCTTCGTCAAGGCGGTCAAGTCACTTGGCTATCCAGACCAGCCGGTCTGTTTCAAGCCACCGGTCGCGAGTGGGATGCGTGGCTTTCGTATCCTCGATGAGAGCACGGACCGGACCACTCGGCTGCTCGAAGAGAAACCCGGCACACCGATCACGACACTGTCGGAGATTCTCCCCGTCCTTTCGGCTGCAGATCAGTTCCCCGAACTTGCAGTTATGGAGTATCTCCCCGGTGAGGAGTACAGCGTCGACACGCTCGCGATGGGCGAGGAGGTCGGACCGGTTGTCCCCCGCTCTCGCTCTCGCACGCGCGCGGGAATCACCTTCGAGGGGACTGTCGAGCAGAACGAACAGCTCATCGAGGAGTCACGGGAGATATGTGAGGCGCTCGGGCTCGAATACAACATCAACCTGCAGTTCCGGTACAACGCAGACGGCGAGCCAAAACTAATCGAGATCAACCCGCGTGTCTCCGGGACGATCATTATGTGTGTGGGTGCTGGTGTCAACCTGCCCGCTCTTGGCGTCACACACGCACTCGGTGAACCGCTCCCGTCGACAGAGATCGACTGGGGGACACAGATGGTCCGGTACTGGGACGAACTGTTTCAGTCACCGTCGGGCGAACGATTCCAGCTTCGAGAGCCATGACCGAGGCAGTGTACTTCGATCTGGATGATACGCTGTACAGCTACCAGCAGTACGCCCGCCACGGGCTCCGGAACGCAGCCGATTACCTCGAATCCGAGACAGGAAAACAGCTCCACGACGAACTTTTCTCTATTTACTTCCACGAGGAGGTCACTGGTGGCACCTTCGATGCGCTGATTGCGCGCCACGAGCTGGATCCTGCGCTCGTTGAGGATCTGGTCGAGGCCTTTCACAGCGCGAGTGCGCCGCTGACGCCGTATCCGTCGACCGAAGAGACACTCTCCCGGCTCGAAACTGAGTACGCGCTCGGGCTGATCACCGACGGTCGCGGCGGCGAGGCCAAACTCGATCGACTCGGCATTGCCGAGTATTTCGACACCGTGCTCGTGACACCAACCATCGGCAGTTCGAAAGCTGAGCGTTCGGTTTTCGAGCGGGCGTTGTCGTCACTGTCGGTTTCGCCGGCGGACGCCTGGTACGTTGGTGATGACCCGCGAGTTGATTTTCCCCACCCGAACGAACTCGGTATGGGGACTGTTCGAGTTTGCCGTGGTCGGTTCAGCGATCTCGACCCAGTCGGTGCTGGAGCGGATCACCGGATCACGACACTGGTTGAACTCCCGTCACTGCTCGAACGACGCGCCCCCCGACAGCGCTGATATTTTCACCATCTCAATGGGTCGGTCAGGCTACACCTGAACCGTCTGCCCGGTGGTTTCAGGATTGTTAATCGCCTTCGAGGCTGTGAACATAGCGGCTATGCAAAAGCTTCATTGTGTCACAAAATAATGAAAATGTGTGAGGACGTAGCTCACAAAAAGGCAACGTGGTTTATAAAATGAGCTTAGATTCACCGAATCCATCGGACGACGATGTATTCAACAGGGGCACGGTACACACGCAAGCGTTCAGTTGGGACGGAGACGACGGGGCAGCGATGGCAGTCGTCGAGACGGTTGCAGCGGTAACCAACCAGCGGCCAATGAATATGGAGCCGCTTAACAACGTGATCAACACTGATGCGTTGAACAGTTTATTCGTCTCGACAGACGATGCCTTCCGACACAGCGGCCACGTCCAGTTCGAGTACGAGGGCTGTCACGTCCGAATCAGCAGTGACGGGACGGTCTCGGCGGTTACTGCTACAGCAGCACCCAACTGATTAACGTCGCGTTAATTCCAACAGCAACAACTGATGGGAGCGCGAGTGCGAGTGGAATAATCACCTGATAGCGGGCCGGGAGCAGCGGCCGGCAACAGAGTGCAACACCGACTGCGGCCGCTTTCAACCCGTAGAGCCCAACAGCGCCGGCAGTATCGAGTGCTGATCGCGCTACGGGATTCAGTTCGCGCAGCCCAAGCTGGAGTCCGTGCACTGTGAGTGTCACATCGACAAGCATGGCTGCGATCGCGACAAACCAGAGCTCGCGCTCGAACTGACCGAATTTTGCGACACTGTGTAAGCTACCGTCTGCATCGACCGCGCTCGTAAGCTGATCTTGAAGCGACATTGTATCCACGCCGGGAGAATGGTTTACAGGGGCCTGGAAACCATCCCCCGACAGTGACGTGGACACACACCACGAGTATTGTAATCAGCCGCCTTCGAGCGTATTCGGTCAGCTCTCTGCCGGCCACAGATGCCGGTAAACACTCTTTACTACCGCAGTATCCAGAATATAACTATTCAGGAAGCCAAAAAACTGGAGAGCGAGTACAAATGACTGCCTCCGCAGAGCCCCGTGAACTACAACTTGTTGCACAGATCGAAACCCGCCACCGGCAGCCGGACCTGTGTACGATCTACGAACCCGACGCCGACGAGATGCGACAGATGTCGACCTGGATTACAGCGAAGGAAGGATCTTTCGTTGATGTGGATTCTATGCGGTAACTCAAACACCTCTTTTATTCACACTAGCCACGACAATCCTCGCTGTCTGACAGACTCGCCGCTCTTTTTCGACAGCGACGGCGATCACCTGACCGGGCAGCTATCCACTGCCAACGAGTCGAAAACCGTCTGACCAGTAGCTGGATGAAATAGCGTTGCCGGTAGCTTGCTACAAAACAGCGGTGGCGGTCGGTAGCTGGCGCACAACGTTTTGCTGACCGTTTCGAACAGTAAAAACGTGACAGCCATGCTCATTTTCGTCCACGGGCGTGACAGAGCAGAGAGACGTCACGAGTCGACTGTCCGGGTAGAAAACGCGTATCAGTGGCTCGTATACCGGTCGACGGAAGTCTTGATAGATATCACCGATACCGTGTCTCGGGTGGAATTATCAACTGTTCCGTCGACCGGTATAACGTTCAGCTGGTCAGCCGAGAAACCGATCTAGCAGGCCCGCACGTTGTCCTGGCTCTGTCTCTTCCTCGAAATACAGATACTTCAAAAGCCGGACCGAGCGTTCGTTTAGCGCGAGGTTTCCACGATCTGGATCGTACTCGATGACATCCGCGTCGGCCATCTTGGGGAGGTGACACTGGTAAAGCCCAACGTAGACGCGCTTACGTTGCTGTGAACTTAGTTGGGCGACATCACAGCCACACTCGAGACTCGCGATATGTTCAGCGACCTCACCGAGATCGGCTTTCCCCTCGTTTGTGTCCAGATACCGAAGCACCTCCTGGCGACGCTCTGCGCTAAGCAGTTCGAAAATGTGCGATTTCGATAGCTTTTCAGTGTTCTCAGCTACTGATTCTCCGTCAGTCTCTCCGCTGTCTTGATCTGGAGAGTTTATGGCTTGAGGCACACCTACAGAGAACAACCTATACACCTTAGTTAAATACTGTTTATGCCGGTGCACGTCGACGTGTCGAATTCGTATGATCTTTCTAGACTGTGTAAATAACGTGATAACCCAGAACTCCAGTAGGCCGCGCCAGACGGTCGCGGCGTGTTGGTTAATAACTGTTTACTACACCGATTTTATGGTAAAAGAATTATTACGCTGCGAGTATTTTACCTACCCAGTATGTTCAGTACGCCAACTTGTTTTCTATCGAGGTCAGCGACATGGCTGGTCAACACCAGACTAGATGGTTGGGAGCTCGCTCTGTCTCACAGTGTCAGTGGGTGCGTGAGACAGCGCAACGGCAAGCGCCGACCGGATCAGCAGTAAGATGGAGACAACACAACAGCAGGCGCTGGCGGAAACAGAGCCGACCGGGTCGACGGAGCTCTCACTCGACGAGATGTTCGAGATCCTCAAAAACGAGCGACGCCGGTTCGTCCTCCAGTATCTCCAGGAGACGACAGAGACCGAACTGGCCGAACTCGCCGACCACGTCACTGCGATCGAGAACGACACCGATATCGAATCAATCACCTCTGCCCAGCGCAAGCGCGTCTACGTTGGCCTTTACCAGTTTCACCTCCCCAAGATGGCGAAAATGGGCGTCATCGAGTTCGATCAGGACCGTGGTATCATCTCACTCACATCCGCAGGCAGCGAGCTGATCGATAGACACCAACAAGAGCAGTCCACAGCCGATCCCCGGCCGGTCGCGGCGCTCGTGGTCGCGGGCGGGATTGCCGTGTTGGTTTCTGTGCTTGCCCAAAGCGCGATCGTGGCGACCACCCTGCTCGCGTTGCAGACCGCTGCGCTTGCTATCATTCTGGTTACAAAACTGCGGGGCTGATACCGGCTTCGTCAGTAAGTTCGACTTACAGGTTCAGTAGGGCTGTTGTTCGGGGGTTGAACGATGGAGACGGTTATGCACGGCAACTGTCTCGGTACTGGCAGTGGAATATCCAGAGATGACAGCATTAGATTCTTCGAAGGCAACAATCGCACAGTGGTTTCAGGAGTTCCGAGACCGAGCAACCGATACTGAAATACACGCTGAAGTTTTCCTCAGAGCGTGTGCACCCCCGCTTGGCTGTCACGACCACCAGACGGAGTGTATGCAACGGCTCGCGAACGCGAAAGAGGAAGGGGTTCTCGACAGCTACGATATCTCTGTCGTCGGTGACGAAATCTGTCGCGATGAGCAGTATAGACAGTTTTACAGCGGTAAACCAGTCGAAACAGTTCTGGAGATCAAGTCGTGGCGGTCGGGCGGTATCCGGGCGACTGGTTTTACTGAACGAGAAGTCCACTCGACGATTACAGATGAGACGACTGATACGGTTGTCCCGCCAACGTTGACGGTGGCTGTGTACGCTGATGAGTCGTTGATCGGTGTGTTCCCGTGTCAGGCTGACGACGAGAGCTACGGGCCCGAGTTTTTCATCGAGCGGTGTCTGTCTACACAGGAAGGCACTGATCCACAGCTTATCGGCGGCTCGCCCCAGTCCTGATCCCGGGGCTGTCGTGTGGATTCGTCCGCCTATTCTCGGTTATTTTTTGGAATATTTAGCAATTTTATACTCATTCACAGGGAATCTATACTGTTTTCCAGTTGCTCTATAACAAAGCATATTTCGTGGAAAAAGAAGGTGCATGCGCCAACCAAACGGATTTGCGTGTGACAGTCCCTCTCTCGGCCGATCGGGAGGGGTGAAACCAACAGACGGCGGCGTTTCGAACTGTACGGAGGTGGCCAAATAATGTGCGGTATTATTGCGTATATCGGCAACCGGGATGCGACGGAGACGTTGCTTACTGGGCTTGATAACCTAGAATACCGTGGCTACGACTCCGCAGGAGTCGCGTTGCAGAACGGACACGGTGTCGACATCGTCAAACGTGAAGGCGAGGTCTCGGCGCTGGAGGGTGCGATCCGCCAGACCGGCTGTCACGGCGATTTCGGCATCGGTCACACCCGCTGGAGCACCCATGGTCCGCCGACTGACGCGAACGCACATCCACACACGGACTCGACGAACTCGGTTGCAGTGGTCCACAACGGGATCATCGACAACTACGACACGCTGCGAACCCGTCTTCAGGCAGACGGTCACGAGTTTACCAGCGAGACGGATACGGAAGTGATCCCACATCTTGTCGCGGAGTATCTCGAAGCCGGTGACGAGACGGAGACTGCCTTCCGGAACGCTATCGACGAGCTGGAGGGCAGCTTCGCGATTTCGATGGTCGTCGACGGCGAGGATGCGATCTACGCGGCCAGATCCGGCTCACCACTGGTGATCGGTGTCGGTGAGGACGGCCACTACGCGGCGAGTGATGTGCCAGCCTTCCTCGAGTTTACCGAGGAGGTCGTCTACGTCGAGGACGGCGATATCGCCGTGATCACCGAAGACGAGTGCCGGATCACGGGCGAGAACGGCGAGCCCGTCGACCGACCGGTCCAGACGGTCGAGTGGTCTCCGGAGGGAGCCGAGAAAGGCGGCTACGACCACTACATGCTCAAAGAGATCCACGAGCAGCCCTCGGCGCTTGAACGTGCGATCCGCGGCCGAGTGCTCTCGGATCAGCCTGTCGCGGACGGTGGCCCCGCGAGTGACGAACTCTCCGGCGAGCTGTTGGAGGGAATCGACTCGATTCATTTCGTCGCCTGCGGGACCTCCTATCACGCGGCGCTTTACGGCGAGCAGATGCTCGGTAACCGTGGTATCGAGGCTGGCACGTCGCTTGCAAGCGAGTTCGTCGTCAGTCCGCCGCCGCTTCCCGAGGACACTCTGGTTGTCGGCGTCACCCAGAGCGGCGAGACTGCCGATACGCTCGAAGCGCTTCGGGAGGCGCGCAAGCGTGGCCACGACACGCTCGCGATCACGAACGTCATTGGCTCGACGGCAGCACGCGAGTGTGACGACGCCTTGTTTATCCGTGCCGGCCCGGAGATCGGTGTCGCAGCGACGAAGACGTTCTCCTCGCAGGTGACGACGCTCGCACAGTTTGCTGCCCATCTTTCGGCGGATCCGACGGATCTTGACCGGATTCAGGACGATCTCGACGATATCCCCTCGCAGGTCCAGTCGGTGCTCGCCGACAGCAGCGCACGAACACTCGCCACCGAGTATGCTGACGCGGAGTCGTACTTCTTCGTCGGCCGGGAGATCGCTCACTCGGTCGCGCTCGAAGGCGCACTCAAGCTGAAGGAGATCTCGTATGAACACGCCGAAGGGTTCCCTGCCGGCGAGCTAAAACACGGTCCGCTCGCGCTTGTCACGCCAGAGACTCCAGTGTTCGCCGTCATCACCGGCGAGAATAAAGACCGCATGCAGGGGACGATCCGCGAGGTCAGCGCACGCGGTGCGCCGGTAATCGCGATCGCCGAGGAGTCAGTAGAGTTCGACGGGATCGACCACAAGCTAGAGATCCCCGAGACACGCCCCGAACTTGCCGGCATTCTGGCGAACGTTCAACTGCAGCTGTTTTCCTATCACGTCGCCACGCTGCTCGAACGACCGATCGACAAACCCCGGAATCTCGCCAAAAGCGTCACTGTCGAGTAGCTGCCCGAAGCACGTCGTTCTGACGCGTTGTCGCTCACCGTTTTTTCGCGTTGTTCGAAATAGTATATCAAAAGCGCCGCCGCTGCCCACAAGGAGTACTCCGACTGTCTGGTGGGGTTTCCACGAGGAAACCCCTGCAGTTCGAACCCTTTCCACGAGGAAACCCCTGTGCAGAAGTTGTGTGCGAAACTTGCTCCACCAGTTTACTCTCTGTGCAGAAGCCATGTGCGAAACTCTGTCCTCTGCCAATCAGTACAGGAACGGAGCGGAGGACCGCGTTCGAACGACCCGAACGGCTACAGCTGGCCGGCTGTGGCGAACTGTCGAAGCGTCTGCTGCATCTTCTGTGTCTCGGATCGCGTGTTGTCGAACCGCTCCAGTACGTCGTCACCGACGGCACACAGGTTCTGGTACTCGTCGGCGATGTTCGTCTGTTCGTCCGGATCGCGCTGTAGATCGAACAGGAGTGTTTCGTCTTCGCGCTCGACGTATTTGAACCGGGAGCCGCGAACGGCGCGATTGTTTCCACCCTCGCTTTTCGCGACGACGTACTCGTCGGTCGCCGTCCTCTCTTGGATCGTCCCCTGCGTTGCGAGTTCGAGCGTCGTCTCGTAGATGCTCGCCAGCGAGGTCGGTGCCGTGATCTCGGCCGAGAGCCCGGCGTTGTGGATCAGATACGGGACGTGGATGTTCTCCTCGTAGAGCTGGCGGTGGTGGTGGCCGTAGTTTTCATGCTCACCGAAGGACTCGCCGTGGTCTGCGTGGACGACGAGCGCTGGATCGTCGTCGGCGAAATCGGCACAGAGTCGGTCGAGGAAGGCATCACTCGCCCGCACCGTATCCCGGTAGCTTTGCTTGAGTGATTGTTGCAGCGACTCGTCCATCGGCCCTGGGTCACCACGCCCACGCATCTGCGCTTCAGAGCGGTAGGCGCTGTAGTACATCCCTGGCAGTGACTGCTCACTCCGGTGGCTGCGGGAGGCCAGAAACGGGAAGTGGGTGTCGAGCAGGAACACCCACAGGAAGTACGGCTCCGTCAACTGCTCGCGGACAGACTGGATCTGGTCGTAGATATCCTCCCACTTCGAAAAGAAAGAGCTCCCGGTCACCATGTTTACCGCAAGCTTGACAGCACGGTCATCTGACCCGACGCCCGGCAGCCGACCAGCAACGTCAGCAAGGCGGCTGTCGTCGTCTTGGTTCGATAGATCGACGAACTGATCAAACCCCCGATCGAAGCCAGATGCCGTCGATGTCCAGGGGTTGGGTGT
>LKMJ01000654.1_pt1 | contig 27731 bp, 25 predicted proteins | sample 643391 | NCBI WGS metagenome assembly LKMJ01 (sample SAMN04112250, study PRJNA286221) | soda lake metagenome | biome: soda lake; feature: Kulunda Steppe; material: water; isolation source: sample PL-Br10 brine of Picturesque Lake | place: Russia: Kulunda steppe | collected 2010-07 | reverse complement strand
TCAAGGACGCCATCCTGGAGATCGTGGGTCGCGGCGCCTATGCCCACCTCAAGCACGAGTCGGGTGTGCACCGCGTCCAGCGGGTGCCCGCCACGGAGTCGCAGGGGCGCATCCACACCTCCACCGCCTCCGTGGCCGTGCTGGCTGCGGCGGAGGAGGTCGATGTCACCATCGACCCCAACGACCTGCGCATCGACGTCTTCCGTTCCTCCGGCCCCGGCGGGCAGAGCGTGAACACCACCGACTCGGCGGTGAGGATCACCCATCTGCCCACGGGCGTTGTCGTCTCCTGCCAGGACGAGAAGTCCCAGCATCAGAACCGTGACAAGGCCCTGCGCATCCTGCGGTCCCGGTTGCTGCAGGAGGAGCAGCGCCGCTCCGAGCAGGCCCGGGCCGACGCCCGCAAGGGCCAGATCGGTACCGGCGACCGGTCGGAGAAGATCCGCACCTACAACGTCCCGCAGTCACGGATCACCGACCATCGCATCGCGGTGAGCGCCCACGATGTGGATGCGGTGCTCGCCGGCGACCTCGATGTCTTCGTGGCGGCGCTGCGGCGCGCTGAGCAGCAGGCCCGGCTCAGCGGTCTCGAACAGGACGGCGCAGGGGACCACGCCGGCGTGGGGGGCTGAGCGGTGGAGGGGCAGCGAACCAACCCCGCCACCATCGCCGAGGTCGCCGAACGGCTGACAGCCGCCGGGATCGCACCGGCACGCACCGAGGCGAGGTGGCTGGTCGAGCACGCCGAGGCCGGCGGTGAGGGTGCGGTCGAGGACCGGCTCGAAGGGTTGGTCCGCCGTCGCGAGGCGGGGGAGCCCCTCCAGCTGCTGCTCGGCCGGTGGCCCTTCCGCACCGTGGAGCTCGAGCTCGCCCCAGGGGTGTTCCTGCCGCGGCCGGAGACCGAGGTGGTCGCCGGTGTGGCGGTGCACTACGCCACAGCCGCCGGCCCCCAGCCGGTGGTCGCCGAGCCCTGTACCGGTACCGGCGCGATCGCCGCCAGCCTCCTGGCCGAGGTCCCCGGGGTGCAGGTCCACGCCAGCGACATCGATCCGGGGGCGGTGGCCGTGGCGCGCCGCAACCTCGCCGCCGTGGCGGGGGCCGAGCGCTTCACCGTCCATGCGGGGGACCTGCTCACGCAGCTGCCCGAGCAGCTGCGCGGCCAGCTTGATCTGTTGGTGGCCAACCCGCCCTATCTGCCCTCGTCCGACATCGACCACCTCGACATCGAGGTCGCCGAGCACGACCCGCCAGCGGCGCTGTTCGCAGGGCCCGATGGTCACGAGGTGGTGGACCGCCTCCTCGAACTGGCGCGTGCGTGGTTGCGGCCCACGGGCACGGTCGTGCTGGAGATCGACGCCCGGCGGGGGCCGGCCGCGCTGATCGCCGCCGCGCGCGCGGGTTTCCCCGCAGCGGAGCTGGTCACCGACCTGACCGGTCGCGACCGGGTCCTGGTGGCCCACCTGGCCGCTGCACCACCGCCGGATGGCCGCCTACCCAGCGTCGGTGCCCGCAGTACAGCCGAGGGCGTGCACCCCCTACCCTGGAACCCACCCTCGAGTCCACCCTCGCGATCGGGTACAGGGAGCGCGACGCACCCGGGAGAGGCCAGGCGGTGAGCGAACTGCTCGACACCACCGGCGCGGACCGCGACGACGCCGTCGCCCGCGCCGCGGAGCTGCTCCACGCCGGCGAGCTGGTGATCCTGCCCACCGACACCGTCTACGGCATCGCCGCGAACGCCTTCGACCTCGACGCCACGGCAGCCCTGCTCACGGCCAAGGAACGCGACCGCGACGTCCCGCTGCCCGTGCTGGTGCGCAGCCCCAAGCAACTCCCCGGCATCGTGGCTGCGTTGTCCGCGGCGGCGGAGCAGCTGATCGCGGCGTTCTGGCCCGGCCCACTCACGCTGGTGCTGCCGACCAAAGCCGGTCTGAAGTGGGATCTGGGGCACAGTGACGGCGCGGTGAGCGTACGGATGCCCCTCGATGAGGTCGCCCTCGAGGTGATCCGTGCCGTCGGGCCCTTGGCAGTGACCGCGGCCAACGCGCCGGCACAGGACCCGCCCACCACCGCCGCGGAGGCCGTGGCACAGCTCGGCGCCCGCGTGTCGGCGATCCTCGACGACGGCCCCCGGCCTGACCTGCAGCACTCCACCATCGTGGATCTGACCCGGGAGCGGACCCAGGTCCTGCGGGAGGGGGCGGTCCCCACCGCGCTTGTCCTCGACGTCGCCGAGGGGCGTGTCGACCCCCTGGACGCCGCTGCGGCGCTCGCCGGCGACGATGCGGCAGCTCCAGCTGCCGACGACGCCGTCGACAACGGGACCGACGACGCCGAGGTGGCGCCCGGCGCGCAGGCACGTCCCCTGGAAGGTCTGGACCGTCGGCCGCGCGACGCCGGTGCGGACGCCCAGTAGCCTGGTAGCTTTGACGGCAGCGCGTGCGGGCTCGCGGCCGTGCGACCGATCAGTGCACACGGCACGCCATGGAGGCACACGGTGACGACGTTCTGGGGTCCCGATCTCGACCAGCTCCGCGCGACCGATCCCGAGGTCGCCGACGGCGTCCTCGCCGAGCTGCACCGCCAGCGCACCACGCTGCAGCTGATCGCCAGCGAGAACTTCGCCTCACCCGCGGTGCTGGCGGTCCAGGGATCGGTGCTGACCAACAAGTACGCCGAGGGGTACCCAGGGAAGCGGTACTACGGCGGCTGCGAGGAGGTCATCGACCCGCTCGAACAGCTGGCCATCGACCGCGCCAAGCAGGTGTTCGGCGCCGATCACGCCAACGTCCAGCCCCACTCCGGTGCCAGCGCCAACATCGCGGCCTACTTCGCCACCGTCTCCCCCGGGGACAAGGTCCTGGCGATGTCGCTGCCCCACGGCGGCCACCTGACCCACGGCATGCCGATCAACTTCTCCGGCAAGTGGTTCGACGTCGTGTCCTACGGCGTCCGCGAGGACACCGAGACCATCGACATGGACGAGGTCCGTGCGCTGGCGCTCGAACACCGTCCGAAGCTGATCATCGCGGGCTGGTCCGCCTACACCCGCCAGCTCGACTTCGAGGCCTTCCGGGCCATCGCCGATGAGGTCGATGCCGTCCTGATGTGTGATGCGGCGCACTTCATCGGCCTGGTGGCCGGGGGCGTCCACCCGAGCCCCGTGCCCTACTGCGACATCATCACCTTCACCACCCACAAGACGCTGCGGGGCCCTCGCGGTGCGATCATCCTGACCAACGAGCGCTGGGCGAAGGCCATCGACAAGGCCGTGTTCCCCGGCACCCAGGGCGGTCCCCTCGAGCACGTCATCGCCGCGAAGGCGGTGGCACTCAAGGAGGCTATGGACCCGAGCTTCAAGGCCTACGCCCAGCGCATCCTCGACGACATCCGTGCCCTGGCCGACGGGCTGACCGATCGCGGGTACCGGATCGTGGCGGGCGGGACGGACACCCACCTGTTCCTCGCCGACGTGACCCCGCGTGGGCTGACCGGTGCGGAGGCGGAGTCACATCTCGACGAGGCCGGCATGGTCCTCAACAAGAACGCCATCCCCTTCGATCGCCATCCCCCCGCCGTGGCGTCCGGGATCCGTGCGGGGGCGTCCTGCGTGGCCACCCAGGGGATGGGGCCCGACGAGCTCACCCACGTGGCCGCGCTGATGGACCGTGCCCTGACCGGCTCCGGTGCTGATCGCAGGCAGGTCAGGGCCGAGGTGGGCGAGCTCGTGGCCCGGTTCCCCGCCTACCCGGAGGCGGGTCCCGTGACACCGGATCCGATCCGCTGAGGTGATCGCACACCTGGCGGTCGCCGCGCTCGCCGCGATAGTCACCGCGGCGCTGGCGCCGCTGGCGGCGTTGTTGGCCCGGCGGCTGGGTGCCCTGGAACAGCCACCTGACGTGGGCCAGCACCCGACGCCCGCGCCGGTGCCCACGATGGGTGGGCTCGCCATGGCGGTCGCCGTGCTCGTCTCCCTCGGGTTCGCGGCGCTGCTGCCCGACTTCCGTCGGCTGTTCATCGAGACCTCGGAACCCGTGGCGCTGCTCACGGGCGTGCTCATCATCGTGGCCGTCGGTGTGCTCGATGACCTGCGGCCCTTGCCGCCACCGGTGAAGCTCGCGGGCCAGATCGTGGCGTCGCTGGGCGTGGTCGTCTTCGGTGTGCAGCTGGTCCACTTCTGGGTCCCCGGCATCGAGGTCGTGGTGCTCTCCAGCGACCTCGGCCTGCCCCTGACGGTGCTGGCACTGGTGGTGATGATCAACGCCGTCAACCTCATCGACGGGCTCGACGGCCTGGCTGCCGGTGTGGCCGCCATCGGCGCCATGGCGTTCTTCGCCTTCGCCCTCCAGACCTCCGGCGTGGGTGCCAGCGGTGCGATCCCCACCTCGGCGACGCTGGTCGTGGCGATCGTCGCCGGTAGCAGCGTGGGGTTCCTGGCCCACAACTGGCACCCGGCCAGGATCTACATGGGTGACACCGGCTCCCAACTGCTCGGGCTGTTGCTCGGGGTGGCGATGATCTCCTTCGTCGGACGCACCGCGACGCCCACCGACGCGGACTTCTTCGGATCGGTCCCGTTGTTGGTGCCGGTGCTGGTGCTCGCGGTGCCGTTCCTCGACACCACCTTCGCCGTCGTGCGTCGTGTGGTCTCGCGCCGCCCCGTGACCGCGGGTGACCGCGGGCACCTCCACCACCTGCTCATCGCCTTCGGACACTCCCACCGGCGTGCCGTGCTGGTGCTCTACTTCTGGTCGGCGGTGATCGCCTTCGGGTCGGTGGGGCCCGCCTTCCTGCCGTGGGAGCGGTTGCTGCCCTGGCTGATCGTGGGTGCAGCCCTCGGTGTCGTGCTCACCGCGCTCGGAACCCGACCGGCCCCCGGCGGGGTGCCCGTGGACGCTCAGCGCGCCGATGCAGCACACTCGCGGTCCACCGCGCAGTGATCCGAGGGTGAGGTTGCCGTGCGCACGGGCGCACGCGTGGCTCGGCCTTTGGCTTCACCACAGTGACCTTGCTAGCGTCCGGCCCGCCTGGGCGCAGCCCCACGCTGTCGGGGGGCGTACTCCTGTCAGCGAGCTCGAGCTCCGTCTCGACCCCGGCCCCGACCGTCAGGGATCCGTATGGACGCCAACGACGCGCGCACGCTCGCGCCGCCCCGCACCGGGGCGCGCGGTGGTGCGGCTGCGCCCGTGGCGACGGATCCCTCGGTGGTGCCGCCGGAACGGACCGGCAACGCCGCGCTGTGGCGTGGCGTCGATCAGGCCCACATCATGAGCCTCGAGCTGATCGTCGCGGTCTTCCTGTGGGGCGGTATCGGGTGGTGGGTGGACGGCCGTCTGGGGACGGGTGCCTGGTTCACCGTGATCGGTGCCATGATCGGCAACGTCGCCGGGGTCTACCTGGTCTGGCTGCGCGCCCAGCGCCTCGACGGCCTCGACGTGGCCTCCCAGGCTGCTGCGGCACAGACCGCGCAGACCGCCAAGGTCGCTGAGATCGCCAAGGTCGCTCCGGCCGCCGGCGTCGTCGGGATGCGCGGAAGGCCCGCTCGTGTCCGTTGATCTCGGCTACGCCGGTGCACCGACCCGCTCCGGCGGGCCGCAGCCTGCACACGTGCCGCCTCCCGGTGTCGCCGAGCGGCGCCTGGCAACGGTGGCAGCCCTGACCATCGGCGTGCTCGCCGTGCCCGTCGCGGGCGTCGCCTGGCTGCTGGTCGGCCCCGCCGGGGCCCTCAGCGCGCTGATCGGCCTCGGCTTCGTGCTGGTGCTGTTCGGTGCGTCCGCGGCGCTGCTGGCGCTGGTCGCTGCGCGTCAGGCCGGTGCCGGTGGTATCGGCATCCTGGCCGCCGGTGCCGCCCTGCGTCTGCCACTCTACGTGGGCGTCCTCGCCGCGCTCAGCGAGGTTCCCTGGGTCCATGGCCGGAGCCTGGCGGCCGCCACCGCGGTCGCCGTCGCCGTCACGCTCGCAACGGAGCTACGGATGCTGGCGACCACACCTTCCCTGTTCTGGGTCGACGCCACGGCCGCACGGCCGTCGGCGCTCGGAAACGACACACGGAGCTGACTGCCGTGATCAACGTCCTAGCCGCCGCCGAGTGGGGTGGGGAGTTCGAGGGGGTCCTCGATCCCATCAACTCGCTGTTCGAGTTCCCCGCCTACATCCTCACCGATCTCGAGATCTTCGGTATCAACCTGGGGATCAACCGCACGATCCTGATCGCGTGGATCATGACGGCGGCCGTGGGTCTGGTGTTCTACCTCGGCACCCGTAAGGCAGAGGTCGTCCCGGGCAGGTTCCAGGCCTTCATCGAGATGCTGGTCGATGTCAACCGGACCATCGCCCTGGAGATCATCGGGCCCAAGGGGGTGAAGTTCGTGCCCCTGCTGACCACCTTCTTCGTGGCCATCTTCGCCCTGAACTTCGCGAAGATCTTCCCGCTGTTCATGATGCCGCCCACCTCGCGGGCCGCCTGGCCGCTGTTGCTTGCCCTGGTGAGCTGGCTGGTCTTCATCGGTGTGGGCATCAAGGAACAGGGCTTCGGCCACTACTTCGGCGGGGCCCTGTTCCCGCCCGGGGTACCGAAGGCGCTCTACATCATCCTCACGCCGATCGAGCTGTTGTCGACCTTCGTGCTGCGGCCCTTCACCCTGGCGGTGCGGTTGTTCGCCAACATGGTGGCCGGGCACATCCTGGTGGTCATCACCCTCGTGACCATCCACGTGTTCCTGCCGTCGATGCCCGTGGGCTGGACCGTGGGAGGGATGGCGCTGATCGTCTCTCCCCTGGTGTTCGCCTTCGAGTTCTTCATCATCGCGCTGCAGGCCTACATCTTCACGATGCTGACCGCGGTCTACATCAGCTCCTCGATGGAGGCGCACTGACCTCACGGGGTCCGCGGCGAGCCGCCGCGGCCCCGTCACCCACGACCTGGATCGACCGAACGTGACCCGCGGTACCGCCCGGTGCCGCTCTCAGGAGGAAACACATGGAAGGCTCCCTCAACGTCCTCGGCTACGCCGTGGCGACGCTTGGTCCGGCTATCGGCCTGGCCATGATCATCTCCAAGGCGATCGAGTCCATGGCTCGCCAGCCCGAGGCCGCCGGCATGGTCCGCACCACGATGTTCATCGGTGTGGCCGTGGTCGAAGCGCTCGCCCTGCTGGCCTTCGTCCTCGCCTTCGCGCTGTAGCACCGGACGCCCACATGTCGATGCGAAGCGAGGGACGATCATGATCCACGCGATCACCATGCTGGCCGCCGATCCCCCCGGAGGGATCGAGCTCCTCCCCGACTGGTCGGAGTTCATCTGGGGCTCGGTCGCCTTCCTCATCCTGCTGTTCGGGATGCTGAAGCTGGTCTTCCCCAAGCTGAACGAGACGCTCGCGGAGCGCGCGTCACAGATCCAGGGGAAGATGGAGGAAGCCGACGCCAAGCTCCAGCAGGCGCAGGCATCCAAGGACGACTACGAGGCGTCCCTGGCCGACGCCCGTGGTGAGGCCGACCGCATCATCGAGGAGGCCAAGGCCGCAGCCGAGGAGCTACGACGCGAGGCCAGGTCCCGCGCGGAGGCCGAGGCACAGCAGATCCTCGAGCGTGCCGAGGCGTCGGTGTCGGCCGAACGTGACCGTGTGCTCCAGGAGCTGCGCGGCCAGGTCGGCGCCCTGTCGGTGGAGCTCGCCTCGCGGATCGTGGAGCGTGAGCTCGACGTGAGTACCCACGAGGCGCTCGTCGATGACTACATCCGTCAACTGTCGAGCCAGAACTGAGGTCGACCGTGAACGAGGACCCCACCCGCGCCTACGCCGCTGCGGTGCTGGCCATCGCCGAGGGCGAGGACGCCGTCGAGGTGGCGCTCAGCGAGCTGCGCACCGTCGCTGGAGCGATCGAGGCCAGCGATGAGCTGCGTTCGTTGCTCACCGACCAGCAGTTGCCGCTCGGACGCCGGTTGCTCGCCGTCGACGGCGAGTTGCTGGCCGCCGCGCATCCGGTGACGCGGACGGCACTGGCGATGCTGCTGGCCGCGGAGCGTGCCGGTGACCTCACCGACATCGTCGATGCCACGACGGAGCTCGTCGCCTCCGAGCGTGCCGTGGCCGAGGTCCGCACCGCGGTCGAACTCGACCAGCCACGGCGCCAGGCGTTGCGCGAGGCGCTCAGCCGCGCCACCGGACACGAACTCGACGTGCGCTTCGTGGTCGACCCGGAGGTCGTCGGCGGCGTGCGGGCCACGATCGGGGACACCGTGATCGACGGCTCGCTGCTCAAGCGCGTGGCCGACCTCAGAAGCCGGGTCGGACTCTGACCAGCCCGCCACCTAGCACCGCACGACCACAGGGCCCCATGCGGGCGAGGATGAGGAACGAAGATGGCTGAACTGCAGCTCTCCTCGGAGGAGATCTCCGAGGCCGTACGCCGGATGCTCGAGGGCTACGAGCCCGATGTCAGTGCCGAGCAGGTCGGCCGGGTGATCTCGACCGGAGACGGCATCGCCACGATCTCCGGGCTGCCGAGCACGCTCGCCAACGAGCTGCTCGACTTCGGTGACGGCGTGTTCGGCATGGCGATGAACCTCGACGAGCGCACCATCGGCGCCGCGGTGTTCGCCGACTCGTCGCGGATCAGCGAGGGCCAGACCGTGCGTCGCACCGAGCGGGTGCTGTCGATCCCGGTCGGTGACGCCATGCTCGGCCGGGTCGTCGACCCCCTCGGCCGGCCCATCGACGGCAAGGGGCCGCTCGAGCAGAGCAAGGTCGACGGTCAGCGCGCCCTCGAGGTCCAGGCACCCGGCGTGGTCGACCGCCAGCCCGTGGACCAGCCCTTGCAGACCGGCATCAAGGTCATCGACGTCATGACGCCGATCGGTCGCGGCCAGCGCGAGCTGATCATCGGCGACCGTCAGACCGGCAAGACGGCCATCGCCATCGACACCATCATCAACCAGAAGCAGCTGTGGGGCACCGACGAGGCCGTCAAGTGCATCTACGTCGGCATCGGCCAGAAGGGTTCCACCATCGCCCAGGTCGTCGCCACCCTGGAGAAGTACGGGGCGATGGAGTACACCACGGTGGTCTCCGCCCCGGCCTCCGACCCCGCACCCTTCCAGTACATCGCCCCCTACGCCGGCGCGGCCATCGGCGCCAACTGGATGTACAAGGGTGAACACGCCCTGATCATCTACGACGACCTGTCCAAGCAGGCCGACGCCTACCGCCAGCTGTCGCTGCTGCTGCGCCGCCCGCCGGGCCGTGAGGCCTACCCCGGTGACGTCTTCTACCTCCACTCCCGTCTGCTGGAGCGTGCCGCGAAGCTCAACGATGAGCTCGGTGGCGGCTCGATGACCGCGCTGCCGATCGTGGAGACCAAGGCCAACGACGTCTCCGCCTTCATCCCGACCAACGTGATCTCCATCACCGACGGGCAGATCTTCCTGGAGACCGACCTGTTCTTCCAGGGCGTACGCCCCGCGATGAACGCCGGTATCTCCGTCTCCCGCGTCGGCGGTGCCGCCCAGCGTCCCGCCATGAAGAAGGTGTCGGGCACCGTGCGGCTCGAGTTGGCCCAGTACCGCGAGCTCGAGGCCTTCGCGCAGTTCGGTTCCGACCTCGACAAGGCCTCCCAGCAGCAGATCGCCCGCGGTCAGCGCGTGGTGGAGATCCTCAAGCAGCGGCAGTACCAGCCCCTGCCGGTGGAGTTGCAGGTGGCCTCGGTGGTCGCCGTCACCTCCGGGGTGCTCGACGAGCTGCCGGTGGTCGACGTGGGCCGCTTCGAGTCACAGCTGCACACCTACCTCACCGACCGTCACCACACGCTGCTCCAGCAGCTGGCCACGGAGAAGCTCTCCGACGAGTTGCGCGCGCAGCTCGATCAGGCCATCGCCGACTTCGCGCGGGGCTTCACCGCCTCCGAGGTCGCCGAGGAGGACGAGGAGAACGAGGGCTGGGACGCCATGGCGGCCACCAGCGAGACCATCGAGTGACGTCACCACCGCGGCGCCGACGCGCGCCACGGCAACGGGTGACGGTTCCAGCCTCGCGAGGAGGACGCAGTGCCAGGTAGCGGCCAGATCCGGCAGCTGAAGCGGCGCATCAAGTCGGTCCAGAGCACGCAGAAGATCACGCGTGCCATGGAGATGATCGCGGCCTCACGCATCATCAAGGCCCAGGGCCGGGTGCGGGCCGCCCGACCCTACGCCGAGGGCATCCACGAGATCATCCGCGGGCTCGCCGTCTCCAACGAGGTGCGTGAGCACCCGCTGCTCGTCCAGCGCGACATCGAGCGTGTCGCGGTGATCGTCAACACCTCCGACCGTGGGCTCGCCGGTGCCTACAACACCAACGTGCTCAAGGCCGCGGAACGCACCATCGCCGAGGAGGAGGGCAAGCAACGCCACGTCGACCTCTACCTCGTGGGCAAGAAGGGCGCCGGCTACTTCGCCTACCGGGGACGCCGGGCGCTGCAGGTGTGGGAGGGTGTGTCCGACACCCCCCACATCGACGAGGCCGGAGACATCGCGGAGACCGTGATGGCCCGCTACCGCGACCAGGAGCTCGATCGGGTGTGGCTGGTCTACACCGACTTCAAGAGCTCACTCACCCAGGTCCCCGTGCGGATGGAACTGCTGCCCGTCAAGCCCGATGAGTTCGAGGGCGGCACCCAGATCGACCCGGAGTTCATCTTCGAGCCCGCCCAGGACCAGCTCCTCGACACCCTCATCCCACGCTATGTGGAGGCCAAGGTCTTCCACGGCCTGCTCGAGTCCTCCGCGTCGGAGCACGCCGCCCGTCAGCGCGCCATGAAGGCGGCCACCGACAACGCCAAGGAGGTGGCCGGCAACCTGTCGCGGATCATGAACCAGGCCCGCCAGGAACAGATCACCACGGAGATCTCGGAGATCGTCGGTGGTGCCGAGGCCCTCAACGACTGACACCTTCGCGCGCTCCGCGCCGCCCGCATGACAACACCCCACCCGCCAGCCACCTAGCCACGCGCAGCACGAGCAACCGCCCGGTCCGCCACACCCCGGACCCGCCGGCGGCACGCACGCCCAAGGAGCCGAGCATGGCCACGCAATCCGCCGACGGTCGCATCATCCGCGTCATCGGTCCGGTCGTCGACGTCGAGTTCCCTCCGGGGGACCTGCCCGACATCTACACCGCGCTCACCTTCCAGCGCCAGGACGAGACCGGCTCGACCACCATCACCGCCGAGGTCGCACAGCACCTCGGTGACCGGCGGGTGCGGGCGGTGTGTATGCAGCCGACCGACGGCGTCGTGCGCGGTGCCGAGGTGGTCAACACCGGAGGTCCCATCACGGTGCCCGTCGGCCCAGGCACCCTCGGCCACATCTACAACGTGCTCGGTGAGCCCCTCGACGTCGATGCCAGCGCGATCGCGGCCGACACCCGTTGGGCGATCCACCGCGACCCGCCACCCTTCGATGAGCTTGAGCCGCAGTCGGTGATGTTCGAGACCGGCATCAAGATCATCGACCTCGTGGAGCCCTACGTCCAGGGCGGCAAGATCGGCATGTTCGGTGGCGCCGGCGTGGGCAAGACCGTGGTCATCCAGGAGATGATCAACCGCGTCGCCCAACAGCACGGTGGTGTGTCGGTGTTCGCCGGGGTGGGCGAACGCACCCGTGAGGGCAACGACCTGATGCTGGAGATGGAGGAGTCCGGCGTCCTCGAGAAGGCGGCCCTGGTCTTCGGGCAGATGGATGAGCCGCCGGGCGTGCGTCTGCGCGTCGCGCTGTCGGCGCTGACCATGGCGGAGTACTTCCGCGATGAGATGCGTCAGGACGTGCTGCTGTTCATCGACAACGTGTTCCGCTTCGTCCAGGCCGGCTCCGAGGTATCCACCCTGCTCGGGCGCATGCCCTCGGCGGTGGGCTACCAGCCGACCCTGACCAACGAGATGGGCCAGCTCCAGGAGCGGATCACCTCCACCAAGGGGCGCTCCATCACCTCGCTGCAGGCGGTCTACGTGCCTGCCGATGACATCACCGACCCGGCACCGCACACCACCTTCGCCCACCTCGATGCACAGACGGTGCTCAGCCGCGACATCGCGTCGCTCGGCATCTACCCGGCCGTCGACCCGCTGGACTCGACCTCGCGCATCCTGGATCCGGCCATCGTCGGGCAGGAGCACTACGACGTGGCGACCGGGGTGCAGGAGGTCCTGCAGCGCTACAAGGACCTGCAGGACATCATCGCCATCCTTGGTATCGACGAGCTGTCCGAGGAGGACAAGGTCGTGGTCAGCCGGGCCCGCAAGGCGCAGCGGTTCTTCTCACAGAACTTCTACGTCGCCGAGCAGTTCACGGGTAACCCCGGGGTCTACGTCGGTATCGATGCCACCATCGAGGGCTTCAAGGCGCTGATCGATGGTGAGCTCGACGAGCTGCCCGAGCAGGCCTTCCTCTACGCCGGCGACGTCGACGATGTCCAGCGCAAGGCCGCGGAGCTGGCGAAGTGATGTCGACCAACACGATGCCGGTGTCGGTGGTCTCCGCCGAGGACCACGTCCTCGACGCGGACGCCACCGAGCTCTACGCGCGTGCGGTGGAGGGCGAGATCGGGATCCTCCCCGGTCATGCCCCCGCCCTGGTGGCCCTGGATGTCGGACCGGTGCGGGTCACCCTGGCGGACGGCACCAAGGAGCGCATCGCCGTGCACCGCGGGGTGTTGTTCGTCGGTGAGGACGGCAAGGTCATCGTGTTGGCCGATATCGCGGAGCGCGCCGAGGACATCGACCTCGAGCGTGCGCAGGCCAAGGCCGAGCGTGTGCGTGCCCGGCTCGACCAGGGCACCACCAGCGATGTCGAGGTACAGCGCATCTCCCTGCGCAAGCAGGAGCTGCGGATCCAGGTCGCCCAGGGCACGGAGACCACCCCGGAGGGTTGATCGCCGCGACGCTCCTGGGGGCGAGAGGTTGGCCCCCAGGACGGTGCCGGCGATGAGGCGGTCGGAGGAGCCCGGGTAATCTCATCGTCATGTCGCCTTCACCCCCTGCACCCACCGCTGCGCACGCGCCCGCCAACGACACCTTCCGCGTGCGTGGCGGCAACCCGCTGATCGGCACGGTACGCCTGTCGGGGGCGAAGAACTCCGCGCTGAAGCTGATGGCGGCCGCCCTGCTCACCGAGGAGCGCGTGGATCTGGCCGAGGTTCCGGCTATCGCGGACGTGCCGGTGATGGCTGACATCCTGCGCGGGCTCGGTGCCAGCGTGGAGCTCGACCTCGACCATGGGCGGTGCGTGCTCACCGCGCAGGAAGTGACCTGGCACGCCCCGGCTGATGCCGTCGCCCGCATCCGCGCGTCGCTGTCGACCTTGGGGCCCTTGGTGGCGCGGACCGGTCGAGCCCGGCTCGCCCTGCCTGGCGGTGACCGCATCGGCGCGCGGTCGATCGACCTCCACCTGCGCGGGCTGACGGCCATGGGCGCCAGTGTCAGCGAGGAGGGTGGTGAGGTCGAGGTCAGGGCGCAGGAGTTGCACGGCGCGCTGATCACCCTGGACTTCCCGTCGGTAGGGGCGACGGAGAACCTGATCATGGCGGCCACCCTGGCTCAAGGGACCACGGTGATCGAGAACGCCGCCCGCGAGCCGGAGATCCAGGACCTGTGCCGCATGCTCACCGCCATGGGGGCACGCATCGACGGGATCGGTGCACCGACGGTGGAGATCGAGGGGGTCGACCGGCTCCGTGGCGTGACCTGGGCGACCTGCCCCGACCGCATCGAGGCTGGGACCTACGCGATGATGGCGGCGGCCACCGGGGGCGACGTGGTCGTCGAGCGGGTCCGCCCGAGCGACCTGACCCTGCCGCTGATCAAGCTGCGGGCTGCCGGGGTGCTCGTGGAGGAGGGAGCGGACTCCCTGCGGGTGAAGTCCGACGGGCTCGAGGCCGTCGACGTGGTCACCCTGCCCTACCCGGGGTTCCCCACCGACCTCCAGCCGCAGCTGATGGTGCTGCTCAGCCAGGCGCACGGCACCAGCCGGTGCACGGAGAACGTGTTCGAGTCGCGGTTCTCCTTCGTTCGCGAGCTGTGCCGGATGGGCGCGGATGTCGAGGTTGACGGCCACCACGCCCTGATCAGAGGGCCGTCGCAGCTCCACGGTGCCGCCCTGGCCGGGCTCGATGTCCGTGCCGGCGCGGCGGGCGTGATGGCGGGTCTGGTCGCGCAGGGTGAGACCACCGTGCGTGACGTCCACCACATCGATCGTGGCTACGCCCACTTCGTCCCGCGCCTGTGTGCCCTGGGTGCGGACCTCGAGCGCATCGACGCCGCCGACCTCGATGGCTGAGCAGCGCAGCGCCGCTGCGCTCGTCCTCCTTCTCGCCCTGGTGCTCAGCGTGCCGGCGCCGACCACCGACGGACCGATGTCCACGTCGGCCGCCCTCGCTGCACCGGGCAGCCCCGACCCGCTCACCGTCGAGGGGCCCGTGCGCTTCAGCGGTGACGACGCCACCCTGCTCGCGGTCGACGGGCGCCGCTACCGCGGTGTGATCGAGCTGACCGACTCCGGGCGGGTCGTCAACGACGTCGACATCGAGGGGTACGTGGCGGGGATCGCGGAGATGCCGAGTCGGTGGCCCTTGGCAGCGCTCGAGGCGCAGGCGGTCGCTGCCCGGACCTACGCATGGTGGTCCGCCGAAGCCGCGGTGCACGACGGCTACGACATCTGCGACACCGTGGCGTGCCAGGTGTACCGGGGCGCGGAGGTGCTGCTCGACGGCGGTGAGCGTTGGGGTGCCGCGGTGGAGGCCACCGCCGGTCAGGTGCTGGTGGGCGACGACGACCGGCCGATCCTCGCGCGGTACTTCTCCACCTCGGGAGGCCGGACCTACGACGCCGAGGAGGTCTTCCCCGCCACCGGTGCCCGGGACTATCTGGTCGCCATCGATGACCCCTACGACGAGGTGTCCCCCTACCACCGCTGGGAGGTGCCCTTCACGCGGGCGGAGTTCGACGAGATCCTGTCCCGGGGTGAGCGGCTCGCGGCGACCGTCCCGGTCGCCGCCGTCGAGCGCACCGGTGCGGTCGACGACGTGAGCGCCAACTTCGTGGTCCGAGCCCGCGACGGGACCGAGGTCGAGGTGGGCGCCGTGGAGCTCCGCGACTTCCTGTCACGGGTCGCGGTCAGCCGCTTCCCCGACCGTTTCCCCACCGCACGCGCCGACGGCCTGCGGCCCCTGCCGAGCACGGTGCCCTCCTCACGGTTCACCGTCGAGGTGACCCCGGACGCGGTGGTGCTCCACGGCCGCGGCTGGGGCCACGGGGTCGGGATGGGCCAGTACGGGGCCCGCGGGCGCGCCCAGGCCGGGCACGACGCCACGGAGATCCTGGCCGCCTACTACGGCGGACGCGAACCGGTCGGCGCCGATGATCTGCCACAGCGGATCCGCGTCGGGCTCACCGCCCCCCGTGACGAGGTGGTGATCGCCGCCGACGACGTGCTGCGCATCGAGGCCGATGGCGAGGTGGTCGTGGCGCGGGCCATCGGTCCCTGGACCGCAACCTACGAACAGGGGCGGTGGCGGTTGGCACCACCGCCTGGCGGCGAGCGCGACCTCGAGGTGGCACCGACCCGCATCGTGGAGGGGCTGACCCGACAGGGTGAGGTCATCGCCGTGGAGGCCGAGGTCGATGCCCACGCGCTCCTGCGCCTCGAGGTCCGTGACAGTAGTGACGCGTTGGTGCGCAGCCACCACCTCGGTGTCGTCGAGCCGGGCATCCATACCGCCCGGTGGCGCATCACCGACGATGCCGGTGCGGTCGTGGCACCGGGCCGCTATCACGTGGCCCTGATCGGCGAGGACGCGGCGGGTGACCAGGCAGGTGCACCCGTCGCGGTCGAGCTCGCGCCAGAGGACCTGCCGGGCCCGACCGAAGGGGAGGCTGCTGGCAGCGCGGCTGCGCCCACATCAGGCACCCTGCCACTGTCCGTCATCGCCGTGGCACTCGCGCTCGCGCTGCTGGCGGCCACCCTGCTCACCATCCGTCTGGCCCGGAGATCATCGTCGTGACCACACCGCCGCCCCCTCCTCCGCCGCCGCCAGGCGCGACACCGCCGCCCGGGCCGAGCGGTCCGAGCGATCCCGGTGGGGCCGCGGGGCGCACCCGGACCCGTACCCCCTTGAGCCGGGTGCCCTCGCCCTACGGGCTGTGGATCGCGCTGTTCTCCGTGGCGATCTTCGTGGCACCCAACCTGGTGCTGGTCGGCATCGCCGGGATGGAAGCGGTGGAGACGGTGTCGATCGAGTCCGATGGGCTGATCGTGCTCAACCTGCTCGTCGGCCTGGTGCTGCAACTGGTCGTCTTCGGCCTCGCCTTGCTGCCCCTGCTGGCGGCCGGGCGGCCCTATTCCCGCCTGTTCGGGCCGACCAGGACGACCGCGACCATGGTCGCGGTGGGGCTGGGTACCGGCATCGCCGTCGCCGTGCTGGCCTACCTGCTGAACGCCATCGCGGTGCTGATCGCCGGTACTGAGGAGCCGGTCCAGCAGCAGCTCCTCCAGGACGCGCTCGCCGGTGGGCTGCCCCTGGTGCTCGTCGTCGTGCTGGCGGTGGTGGTCGCGCCGGTGGTCGAGGAGGTCATCTTCCGCGGCGTGCTGTTCCGCGCCATGTCCGACCGCATCAACCTCGGTGTCGCTCTGGTGCTGTCCTCGGCCATCTTCGCGGTCATCCACATCGAGGTGCTGTTCTCCCAGCCCGTGGCACTGGTGGGGCTGTTCACCGTCGGTCTGCTCCTGGCGGTCGCCTACCACCTGACCGGCAACCTGATGGTCCCCATCCTCGGCCACGCGGTGTTCAACGCCATCTCCCTGTCGCTGACGGTGGTGGTGGACCGGCTCGACCTCGACGACATGGTCGAGCTGGCAGGGGTGACGCTGCCCATCCCGCTCTGAACGGCCCCGACCTGGGCCGCGCCGCCCGCGCGACGGGCGGTGCTGGTGTGCTGCGCGGCCCCCGCGCGACGCGGGGTGACCGTGCCGGGGGCGTCGTTCTCGACACGGTGCAGGCGGTGACCACTAGGTTCGATCCTCCACGCAGCGTCGCGTGGGGCTGGCGTCGCGCGGTCGATGCGGGTCCGGGCCAGGGGAGGGCAGCATGTCGTCATCGGTGCAGGTCGGGGTCCCCGCTGAGGTCAAGGACCGGGAGCGCCGGGTCGCCCTCACCCCACCTGCGGTGCATGTGCTCGTGGAGCGCGGGCACCGCGTCATCGTGCAGTCGGGTGCCGGAGAGGGGGCCGGGTGCAGCGACGGTGACTTCCTCGCCGAAGGGGCCCAGCTCAGCGAGGATCCGGCTGAGGTCTGGGGCAGCGATGTCGTGGTCAAGGTCAAGGAGCCGCAGCCCGGTGAGTACGCCTACCTGCGGGCCGACCTCACCCTGTTCGGCTACCTCCACCTCGCTGCCGAGCCGGATCTCACGGCAGCGCTGGTCGCCTCAGGCTGTCGTGCCTATGCCTTCGAGACGCTCACCGACGTGCACGGCCTGCCGCTGCTGGCACCGATGTCAGAGGTCGCCGGCCGGGCAGCAGCCATCGTCGGCGCGGCGCACCTGTCGGCACCGCTCGGGGGCAGCGGGACCCTGATGGGCGGCGCTGCCGGGGTGCCTCCGGCAAAGGTCGTGGTGATCGGGCTGGGTGTCGCCGGCGGTATCGCGGCGCGCGGCGCCCGCGGGCTCGGCGCCCATGTCACCGGTGTGGACGTGGACCTCGAGCGCCTCTACCGCTACCGGCTGGACGGCGCGCTGGACGCCTCCCAGTCGAGCGAGCCCTCCCTGGTCGCCGCTCACGTCCGGGATGCGGACCTGGTCATCGGCGCGGCACTGGTCCCGGGGGCACGGGCACCCCAGGTGGTGACCGAGGCGATGGTCGCCAGCATGCGTCCCGGTTCGGTCATCGTCGACCTCGCCATCGATCAGGGCGGTTGCGTGGCAACCGCGCGGCCCACCACCCTGTCGGAGCCCACCTATCTCCGGCACGGCGTGGTGCACTACTGCGTGACCAACGTGCCGGGCCAGTTCCCCCGCACGGCCTCCGCCGCGCTGTCCGCTGCGGTGATCGCCAAGGCGGTCCACCTCGTGGACGACGTCGCCAGTGGACGGGTCGGCAGCCCGCAGGAGCACCCCGCGCTGCAGGGTGCGGCCAACGTCAGTGCTGGCGAGGTCGTCCACCCGGCCGTGGCCGAGGCGCTGGACTCCGCCTGAGCCCCGCCGCTGGGGTGCCGGGTCGCTGGGTCACGGGGTCGCTGGGTCACCGGGTCGCTGGGTCACCGCGCGCACGGCTGCCGGCGACGGACTGCGGTGGGCGACCAGGTCCCACCCGGGCTGCCGGCGACCCGCCGGTGCATGGTCATCTCCTGGGCTCCTGCCCAGGGATCGACCAGGAGATCGGGTACAGGTGCGGGAGCCCCGCCGTTCGTGGTCATCTCCTGGGCTCCTGCCCAGGGATCGACCATCCGGGGATCAGCATGCGGCGCGGTGCGACGCGGCGCGGTGCGGCGCGGTGCGACGTGCCGCACGCGGTACCGTTGGGACCCCGCGCTGGAGCCGCGCGGGATGGCTGCCACGGGTCGCGGCGACCGGCATCACCGGCGACGACGGTCCTCGAGGCGAGGAGCGAGGCTGTGCGACGCACGCTCATGAAGTCCAAGATCCACCGCGCGCGGGTCACCGGAGCGGACCTGCACTACGTCGGCTCGATCACCATCGATCCCGACCTGATGACCGCCGCGGACCTGCTGCCGAACGAGAAGGTCCAGGTCGTCGACATCGACAACGGGGCCCGGTTGGAGACCTACGTCATCCCCGGTATGCCGGGCAGCGGCGACATGTGTCTCAACGGTGCAGCCGCTCGACTCGTCCAGCCGGGCGATCTGGTGATCGTGGTCAGCTACGCCGAGTTCGAGGATGCCGAAGCGCGCGCCTTCGAGCCCACCGTGGTGCTGGTCGACGCCGACAACCGCATCACCGAGCTCACCACGACCGAGCCGGCCCACACCCGCGCCTGAGCCCACACCCGCGCGTGAGCCCACACCCGCGCGTGAGCCGACGCCGGCGTGTACGTCCACACCCGCGTCTGAGCCCACATCCGCGTGCACGCCCACGCGCACGGCGACCCGTCCACAGACACTGTTGTATCCGGATACGCTTTCGTAGCCGAACCTTCCGGGTGCCCCGACCCGGTCGAGACCGGGCTCCGAGGGCCTCCCATGCCGCAGTGGTTGTCGTCTGCCGACGCGCCGTCGCGTCCGCGCCGCCGTGACGTTGGTCCGGTGGTCGCCCGCGGCCGTCGCCGAGGTCCCCACGCCCTCGCGGCGCTGGCCCTGGCGGCCGTGCTGTTGGTGTGGCCACCGCCGGTCCTCGCGCCCGGCGTGGCCTGTGGCCCCGTGGGACCCGAGACCGCCGTCGTCACCGTCGGCGCCCTGGCGGACGACGGGGAGCTCACCGAGATCACGGAACGCGTCATCGCAGCGGACGGCACGACGTGCGTCGACACGGCGACCAGCGACGCGTTGAGCGTCGCCGTCGGCGTCGTCCACACGGACGTCGAGGGCCGATCCCGCGAGGCGGGGGAGCTGCAGCGGATCGAGGATCCGGTCACCACCCGCGTCGCTGCCCGCGATGTCACGGCGGTCAGCCGGGAGGTCACCGCCCTCGGGCCGCTCGGAGCGGCCACCGTCGAGCGCACCCTGGGTGTGCCGCAGCTCGTGCGTGTCGCGGTGCGCTATCCCGCGAGTTGGGACGTGACCGCGCCCGAAGGTGACGGGGTCTCCACCTCGGTGCTGGACGGCGTCGTCGAGGTCGCACGTACCGCCCTGCTGTTCCCACCGCTGCTCGATGACACCGTGGTGCTGGAGGTCCAGGCCACCCCCGGGCGGGGGACCCCGACCATCCTCGCCGAGGCCACGCCGATGGCTGGTGTGGAGCCCTTCGTGCTGCCGGCCGGTGTCCTCGAGCAGGATGCTGCCGCCGTGGTCGGCGCGCTGGCGACCCTGGCTGAGGACGGGGCGGTCGAGCTCGCGGACGGCGCCGGCGCCGTGGCCGAGGGCGCCGAGGAGCTGACGGACGGTGCCACGGAGCTGGCAGACGGTGCCGAGGACCTCGCCGGTGGCCTCTTCGGACTCGCGGCGGGTGCCGATGAGCTTGCGAGCGGTGCCGGCGAGGTGGCCGGCGGCGCGTCGGGTCTGGCCGATGGCACCCGGCAGCTCGCGGACGGGGTCGAGGACTCCGCTGCCGGCAGTGGTGAGCTGGCCGCTGGCGCAGGCCAGCTGGGTGCGGGCACCACGGAGCTTGCCGCCGCTGCCGGGGAGCTGGCTCGCGGTATCGGTGAGCTGGCCGAGGGTGCCGGTGCGCTGGCCGACGGGCTGGCCGGTGAGCAGGGATCCGACGCGCCCGACGGGGACCTCGACGAGCTGGTCAACGGTCTCGCCGATATCGCCACCGGGATCGGTGCGGTGCGTGATGGCCTCACTGCGGCGTTGCCTCCGGATGCAGCACCGGACGACCCGTTGGCGGTGGCGGTTGCCGAACTGTCGGGCCTGGTCGGGGCGACAGAGACCCTGGCGGGCGAACTCGGTGCGGCACTGGGGGACATCGAGGCAGCCCTGGCCGGCGTGTCCGCAGCTGCGGCGGCGGCAGGTGAGCTCGCGACGGGCGCCGAGGAGGCGAGCGCGGGTGCGGTTGCCCTTGCCAGCGGTATCGACGAGCTGGCCACCGCCGCGAACGAACTGGCGGCAGGCACCCGTGCGTTGACCGGTGGTCTGGACCAGCTGGCCGGCGCGTCCGGGGAGCTCACCGCCGGTGCCCAGGGGGTGGCGACCGGAACCGCCGGGTTGGCCGAGGGCAGCCGGGAGCTTGCTGCGGGTTCCGATGAGCTCGCGGACGGCGGCGCCGGTCTGGCCGAGGGGTCGGGGGAGCTCGCGTCGGGGACCGCAGAGCTCGCCGAGGGGACGAGCGAGCTGGCTGTCGGTGCTGAGGAGCTCCCGGGGGTCCTCGCCGAGGTGGTGGGGGTGGCTGATCGCAGCGGGCAGGACGCAGCCACCACCCTGGCGATCCTGGATGCGGGCAGTGTGTTGGCCCAGGAGCAGGTGGGTGACGCGGCGCTGCGCACCCAGCAGTTGCGCCACATCGGTGAGGACCCCGTGCCGATGGCCGCGTGGGCGGGCAGCGCCGCCTCGGTGCTGGTGGTGCTGCTCGGGCTCGTGGGACTGCTGCGCCGGCGGGGTCGCGGATGAGCGCGCGTCCGCCGCGGCTGACGCGCGCAGAGCAGCAGGCGGTCACCCGCCAACGGTTCCTGGCGGCAGCGGCCGAGGTCATCGCCGAGCAGGGCCTCGAGGGTGCGGCGATCGACGACATCGCTGCACGGGCCGGCTACAGCCGCGGCGCCTTCTACTCCAATTTCGCGGACAAGGTGGAGCTCTTGATCGCCCTCACCGACGTGCGGCTCGCGGTCTTCGCCGACACGTGGCTGCCGCAACTGCTCACCGGGACGGCCGAGCAGCAGCTCGCCAGCGTCGCGCGCTGGCTCGCAGCACCCGAGCCGCCCCTCGAGGTGCTGCTGCTCGTGGAGTTGGCCCGACAGCGTGACCGCAGCCCCGAACGCGCGGGAGCGCTCGATGACGCCATCCAGCGGGTGCTCGAGGCCGTGGAGGGGCTGCTGGCGACCCACGACCCCCAGGGTGCCGTGCTCCCCGCCGCCGAACGGTCCGCCCAGGCCCGGGCCGCGATGGCTGCGGTGCTCGGCGCCGATCTCCTGCGTCACCTCGGCGTGGCCGCCGACGCCCGCACCCTGGAGCTGCTGCTCGGGGGGCTCAACGCCGTCGGGTCCCAGCCAGGGCAAGAGCCGGACGAAACGGCCTCGCCGTGAGCTGGCTGCTGGATCTCCTGGCCCGGGCCGTGACCCGCGTGCCGGCCGTCACCCTCGCGGTGCTCACGGTGCTGACGGTCGGCTTCGCCGCGGCGATCCCGCTGCTGGAGGTCGACACCAGCGTGGAGAGCTTCGCGCCCTCCGACGGGATCGCGGCCACCCTCGACGCCATCGAGGACCGCTTCAGTACCGCCACCACGGTGCAGGTGCTGGTGGACACGGGCCCGGGTGGCGACGTGCTGACACCGTCGACCCTGGCTGCCGCTGAGGAGCTGGCCGAGGCGCTCGAGTCCCACCCCGATATCGCGCCGGTGCTGGTGGAGGAGGCGATCGACGCCCCGCCCGTGGTCAGCTTCGCCCTGCCCTTCACCGCCGCTGCCGAGGTGTTGGACAGCGAGCTGTCCGAGCTCGACGAGGCCACCTTCGCGCCCCTGGCAGCCACCATCATCGCCGATGGCGGCGACGACGTCACTGGGCTGTTCTCCGATGACATCACCGATGACCCGCCGCGCGCCCGGGCTGGACTGGTCATCGTCGACCTCGATCCCACGGCCAGCGCCCAGGACCGTCGACAGGCCCAGGCGGCCGTCGACGAGGTGGTGGCCACCACCCCGGTGGGTGACGCACGGCGCTCGATCCTGAGCTTCCTCGCCATCGAGCAGGGCATCGAGGATGCACTGGAGCGCGACCTGCCCGTACTGCTGTCGGTGTCGCTCCTGCTGGTGGTGGGGGTACTGGCATGGCTGTTCCGCTCGGTGGTGGACGTGGGCGTCGGCCTGATCGGCCTGCTGGCCAGCATCCTGTGGATGACCGGCGCCGCGGCGCTGCTCGGACCCGGAGGTCTGGGGTGGACAGGCCCCTTCAACCAGGTCTCGATCGCCGTGCCGGTACTGCTCGTCGGGCTCGGGGTCGACTACTCCGTGCACCTGACCACCCGCTACCGCGAGCAACGTGGCCGGCTCGACGGGGCGGTGACCGCCGCCCGCGTCGCGCTGTCCACGGTGGGTGTGGCCCTGGTGCTCGCCACGGTGGCCTCCGTCGCCGGTTTCCTCGCCAACACCGTGACCCCGCTGGCACCGATCCGCGACTTCGGCATCTTCGCAGCGCTCGGGATCGTCGCCGCCTTCCTGATCCTGTCGACCTCGGTGCCCGCGGCACGGGTCCTGGTCGATCGTCGTGTCGACCGCCGGCGGGCGGAGGTCGACGCCGCGGCGCAACCGATCGACCGTGATCGGGCCGCGGTGGAGGACCGGCCCGCACCACGCTGGGCGGTACCGGCCATCGCCATGGCCACCCGTCGCCCGGTGCTGGTGGTGTCGGTCACCGTCGCGGTGCTCGCTGTGGCAACGGTGGCCGCCAGCGGCCTGTCCACCGAGTTCGACGAGCGTGACTTCCTGCCCGAAGGCGAGCCCATCCTGGCCACCATCGACCGGCTCGACGAGCTGTTCGGTGGCGACGTCAGCGAGCGGACCTTCCTGTTGGTGGACGGCGACCCCCGCGACCCCGAGCTCCTGGCGGCCGTCGCACAGGTGGAGGACGACCTCGCCGAGGTGGAGGATGTCCGGGAGGTCAACGGTGGGCTCGAAGGCACCTCACCTGTGGAGCTGCGCGACCGCATCGTGGCGGCGGGCCGTGGGGTGCGTGAGCGGCTCGCCGACGACCTCGACACCTGGCAGGACCCTGCGGCTGCGGCCGCCGAGGTGGCGCTGCCGGACCCCCTCGATGTGGATGCACAGCTCGACGACGACGCGCCGCTCACCGACGACATCGACCTGCCCGACGATCTGCGGGTGGCGCTGCTGGCCAGGTTGCCCGCGGGCCGCGATCCGCTCCGCGCGCTGGCGGCCACCACCGATCCGGATGAGCTCGAAGCCACCATCCGCGAACAGCTGGCTGAGACCTTCGCCGAGGACCGGCCGAGCGGGCTCGACGACGCGGCCCTCGACCGGCTCGTGGCGCTCGAACCCGACGAGCTGACCCTCACGCGGCTGGACACGCTCGGCCTGCCCGATGATGCGCTCGACGCTGACGCCCGGGAGCGGCTCGCGCAGCTCGAAGCGCTGGAGGCCGCCGGCCCTGTGGAGGCCACCGACGGCGCGGTCCTGGCCGCCCACCTCGCGGTGCTCGCCGACCAGGCCCCGCGGGAGCTGGCTGCGGTGCTCGACGACGACGGGTTGCTGCTCACCGTCGGTACCCAGGGAGGCCAGGAGGGTGCTGCCGCACTCCAGGCGGCCATGGAGGACGCCGCCGCGCCGATCGCGTCGGCCGGGGGCACGGTCACGGTGGTGAGTGAGCCGCTGGTCAACGCGGAGATCATCGACGAGCTCTCCGCCGCGCAGCTGCTGGCGATCGCCATCAGCCTGGCCTCAGCGGCCCTGCTGCTGGTGGTCGCCACCTACGCCAGCGTGCGGGTGGTCGGTCTCGGGCTGATCGGGATCGTGCCGAGCGTGGTGGCACTGGTGCTCGTCCTGGGGTCCATGCGGGTGCTGGGGCTCGCCTTCAACGCACTCACGGCCACGGTGGCCTCCATCGCCGTGGGTATCGGTGTGCCCTACGGCATCCATCTCACCAACCGCTTCCGGGAGGCCCTCTCCCGCAAGCTGGACCCCGATGCGGCGATCCGCGATGCGCTGAGCAACACCGGCCCGGCGCTGATCGGCTCCGCGGTGACCACGGGACTGGCCTTCGCGGTGCTGCTGCTGTCCAACAGCCTGCCGATCCAGCAGTTCGGGTCGGTGAGCACGATGATGATCGTCTACGCCCTGCTCGCCTGCCTGCTCGTCCAGCCGGCGCTGCTGGTGCTGTGGGCGCGACGCCGGGTCATCACCGGCGGCCGGGGGCAGCGCGCCCGCGATCTGGCCGAGGCGGGCGCGGGGTGAGGGGTGCAGCGTGAGAGGTGCAGGGTGCGGGCACGGGGTGAGGGGTGCAGCCGCGGGCAGCGGCTGTGCGCTGGTGGCGCGTTAGCCTCCCCGCGCCGGTGTCACCCGCGCCGGTGTCACCCGCGCCAGGAGCCCCTCGTGACCGCCCCGCGCTCAGCTCACCTCGACCTCGATGTCGACGGATCCGTCGCGACCCTGCGGCTGGCCCGTCCCGAGGTGCGCAACGCCCTGTCCGTGGAACTGCTCGAGGATCTGGTGGCGGCCTGTGCGTGGTTGGGTACCAGACCGGAGGTCAGGGTGGTGGTGCTCACCGGTGCCGGCGAGCACTTCTGCGCCGGGGCGGATGTGTCGACGATGTCGGCACTGCTCGCCGAGGGATCCGATGCACGTCGGGCCGCCGGGGCCGGTGATCGGGCCGCGACGGCCCTCGAGTCCCTGGATGCGGTCACGATCGCGGCCATCCGTGGCCGGTGCGTCGGCGGTGGTGTGGTGCTCGCCCTGGCCTGTGACCTGCGGGTGGCACAGACCACGGCCCGGTTCTCGATCCCCGAGGTCGACCTGGGGATCCCCCTGGCCTGGGGTGGGATCCCCCGGCTGCTGCGGGAGGTGCCGCCGGCGGTGGCGCGGGAGTTGGTGCTGACCTGCAGGGAGTTCGACGCCGAGGAGGCTGCACGGCTCGGGGTGCTCAGCCGCGTGGTGGCGCCCGGCGAGCTGACCGGCTCCGTTGCGCAGCTCGCTCAGGAGCTCGCGGCCAAGGCGCAGCTGCCGGTCCGTGCGACCCTGGACGCCGTGCGGGTCGCGGTCGGGATCGGTACCCCGCAGGGCTGGTCGGACGCCGACAGCCTGCTCACCGCGGTCCGGGACCCGGAGTGCCGGGCGGCCGCCCAGGCCTACCTCACGCGGGTGTTCGGTGCGGCGGACGGCTGACCGCCGTACCGGGACCTCCGGGCGTGCCCCTCAGCCGATCGAGATGACCATCGCCCCTGAGGGCACGAGGTCGTAGAGCTGCACGACGTCGTCGTTGAACATCCGCACGCAACCGTTGGAGGCCGCCTCACCGATCGAGTCCTCGTTGGGCGTGCCGTGGAAACGGATCAGGGTGTCGCCGCCGCCGACCCGGTTCCAGTTCAGGGCACGTAGCCCGAGGGGGTTGTCCGGACCGGGGCCGACCCGCGCGGGCAGGTCCGCGCCCCAGCGGTCCGGTGCCGGGTTGACCCAGGTGGGCTCGAAGCGTTTCGCACCGATGGTGAAGGTCCCGGTGGGGGTGGGCGACCCACCCGTGCCGACCGCCACCGGCCAGCTACCCGCCAGCTGTCCGCCGCGGTGCAGCTCCACGACCCGGGCGCTCTGGCGTACCACCAGGGTGGTGTCGAAGTTCGCGCTGGTCACCGCGGGCTGCACGGGGTCGACGGGCAGCTCCACCGTGGTGCCGCCTTCCACGAGGGCGGTGGCCAACAGCTCACGGGTGGTGGCACGCGACACGGCCCGCCCGATCGTCCCGCGGGACACCTGCACCCGGCCGCCGCTGTAGGTGCCGGTGGCTGACGCGGCCGCGGTGTCGACCTCGCTCGCGATCGCGGCGACCACCGAGGTGAGATCCTCGGCCTCGAGCTCCAGTGTGACCTCCGGAGCGGTGTCCGGCGCCGTCAGGCTGGCGGCGATCACCGCAGCTGCGTCGAAGCGGGCACCGGCGTCACGGGCGGTCACGGTGAAGGTCATGTCCTCGAAGGCCACCTCCACCGGTCGGTCGAGGGCCGCGGCGACAGCGGCGTCGCTGGTGGTCGCGGCGCGGTTCGCCGCCGCGGTGGTCAGGGTGGCAGGCACGACGTCGGTGGGCACCGCCACCTCGGTCGGTGCGGCGACATCCGCCGCGTCGAGCGCCGCGGTGAGCTCCTCGGCGAGCAGCTCGGTGTCGGTGACGCGCCCGTCACGGTGGGGGGTGACCTGTGCCTGGCCCGCGGTCCACAGCTGCGCTACCTGGTCGCCCTCCCCGGCGGCTGCGTCGGCGCCCTCTTCGCCGCCCTCGCCAGCGCTCCAGGTCACCGTCGCCTCGGTGGGATCGAGGTCGACGGCGCCCGCAACCTCGGCGATCAGGCCGGCTTCCGCCTCGGCGTCGCGGGTGATCGTCACGTCCAGGTTGAGCTGGCTCGTCGAGCCGAACCAGCGGGTCGCCACCAGCTCAGGCAGGCTCGCGTCGACGGTGCCCGAGAAGGCGTCGGCGATCACCTCGTCGAGGTCGGTGCGGGCGTTGAGCTCGCGGGGCGTGGTCGTCCACCGTCCCGCGTCATGGGCCACCACCACCTCGCCGTCGAGGTGCGTGGCCAGCGCACTGGTCACCGCGTCCGTGGCCTCCGTGCGGCTCAAGCCACCGACCTCGACACCTGCGACGGTCACACCCGGGAGCAGTTGGTCGCCGTCGCGCAGCTCGCTGCCGAAGGAGGCGGCGCTCACGCTGAGGGCGCCACCCATGCCCAGCACGAGGACCACCGCACCGGCACCGGCCTGCCAGCCCCGTCGCCGCCATCGGGGGGTCGGTGCGGTGTCACGATCGGCGGACGATGGTGTGGCGTCTGATCTGAAGAGCACGCGGATCCCCCGGTGGCGAACGATCGGTCCCGACAGCGCTCTGAGCGCAGTCCCCTGGGCTGTGGCGGCCGGTCGGGACGCCAACGACGTTGCGAGCGACGACACGATAGGCCCGGTGGTCCGTGGACGCGCGCTGATGGTCGCCTCGTGCACAGCGCGGGGCGTTCGCGTCGGTTGTCGGCGATCGGTGGCGGCCACGTAGGCTCTGGTCGGGCAGCGGGCGGTGCGCAGGGCGCGCGTCACACCACGCCGATCACTGGCACGCCACGCACTGGCGCGCCACAGCACTGGGAGGTCACGGGATGGCAGGCGGCAGCATGGAACGGATCGAACGGATCGAACGGATCGAACGGGTCGGTGTGGTCGGCTGTGGGACCATGGGTGCAGGCATCGCCG
>LKMJ01000653.1_pt1 | contig 27734 bp, 31 predicted proteins | sample 643391 | NCBI WGS metagenome assembly LKMJ01 (sample SAMN04112250, study PRJNA286221) | soda lake metagenome | biome: soda lake; feature: Kulunda Steppe; material: water; isolation source: sample PL-Br10 brine of Picturesque Lake | place: Russia: Kulunda steppe | collected 2010-07 | reverse complement strand
TTAGTCAGCAGCAACGAGCGCTATTAGTCAGCAGCAACGAGCGGTTCTGGCAGCTCACTCGGTAGTTCGTCACGGTCGTGGTCGGCCTCAAAATCCAGTTCCGGGCCGGTAGCGATAATCCGTGTCGGCGTCACATCCGGGTGAGTCGTATAGTAGTGCTCCTTGATGTGGTCCATATCCACCGTCTTGGCGACGCCCGGCGTCTGGTAGAGATCACGCAGGTACGGCCAGAGGTTGTCGTACTGGCTGATCAGCTTCTTGTTGCACATGAAGTGGGTGTGATAGACCTGATCAAACCGGACAAGCGTGGTGAACATCGCAATATCGGCCTCGGTGAGCCGATCACCGGCGAGATATCGCTGGTCTGCGAGCACCCCATCCCAGTGATCGAGCGAATCGAACAGCTCCTCGACAGCGCTGTCGTAGGCCTGCTGTGATTTCGCGAAACCGGATCGGTAGACACCGTTGTTGATCGGTTCGTAGATCTCCTCGATGATGCGGTCAACCTCCTCCTGATACCCCTCGGGATACAGATCTACGTCACGGCTTGCGTACTCGTCCATCTCGGTGTCGAGCATCCGCATGATCTCCTTCGACTCGTTGTTGACGATGGTCTGTTCTTCCTTGTCCCAGAGCACCGGCACTGTGACCCGGCCGGTCACGTTCTCGTCGGCGGCCTGGTACAGTTCCCGAAGGAAGTCGCTGCCGTTGACGGAATCCTCGGTACAGCCATCCTTCTCGGGAGTAAACTGCCAGCCGTCCTCGCCGCGGAAAGGGTCAACAACGTCGACGGAGATCGCATCTTCGAGTCCCTTCAGCGCTCGCATGAGCAGTGTCCGGTGGGCCCACGGACAGGCATAGGAGACATAGAGATGGTACCGACCCGCGTCGGGCTGGAAGCGTGCATCGGGGTCGTTCTCGATCCAGTCCCGGAAGGAGGTTTCCGAGCGTTCGAACTCACCCTCTTCGTTGGTCGTTTGATACGTATCTGTTCGCCACTCGCCGTCGACGAGCATGTTCATACCGCAACAGAGGGGCGCGAAGATCAAAAAGAAGGCAGTGAAACGACTGTTACCAATATATCAAATTGAGGGGAAAGTTCGGTTATTTTAAGTAATTGTCGGCAAAATCGTCGGCTATGCAGCGACGAAAACTGCTTGCCCTGACAGGCGGTTCAGTGTCCCTCGCACTCGCAGGCTGTACAGATGCCCTCAGCGGTGACGACGGCTCCGAAGATGAACAAGAGCCAAACGGAGCTGCGGAGAACACAGACGGCCCCGACGAACAGCCGGACGATGGAGCTGGTCTGGAGCTACAGATCGTCGCCAGCTACCCGGACCCAGACAACGAAACTGAGCCGGTCACGGAGGAGGTACTCAGTAAAGAAGAGTTCAGAAGCGACGCGCAGGCTCAAGAGCCAAGTGGTGCAGCGGGTCCTCGTGTTGCAGTGTCGCTCACTGAGGCTGGTGCAGAACAGTTTGCAGAGCGGATGATCGAGACCGGCTTCACCAGGGAGGGCCGTGGTAACTGTGATTACGATCCAGAGACAGACGAGTCTGAACTGGACGAACTTCCGCCGGACCAGCACTGTCTGTTTACCGTTCTCGACGGCGAAATCCTGCACGGTGCCGCGATGGGCGATCTTGCGGAGCTCATCGACCCCCGCGAGTCAGGCGATTACTCCGACTGGGTCGAGGACGAGGCAAGCTTCGTGATCCACACCCAGAATCAAGAAGAGGCCGAGGAACTCGCAGCAGTGCTTCGGGGCGAACAGAGCGAGTAAGGCACTGGGAAAGATTCGCACGCACAAGCGGCTCTTTCGAAGGCTTTATCCTCACGGTTGGCCACGTTCTTTTAAGAACAAACATGTCCGAAAAACCAGCATCCATGTACCGGGATATCGACAAGCCCGCGTATACTCGGCGAGAGTATATTACGGGCATCCCGGGCTCGAAGATTGCACAGCACAAGATGGGAGACCGAAACAAAGACCCTGAAGACTACCCGGTCCAGATCTCTCTAGTCGTCGAGGAGAGCGTCCAGATCCGACACGGCTCGATGGAAGCCGCTCGACTGTCAGCAAACCGACACCTGATCAAGGAACTCGGCGAGGGGAACTACAAGATGATCCTGCGGAAGTTCCCACACCAGGTGCTCCGTGAGAACAAGCAGGCAACCGGTGCAGGTGCAGACCGTGTCTCCGACGGGATGCGTCAGTCCTTCGGGAAGATCGTCGGCACCGCAGCACGAATCCAGTCCGGCGAGCGACTGTTCACCGCCTACGTCGACGTCGACCAGGCCGAGGCTGTCAAGGAAGCTTACCGACGTGCCTACAATAAGATCACGCCGCCATGCCGCATCAAAGTCGAACGCGGCGAAGAGCTTCTCATCGCCTGATCGGCAGTCGATTTTTCCGTTCTCTTTTCACCAATCAGTGTCTGCTTTCGCCAGGTAGTAGCAACATCATCCAGATTGCTCTTCGGTTGTTGCAGAACGATTGACGCATGCTCACGATTGCGTCATAAGGAAATCGATATTGTCACTTGGCTGATCGGTTATTTATCCATCCAGCACCAACCTTTGGCAGGATGGGTCTGCAAGATTACTACGGGCGGTCAGAGGAGTACGATTCCAGATTCGATACACCGATCGCCTGGCGAAGCGGCGCTTTGAGCGGGTTCATCGCCACACTCGCGACGAGTATTTTTTTGCTTACCACGGAGCCGGAGATGTTCAGCCAGACGATTGCCAGCATCTACGGGCTCGGTGGGTCCCTGTGGTTTGGCATTCTCATCCACCAGGTCCACGGGACAATCTTCGGTGTCATCTTTTCGGTTATCCTCGCAGATCCGATGCTCGTGACGATTACGAACTCGCTGTGGCGGACGGCAGTTGCCGGGGTCATCTTCGCGATTGGGCTGGCAATCGTGGGGTCGGCCTTTATTCTCCCGGTCTGGCTCCAGTTCGTCGGCTTCGGAGATATTCCACCGGTTCCGTACATGACGCCGACGCTGTTTGGCTGGCATCTCCTCTATGGACTGGTGATTGGGCTGGTCTTCCCGTTCCTCGACAGGCGCTGAGGGGGATCGGCACAACCAGCAATGCTTTTTGTCTCGCAGCCAACCAGGAGATATGCTTCGGCTGGCGGTGGCCACGAACGCTGAAACGCACGAGCGAATGCAGTCCCCACTCAAAGAGCGAGGGATCGACGCCGAGTACATCCAGACGGCGAATCGGTCGATTACGATCGCAGATGGCGCTGATGCCTACACACAACCGGACGCAGCCGGGTTCGATGTCGGCTTTGTCTTTCCCTCCCGACTAGCAGAGGGTGGCGTCGCCGACGGGCTGCTCGACATTCCCTGGGTGAACGGCCGCGAGGAGATCCTGCGGTCGAGACACAAAGGCGAAGCACTTGCCCGGCTCTCCAGCGCGGGTGTCCCTGTTCCGGAGACAGTCGTCGTCTCGAACTCGGCGGATCAGGAGACACTCGCTGATGCCTATCAAGAAATCGACGGACCGGTAGTTGTGAAACCGAACAGCACGACACGTGGAGTCGGTGTCGCAAAGGCACACGATCTGGATTCCTTTCTGGGGATCTGTGACTATCTGGATCTGGTTCATGACTACCGCGCTACCGGCGATCAGTCCTTTCTGGTACAGGAGTATATCCCCGATGCAACGGATTATCGTGTCATGCTGATTGAGGAGGAGTATGTCGGTGCGGTCGAACGTCGACTGCCCGCCGAGGCGATCGAACGCGGTCAGTGGAAACACAACGTCCATCGTGGTGCCGAGGCCACGGGCATGAGACTCGACGATGAGTTACGCGAGCTTGCAAAACAGGCCGCCGATGCAATGGAGATCCCGTGGCTCGGCGTCGATCTGCTGGTCAGTGAAAATCGAGCAGTCGTCAACGAAACCAACGCCAGGCCGACGATCGATTCGGCGACGAAGTACGATGACGGGTTCTGGGACAATGTTGCTGCGCTGATCCGGTCGCAGTGAGTTTCTCGCAACCATGGATCCGCGAGCAAACCGATGAATGCAACCGCTACCGAAATCCGTCACGACTCCAATTTCAGGAGTGTGCAAAACCATGTGCGAAACTGAAATCAAGAGTGTGCAAAACCATGTGCGAAATTTGGTTGTCCCTTGGATTGGTGAATGTGTTGGGTGGTGACCAACACAGAGCATCGGGTAGCTGACTGGTCCCAATGCAAAAACCAGCCATTATATGTAAACGGGAACGAACTACGGACAGTGACAGATCCCATCCCGACTGACTGTGATCCAATTGACGAGCTCCTCGGTGGGGGGTTCGAACGCGGCGCAGTCACGCAGATCTACGGTGCGCCGGCAGCAGGCAAGAGCAATCTCGTTCTCTCCGCGGCGGTGGAGGCGGCCGCGGCCGGCCAGTCCGCGCTGTATATCGACACCGAGGGGATGCCGATCCAGCGGCTCGAACAGCTCGCGAGTGGGTACGAACAGTCCGTCGAGGAGATCGCCTCGCGGATCATCATCACCGAGGCGCTCAGTTTCGAGGAACAAGAGGAGGCAGTTCAAGATGCCGCGGAGTTCGCTTCACAGGTTGATTTTATCGCACTCGACAGCGCGACAGGATTCTACCGACTCGAACGCACTGAGCAAGATGAGGGTGAGGCGCTACGAGCGGTCGGACGACAGATCACGCATCTGCTCTCGCTTGCGCGGAAACACGAGATTGCGGTGGCGTTCACGAATCAGGTGTACAGCAATCCGGACAACGACAAAACCAGTGGGCTGGGTGGGCACACGCTTAATCACTGGTCTGCCGTGATTCTTCGTCTCGATCGATTCCGTGGTGGGAATCGACGAGCCACACTGGAGAAACATCATTCGAAAGAGGCCGGTGAGAGTGCACAGTTCCGGATCACCGACAGCGGGCTGGTTGGTGGCGGCCCGACGTGATGGAGTGGTTACAATGAGGGTGTTTGACGGGAGGTCTTTTGAGTGTACGACAAACCGAAGGAAGTCTCCACGAAGAGAGCAAAACAAAACTACGGGAACTGCGATAATTACAAACAGCAAGAAAGCCCCCGACTTCTCGCCTCCCGCGGCTCGCTGCGCTCCAGTAGGTGCTTGCGTCGCCGGGGTTCGTCGAGAAGTCGGCCCCTTTCAGTCCCGCCCGATGTTGCTTTCCAGGCCGGGTGGGACTGAAAGGGGCCGGTCGCTTAGCGAACGAGACGAGGCAAGCACCGCAGGTCGAAGACCGAGGAGCGCAGCGAGTCGCAGTCGCTAAGCGACCGGGGGCTTTCTTGCTGTTTTGCGTTGAGCCACTCACATTAGTCGATACAGTGTTCGATGGAGCTTTCTTGTGGTTTGTGGTTGCATCGGCCTCAGTCGGTAAGGATTCTCTCTATCTACAAGACCAATCACCACTTCCACAGTCACAACAAACCCACCATTCTCGCCGACGAAAATGAGGGGACACGTATTATATAGGTCCGGTCGCAAGTGGGTGAGTAACGATCCTATTAATGAGTTTGATGATCGACATCCGGAAGCTGGGACTGTTCAACAAGATGGCCAAACAGGGCGGCAACACCGTCGCAGATCACCTGAGCCAGATGACAGGGATGGAGACGGAGATGGAGATCACCAAAATCAACTTCATCGATATTCCGGATATCAAAGCCCACGTCGGCGACGAAAAACAGATCGGGATCAGCATCGAGATGACCGAACGACCCTACGGACACATTCTGTTTCTGTTCAACGCTACCGATGCGAAGAAACTCGCACACGGCATGATGGGCGATATGGAAGACGCTGGAGACTCGACCAACGGCTTTACCGATATGGAACGGTCGGCGATCCAAGAGATCGGCAATATCATGACCTCCGGGTTCATCGACGGCTGGGCGAACGTGCTCAACACGACCATCGATATGTCCACCCCAACCTTCACCTACGGTCCCGGCAGCGGGATGGTCACGGAACTCGTCGGCGACCGCGACGACGAGATGGCCCTGATGTTCGACTCACGCGTACAGGCACTGGACTCCGATATCAACGTCAAGGTGTACACGTTCCCGGAACTGGACGAGCTGGTCAGTCTCATGCAAGAAATCGAAGTCTAGTTGTCGGGAGTTCTGGGGGGTTTTATTCGGCTGTTCGTCCTACAACGGATATGGATTTGTTAGAAGAGAGTATCGTTCCCGAGGACGCTCGCGCTGCCAAACAGGAAGCCCGCGAGTTCGCCGCAGAACATATCGAACCAAACGCAGCCGACTACTACGAAAGCGGTGAGTACCCCTGGGAGATTCTGGAGAAAGGAATGGAGGAAGGACTCGTTGCACAGACCATCTCCGAGGAGTACGGTGGCCGTGGGCTCTCGCTGCAGGAGATGCTCGCCATGGCAGAGGAGTTATACAAGGCCGATGCGGGCATCGCGCTCACACTCCAGCTTGCAGGGTTCGGTACCGATATTCTGGAAGAACACGGCAGCGAAGAGCAGAAAGAAGAGTATCTACGGCCCGTTGCCGAGAACGAACAGATCTCGGGGCTGGGCGTCTCGGAGCCCGAAACCGGCAGCGATCTCGCCGGGATGCAGACCACTGCCGAAAAGGATGGCGACGAATGGGTACTCAACGGCGAGAAGTACTGGGTCGGAAACGGCGTCGAAGGCGACTGGTTGACCATCTACGCGAAGACTGGTGACGATCCTGACAACCGGTATGGCAACTACTCACTGTTTATCGTCCCGACAGACGCGCCGGGCTACGAGGCAGAACATATCCCCGAAAAGATCTGCTTCCGTGCCTCCAAACAAGCACACATCACGCTGGATAACTGCCGGATTCCCGAGGATCATCTGATCGGCGTCGAAGGGGCCGGGTTCTACATGGTTGCGGAGTTTTTCAACCACGGCCGCACCATCGTCGCTGGCCACGGACTGGGACTCGCCGCAGCAGCCATCGAAGAATCCTCGGTCTTTGTCCACGACCGCGAGGCGTTTGGTCGGACTGTCGACCAGTTCCAGGCAGTCCAGCACGACCTCGCAGAGATGCGTATGGAGTTCGAATCGGCTCGATCACTGACCTGGCGAGCAGCCGAAAAAGTCGAACAGAACAACAACGCCGGCTACTGGGCGGCTCTCGCGAAAACTGTCGCAACAGAAGCCGCCACAGCGTGTGCCGAACGCGGCATGCAACTCCACGGCGGTCGCTCCGTGCTCGAGGAAAACCGAATCTCACGGGTTTACCGCGATGCCCGCGTCCCAGTTATCTACGAAGGAGCCAACCCAATCCAGCGGAATCTTATCTACCGGCAGGCACCACGCTAGAAGATTTCTACCAACGTACCAGGTTTTTTATACAATACCCACGTGAGTTCAATTGCCGTAAACGGTGCTTTGGGTGGCGGCAATCCAGTTCATCTTTCGTTATTAACCGTGTTGATTGTTAGATTTTGACAAGGTTAAAGTCGGGGGGCCTCGTCAATGCGTATATGGCGTCAACCACAGTTGTGAGGTGGAACAGATGAGCGATAGAGGCCTGAAATGGCGAATCGCTGGCGGGTCGGGAGACGGGATCGACTCGACGAGCCAGAACTTTGCAAAGGCGTTGATGCGGTCGGGGCTGTACGTCTTCACACACAGACACTATCCATCGCGGATTCGCGGTGGCCACACATATGTGGAGGTACGGGCGGACGAGGATCCGGTCAAGTCACGCGGCGACGGCTACAACTTCCTGCTCACACTCGGGGACAGCTTCGCCCGAAACGAGAGCGAGAACGCCTACTACGGGAAAGAGGAGCTGAAGCCGCTGTCAGAGAACCTCGACGAGCTGAACGAAGGCGGTATCATTGTCTATGACACCGGTCTGATCGACGAGGAAGACGTCGAGGCAATCAACTTAGAAGAGCGTGCCGAGGAGAACAACTGGCACGTCTATCCTGTCGATCTGCGAGGACTCGCACGCGAACACGGACGGGAAGTGATGCGAAACACCGCCGGTATCGGTGTCACGGCAGCACTGCTCGGGATCGACACCGAGCCCTTCGAGGAGCTGATCGGCGAAGCGATGTCCGGTGACGCCCGGGACGCAAACGTCGAGATTCTCAACATCGCCTACGAGCAGACACAGGAAAAAGAGTTTACCCACGATCTCCGTGTGCCGGAGGGTGAACACGACCAAGAGATGGCGATGATGTCCGGGAGTGACTCGATCTCCTACGGTGCACTCGACGAGGGCTGTCGGTTCATCGCTGGCTATCCGATGACGCCGTGGACAGACGTGTTCACAATTATGTCACAGAACCTGCCACACTTCGGGGGGATCTCCGAGCAGGTCGAAGACGAGATTGCTGCAGCGTCGCTCGCAATCGGCGCGTCACACGCCGGGGTCAAGGCGATGTCCGGCTCGGCCGGTGGTGGCTTTGCGCTGATGAGCGAACCGCTCGGTCTCGCAGAGATGACCGAGACACCGATCGTGCTCGTCGAGGCGATGCGTGCAGGACCGTCAACCGGACTGCCGACGAAACCGGAGCAGGGCGATCTGGAGCACGTGCTGTACACCAGTCAGGGCGACTCCTGTCGAGTCGTGTTCGCACCCGCGAACGTGCGGGAAGCCTACGACCAGACACGGAAGGCTTTCGAGCTCGCTTACAGCTACAACCTCCCTGCGATCGTCATCTACGATCAGAAGATCCAGGGCGAACTGCGGACGGTGCCGGTTGACTTCTTCGACCGCGAACCATCCGGAGAGCTCGAGGGAGTGCTTACCGAAGAGGAGATCTCCGAGGCAGCCCACGACGCAGCTGGCAACTTCAAACGCTACAGCCACGACGTCGAGGACGGCTCGAACCCACGTTCGATCCCCGGACAGACCGGCGGTCGCCACCTGGCGACAGGGAACGAATCGATGGAAGTCGGCCACATCAGCGAGGATCCGGACAACCGGAAAGCCCAGATGGATCGGCGGCTGCGGAAACTGTCCTCGATTCGGAATGAGCTCGACGATGAAGAGTCCTCACACCAGACCTACCACGGTCCAACTGGTGCCGAGAAGGGGATCCTCGTCTGGGGCTCCCAGCAGGATACCGTCTTCGAGGCGGTCAACCGCCTGAACGCACGTGGTCACGATGTCAAAGCACTCGGTGTCAGCGACCTGATGCCGTATCCGGAGACAGAGGTCTCGGCGTTCCTCGAAAGCGTCGAGGAGTGTCTCGTCGTCGAGATGAACGCAACAGCCCAGTTCCGCGGCCTCACGCAGAAGGAGCTTGGCCGGTTCGGCGACAAGATGTCGAGCCTGCTGCGATATGACGGTGAGCCGTTCGAGCCAGGTGAGATCGTCGAAGGGTTCGAATCGAGCCTCAACGGTGGCAGCGTCCCAGGGAACAACATGGAGATCCGCCCGGCCGCAGGTGACTGACCATGCAGGCTGACTCGACAGAACAGACAGCTTCGGAGAAAACCATTCCACTAGGTGAACCACAATGACAGCATTCTCAGCAATCGACACGGACAGAGAGACAGACAAAGACGACTTCACGCCCGGTGTCGAGCCACAGCCGACGTGGTGTCCGGGCTGTGGTGACTTCTCGGTGCTGAAAGCGCTCAAAGGTGCGATGCCGGAGGTCGGCCGTTCGCCGGAGGAAGTCCTGCTCGTCACGGGGATCGGCTGTTCGGGCAAGCTCAACAGCTACTTCCAGAGCTACGGCTATCACTCCCTTCACGGCCGAGCGCTCCCGATCGCACGAGCGGCGAAACTGGCAAACCCAGGACTCGAAGTCGTCGCAGCAGGCGGTGACGGTGACGGCTACGGGATCGGTGGCAACCACTTCATGCACACCGCCCGTGAGAACCACGATATGACTTATATCGTGTTCAACAACGAGATCTTCGGGCTGACCAAAGGTCAGACGTCGCCGACGAGCCCGAAAGGACACAAATCGAAGACCCAGCCAAGCGGCTCCGCGAAAGATCCGGTCCGACCGCTTTCGCTTGCGCTTGCCTCCGGTGCATCCTACATCGCCCGGACGGCAGCGACGAACCCACGTCAGGCACAGGAGATCGTCGCAGAGGCGATCCAGCACGACGGCTTTGCCCACATCGATTTCCTCACGCAGTGTCCAACCTGGAACAAGGATGCAAAGGAGTACGTGCCCTACACCGATGTGCAGCAGTCCGACGAGTTCGACTTCGACATCACGGACCGTCGTGAGGCAGGCGACGCGATGTACGAGGCAGAAACGCGCCTCTACGAGGGCGAAGTGCTGACAGGCCGATTCTACGTCGACGAGGATCGACTGTCTTACGGGGAGGAGAAACGCAAGACCGGTGAGATGCCCGCAGAGCCACTCGCCGAGCGGTACTTTGACGACGACGTCGAGTGGGAGCGATCTGCTGACGAGCTCATCGGCAAACACACCTGAAAGGGCCGTTTCCACCGCGGAAGCTGGCTTTGCCCATTCGGAAGATATTTTTTCACCGGACAGAAAGATACAGACATGAGTGCAGAGGCTACGGAAAAGCGAATTCTTTCGGTGTTAGAAGAGGACGCACAGGCGTCGTACGCGGAGATAGCCCAGCGTGCGGACGTCTCGAAACCGACAGTACGAAAGTATATTCAGAAACTCGAAGACGAGGGTGTCATCGTTGGCTACTCCGCGGATGTCGATCCGAAGAAGCTCTCGGGGCAATCGATCGCGATCGTCGGGATCGATGTTGAAAGCGAGCAGTACGTCGAGGTGACCCAGCGGCTGAAGGATCTCGACGCGATCGAGAAGCTGTACACCTCCAGTGGCGATCACACGTTGATGGCGGAGGTCCGTGCTCCCGATGGTGACACACTCGGGAAAATCATCAACGACGAAATCATCCAGCTCGACGGTGTCAGTGCTGCACACCCATCTTTCCTGCAGGAACGACTGAAATAACGCCAGTGTGTCTCTGGTTACTGGGGAGACAGTGTTACTGCTCCGTGATCGAGAGTCCTGCATTTTTATAGGAGGCTACCCCAAGACTGCGTATGACAAACCGGCTGCTGGTCGGTGCTGGCCTGCTCATGTCGACCGTTGTGGAGTCAGTGCGCAAACAGCCGGGACAGCTGCAGGTCTGTACGACAGACCAAGCGCTCGCAGAGTCGCTTCAGGGAGAGCTCTCTGTGACGGCCGTGGAAGACGTGACCGAAGACGTGCTGCTGTCGTTCGAGAAGCCTGATATCGTCGGTGTATTCAACAAAGAACCAGAGAAAAACCGGGAGTTCGCGGTTACAGTCAGCAAACTGTATCCAGACACAACACTCGTCGCCTACACCGGACCGGATAGTGGCAGCGACGAGCGCCTCGAATCGATCGCAGATATCGTTCTCGATCCGACGGTTGAGGTCGCAAACCAGATCACTGATCGCATCGGCGAGACGGGCCAGCGGATGCGCCAGCTCCAGCGAGTGTTACGAGGTATCGACCGTCTCGCGGTCGTCGCCCACGACAATCCAGACCCCGATGCGATCGCAAGTGGGATCGCACTGGCGAGACTTGCCCGGGCAGCAGGCTGTGAGGCGGAGGTCTGTTACTACGGCGAAATTACACACCAAGAAAACCGCGCGTTCATCAACGTCCTCGAAATATCGTTACGGAATCTCGATCCAGACGAAGATCTCTCGGAGTTCGATGGGCTGGCGCTCGTTGATCACTCGCGACCGGGCGTCAACGACCAGCTGCCAGCCGACGCCGAAGTTGATATCGTTATCGATCACCACCCACCGCGCTCCCCGGTCGATGCACGTTTCGTGGATCTCCGGAGCGGCGTCGGTGCGACAAGTACGCTGCTGGTCGATTATCTCGACCAGTTTAACGTGAAGTACGGCGAAGTGATTGCGACCGCGTTGCTGTTTGGAATCCACGTCGACACAAACGGATTTTCACGGGAAGTTTCACCACAGGATTTCACCGCTGCAGCGACGCTGTCGCCAAAAGCGAACTTTGGAACGCTCGAACGGATCGAATCTCCCTCGATCAGTCAGCAAACATACGAGACAATCGCGAGTGCGATTGCAAACCGGCAGATCGAGGGGCGTATACTGCTTAGTTGTGTCGGCGAGCTTCCTGAGCGCGACGCGTTAGCACAGGCCGCCGACAGACTGCTCGCACTCGAAGGCGTAACGACAACGCTTGTCTACGGGATCAAAGACGGCCAGATATTCATTTCAGCCCGTTCCCGTGGCTCCGAGATCGATATCGGAGAGAGTCTCCGCGAAGCGTTCGGACAGATCGGGAGCGCCGGCGGACACGTCGATATGGCCGGCGCACAGATCAAACTCGGATTTTTAGATGCCGTCGAGGAGAACGACGAATCACTGACTGAGATCGTCGAGTCCGTTGTTAGATCACGGTTTCTGGACGTGCTTCGCAACCAGATCGAACCACCACCAGGAACGGTGTACGCGAGTGACGGACCGCTTGACGAGGAGTATTTCGCAATGGACCAATCCAGTGAGGAGTAGACGGGAGGCTTTTGTTCACACCAGTCATTACTAAGCCCAATGGCAGCCGATGAGAAGCCAACCGTCCAGGATTACATGACCCGTGATGTCGCAACGGTTTCGCCCGACGACACTGTCCATGAAGTCGCAGAGCGAATCGCTGCAAGCAACGACCACAGCGGGTTTCCGGTCTGTCAAGGACGGCAGGTGGAAGGCTTTGTGAGTGCACGGGATCTCCTGCTCGAAGGTGACGAGGAGCTTATTTTCAAGGTGATGTCGACAGAACTGTTGGTTGCTCACCCCGAGATGAAGCTGACTGATGCTGCCCGAGTCATTCTTCGATCGGGAATCAGAAAGCTCCCCGTCGTCGACGACGCGGGTAATCTGGTCGGAATCATCTCGAATGCGGATGTGATCCGGAGCCAGATCGAACGCGCAACACCCGGCAAAGTTGACAAACTGATCAAAACGCTCGAAAATATTCACGATGTCGACGCACGGGAACAGCGCAGAAACGTCGAACTCGCCAGACTCACGCCGACACAGGGGAAGGTGTACGCGGACGAACTGCAGGGAAGACGGTACGAGCTAGAGCGTGGACTGGCCGAACCACTCGTTGTCATCGAAACACCGACCGATCTCCTCCTGGCTGATGGTCATCACCGGACGAAGGCCGCGAAGCGACTCGGTATCACGGAGATGGATGCCTACGTGATCATCATCGACGACCCAGTTGAGCTGGGAATGGCCGAGACTGCCCGCAAGGAGAATCTCGAAACTGTCGACGACATCGAGGCCGTCGACTACGCCCACCACCCACTCGTCGAACGGACACAACGACTGCAGGAGTAGGTTCACAAAGCCGAAAAGTTGGTTTCGTCGAACCGAAATAATGTTGTTCGTTCGGCTCCTCTCTCCAGTAATGGCAACGACTGACCCGGAGATTCTCGATGTCGAGTCGATCAGAGCCGACTTTCCGATTCTACAGCGGGAGTTTGGCGACCAGCAGCTGGTCTATCTCGACAACGGTGCAACGACGCAAACCCCGGACCAGGTGATCGATTCGATCGCCGACTACTATCGGGAAACAAACGCGAACGTCCACCGCGGACTGCACCAGCTCTCGCAAGAAGCGTCGATCGCATATGAGAACGCCCACGACCGTGTCGCCGAGTTCATCGGCGCGAGCGGTGGTCGTGAGGAGATCGTCTTCACAAAGAACACGACCGAGAGCATGAATCTCGTCGCCTACGCCTGGGGACTGAACGAGCTCGGTCCCGAAGACGAGATCGTGCTCACGGAGATGGAACACCACGCATCGCTGGTTACCTGGCAACAGATCGGTAAACGGACCGGTGCGACAGTCAACTACATCCGGATCGACGAGGATGGCCGGCTGGATATGGACCACGCCGAAGAGCTGATCAACGAGAACACGGCGATGGTCTCGGCCGTCCACGTTTCTAACGTGCTCGGAACGATCAACCCGGTCGAGGAGCTGGCCGAGCTTGCCCACGAGCACGATTCCTACGTGTTCATCGATGGTGCGCAGGCAGTCCCAACCCGCCCTGTCGACGTCGAGGAAATCAATGCGGACTTCTATGCCTTCTCCGGCCACAAGATGTGTGGCCCAACCGGGATCGGCGTGCTCTACGGGAAACAAGAGATTCTGGAGGCGATGGAACCGTATCTCTACGGCGGTGACATGATCAAAAAGGTCACCTTCGAGGATGTTACCTGGAACGAGCTCCCCTGGAAGTTCGAGGCCGGGACGCCGAATATCGCCCAAGGAATCGCGCTGGCAGAGGCCGTCGATTACATCGACGAAATCGGGATGGAAAAGATCGAGCGCCACGAAAACGAGCTTGCCCAGTACGCCCTGGAGCGGTTTTCGGAGTTCGACGACATCGAGGTGTTCGGCCCACCAGCGGGTGAGCGCCGTGGTGGACTTGTCTCCTTTAACGTCGAAAGCGTCCACGCGCACGATCTCTCGGAGATTCTCAACGATTACGCCGTCGCGGTCCGGGCCGGCGATCACTGTACCCAGCCGCTACACGACAAGCTCGGTGTCCCTGCGACGACACGCGCTTCCTTCTACATCTACAACACGAAAAGCGAGATCGATACACTGGTCGAGGCCCTCGACGACGCACGCCAGCTGTTCGCCTGAGGCCAACAACGTTCTCGACAACTGACCAGCAGAATTTAGTCACTGGTTACACGAGAAATCGTATGACCACGACCCCCCAAGAGCCAGATTCCCCACCAGAGACAGATGAGGAGCCAGATATACACAGGGCGCTCAAATTCGGGACGGTGTTCGGCGCGGCTGTCGTGGTGGTCAGCTATTTGTTTCCCTGGGTCGACATCGTCGGGCCGACACTGCCCGCCGAGGAGTCACCTGTCTCTGCCGAGGATCTCGCTATTGCGGGCACGAGCGAGGGAGAGATCGGCGCGACCGAGATTGGCCTCTTTCCAGAGCTTGCCGTCGTCATTGCTGTTGTCGCGGCGGCGATCGCACTGCTTCGGTGGAACAGTCTGGTGCAGGCGATGACGGGGCTTCTCGGTCTGACCGGAACTGGAGTAATGCTTTTCGTCTGGGCGATATTCGCGACTGACGACGAAGTTCGGGTCGCGATCGGTGACCGTATCGGGTTCGCTAGTTCGTTCGAGCCCGGCATCGGTGTCTGGGTTGCCCTCTCCGGCTCATTTATTATCGCCTTCTGTGGGTTCGTCGCTGTTGGGTACGGCTATCTCGGCGAGAACTGATCGCTGGGGTTATTTTCTGTCGATCCCTGGATCGGGCAATGCGTGGCGTGATCGTCGATCTCGACGGCACAGTGTATCGCGGTGGAGAGCTCCTTTCGGGCACGAAGGCAGGAATCGAAAAGCTCCGCGAAGCAGGACTCGACATTCTCTTCTTTTCGAACAATCCGCTGAAAAACGGAGAGGCTTACGTCGAGCGACTCGACAGTATGGGACTGGATGTCGACGGTTGGCAAGCGTGCTCTGCCGGCGGCGTCACGACAGAGTATCTCGTGGAGAATCATACCGAGGAGAGGATCCTCTGTATCGGCCATGACGAGCTCCGCGAGCAGTTCGAGACTGCAGGACTGCAGCTGACAGACAACCCCGCCGAGGCCGAGGTGCTCGTTGTCTCGTGGACACCGGAATTCGATTTCAGTGACATGCAGGACGCACTCGACGCCACAGACGAGACGGTCACATTTCTTGGTACCGACCCCGACAGAACGTTCCCGCTGGAAGAGAACTCGATCGTACCCGGATCAGGGGCGATCATCGGCGCGGTAGCTTCCGTCATCGGCCGCGATCCGGAGAAGATTCTCGGCAAACCCTCCGAGGTCGCACTGGAGGCTGCGCTCGGTCGGCTACAACACGACCCATCGGAGTGTCTGATCGTCGGCGACAGACTGGATACTGACCTCCGGATGGGTGACCGCGCCGGGATGACAACAGTGCTGGTGTTGACGGGTGTGACGAGTCGGGAGGATATTGCCGAGGCCAATATCGAGCCGGACTATGTGATCGAACATCTCGGTGAGATCGGGACAGTCTTGGGCACGACTAAGTAACAGGCAGTACTACCGAGTTCCAATGGTCGAAGCAGATCCGGTGATGCGTGCTGCGCGGAACGGATTTATGGTGCTAATTTTGGTGTTGCTCGGTGTCAGCATTTACGAGTTCGTCTACGTAGAGCAAAGTGGACTCACGGTTCCAGCACTCTGGACGCTCGGTGTCGTCGTATTCTACGCCTCGAAATTCTACTACCGGCGGGAGGAGTCAGTAGACTCTTAATAGCGGAAAGAGATGGGCTATTCCTCGACGGAAACAGTCACAGAATCACTTGGATCTGCGCTTACCTCGCGACGTATCTGGATTCTGATCTCCTCTCCGACGTACGCTTCCAGTCCGTCATCAATCAGTTCATCGATATGGATCTCTTTCGTTGCGTTTCCGTTAGCATCGGTCTCCAATTGACCCGGACGGAAAAATGGCTGGTCGACATCACCTTCAGTTTGTACCTGATAACTCAGCATAGTGCCCTCCTCAAACTGTGTGGCGAAGATCAGTTCCAGTGGGCCTGGTGGAGAGACGGACTCGTCCGGACTCACAATCTCTATTTGCTGGTCTGTCTCCACGTCAACCTCATCGGTATCATCATCTTCCTCGTCTTCTTCATCTTCCCCGTCTTCTTCATCTTCCGCGTCATCCTCCTCTTCTGTGTCATCCTTATCTTCTGCATCCACGCTATCTTCGCCATCGTCTGCTCCGGTGTCCTCATCCGCAGTGTCTTCTTCCTCATCATCACTCGGTTCACCGGTCTCGCCCCCGCCGTCAGTATCTGCCTCCGGTGATTCGTCAGCTGAATCAGTCGATTCGTCATCGTCGCTGTCATCTGCACAGCCAGCAATCGCCAAGAACGCTACACTCCCAACGGTTGTTATGAACTGTCGTCGTTCCATGAGAACTTGCTGATTCGTTTGGCTATAAAAAATTACGGATCAGATTCATGTCGACACAGATCGCCACCGACGGAGACAGGAAACGGTTAACTGCCTGGGTTCGTAACTTTTCAGCAAATGGCCAAGGACGTCAAACCCACGCGGAAAAATCTGATGCAGATTGAGGAGCGCATCGAGCTTTCAGAGCGTGGGCACGATACGCTGGAGAAGAAACGCGACGGGCTGATCATGGAGTTCATGGAGATTCTGGACAAAGCCCAGGACGTTCGGGAGGATCTAGAGCACAACTACCAGGATGCCCAGCGATCGATCGACATGGCACGAGCGATGGAAGGCGACGTCGCAGTCCGGGGGGCTGCGGCCGCACTGAAAGAGCATCCGGAGATCACGACCCAGTCAAAAAACATCATGGGTGTGGTCGTCCCACAGATTGAATCGACGAAGGTACAGAAAAACCTGCAGGAGCGTGGCTACGGTGTGCTCGGCACCAGCGCCCGGATCGACGAGGCAGCCGAGGCCTACGAGGAACTGCTCGATCAGATTATCCTCGCCGCAGAGGTCGAGACAGCGATGAAGAAGATGCTAAACGAGATCGAGACGACCAAACGGCGTGTCAACGCACTCGAGTTCAAACTGCTTCCGGATCTGCGTGACAACCAGGAGTATATCGAGCAGAAACTCGAAGAACAAGAAAGAGAGGAAATCTTCCGTATGAAGAAGATCAAAGCCAAAAAGGAAGCCGAAGAGAAGGCCGAGCGCCAGCAAGAAGCCGAAGAAGAAGAGCTCGAAGCTGAAGCCGTCTCCGCGGACGACTAATTTCTGCGGTCCTAGATCGGCATTCCCGCCTCCCAGATGAACCACTGGTTACTGTCCAGCACTGTCGACACAGAGAACGCCTCAACCGTCTCACCAGCAGCCAGAGCATCAGCAGCCTCCTCACCCCTGAATCCAAACTGGAGTAGTTCAGGATCGATTGTCACTATCACGTTAATATGTTTCCACTCGTCGAGGTGGCCAGCCTCATCAGGCGCAAAATGAAACGAATCGGCAGCATCACCAGAGAGATCTGGGATATGATCCCACTCGTAGAGCTCTTCAATACTCGGATCGAGTGCTTCGTACAGTTCGAGCCGGTCTTCTGCCGCCAGAAACTCCTGATACTCATCAATCCCCTCCTCTTCGATCGCGTCGAATAACGGGGCATCGTCGTGATACAACGACAGAATCTCGTTCCAGTCGTTGTCGCCGACAGCGGAGACATACTCTGCTGCGACTCCCTCGGCAGCAGTTCTGTTTCCGGAGAGATACCACCAGCCGACAGCACCTGCGATATCTGCACCAACCCCACCGAACAGCAATCGCCGGCGAGGGAGCTGATCGATCGATGTGGAACTGTCCTCGCTGGCAGGATCCGTGAACTCATCTGCTGGCTGGTCGCGGAGTTGGTCCCGGTGACCTGCCTTCTCTGGCGACAGCTCTTTGGATGGGTTCGGCTGGACTGTCTCGTCGCCATCTGTCCTCGAAGAGATCTCACGATTCGAGTCGATCTCTCGATTCTCCGTAGCTGACCGAGTCTCTTCGGGGGCATGCGGCCCCTGACCGTCGATGGGTGGGTCAATCTCCGGCTCCTCGTCGACGGATGGATCCCATTTTCGATAGGATTCTTTTTCGTACGCTGCACTGTGGTCGCTGTTGCCGCCGTCGGGAAGCAGTGGTTTGTGATTGGTGCTGTACTGCTCGTCGCCGTTGTCTTGGCGAGTGGAAGACCACCTGGAGGGCATCAGTACGGTCAGATTGTTTGCGTCTTCCTTAAATCATATACCCTGACTCATCAAGTGACTCCGCAAGATATCGCTCTCTCTGTTTGCTGTCGTCGGGTTGATCAGAAGAAGCTGTTCGTCGCTGTCAAATTCGCCATCCTCGGCGAGTTTCTTCGTCCCGTGAGCTGCCACACCACCTGTCGCGCTTGCCGGGACGCCAGCCTGAGCAAGCGAGACTGCCGCCTCCAGTAGCTCGTCGTCTGTCACTGTGACCGCACCACCCCCAGTCTCGTCGATTACTTCGAGGACGTACCGCCCCCCGGCAGGTTTGGGTATTTCGAGCGGGCCTGAGATCGTATCCGGGCTCTCGATCCCTGCTGGCTCGCTCTTCCCCGCTTCGTGGGCAGAAACGATCGGCGCACAACCTGCCGCCTGGGCCGCGTACAGTCGAGGGAGTTTGTCGATAGCTCCCGTTTCTTTTAGTTCCAAAAAGCCACGACAGAGTCCAAAGAGCACTGTCCCGTGTCCAGTCGGATGAACGATCGCATCCGGTAGCGTATCAAGCCCGGTGAACAGTTCGTAGGCGATCGTTTTCTGCCCCTCGTGGCGGTAGGGCGTCTCGAATGGCGCGAGTGAGTACCACTCCTCATTGCGGTCCTCGAACGCCGAGACTGCGTCGGGATACCGACCGCCAACGACGTTCATGTCTCCGCCATGGACGTTGATCATCGCCTTGTTAGCGAACGTCGACCGCGTCGGAACGTAGCTATGTGACTCGATACCCGCTCTGGCTGCATACGCCGCTGCTGCCTGGCCGCCGTTGCCGGTCGTTGGCAAGGCCACGTCGCTCGCCTCGTGCTGGCTAGCGGCTGTGACGGCGAGAGCCAGCCCACGATCAGCGACTGCACCCGTCGTCGAGCTGGCTTCGTCTTTAATCTGGACTCTCTCGACACCCACCGTCTCGGCGAGTTCCGGACAGTCGATCACAGGTGTCATCCCCTCGCCGAGTGTTGTCATCGCCGACGCTTCGAACGGAAGGAGTTCCGCGAATCGGCCGATTCCGCCGACTGCCGACCTTTCGACGGCCCCGCTTTCGAGACGGTCGTGAACACGCGAAAGGTGATCCGAATCGTAGACCGACGTGAGCGGGCCACCGCACTCCGGACAGTGGTGTGTCGTCTCCGCGGCGTCGAACGTAGCCGGACAATCCAGACAGTCCAGTCCGGCGAATCCATCGGTGGTTTGCATATCTCAGGGTTGGGCCGCGCTCACAAAGTCCTGTTCGTCCGGGGCTGTCGAGTGACCCGAAAGGCGAGCCGTTTTGTGAGTTGGGACCAACAGCCAGGGTATGAGAGAGGTAATCGTCGCAGGTGGTGGGCTCGCTGGGCTGGTCGCGGCCCGCCGACTCGCCGAGGCTGGTGCCGACGTAACACTGTTCGAGTCCGAGTCACGTGTCGGCGGCCGGGTCAGAAGCGAACACCGGGATGGGTTCGTTCTTGACCGTGGTTTCCAGGTTCTCTTTACAGCGTACCCTGCTGTCAGAGAGTTTCTGGATCTCGATGCGCTCGATATGCAGCCGTTCCGACCGGGTGCGATCCTTGCCCGACCTGGAGAGCGGACGACGCTCTCCGACCCGTTTCGCGATCCGAGCGCGCTGACGGCCTCACTGCTCAACCGCGACGTAACGCTTCGTGATAAGCTTCGGGTGTTGAAACTGCGACGAACGCTACGCAAAAAGTCCCTCGGGGAGATCATGCGAGCAGACAACACGAGCATCGAGCGCTCGCTTGCCGATCGCGGCTTCTCGCAGGCGTTCCGGGAGAACTTTGCGGCACCGTTTTACGGCGGGATCACACTGGATCGGTCGCTTTCGTCCTCACGACTGGTCTTCGAGTACACGTTCAAGATGCTCTCAGAGGGGAAAATTGGCGTCCCTGCAGCGGGAATGGAATCGATTCCGAGACAGCTCACAGAGCAGGCACAGGAAGCAGGCGCTCGAATCGAGACCGACAGCTCTGTCGAGCGAGTCGAGACGACCTCGGAGGGTGTCGGCGTCGAGGTCGAGACGGCGACAGAAACTATCGAGGCTGATGCGGCTGTCGTCGCGACGGATCCAAAGACTGCACACGAATTGACTGGCTGTGACGCGATTCCGACAGACGGTGTCGGCTGTGTCACCCAGCAGTTCTCGCTGCCGGAAACACAACAGCTCGATACCAGAAAGCGACTGATACTGAATACGGCAGATGATCGACCCAACACAGTTGCGCCGATGTCAGCCGCTGCACCGTCGTACGCCCCGGACGGAAAACAGCTACTGAGTGTGACTTTTCTTGGGGTTCCAGACGAAGACGACGAGGAGCTAGCGGAAACTGTTCGCAAAAAACTGGCGTCTTGGTATCCCGAAAACAACTTCGGTGAGCTCGAACTGCTCAAGACGGATCGGATTCCGTTCGCACAGTTCGACCAGCCACCGGGCTTCCGGAAGCGACTGCCCACTGTCGAGACGCCACGCGGTGATATCTATCTCGCGGGCGAGTACACAGAGTGGTCGGCGATTCAGGGTGCAATGGAGAGCGGACGGCGGGCTGCTCGCGCGATTGCCCGCTAGTCCAGAATTTGCAGCGTATTCTGTGCACGTTCGAGTGTCTGCTCGATTTGCTCGCGGTGTTCGATCACTGTCTCTTCGTCGGTTTCCATCCAGCTGGCTATCTCGTCGTCAGAGAGTCCACGTTCTTCGAGAGCGCGGAGCGTCGCCTCTGTCTCGTCGAGAAGCGTGTACTCGGTGAGCAACTCCCGACGGGAGTCCAGCTCGACCGCGGTCGCGGAAAGCGGCGGTTCGAACGTCGGCTTGGCAAGCGTTCCGAGGACACGCCGGAGCCAGTCATCGCTCGCGCCGCGAGCCCTCGCTGTCTCCTCAAAACAGTCGGTACACCACTGCTCGCCGCGCCACTCGATTCCATCCGCAGAACTGTCACAGCTGCTGCAGTCGGTCATCTATCTCGACAGTAGCGGGGCTGAAAAATCCCTCTTTCGACAACACTACCAGTTCGAGCCACGTTTTTCCGCGTGGCTGCCCTACTGTGGGTATGGGTCCACAGCAACAGAAACCAGTTGAACTTCCCGACGAGCCAGCACTCGACGAACTCATCTCGGAGTCGCCGGTTGCAGTCGTCATGTTCTACACAGACGGCTGTGGCCTCTGTCACAGTATGATCCCTGTGCTTACGAACGTCACCCGCGAGACAGACGCGAGCATTGCGACGATCAATCCGCGTGACGATCCGCCGCTTATCGAGCGGTTCAACGTACAGAGTGTGCCGCTTCTGGTGTTGTTTGTCGACGGTGAGCCTGTCGATCGGCGGACAGACGATTTCGTCAGTATCGAGGAGACGCTCACCTGGATCGAGCAGTACAGTTAGAGACCCTCCACCGAACGGAGTTTCTCGGCAACGTCAGCTGGCATTCCCTTTGGCCCATCGCGCACGCGATGTGTTGGAATTAACGGTGGCGCGGGGTTGGCCGCCAGCGCTTCTCGAATCTCGGTGTGGTCGTCGCTGTCCGGACTCTGTCCCGGCACCATCATGCTGATCTGGTCGACACGCGCGTCCTCGCCATAGGGCACCTCGCGTACTTTTTCCAGCACTTTTTGCTGGTCTGTCGGCATCGTCAATGCGACAGTGACATCGGTGAAATCGTCTTCCTCACCGTTCAGATAGGCCTCGATTCGATCGAGCAGTTCGTGCTCCGACTCGGCTTCTGGATCGGGTTCGTGGGGAAAATCGAGAGTGAGCACCCGCCCCTGTGCAATCCCAAGCTGGATATACCGATCGAGAAACGGTGATTCGCGTGCGAAGATTCCCGAAACGTCGTCCATACGAAGGATTTCAATGCGAGCGGGTTTGTGTGTGTCGGACAGGGAGTATCGTGTCAGTTGCCCCCGACCAGATATAACTCTCTGCAGGCCAACACACTGACGATGGTCGGACCAGTCGTCGGCGACGCCCCAACGTATGAAATGGACGCAGAGAGTCGGGTGCCGTGGGTGCTGGGAACACAGCTTCATCCCGAAGCCGGCCCGCTCGGAGCGACGCCAGAAGGAAGTCGGGTGCTGCTGATCGAGGCTCACGACTTCGCGCGCCGGAAACCCTACCACCACCAGAAGCTCACGCTCGTCTTTGCCGCGATGCGGCAGTTCCGCGACGAGTTACGCGAGCGGGGCTACGATGTTGAGTATATCGCCGCCGACACGTTCGAAGCAGGGTTGGCGGAGTACTTCGAGCGCCATCCTGATGATACGCTCGTCGTGATGCGGTCGCCGAGCTACCGGAGTGGGCCGCGGCTGGCAGAGATTGTTGGTGAACTTGGTGGTGACCTCGCAGTCGTCGACAACGCACTGTTTGTCAGCACCCGGCAAGCCTTCGACGAGTGGGCTAACGACACCGATCTCCAGCCCTTTACACACGAGAACTTTTACCGGTGGATGCGCCGCCAATCTGGCGTGTTACTGACCGAGGACGGCTCGCCGGTCGGCGGCGAATGGAATCTCGACGACGAAAACCAGCAGTTCCCGCCCGAGGAGTGGGAGCCACCCGACCGCTACGTTCCCGACCACTACGACCTCACCGAGTCAGTAAGTGAGTGGGTCAGTTCGGAGTTCGACACCTGGGGCGCGGCGGAGCCATTCGAGTGGCCGGTGACCAGAACGCAAGCGCTGGAGGTGCTTGAGCAGTTCTGTACACAGCGTCTTCCCGAGTTTGGTCCCTATCAGGACGCGATGCGGGCAGAGGACTGGGCAATGGCACACTCGCTTCTCTCGCCAGCAATCAATCTCGGAGTTCTCCACCCCTGGGAGGCAATCACTGCAATCGAAGAACGCTTCGAGCAAACTGAAGAGATACCGCTCAATTCCGTGGAGGGAGTCATCCGCCAGCTTCTCGGCTGGCGGGAGTTCATGCGTCAGGTCTACCGACACGCGATGCCCGAACTGGGATCGGCAAACCAGCTCGGGGCCAAGCAAGATCTCCCGGAATTTTACTGGACGGGTGAGACGGAGATGGCCTGCGTCTCGAACAGTGTCGCGGATGTCGAGGCACGTGGTTACTCCCACCACATCCAGCGGCTGATGGTGCTCGCAAACTTCGCCACGCTGTGGGGCGTCGAGCCCGAGCAGTTGAACGACTGGTTTCATGCCACCTACGTCGATGCCTACCACTGGGTAACCACGCCAAACGTGATCGAGATGGGCCAGTACGGCCACGGTGTCTTCGCGACGAAACCGTACGTCTCCTCGGCGAACTACATCGACCGGATGAGCGACTACTGCGAGGAGTGTTCCTACTACAAAACCAAGGCGACCGGTGAGGGAGCCTGTCCGTTCAATACGCTGTACTGGGATTTTCTCGCCCGCAACGAAGAGAATCTCCGGAGTAATCACCGGATGGGGCTGATGTACAGCCACGTCGACGACAAACGCGAAAGTGGTGAGCTAGCGGAGATCCAAAAGCGAGCAGACGAACTGCAGGAGATGACAAAGCAGGGAAAACTGTAGGATCTTACTCCGAGAGAATCGATCGAAGCTTATCGAGTGCGAGATTCCGACCCGAAACCGGCAAGACGACTGTCTGCCCAGCCAGTTCCTCGCTGCGTTTGCGTGCTGCTGCGACACCGGTCGCACAGGCACCCTCCATCAGAATGTGCGATTCCGCGAGCATCTCCTCGACCCCCGCCCAGAGGTCGTCATCATCGACGAGAACAAACTCGTCCAGCCGCTCGCGGAGCAGCTTCGTTGTCAGCGCGAACGGCACACTGGTTGCCAGCCCCTCAGCTGTCGTCTCCATCCGATCATGAGCGTCGAGCGTCTCTTCCTGCCAGGCACGGTGCATTGCGGGCGCGGCCGCGGACTGGACACCGACCACCTCGGCATCAGTGAGTTCCCCGACTGTCAGACAGTACCCCGAGGCGCTTGAGCCACCACCGATTGGCGAAAACAGCACATCGATGTCGGGCAGTTCCTCGACGATCTCCAGCCCTGCAGTGCCGACGCCGGCGACCAGTGCTGGTTCGTTTGCGGAGTGGACGTACCGATACCCTTCCGTGGCGGCGACTTCTTCGGCGTACTCGCGTGCATCGTCGAACGTCTCGCCAGCTGTTTCGATCTGTGCGCCGAGTCGCTTCATGGCCCGAACTTTCCCTGGGTTTGCGTCTTCTGGAACACAGATCGTCACAGGAACGTCGAACTCCCGGCCGGCGTAGGCGACCGACTGGCCGTGGTTTCCCGTACTCGCTGCGATCAGTCCTCGATCGCGAAACTCCTCGTCGAGCTGGGAAACGAGTGTGATTCCACCTCTGACCTTGAACGCCCCAGTCGGGAGTGTATCCTCGCGTTTGAGATAGACATCCGCATCGAGTTCCGCCGAGAGCCACTCACAGCGCACCAGTGGAGTCTCTGGCAGGTGGGTGGAAACAATCTTGCGTGCGCGAACGACATCTGCCGTCGTCGGTGCAGTGAGATCGTGATACGGAAACACTGTCGTCTGGTCTGGAGACTCGACTGGCTCGTACTGGGCCACCATGCTGTCGGTATGTGGTGCCACCCTCTTAGTTTTCAGCAGTGACCCACTCGCGCAGCCAGCCGCCAATACCACCGAAAACGGCCGGGACGACGACACCAACGAGAGCCAGCGGCGCGAGCAGATCAAGCCACGTGACTGCCTCGACAGCGAAGAGAGCGTATCCCATCGCAGCGGTGGTTGCAAAAAAGTAGCCCAGTACGATCGAGCTACCAGACTGGATTGACTCAGCTCCAGGAGAACGTGAGGCGACCAGATATCCCGCACCAACCAACACTGCGAGCAGAATGGCGGTGTGGCCGAGCACGGCGGTCTGCAGCGTGACACTCCAGACTGGGAGCTGTGCCCCAGCGTGAACGACGACGTACTCGCCGAGCGTAAAATCTCGGAGCCAGAGCCCGCTCTCGGGATGGATCCCGAGACGATGGCTACTGATGACAATAAGGAGTCCAAATAAATACGCCCCCGCGCCAGCAACCATCCCGGAACGAACGTCGATAGTAGATGAGTGGCGCTCCATTTGGGTTCAGCGTTGTTCTGGGAATATGGCGGGGGTTCAGAAAGCGTTTTGCACGAAACCCTGTCACCTGAGCAGGGATCGAAGGGGAGCGAGCAAACGGTCGACAGCTCCAGGATCGGATCGTGTCTCGGCGAGTGTCCAGCCAGCTTTCTCGGCCGCCTCGGTGACGCGGACGTACTCCCAGTCAAACATTGTCGAGACCCGCATATCCTCGTCGCCCGCTCCGACGTAAATTTTCCGTGGTGTGGTCGCCGTCTCGCTTATCTCTTCGAGGGCAAACCACTTATCGCGGCCTTGCATGTCGAAATCCTGGCGGAGATCGTACTCGGTGACAATCCGCTGGATCCGTGCAGTGTCGCCGTCGATGATACCGATCGACTCACTCCAGTGTTCTGCGTCTTCGAACACTTCCGTTGGGTCTTCGAGTCGCTCGATCGCCGAAAGCGAAAATGCGAGCGTTACCGCGCCTGTACCGTCGTTCATAGAGCCATCAAGTATTTATCACGTAGTTCACTCGCTTCCGTCATCGACGGAACGTGCTTTCGGACTGCGTAGCCAGCGGGGGCCGGGCATGATCTGTCGATCATACGAATACAAGATGATCCACAGATAATCAATCACCGGTATCTCGTGCTGATTTGTAAAACGAGTTCAAAAGAGCGTCTGCATCAAACCGACACAGCCCGAGGAGGGACAGAGATATCAAACATTCGGCCTAACAACGACCAATGCCGTCACCCCCCACACTGTTACGTCTCGGTGCCGTCGTGAGCATGCTGGCAGGCCTTCTTCACCTCGCTTTCCCGAACAAACTGCTCAACTTCGCCAGCTGGGGGTACAGTCGTGTCCTTGCCGTCCGGTTTCAGCCTCGCAACGAGGCACCGCGTCGCGTCCGCCTTGTTGGTGTTGGAATGGTGCTTGTCGCTCCAGTACTGACCCGCCTTGCCGCGTGGATAGAGTCGCGCTGTATCGAGGACCGCATTTTGTAGGGTGTTTGCATCCCAGAACAGGCAGTATCCCATCTGCACTTTGTCAGAAATTTGGTGTCCATGCAGAAGGTGTACACAGCAGTCGGCCACCGTTGCTCCACCCAGTTCGAATAAACCAGCTGGTTAGACTTCCTAGGGAGTGTTACGTGATTTCATCAGGTGTTAAAATTACGTGTATCGAGTTTGCAGAAAGCATTAAGAATTTGTGAGAGATACTAGCGTTATGCAACGTCGACGGTATTTGATGGCTATCGGGACAGCAGGTATTCTCGCTACAGCTGGCTGTCTTGATGACGGCAATGATGGAGATTCGGGGGACGGTGACAATGAGAGTTTAGACTCTCATACAGATGAGGACGATTCAACTCGTGATACAGAAACGGCTACGCAAGAAGACAAAGATGAATTCACTCGTAGTCCGGTTTCAACTGTTGAACAGTACTACCACCTTGCGGTAGAGGCTCAATCTCCAGTATCGGTAGAGGAATTCATAGACACTAGTGAGGAAATGATGGCGCTTTTCCACAGTCAGTCACCATTTCGTCAACGGCTTGAACGTCGTAGTGCCTCACCCCCTGAACCTTCTGAACTTCCAGATAATAATGTAACTATTGAGACACTCGAAACAAGAGTTGCGTATGAGAATCTCGATGAAACGGCACTGAGGGAAGGGTATCCAGAACTGGCTGAACAAGAGGATACTCCGAACTCGCTGAATCCAATCGCAGCCGCTGCAGAGGACAACGTCATTGTTGAAGCAACTACTGATGCTTCGGTGGCGGCAGCCGTAGGTCTTCGAGTGACCGACCACTGGATCGTAACGATTGAGAATGGTGAGTGGCACATTATCAATTAAGGCTCTTACCTAACCTGGTGAAACAACAGTCGGATTAGCGATATTGTTACTGATTAGCGTGCAAGATGGAACGCGCGTAT
>LKMJ01000652.1_pt1 | contig 27772 bp, 28 predicted proteins | sample 643391 | NCBI WGS metagenome assembly LKMJ01 (sample SAMN04112250, study PRJNA286221) | soda lake metagenome | biome: soda lake; feature: Kulunda Steppe; material: water; isolation source: sample PL-Br10 brine of Picturesque Lake | place: Russia: Kulunda steppe | collected 2010-07 | reverse complement strand
TACAGCCCAAAGCTGAGCACGCCGGCACCGAGTAACGAGCCGATCCACGCGAGGACCGTATACCCCATCTTGCTCCGACTGACACCACTGACACCGGCAGCCGCTCCCGCGCCGATGACCGCCGAAACGATGATCTCGTTGAACGAGATGGGAACGCCGAGAAGGATCGCGATCTGTGCGATGATAAACGAAGGGATGAGCGCCGCGATCGAACGACGCGGACCGAGTGAGGAGTAATCCTGTGCGATGGCTTTTATCATCCGTGGAGCGGCCGTCCACGAGCCTAACAGCAATCCGAGTCCACCACCGAAAAGCAACGCCACGAGCGGGATAGCGAGGCCAGCGGTATCGAAAATCGGCAAGAGCGGACCGAGAGCGAGTCCGACCTGACTTCCACCGGCCGAAAAGGCGACCAGTCCCCCGAGTACCAAGAGGAAATGACGCTGACCACGGGCCCGATCGGCCCGCATATCGGCCGCCAGCGCGATCGTGACCAAAACAGCGAATAAAACCGTTACGGTGATCCGACCACCCACACCGGAAGCGATCGTCTCGGCGATACTTTGGGCTGTGTCGGGCGGTCCCAAAAGAACGAACTCCACGTTCGCCAAGATCGCACCGACACCGCCGGCCAGCATCGGCGTCGCGACGAGATCCGAAACCGCCTCGTGCCGGAGGAGCTTCGCGGTTCCGAAGGCGATGCCGCCGCCGACGAACGGGGTCAGCGTCCAGACCGCCAGGATTTCGTAGTATTTCCCCATCGCCGGATCACCACCCATCGCGAGTCCGGCGCCGACGACAGCCCCCGTTACCGTAAACGCCGTCGCGATCGGGTATCCGGTGAAGACGCCAACGGCGACGAGCCCAGCCGCGATAGAGAGGGCAACGATAGCGGCGACCGGCGAGAGTGTCGTTCCAACGATGAGATCTCGGCCGACTGCTTCGGTCACGTTCGCCCCCTGGAGTGTCGCCCCCAACAACCCGAGAATACCGACGAAAAATCCCGCACGCATCACCGAGATCGCGTTCGCCCCGACAGCAGGAGCAAAGGGGGTCGATCCGGACGAGCCCGCCCCGATCGCCCACGCCATGAACAGACTCGCGACTCCGGCAGCGACGAACGTCGCGACCGTCCCAGGATCCATTGGCGATTCATAGCGATCCGACTGTATAAACACCCGTCGGACATCGACGACGAAACCGGTAAATCGTCCCGACCCGAACCGGAATTCGTGGCGGAGAGGGAGACCTACCGGACGATCGCCTCGCGTGCGAGCGTCGGGTTTACCGTACAGGGATCGAAGTTCATCGGCCACGCCGCGCCAGCCGAAACGATCGCGGAGGCGGAGGCGTTCATCGAACAGATCGAAGCCGAGTACGACGACGCGACGCACAACGTCTCTGCTTACCGGATTCGGGCGAATCCGTTTCGCGAATACGCCTCTGACGATGGGGAACCCTCCGGAAGCGCCGGCAAGCCGATGTTGTCGGTGCTTCAGGGCAGAGAGTTGGAGAATACCTGTCTCGTCACCACCCGGTACTTCGGTGGGACCGAACTCGGTGTCGGCGGGCTCGTTCGGGCGTATTCACAGGCCGCGAAAGACGTACTCGATTCGGCCGAAATCGTCGAAATGCGGCCGCAAAAACAGTTCACTGCGGTCGTTGCGTACGACGATTCGGGAACGGTTCGCGGCGTCCTCGAAAGTGAGGGCGTAACGTTCGACGCTGATTACGGCGAGCGAGTCGAGTTCGACGTCTCCGTACCGATCACGGACGAGGAGACGCTCGTCGACCGACTTCGGAGTGCGACGAGCGACCGGATCGAGCTGGATAGTGGCGGATGACGTCCGTCTGACGCTTCGAGAGGAGAACAATCCACAGACGGAACAGCGATCCAGGCGAAATAAAGGGGTCGCGTGGGGCTTCGTCTCCCGTATCAGGTTCCGAACGCGCGATCGCCGGCGTCCCCGACCCCGGGGACGATATACCCGTCTTCGTCGAGCCGTTCGTCGATACTGACCGTCAGGAGATCGGCCACCGGATGTGCTTTCTCGACCCGTCGCAGCCCTCGCGGTGCGCTCACCGCAGACAGCACGATGAGCCGTTCCGGCTGTCCGGTATCGAGCACCTCGTCTAAAACGGCGACCATCGTACTCCCCGTCGCGAGCATCGGATCGGCGACGATGACCGTATCTTCGTCGTTGATCTTGGGGAGTTTGATGTAATCGACGGTGATCGGGAACTCGCCTTTTTCGTTCATCCCGGCGGTCTCGTCACGTCCGGCTGAAATGACACCTTGCCGCGCGTTCGGAAACGCTTTCACGAGCCCCTCGACGAACGGCGTCGCCGCACGGAGAACGTTCACGATGACGACGTCATCGAGCCCTTTGACGAGCTCGCCGGTCGTTTCGGCAAGCGGCGTCGTTATGGAGACATACTCGGTGTCCATCATTCCATCGATGATTTCGAACCCACAGAGCCGCCCGAGATCGATGAGACCGTTGCGAAACGCGACCTGCCCGGTGTCGTTCGATCGAAGTTCCGAGAGCGTGTGTTTCGCTAGCGCGTGGGTGATGACGTGAGCATCACCGCGATCCTGGATGGCCATATCGGTATCGCGTTCGCCGGCGGCTTAAAGCCCGCCGGTGGGTACCTCTCGATCATCGACGTAGCTGCCACAGCGGTAGTAGCTGATATAAGTATCCGACCATATAGATCCATTAATGGACGTCGAGGAGAGCGTCTCCGGATTCAAGATACGCGGGAGTTGGGGAAACGTCGTCGAACACGGCGAGCGGATCACGCGCGCGCTGAAAGATCTGATCGACGACGGCCACGAGATAGACGAAGACGCGCTCGAAGAGTGGGACGAGTGGAGGCCGAAAGCCGACGAGCGGCTCGGCGAAGACGTCAGTGAAAAAACCGCAGACCAAGCGAGCATCGGCGAAGGGGAAGGAGAAAAAGCCGGAAAATCCCCCGATGAAGACCTCAAAACTGCCGGGGAGAAGCTCACAGAGTCCTACGAGCGACTCGAAGAGCCCAGCGAGGCAGTAAGCGAATGGCGCGAATCGATAAACTACATGGCGCGGGCCGCCGATTCGGCGACACGAAAGGCACTCCGAAAGGTCGAGGGAAGCGTCTACGAGAACGTGATGACACAGATCTCGCCGTATTATTTCGACAACGACCTCGTGAGCGCGAATCTCAACCGTTCCGACGCCGAATCCGGCGAGTACACCTTCGAAGTCAACATCAACGACGACGACCTGAAGATTCGCGTTTCGAACAAGCTGGCCGACTATGAGACGACGGTCGATCGGTGGCACGTCGACACGCCGAAGGAGACGGAAATCGCCGAAGCCGTCGAGGGACACGCCCAGACAGAGACCGAAGAGACCGACGGAAGTTCCGATCCGAAACGGACCTGACCGACGGGGAATTCACTCGAGTTCGATCTTCCGAACGAACGGCAACTCGCGGATCTCGTTTATCAATGCTCCATCGAGACGCTCATCGGTGATGATGTAGAGTTTCGGCTCGTCGGTGAATTCGGGGTCCTCGCTTATCGTCTGCCGGATCGAGATACCGCTGTCGGCGATACATCCGGTCACCGTGGCGACGATACCGGGTTCGTCCGCGTCGATCGGTTGCACCGTCAGCACGGTCAGATCCAAAACCGGCGCGAGATCCATAAGCGAAGGGATCGCGGAGATGTTCTGGAAGATCCGCCGCAACTCGTCGTCTTCGAGGATCGCGTCGGTCGTCGCGTCGACGACTCGTCTGTCTACTTCGATCTCGCGGGCGATTCCGGTATCGGGGATCTCGATCCCGCCGGAGACGACCCGTCCATCGTCGTTGACAGAGAAGCCGCGTTCGAGCAACAGCCGAATCACGGCCTGCTGACTCGGACTGTCTTCGAACTTCCGCATGATTTCGTCGAACATATCCGTCCCTCGTGGGCAGCGGTGTTGTGCGTTACGCCACGTCCGAGCGGCTTGCTCTCCGGTCCGGAGCTTCGATGGCGAACAGGCGATGCGACCGACGCGGCCGACGCGGCACCGCACTCCCGCGAAACGTCGGCCGGTGTTCGTCAGGACACAGAGCGTCTGGCCACTCGTTCGTATATAAATATCCGGTCGAAGAGTGCCAGTCTGTTCTGTTATAACCCGTATCGAACAACACGCCGCCCGAAAGAGAGAGCCGGTTCAGCTGGGTCAGTCGTCAGCCGGTGCCGCGTCAGCCCCGGATTCAGCAGAGTCCGTCACAGTCGCACCTTTTGTCTCCAGCGCGTCGACAATCAACTCCGCGATATCGACGATCTCGATCTCTTCTTCGAAGCCGCCGGTCTTGCGGCCGTCCTCGTACATCGTCATACACATCGGACAGGCGACGACGAACTTCTCGATCGCGTCACCCGCGTCGGTATCTTCGAGCGCTTCCCGGAGTCGCTCCTCGCTCGGTTTCTCCTCCTCGTCCAGTTCCATCCACAGTCCGCCGCCGCCGCCACCACAGCAGAAGCTGTTGGCACGATTTCGGGGCATCTCATAGAGAGAACAGCCCGTCGCCCGGACCAGCTCTCGGGGCGCCTCGTACTCGTCGTTGTACCGACCGAGGTGGCACGGATCGTGGTACGTGACGGTGTGGTCGAGTTCGGTACCGTCCAGTCCGAGTACGTCTCTGTCGACGAGTTCCTCGACGGCCTGCGTCCAGTGGTAGACCTCGACGTCGCCGTTTTCGTTCCAGTAACCGTCGATTTCGAACTCCATCATCGGGTCGTCGGCGAACTCCTCGAAGTCGATCTCCGGATACTCGTTTTTGAACGTGTTATACGAGTGTGGATCAGTACAGACGATCTTCTCGAACTCGCAGTCCTCGAAGGAGTCGACGAGCGTTCCTGCCTGTTCGACGTAGAGGAACTCTTCGCCGACGCGTCGGACGTCGTTGCCGTCGTAGACTTCGTCGTCATAGAGGATACCGACCTCGACGTCAGCGTGTTCGAAGATTTTCGCGAGCGATCGGGCGACCTTCTTGTTGCGGTCGTCGTAGCTCGGATAATCGCCGACGTACCAGAGGTACTCGACCTCCGTCTCCCTCACGTCGGCGACATCGAATTCGAGGTCGTCGGTCCAGTCGCCTCGGGCACCCGGTGAGTCACCGAAGGTGTTGCCCTTCATCATCACGTTCTGGAAGACCTCCTGCATGCTCGGTTGGATGTCGCCCTGATCGGTGAGCTGGCGATTCAGCCGGGTGAAGCTGCTGAGATGTTCGATCTCGACCGGACAGGCGTCCATACAGGCCATACAGGCCATACAGGACTCCATCGTCGAAGCGTCGATGACGCCGCCGCCGTCGGCGATGATCTCTTTGGTTTCACCGCCCTCGCGCTCGAGGGACTCTCGATACTCCTTGAGATCGAGGATGACGTCCCGCGGATCGAGCGGTCGACCGGATGCTTTGGCCGGGCAGACCGACGAACAGCGACCGCACTTCGTACAGGCGTCCTGATCGAGCAGTTCCTTCCAGGTGAAGTCGTCGATAGATTCGGCGTTCGTCGCATCGAGATCGGAGGGGATCCCGGGCAGTCGAGCGCCGGCCTTCTCGTCTCGAGTGACGACATTCGCGAACGAGGAGATCATATGGAACGGTTTGGCGTACGGGACCGCCGCGATGAAGAGGAAGGCCAAAAGCGCGTGAGACCACCACGCGATCGGATAGACCACGGCGGCCATCGAGGCGTCCATGCCGATCCACGCGAGCCCGAGTGCGGTCGCCGTCCCGACGAAGCTCACCGGCTCGACGGTCACGATCGGCTCGCCTGTACCGAGGATGCGAAGCCCCTCGAGCAAGAACCCGCCGACGCCGAGGAGGAAAAGCGACCAGACGAGGAAGGCGTCCTCCCAGTTCGTGTGTTTCCCCCAGAGTCGCTCGGTACGGGCGACGTAGCGCCGCCAGAGGGCGATCGAGAGTCCGACGACGAAAAGCAGCCCGAGCGCGTCGGTCACGAGCTGATAGGAGAGATAGAAGTCGCCGACCCAGAACGACTGCCGATCGCCCATCGCGATCGTGAAGACGCGATACCACTCGTCGATGAAGAGGATCGTCGTCGCGATGAGAAGCGTCAGGAAACCCCACAGGATAAACGCGTGCATCAGACCGCCGACCAGATCGCGGTTGAACTGTTTCTCGTTCGAAGCGACGATCTTCGCCGCGGAGACGATCCGACCACCCAGTCCGTCGAGGCGGTCGAACCAGTCTTCGTTTCCGTCGGCGTAGCGCCCGAACCGCTGATACGTGCCGTAGGCGAACACGAAAACTGTCACCGTCGCGAGGAAGTAAAACAGAACTTTCTCGTAGTTAGAGATGAGCCAGAACGTCTGACGAGTGACGTCTTCAGTTGCCTGTATCGGAACCACCGGAAGCATACGAGAATACGGCGGATCGAATCCGCTTAAGTTTTGTTACACGCCGGAGCAAACGCCGAAGTCCGGGCGGTGAGCGGTTCACATCGTTCCGTACACAGCGGCGGCGAAGAAGGCCGTTCCGACGACGATTGCGGGTACGTCCAGCGCCGAGAACCGGAGTTCCGGAAGCGTCGGGTTCCACGAAAAACAGCGGGCGCGCAACGCGAGCGCGAACCGGTCGGCCCGCTCGAACGCGCGGTTGAACGAGGCGACGACGAGCAACCGCATTCGCTCGGGAACTGACCGTTCGGTTCCGAGCCTCGCCCGGTGGCCGTCCCGAATACGACCGAGGTCGGCCCTGAGGACCGGGAGGAACCTGAATACGAAAGAGACACCCATCCCCAGGAACTGTCCGGCCCGTCCCGGAACGGCCCACTGGACGGCTGCCCGCGAGTCGCGGATCGGCGTCGTCCGGACGTAGGCGGCGGCGACGAGCAAGACGAGGAGGACGCGATAGCCGGCGAGAGCGGACGGGGTCGCCTCTTCGAGAACGAACCACACGCCCCACGCGAACCCGTCGAGAAGCGGTGCGGCGAGAAGAAACGGGAAGACGTACCGGAACGACCAGAGCGCCCGATGGGGAGCCGTCCGTGCGAAAAAGAGCAAACAGAGCGTGACGGCGGTGAGCACCGCGAGTCCGCGCGGTGTCGTATAGACGAAGGCGGCGACCGCGAACCCCCCCTGAACGAGTAACTTCGATCGCGGATCGAGACGGTGGGCGATCGAATCGCCGGGTTCGTAACTCAACACGGTCGAACGCCGAGCGACTCGAGCTGTGGTTTCGCCGCATCGGGTGGGCCCTCGAACTCGATCTTCCCGCCCGAGAGTGCGACGATTCGATCGGCTCGTTCGAACAGCCCATAGAGGTCGTGAGTGACTACCACGACGCTCGTCCCGTCCGCGGACAGCCCATCGAGGCGTTCGAGGACCGCCCGCCGGGAGGGCCAATCGAGGCCCGAGAACGGTTCGTCCAAAACGAGGTGTTCCGGCTCCATCGCGAGCGCGCCCGCGATCGCGATCCGTGCCTTCTGACCTCCCGAGAGGCGATCGATCCGGCGGTCGCGGTGGGGCTCCATTCCGACGGCATCGAGTGCCGCCCTTACGCGACGGTCGATCTCCTCCCGATCGAGTCCGAGGTTCTCCGGACCGAACGCGACGTCGGCCTCGACCGTCGCGGCGACGAAACAATCCCGGGGATTCTGAAACACCATCCCGACTGACGTGCGCGCGAGGACCGGATTCTCCGGAACCGATCGACCATCGACGGAGACAGATCCCGAATCCGGTTCGAGGAGGCCGTTCAGATGCCGGACGAGCGTGGTCTTTCCGGAGCCGTTCGGTCCAGTAATGACGAGGAACTCCCCGTCGTCGATGCGAAGCGAGACGCCGTCGAGTGCGGTCGTCTCTCCGCGTCTGTGGACGAGATCTCGAACGGCGATCATTCGGCCCGGATCGCGTCGCTTCGAACGATCCCGATCGCGGCCGCCATCTTCGCGATCTCCGCCGGGATGAACACGACCGCGCCGGTGATGATCGCGGTCTGGAGAGCCATCTCGAGATTCCACCACATGAACGGAACGCCGAGGCCGTAGATCACGATGACCCCGACCGCCATGGCGGCAACGAACCGGCCGACGGATGTCTCAGCGAGCGTTCGGAGTTCGAACCCGCTGTGGGCGATAACCCCGACGGCCGCCGCCGCAAGCGGATACGAGAACAGATAGCCGCCGGTCGGCCCGAGCAAGACGCCGAGACCGGCAGCGCCGCCCGAAAAGACGGGGGTACCGAGCGCGCCGGCAAGGAGATACAGGACCATCGCCGCAGCCCCCCAGAGCGGTCCGAGGAACAGCCCGGCCAAAAAGACCCCGAGCACCTGCAACGTCACCGGTGCAGGCGACAGCGGGTACGGAAACGAGACGTACGCGAACGCGCCCATAAGCGCCGCAAAAAGCGCGGCCCGTGCGATGTTCAACGTCGCTTCGTCGCCGACGAGATCGACCTCCGACGCTGTCGAGTTGCTCATAGGCGGACGTCCTCGTCAACCGTATTCATCCTGTCGGTTTACAATCACTCACGCCGCCTCATACGGAGCGCCGTAACGATCTATCGGCGCAACCGGGAGCCGGGCCGGGGCGTGGTTGCGCCGATAATGATACCGCCGGACGTCCCTGTTTCGAACGGGGGGAACGTCGAACCGGCTGGTGTCGGGAGAGAGAATCCCTCTGTGCGATTGAACGGATGCGGAATTACGTCCGGCAGTATGACTTACAGCGGTCCGTACGAGTGCGCGTAACTGTTTTGCTCTGTCGAACTGTAAACAGTTGTCATGGGCTGCTCCGTGCCCTCTCGGAGGGCGTTCGCCGAACGCTATGCGGCGCTCACGGCGGCCGAGCGCGCGGAATTTCTCGCAGAGCTCAAGCGGGCCCGGGGCTGGCGGACGGTCCTCGGGGAGGGAGTCGTAGTCACGAAACGCGAGGCCACCACTCGTCGCATCGCCGTCGACGACCCACCTTCCGACGCTTCGATCGATGCCGTCGTCACCGTGAACGAGCATCTCCGATCGATCGCGGCCGAACGCGACGTAGAAGCGATCGACCCCGAGACGCTTCGCGACGAAGCACTCTACGGACTCGATCGAGAGCGTGGCGAAACGCTGCTCGAGACCTACTTCGGCGGGACCGACTGGGAAGCGACGAGCACGGTCGACGACGACACGGAACCGGAGACGGATAACTGGACGGCTGATCCTCCAGCTCGTGGCGCTATCGGATCGTCACGCGAACGGGCCGATCACACTACCGGAAGACCACGGGGAGGCGGGCACACAGTCGGGGGCGTCAAACCGTCGAAGGGGTCGATCCCTGTCGACGACGAATCCACAGCGTCCGGTGGTGTCGTCGACAGATTCGACGGGAGCTCGCTGGTACTCGCGATCGCGATCAGCGTGACGCTCGGTTTGTTCGTGATTTTTCTGAGCGTAGCCGGGGGTGTCGCGCTGCCGGATATGCTGCCGGGCGATGACACCGATCCGACGGGCGCGGAAACCAGACCGACGGCCGAGAGGGAGGACACATCAGCGACCGAAGGGGAAACCGACGGGGACGCCACCGCCGAAATGGGCGACGATGAACCGGTAGAACTCACCGCCGGACCCCCGCCCGGGGTCGATGTCGACGAGGGCTACGACGCAGAGCGACTTGCGGCAACGCATGCAGAGACAGTAACAGCCCGAGAGTCGTTCCGATTTCGGATCTGGGTAGATGGTCCGGTCGAAGACGGCGTGGCCGATGCACCGAGTACCATCGACGTACAGGTCGCAACCGACAACCACTTCCTGATCAGGGACCGGGCCGACGTCGCCGCCGAACGGAACACTACCGTCGACATCTTCGCCGACGGGGTTCGCGAGTACCGACGATACGCTGGGGCGGACGGTGTTCGATACAACAGCCGACAGATAACGATGGATCCGACCGTGACCGCCTGGAGCGGCGAGTACGGCGCAGACCTGATACGGACGTATCTGAACACATCCGAGCGATGGATCGAGGGACACTCTTTGATAAACCGGACGGCGTCTCAGTCCAGAGAGTCGGAGACGAGCACCGAATCGGCGCCGACCGGTGAAGGAGACCACGACGGAGTGGTCCGAGAGGACGGGGCGAGCGACCGGTCGGTGTATCGGCTCAGCGGGGCCGGTTCGCCACCGGAACTTGAGGGGGTAGCCACCGATTATGAGGTCTCGGCGGAAGTTACACCCGATGGAACGGTTCGGCGATTGCACGTGCAGTATCGCCACGAACCGACGGGTGAGATGGTCCACATCCGACACCGGTACGACATCGACGGGGACGAGGTGGACGTTCCGATCTGGTACTATCTGGCCCGCGAGCGGACCCACTCCCGACCGCGGCCCGGAGCGTGATGATCGCACGGAGTTCGGCCTCTTCAAACGACGCTTCCGGTAGAACATCAGGCGAGCGTCACCGATCGACCAGTCTCTTCGGCCGATCCCGGCGATCTGCCTTCGAAACGGTGGGATTACTCAGGGACACGGCGGCTTAACCCGAACCGATCGGAAAAAACAGGTTCATAATAAAGGCATCCGGGAGCATCTAGTCCGTATGTTTAGAATGCAGCGGCGCCGGCTGCTACATCTCACTGCCGGCGGGGCTGTCGGAACCCTCTGGTGGCGACCCGACCGAGTTCGAGCGAGTGAACCTGACGGATCGTCATCAGAGGAGGGCTCGTCGGTTGATCCGGACGAGTTCGATCCCGAAATCCATGGCTTCGGCTTCTCCAACTGGGCAGGAAACACCGGTAGGAGCGCCAACAACGAGGTGTTCACCTACGAGCCCGGCGAGGTGACCCAGGAGGACGTCCGGCAGACGATCGATGACTCCTGGACGACCGCGATCTCTGAGGGCCGAGAGACCCTCATCGCGCGGATCGTCTACTCGTGGATCGGGGGGAACGCGGCCACTAACGGTCACTGCTATGGAATGGCGCTCTCCGCCGACGGCTACTTCCGACATCCCTCGGAGCTTCCGGCCAGCGTCGGCTCGGCCAGCGAGATCCCACGTCCGACCGGAGAGAACGACGCTGTTGCCGACCGAATTCGGCGGATCCAGACGTCCCAGATCCTGCGCGCCGAGCTCTTTTGGTACGCCTTCTTCGGCCTCCGGTGGGGGCTGGCCGACCACCGCGAATCGCTCGCACAGCTAACCGAGGCGATCGACGCGAACGGGACCGCCGGACTCACGCTTGACGGCGAGGCCGGGGCCCATCAAGTGCTGGCGTACAGGTACGAGCGATCGGACGGCGTCACGGACGTTTTCGTCTACGACCCCAACTACGAAGCCGACGACCACGAGGACCCGGACGACGTCTGGACGCTTTCCGTCGATCGCGAGAGCGGCGAGGTCCTCGAGATCGAAGACCGGTACGATCACTTCCTCTTTCACGATCCCCATATGGATCCCTCGGTGGTCGACAGGCTGATCGGCGGCCGCAACCGCGTCCTCGACGAGCTCTCGAATGCGGTGTTCCTCGGTCTCGAGGCCGGCGATGCGCTGGAGATCGACGTTCCGGGGAACGTGCTCGTCGATCGGCCGACCGCCGAGTACGCCGATCCGAAAGGGTCGCGGTACGCCGATGCAGCGGTCGTTTTCGGGTCGCTCAACGAGTTCGAGATCTCTATCGACGGGGAAGCCGGAGGAGAGTACTCGCTGGACACGGTCGGGCTCCGAGACGGCGACCTCATCCGGGAGGACGTCATCTCTGGCAGGCTCGACGATGTGCCGACACGGCTCCGGTTCACGATTGACGAGGCCGGGGAACTCGTCGTCGATATCATCGAAGCCGCCGAAGAGCGGGTCGCGGAAGCTACCGACGGAGAAACAGCGGAAGGTCTCGGGGAAACGAGCGATGGAGCAGACGGGATCGAGGACAGCTGGTTGATCACAGCGGCTGTCGGTGCGCTCGGCCTCGGCCTCGGCGGCGCCTATCGGCTGCTCGCTCACCGGACCGATAACGGGGACGAGACGTAGCGACAATCGGGGTGACGTCGTTGCGACGGTCTCTTCGCTGGCCGTCGAGTTACACACCCCGGATCGAGGTCAGGTCGCTCGAGAATTCTCTCGCCGAACTAAGAGAGAGAGACGATACAGCCTCAGTCCGAGATGAACTTGTTGTCGCGCCAGTTGACCGTGTTGTCGGCTTCGCGCTCTCTGGGATCGTCGATAACCTCGACGCTCGCAGATCGTTCCTCGCCGTCGACGATCCTGACGGCCTCAAGTTCGCTGTCGACGGCCACGATCGCCGTCAGCGTTCCTTTGTCCGCGTACTCCGCGAGCCCACACAGCACCTCGAACATGGGGTACTGAAGCGCGGTGTTCTGCAGGACGGTTTCCCGGTCGCCTTTGAAACAGGCGTACTCGACGAGTTTCGAGTTTACCTCGACTTCCTGTTCTTGCATCTGGCTGCCGTCGCTGAAGTTGCCCCACTGGGGACCGTCGTCGTCGCCGACGGAGGCGCCGCCTTCGTTTTCCGGTGGCGTCTCCTGCCAGCCGTCCTCCGTCTCATAGAGACGGTTTTCCGTGATACTCGCTTTCAGCTGTGCCGTCGGCGTGTACTTCGAGATGTTATCTTCGGCGGCGACAGCACTGACGATGAGTGTGTTGTTTCGCCTCGTTACCTCGACATCCTCGATCTCGACGGGCAACTCGTATTCTTCGAAGAATTCGTGGACGTCTTCGAGTTGCAGTTCCAGTGTCGAATGAAGTCTGTATACGCGACTGGTCATGGTATCCCTGTCCCACAGAGGGGGAAACTCCCCCTAACGCGAGTGGTTCGTCTCGATATAGGAGTTCATCACTTATATCATCTGCCCTTCCGCATGTGACGCATTATCATATCCCCGATTGGGAGAATGTGACGCATTATCGTATCTCTAATCGAGGAGTTATGTCACACCATCATATTCCCGATCGAGGAGCGAACATCACATCACTGAAAAGCAGTCATCTCGAATAAAGGGCGGTCCGTCGGGGTGCCGAACGCTTTCGACGAATCACAGCCGACGGTAGCGACAGCCCTCACCGGTTTCTTATCGCAGGCACACACCCAACCGGGGAGTTAAGCGACTGGATACGGTATGGAAAGCCGATGAGAGATCACTACCAGGTGACGGTCGTCGGCGGGGGACCTGCCGGGTTGACCGCGGCGTTGTACACGACTCGACTCGGACACGATACGGCGGTGATCAACCGCGGGGGCGGCCGGGCGGCGATGATGCTCGATACGCACAACGTCATCGGCGTCCCCGAGGACGTCTCGGGCAACGAATTCCTCGAGACGGCGATCGAGCAGGTCGAATCCTACGGCGCCGATTACACCCGGGATTTCGTCACCGATATCGAGCCAGCAGACGACGGATACCGACTGACTGCGGGCGAAACGGAGGTGACGAGCGATCACGTCGTCCTCGCGACGGGCTTTTCGGACGAACGACCCGATCCACCGCTGCCCCGAACCGGCCGGGGGCTCCATTACTGTCTGCACTGTGATGCCTACATGTTCGTCGACGAGCCGGTCTACGTGATGGGAACGGGCGATTCCGCCGCCCGCGTGGCGATGATCATGCTGAATTTCACGCCCGACGTCGACGTCCTCACGCGGGGGGAAGAGCCCGAGTGGTCCGAAGAGACCGAAGAGTTACTGGAGAATCACCCGATCGAGGTCGTCCGCGAGGAGATCGTCGGGCTCGAAAAGAACGACGACGGCTGGCTTTCCGCCTTCGAGTTCGAGGACGGAACCGTCCGGGAGTACCGCGGCGGCTTTCCGATGTACGGCTCGAATTACAACACCGATCTCGCGGAGTCGCTCGGCGTCGAACTCAACGACGACGGGACGATCGCGGTCGACGACCACGGCCGGACGAGCGTCGAGGGGATCTACGCCGTCGGGGACGTCACGCCGGGTCACAACCAGATCCCGACCGCGATGGGCGAGGGCGCCCGCTGTGGCATCGCGAACCACTACGATCTGCGAGCGTTCCCCAGAAGCACCGAAGAGATCGACGAACGCGGTCCGGTCACTGCTGAGGACGTGCCAGCGATCTCCGAAGCGCTGTTAGAGCACGCCGTCACTCACGGGGGACACGCGGGTGGACCCCGAAGCGAACAGCGAGCGACGGGCGACGATTGATCACGACGTATTGGGATTGACGGAGCTTCTTTTTTCCGAGAAGAGTCACTCGACCCGGAGCAATATCACACCTGACTTTCGGAAAACCGACGGAACCACCCCACATATACAGTATTATTCTTTCTATCCCGATTATCATGCATATAGTGAATATTAAGGTAGCAGAGAACCATAAGGAGAATATGGAGACACGCAAGGTGCAGCGACTCGGCCCCTCGACGCTGGCGATGACGCTGCCGGCCGAGTGGGCGAGCAGTCAGGACGTCGACAAGGGAGACGAGGTCTCACTGCGGGTCGGGAGCAAAGGAACGCTCACCGTCATGCCCGAGTCCGTCCAGAAAGAAGAGAGCGAGGCGATCATCCACGCCCAGAACCTGGATGCTGCGTCCGTAGAGCGGGCGATCGTCGCCCAGTACGTCCTCGGCCGTCGGATCATCCACGTCGAAGTCGAGGAGGGCGGGACGCTCGATTCCTCGCAGATCAACGCCGTCTACAACGCCGAAACGCAGCTTATGGGACTCGGCGTCATCGAGGAAACGCCCGAACGGATCGCGATTCGCTGTTCGGTCGACCCCGAAGATTTCACGCTCGATAACCTGCTGGAACGGCTCGAGTCGACTGGCTCGACGATGCGAAACGAGGGGATCAAGGCACTCGCACACGGAAACCCCGATCTGGCCCAGCGGGCGTTGAACCGCGAACGGCAGGCCAACAAGATCTTCGTGTTGCTTTTGCGATTGATCTTCACCGCCTACCAGAATCCCAACCTCGCTCGTGCCGTCGGTCTCGAGTCGGGCTTTCCGCTCATCGGCTATCGGTCGATCGCGAAGAACCTCGAACTCACCGCGGACAACGCCGAAGATATCGCCGAGATCGTCCTCGAAACCGAAGGGCACACGCTCAACGTCGACAGCGCGACGATGCGCCGGATCCGGGAGTTCACCGATCAGGTGAACGAACTCACGGAACTCGGCGTACAAGCCGCGGTCCACCGCGACTACGATATGGCGATCGAGACGCGAGAGGCCTTCGCCGAGATCCGTAACCGCGAGATCGAGATTCTCAATGATCTAGAGGAGATGCCGAACGAAGATCTCCTCCGGGTTCGGGAAGTTCTCGTCAGTCTGGGTCAGACTGCCCAGTATGCGGTCCGAAACGCCGAGATCGCGACGAATCTCGCTCTGGATAAAGACAGCGACCACGTGACGATCCAGTAGCCGGCCGCCGTCGAAAGGAGAACTCGACGACCACACGCTCACGTTTCGGCGAAGAGATCGAGGACCTCACACAGCGCCCGAGTGGCATCCTCCCGGCCGTGATATGCGATCTGTCCCGTTCGCCGGTCGTACTCGAGCCACCCGCTCGATTGAAGTTGCGGGAGATGTGTTTGCGGGAGCTCCAAGACGAGCGTATCGCGGGTCTTTCCCGGTATTCGGTCCGCGAGATAGGCAGATAGTTCCTCGAGAGACGTCGATCCCTCGGGCCGATTCTCGAAATAGGAGATGATCTCACGTCGAACCGAATGCGACAGCGTATTCAGCAGTTCATTTACTCGTAACGCTCGCTCCGGGGAATACCCGCCGATAGTCGCCCCGTGTTCGGAGCGATTTCGACCGCGGTTGTGGCCCCCCTTCTGGTTCGTGACACGCTTCCCGGCCCGGGCCCGTTCGACCGTGTTCTCGATACGGTTCGCGAGGCGCTCGTACTGTGCCACGTTCCCCCGCTTCTGTAGATAGTCCGTAACACCCACCGAGATCGCGTCGCTGGCGACGTCCTCGCTTCCCTTCCCGGTAAAGAGGATGAACGGAAGCTCGGGGTACTGCTCGCGGACGGCCTCGAGGAACTCGAGACCGGTCTGTTCCGGCATATCGTAATCGGAGACGATACAGTCGAAAGACCCCTCGGCGAGACGCGTCAACCCCTCGGCCGCGTTCGTCGCGGTTTCGACCGAGAGCCGGTCACTTTTCTGTTCGAGAACGTCCGCGGTTACCTCTGTGAAGGCCGGCTCGTCATCGACGAGAAGTATCTGTATCGAATCGGTCGCTACTTCCATATCGTTTGCCTTTTGCTAGCTGTTCACTATCGTCGACATAGTTAGTATTTACCCCGTTCGAACTCCCGGCTCGACGCGTCCGTATTGGTGTGTGCCGCAATACCAAGGTTTAATGAGCAAGGACACGACATAGTTTATGGGTCGGGATGGAAATGACTTCCAAATATAAACAAGTGTTTGATAACACCGGACAATATGTCGGTCTTTTGGATACTAACGGGACACTTGTCGAAGCAAACGAAACCGCGCTCGAATTCGGCGGCCTCGATCGCGAGGACGTCATCGGGAAAAAGATCTGGGAGACGTACTGGTTTCGACATTCGACCGACGTCCAAAGGCAGATACGGGACGACGTTCGAAGAGCCGCGAGTGGGGAACCAATCAGACGTGAACTGGAGGTCCAGGGGGCCGAGCGGACGACCATCGTCGACAACTCGGTCCGGCCGCTCTTCGACGACCGAGGTGACGTGACTCACGTCGTCTCGGAGGGCTACTGTATCAGTCAACTGCGACGGAAAGGGACCCGGGAGGTACCGTTCGATCCAGAGCGGACTCGATCAGACTTGCTGGTTTCCTACACCCGATCCGACGGCGAGACGATGAACGAGGCGATCCTTCGCGCGTTCCTGGCCGTCAACATCGACATCTTCGAGAAGGACAGCACGCTCCACGAGTTGATCGATATCGACGCGCTGAACGGGTTCGCGTGGGACTCGAAGCCGCCGCACGTCATCACGACCCAGCTCTGGGGCTATGAGGTACATATCTCCGCTGACGAGATCGAGATATACACCGGCGAGTAGCGTGACCGAACGCCGGCCGACGTCTCGGGCGACTACTCGTCGACGCTCGGATGCATCGTCGGCTCGTCCGAGTGTTGCTTTTCGAACGCCTCTTGCATGATCCGCATCGATTCGCGTTCGCGTCGTTTCCGCTCGGATTCGTCGATTTCCTCACAACCCGGGGGAACCTCCCTACCTCTTCCAGTAAAGTATCCGTCCGGGGCGACCCAGTCGTGATAGAACGGGACCTCAGAATCCTCGATGAGCGAGAGTGCGACCTCCGCCCCGTGACCGGCACAGACGACGGTCTGGTGGGCCTTCGCCGCGATCCGGCCGGCAGCATAGAGGCCCTCGACGCCAGTTCGACCGCCGTCGTCGACGTCAAGATACGTCTTCGAGCCGCGCTCTATGAGATCGACGTCGGGGACCGTCTCGAGAAACGCCGCGTCGGCCCACGAAGCGACGATGACGTAATCGGGACGGAGTTCGAACGGCCCCTCATCGATTCGGACTTCGAATCGCTCTCCGGCTTCGAGTTTCGTCACCCGACCGGTTTCGATGCGAGCGCCGTTTCGCTCGGCCTGTTCGGTGAGGAGGTCGACGAAGAGCCGGGCGTTGACGCCCGCCGGAAATCCGGGTACGTTCTCCAGATGGGCGTTTCTGCGGAGGATCGACTCGCCGTGTGAGAGGACAATCGTCTCGAGGCCGGCGCGTGCGGTAAACGTCGCCGCGGTCAATCCGGCGACGCCGCCACCGATGACGACGACGCGGGGGGGTTCGGATTCGCTCATACGTTCCCCCTCGACGGACAGCGATACAAAGATCCCGGTCCCGCTTTCGCGCTACATACCCGTCCGGGCCCGTCGCCGCTCGCGATAGTACAGCCAGAGCGCGCTACAGAAAGCGACGCCGACAGTCACCGCCGCGATCGCGAACGCGACCCGATAGCCGAACTCGGTGTAGACGACCGTCCCCGCGACGACGTCACCCGTCCGGTATCTATCGACCGCAACACCCATCAGCGTCGGCAACACGGTCGCACCGAGGAACCCCGCCGCGTTGACAACGGCGGTCGCGACACCGCTCGCTTCGGCCGGATACCGCTCTTTGACGACCGAAAACGTGAGCACCGTCACGCCGAGACAGCACCCGATAAGGAGATACAGTGCGGCGACGACGAAAAGCGGCGGCGAGCCGAAAAGCGGGATGACGGAGAGTACGACCGCCATGAGACCGAACCCGATGGCCATCGGGAGGAGTCGCCGACCGACCCGATCGGAGAACCAGCCGATACCCGGGCCGCCGACGAGGATGCCGATCGAACCCAAGAGCGTGTAATACGACGCCGTCGTGACGTCGAGACCGTACACCACGACGAGATACGGGACGCCCCAGAGGCCGATCACCGTCAGGATCGTCCCCATCCCGGCGAAACACGCGATCGAAAGCAGCCACTGGTCGGGATCGGCTGTGAGCTCCCGGAGGTAGCCCGCGGTTTCGGCGAACGAGACCGAACCCTGCTCGGGGACGTTCTCGATCGGGGCGAGACCGGCGGCGGCCGGTGACTGTCGCGCCAGAGCGAAGACGGCGAACGCCGAACCGAACCCGACGATAGCGAGGACGATTACTGACGGCCGCCAGCCGAATTGCTCGACACTGACGGCCAGCGGCGTCGTCGCGATGATCGCCCCGACACCCGACATTCCGGCCGTCAACCCGGTCATCGTCGCGAACTCGTCGACGCGGAACCAGTTCGCACAGAAACGCAACACCGAAACGAAGATGACGCCGCTTCCGAGTCCGATGAGTGCCCGCGAGAGCGTCGCGCCGAGATATCCGCTACTCATAGCGAACCCGATCGCACCGAGACTGAGGACGGTGGCACCGATAGAGCCGACATACCGGGGGCCATAGCGATCTGCGAGCACGCCGGCAGGGATCTGGACGAACGCGTAGACGATGAAAAACGAGGCGTGTAACGTCCCCAGTTGAGCGGCAGTGATCCTGAAATCCGTGGTCAACTCCCCGGAGAGGACGGCCGTCGAGAGTCGGTGAACGTTGACGAGCAGGAACACGAACGCGAGCGCGCCCCACGCGAGCCATCGCCGTCTGGTCGGATCCCTCAGTAGCGACACGGACGTCGATTCGATCGATCCTTCAGTAAGCGTTGTGATCTCAAAGCGGCGACCGCACCGCGACCGAAGGCGAAGTCGCCGTTCTCGTTTGCCGTCCGACAACGGAGTCCTTTTTTCTCGGGCGAGCGAACGGTCTGTAATGGCTGACGTGTTCGTCGTCGAGGACGCACCCCTCCAGCAGACCATCATCGAGCGGTTTCTCGAGCCCGAACACACGATCGTCGGCATCGCGACCGACGGCACGGAGGCCGTCGAACACGTCAACAGACAGGAACCGGACGTCGTCATCATGGACATCGATTTATCCGGGATCGATGGAATCGCGGCCTCCGAGGCGATCAAATCCCACAGGCCCGAAACGAAGATCATCGTCAGCACGGCCGTCGTAAACGAGGACGTAAAGCGGATGGCCGCTGACGTTCCGATCGAGGAGTACCTTATAAAGCCGTACTCCGGTCCCGAACTGCTCGAAGCGATCGAGGACGCGATCGACTAGCGCTCGCCGGTCGAGAAGACGACCGTGGGGAAAGTTTAGAACGATCCTCTCCGAGAAACCGTTGTGAACCGGGTAGAAGTCAGTACCATCGTCCACCTTCCGCCGAAAGAGGTTTATACGTTCCTGCTGGAGTTTCGCGGCTATGCGAAGTACTCCGAGTACCTCCGGGACGTCCGGCAGTTCGGCGACGGCGAACCGGGGACGGAGTACGAACTCGAGTTCGCGTGGTGGAAGCTGAAATATACGGCCCGCTCGAAAGTGACGGCGGTCGAACCGCCGGAGCGGATCGAGTGGCGACTGATAAAGGATATCGACGCCACGGGACGATGGCTCATCGAACCGATCGGCGACGGGGCGAAAAGGGACGGAACCGAGCCGAAAACGGAGGTTACTTTCGTCGTCGAGTACGCGCCCGGATCGGCCGACGACGGGATCATTGAGCTACCACGGTTCGTCTCGCTCGGCTGGGTGATCGAGCGGATCAAACCGAAGGTCAAAGCCGAGGCCGAACGCGTCGTCCGCCGGGTCGTCGCGGATCTCGAAGGCGAGAAACGCGAGGTCGAGTTACAGATCGAGACCGAATAGCAAGCCGGCGGGGCCGATCGAACGAAGTTGAGGTGGGGGGCTCTCGAAACGAAGCCACGATGGTTTTTATAGCCGCGCGCCGAACCTCCGGCGATGCTCGCGGGCGCAAACGTCGCACTCGGTGTGTCGGGTTCCATCGCGGCGGTCAAAACAGTCGAGTTGGCCCACGAACTCAGACGGCAGGGTGCGGAAGTTCGGGCGGTGATGACCGACGCCTCGCGGGGGATTATCCACCCGTGGGCGCTGGAGTTCGCGACCGAAAACCCGGTGATAACGGAGATCACGGGCTCGGTCGAACACGTCGAGCTGTGCGGATACGACGGATGGGCGGACGTCTTGCTTTTGGCGCCCGCGACGGCAAACACGATCGGGAAGATCGCGAGCGCGGTCGACGATACGCCGGTCACGACGACGGCGACGACGGCTCTCGGTGCGGGCGTCCCGGTCGTCGTCGCCCCGGCGATGCACGAACCGATGTACGATCACCCGGGCGTCCTCGAGTCGATCGAGCGACTGGAGTCGTGGGACGTCGGGTTCGTCGATCCGCGAATCGAGGAGGGGAAAGCCAAGATCGCGAGCGAGGAGGCGATCGTCCTCGATATCGCCCGCGCCGTCGGTGATCGACCCCTTTCGGGCCGACACGTCGTCGTCACGAGCGGCCCCACGAGCGAGTCGATCGATCCCGTCCGAGTGCTGACGAACCGCGCCTCGGGACGAACCGGCCGTGCCGTCGCGAAGGCCTGCTACGTGCGCGGGGCGGACGTCACGCTGGTCCACGACGGCGGCGAGGTCCCCTACGCCGACGTGCGATCCGTCGAAAGCGCAGCGGAGATGCTCGATGCGGTCCGTTCGGTCGCTGCCGACGCCGACGCCCTCGTCTCTGCGGCCGCGATCGGCGATTTCACCGTCGAGACCGCACCCGAGAAGATCCGTTCGGGACAGCAGTTGACGCTCGAACTCGATCCGACGCCGAAGCTCATCGATACGATTCGTGAGGAACACACAGAGCTTCCGATAGTGGGGTTCAAACTCGAAACCAGCGGCGACGACGAGACGATGGTCGAACAGGCCCGAGGGACGCTCCGGCGGACGGGGCTTTCGTTCGTCGTCGCGAACGACGCGAGCGTCATGGGAGCCGAGACGACCCGCGTTCTTCTCGTCAGCAGCGACGACGTGACGGTTCGAGAAGGAACCAAAGCAGAGATCGGCGCACATATCGCCGAGACGCTGGGTGAGGAACTTCGATAGAACCCCCGGCCCGCATCAGGATTCGAGAACCCGTTTCTCGGAGTAGGTCGTCCCGCAGGCACAGGCCGCATAGCCGTGGAGCACGTCACCTTCAGCGTAGAGCCCGCCGACGGCCTCGTTTTGCTCTTCGACGAAGGCAAAGAGGAACTTGACGTAGTGATCGTCGTCTGACGCCTCCCCGGCGTCGGGGCAGACCCCACCCGTACAGTCTTCGTTTATCTCGCCGTCTGTATCCATCGCCATGCCGGCGAAATCCATCGCGCCGAGTCCCGTCGCCTGCTGGAACGCCGATTTTCCGTCCTCGCCGGGTAACACCAACACGACGCCGTTCTCGACGCGCGTACCGATCTCTGTGAGCTCCTCTATCGAGCCGATCCCCTCCTCGTGGAGGTAGATGAGAACGTCGTCCGGACGGTCACCCCGGAGAAACGCTTCCTGTAGCGCGCTCGAGGGGCGATCGTCAGTCATCGAGGGAGTTACTCCTCGTCGTCGCCGCCGAGCAGGTCCTCGATCGACTGCTCGCCGTGGGTCGCGATCTTCGCGTTGATCTGTCGGGTCTCCTCGGAGACTTCCGCACCGCGGACCGTGATCCGCTTTCGCTCGCCGTCGACGGTCGGATCGAAACCGACACCGCCGGTCGAGAGGATCGCCTTCGTTTCGCGACCGGCGACTTCGCCGTGCATCGGGCGACCTGCGCGATCCGATCCGCCGGTTATCTCGATCTCATAGCCCGAAAGCCCGACGGCGTCGCCGTCGACCGTTTCGCCGATCGACCGGCCGATGAATCGGTTCGCATCCTGTCCGTCCACCTCGAACGAGTAGGTGGCCCCGTCGTCGTCTCCGACGATGACCTGAAAGTCTGCCATACCGGTCAAAACTGGGCGCGAAGCCAAAAGGGTATTGAAACGACCGCGGGAATTTATGCGGGCCCATCCGCGTGATGGTGTATATCCGGGACGCACCTATCGGCTAGCTCGGGCTGAATCGGTTCTTCGGATCGTACTCGGTTTTCAACGCGACGAGCCGGTCGTACGCATCGCCGAACGTCGTCTCCAGCATCTCCTCGCCGTCCTCGAAGAAACCCGGGAAGTTGAGATACACCGCGCCGTCGGAGAACTGCTGCATGTCGTCCAGACACCCGCGTGCCCACGTGACGTTCGCCTCATCCTGCTCGGGAGCCTCCCAGTTTGCCTCCACGCCGAGGAGATGGGGTGCGTCCCGGCCAGGAAAGGCGCTTTCGTCGAGCCCGACGTCGGCTATCGCACCGCCTAACGGCCAGACGTCGACCGTCGAAAGCGGTGACGGGGCCGCATCAGCCCATTCAGTGACGCGATCGATGACGTCGTCGGAGAGCGATTCGAGGTACAACGATTTCCAGTAGTATCGCATCCCGTCGGGATAATCCTCGTCGAACAGTCGCTGGAATTCCGCGTAGGGCAGCGTCCCGCTGAGATCTGCCAGCGGCTCGCCGAACTCCCGCAGTGGTTCGATAACCGTCTCGCCCTCTTCGGGCGAGTCTGCGTACAGCCCCAGTATAGCGATCTTGAACTCGTCAACCACGTCTGCCGGGAAGAGTTCCGCCTCGGGGAACACCCCGGCGGAAACGAGCGTGGTGAGTTCATCAGGTGTCGATTCCTCGAAGTCTCGGAAGGCACACAACACCTCCGCAGCACGGTTCCCGGGGTAGAACACGAACCCGGTCGCAACCTCGGGTCCAACGGGATGTAGGTCGAACTCGAATCCCGTGACGACCCCGAAGGGTCCGCCGCCGCCGCGAAGCCCCCAGAAGAGCGCTTCGTTCTCGTCCTCGCTGGCGGTGCGGCACTCGCCGTCCGCCGCGACGATGGTGACGGACGCGAGGTTGTCACAGCTCAGTCCGTACTTGTGCCGGAGGTGTCCGACACCCCCGCCGAGGGTGAGCCCCGCGACCCCGGTATCGGAGACGACGCCGAGGGGTGTCGCCAGCCCGAACGCCTGCGTCTCGTGGTCGATGTCGCCCAGCGTTGCGCCCCCTTGCACCCACGCTGTCCGTTCGTCGGGATCCACCCAGACACCGTTCATCTCCGAGAGATCGATGACGATCCCGTCGTCGCAGACCGCGCTTCCAGCCACGTTGTGACCGCCGCTTCGGATCGCCACGAGGAGGTCGTTCTCCCGGGCGAAATTCACGGCGGTGATGACATCCGCCGTTCCAGAGCAGTAGGCGATTACGGCGGGATATCTGTCGATCATCCCGTTCCAGACCGCCCGGGCGTCGTCGTAGCCTTCGTCCTCCGGAAGGACTACCTCTCCGTGGAATCGCTCGGTCAGGTCCTGGATGGCGTCCTCTGGAAGTGATAGTGGTGTTGTTTTGGCCATGGGATGATCCATCGCTAGGCGGTGCAGTATCATAGCGTCACTCCGTGACGAACCTGCAGGTGTTGAGAAGGAATCAGTCGCTGACGGACACCCGCTGGATATGAAAGGGAGCCAGTCACTGACCGCGAGCGTCGAGATCGGCGATAGCGAGGAAGCTATCGTGGACGAACCCGTACCCGATGGGTGATCGGGATTACCGTCGCCAACCTCACCTTCGGCACGATGTCTCGGTTCTTCGCGGGAACACGACGAACACCGACGATACTGCCCGTGAGAACGGGGGTTTTCACAGAGAGGCTGGCCGAAAAAAGAAGCTTCGAACGGGGCGTTACTCCCGCGGGTCGAAGATGGCGGTCCACCAGATGTCGGGCGGGCCGGTTCTGGTCGTGAGGATTTCGGGCATCATGTCAGGGGCGAACGCGCCGTGCGGAGCTACCGCCAGGTGGATTTCCGCCTCTCGCGGCCGTTCCATCGGCACACCGAACGTCTCTCCGTTCTCCTCGTAGACGTCGGTGTCCGTCGAGACGAACCCGTGAAGCGTGAGTTCTGCGACGCGGCTTAGTTCGACGGCGCGACCAGCCACGGCGAACGCGCCCCCGCTTGCCGGCTCCCCGAGGTCCTCGCCGCCGCAGCCGTTCTGACACTCGCCGGGGTAATCGAAGATGAACGCCCACAGGGTGAACGCTTCGAGATCCCCTCCACGTCGCTCCAACCGACGTCTTCCAGCCCCGGCGGACCGCTGGGATAGGTGTACGTCCCCGGCACCGGCGTGGGCATCCTGAAATCGATCAGGATGTCGCTTTCTGTCCGGTGGATTGTCGCCCCGTCTCTCGCAACGAGGCGATTGTCCGGCTCCTGCCCGTGAACGTCCGCGGTCTCCGTAATGACGTCCTCCCGCACCTCGTCGTCCTCATCCGTCTCGTCGTCGTTCGTGTTATCGACCCCCTCGTCGGCGGCGGCAGTCGTTCCGGCCACGCCGAGAGCGCCTACACCGGCCACGCTGCCCTGTAACACCGTTCTTCGGGAGATTCTATCGTCTGGCTCGTTTCTATCGGTCATGTCGTCATTTTCGGTCATATCGTCGTTTTCACTGTTTGCGCGCGCCGAGCGAGATGCTCTTCACACCGTATTTCTGGCAGGCGTTCGCCGCCTGCTCCGAGACGAACTCGTATTCGGTATTCTCCCTGATCTCTTCCATCTCGAAGCCGGCGGTTTCGATGATCGACGTGTAGCCGTCGACCTGTTCGGCACCCCCGATACAGGCTGCCCAGAGATCCGCATCGCTTTTGATGCTCTCTGGCAGCTGCTGTTCGCTGACGATGTCGGCGATCGCCAACCGTCCGCCCGGTCGCAGCACCCGGTGTGCCTCCTCGAACACCCGGTCTTTCTCCGCCGAAAGGTTGATCACGCCGTTCGAGATCACGGCGTCGAACGATTCGTCCTCGAACGGCAGGTCCTCGATGTAGCCCTGACGGAAGGTGACGTTGTGAAAGCCGTTGTCCTCTGTAAGGGTGCGCGCCTTCTCGACCTGCTCGGGCGTCATGTCCACGCCCGCGACCGACCCGGTTTCGGTGACGTTCATCGCGGCGTAGAAGGCGTCCATCCCGGAGCCGCTGCCGAGATCGAGGACGTCCTCGCGGGGATCGAGATCCGCGATCTCGAAGTAGTACCCGACGCCCGCGAACGAGTCGACCGCCTCGTCGGGTACATAACGGAGGGTGTTCGGATCGTAGCCGAGACGTTCGGCGAGATCCCGCCCCGTCTCGAAGTGGAACTCGGCGCTGGCGGATTCCGCGACGTCACGATACATACTCTTTACCTCGCGTTCCAGTTTGCCCGTGTCGAGTGATTCGCTCATCGTTGCTCACCGTCAGTCGTCACTCGCTACCGCTGCGGGCGTGTTGATGGTCATATCGACGTCCTGAGCGAGCGAGACGAGCGTGTAGACGGGCGCTCGCCGCGCCCACTCGTCGAGCAGATCCTGATCGAGGTCTTCGCCGTCGATCTCGACCTCGGCGGTCAGGTTCTCGTACACCGAGTCGGCCTCTCTGAGCTCTTCGAGGCCGAAGAGGACCGCCGGATCGAAGTCGGTCCGAACGCGCGTCCGGAGGTGGTCGATGTCCACGCCGTTGGCGGCGGCGTTGATAGAGATGCCGACGTTGATACAGGCCGCCAGCGCGGAGAGCGCGGCCTCGATCGGCTCGATCCGGTCGGTCGGACCGAGCCATCCGCCGGCGTCCAGTACCTCCTTCCAGGCGCCGTAGGGGATCGTGTACTCGCGCGTGTCTCGGGCGATCGTCTCGCCGCCGAGCTCGTAGCTGTCGATCTTCGCCAGACTGTGGGCGGCCGTGCCCTCGTAGGTCGCGGCTGCTCTCAGGCCGAGCCGGACGGCTTCTGGATCATCGGCCGCGTGTTGGGCGAACCCTTCGAGCGTTCCGAGGTCGATACCGTGGGCGGTTTGTTGGTCGTCAGTCATGTGTAGTGCCTCCCGGCCAGCGACACTACGCCGCCGAGGATGGTGTAGCTATTTTGTGCCGTTTCAGCAGTCTCTGCCGTCCCTGCACCCTCTGAAAGCGAGGCACCTGCTGCAATCTCGCTCTGGTGGTGGTCATCACCGCACCGCTTTCCACTCTATACACCACTGCAAGGATAGGTCGAATATCGCGCTGGGAGATCACTCGATGAACTGTTGGGGTTCGATCGGCCGAGCATCGGAGCGGTAGCGTTCGTAGACCGACTGCACCCACTCGCGGACCGCCGGGATGTCGGTATCGATCACTGTCTGCACCGTCCCGCTTTCCTGTTCGTAACAGCTAACGACGGCGCGCTCGTCGAGCAGACCAGTCCCGTATCGCGGTAGTTCCTCGTGTTGCAGTACGGTGAAGTTATCCCGTTGCAACAGTTCGGAACTGCGTTCCGGATACGCCGAGAGAAAGTACGTATGGCAGTTCGGTCGATCGATCAACGTCACGTCTGCGCCGTCGTCGACCCGCTGATAGAGGACGTCGAAACAGGGGTCCATCAGGGCGACCTCGGGGTGAAGATACCGTACCGCGGTCGTCTCCTCGAGAAGCGACTCGAATCGGGTCACTGGACGGTACGGGACGTCGGGATCGGCGACATTCACCGTCAGTTCCGACCACGTCTCAGTCGGGAGTTCGCTGACCTCGTCGGGGAGCCAGTGCCAGACGTCACGCAGCTTTCGCTCGGTTTCGAACCAGCCGATCAGGTCGTCCATCTCGGAGGCGATCGCCTCTCCCAGGCGGGTTGCCGCGTACTGGTAGCCATCTCTGCGGACCCAGAATCGGTCTTCGAATTCGTTCAGCGTCCGCCGTATCGTGGAGGAGGAAACGCCGGTCATCTCACAGAGTTCGGAGCGACTCCGGGGACGCTCTGCCAGCGCGACGAGTGCCGGGATGCGGTGTTCTGAGCGCGCGAGATACGCGACGTCACCGATCGGTGAGTCCGGGGTTCGGCGTTCCATGTTATCTATATCCATGATACGAATACGCAAAGATTCATGAAAACTATTGGGCCCCCATACGGACCGCTGTACCGATGTGCCGTCGTAACCGCGATCTGGGCCGTAGTTGGGCCGATGATGACTTACAGCGGTCCGTATCACCCTCCCGACCTTATCCGAACACCGCCGGTTCATCACTCTCACGGTCATTGAACGAACCATTCATGGGGATTATCGTCGCCGATCGGCGGCTTCCAATCCCGTTTTCGACACGGTGTCTCGGTTCTTCACGGAGAGATTATGCACGTCGACGATACTCCCTCTCAGTGCGGGACTGCCTCCATCACGGCGGCGGCGAATTTCAATATCTGGCCGAATGTCAACAGGTGCAAGAGCGTCACCAGTTACCCACTTGTGGTGTCTCATCGAATGCCGTGATACGGACCCTGTAACGATATATCGGCGCAACCGCGAGCCGGGCCGG
>LKMJ01000651.1_pt1 | contig 27773 bp, 30 predicted proteins | sample 643391 | NCBI WGS metagenome assembly LKMJ01 (sample SAMN04112250, study PRJNA286221) | soda lake metagenome | biome: soda lake; feature: Kulunda Steppe; material: water; isolation source: sample PL-Br10 brine of Picturesque Lake | place: Russia: Kulunda steppe | collected 2010-07 | reverse complement strand
TCATCACTTGGTCCCAAGTGAGGGAGGGTCTGATTCCCCAAGGGCAGCAGCATCAGGCAGCAGGCAGCAGCAGCAACGGGCAGACAGGAGGCATCAGCTTCAAACGCCAGGCGACGCAGCCGCCAGGTCAGCTGCGGATTGACAACATGGAAAAGACGCGCGAGCTGGCGAAGGAGCATCTTGCGATGATCCTGTACAAGATCTCCTACCCCCTCAAGCTCATTGAAGACCCGGACCTCAAGAAATGCTTTTCCTTGCTTGGAGCAGAGCTAACAACGTGGTGAGTTTGGGGTCTGCAAATGTTTTTTGGAGGAAACCCTGCAGATTTTCTGAGTAAATTGTTTTGTGTCTGGACACCAAGGTAGGAAAGATTGCCTCCTTTGTCTGCAGCAAGACCATCTCGAGATCCATGCTGGACAGGGCTTATGTACAGACATGTGTGGAGGCTGAAAAATTGGTGGGTGCTTGGAACTGCAGGCAGTGTACGTACATACATGTGCATGTGCATGTGTGTGTTCTTGCATGGCGGCATACATATAACAAATGAAAGGTTGCGTGTTTGCATATCTTTAGCTAATGGCTTTAGCTCTGCCTGTGTGAGCTCTGTGCTCATAAGAAGGATTTCGTGCGGCGTATGCAGGCGTGCCAAGCTGACGCCCATTGACAAAACCTCAGTGTGAGATGGCTGTTGGGCTCCTCCCCAAAGAAGATGGCAGCTTGCCACCCATCATCGAGCGTGTCAACTTCTGGCGCTTGTGGGCAAAGAGGAGCCTCCCAGCTTTGGCAGGAGAAGCAGAGCGTTTGCTGTGCTTTCACTCGACAGCCTGTGCCAGCGAGCTCAACTGGTCAGCTTGGGGGCTAATGTACAGCAAGCTTCGATCCAGGCTCACTCTAGAGCGCGCAAGGAAGCTAATCTACGTGCGTTGTAACAGCAGGCACTGCAGCAAGAGTGCAGAGGCAGACCTGGCAAGCAGCCTGCAGCTCTTCGAGGAGGACAACCAGGAGGCAGCGTAAACGAAATGTGGAATTTCAGACTGAGCAGCGATGTGTTGTGGGGACGATAGGGGGATGGGCGGGCGGGGTTGCTGACCAGCTGTTCGGGTTTCACCTGACTCAGTCCGGCCTTCAGGAGGGCCGGTCCAACTAAAAATATTTGTTTTTAGTATCATCAAATCCTTTATGAAAAGTTTCAGGGCGTTTGAGTGCGTCTGTGAAGAGCAGTTTTCTAACGATAATGCACCACCGAGGCCCTCTCTACTTAGGCCGAGGCTCTGCAGAGGCTCGACGAGTCTCTTTGGGAATTTAAGACACCCTATTTACCCATCCTTACATTATGAGTCATAATGCCATTAAGTGAGCAACCAAAATTATTTGGGCCACTTTTGCCAGTAGTGACTGTGTGTGCCAAATCAAAAAAGTAAATCTAGATCAGTTGACAAATAGTTTAAAAGCTTTTTGAACTGAGCAACTGATGTGCCAAAGTGTGCCCCTCACAATGCAAGCTGCAACATACCAAAACACACCTTGAACCCTTTTAACACTTATAACCCCTGTATTATGTGTTGTTAGTTTAGGGGACACAGACAGGCGAGTCCATTCTAAAGAAACTCAGTGAAGGGCAACAACATGTTGACTGGAACTCTGAATCCACTCTGAAACCCATGGCCAGCGAACACTTGCATGCTGCCAAACCAAGGCCTCCTGTAAAAATCGTCAGCTGCATTGACGACATGCAGCTATGAGAGGGCAGAAATGGCCAGGGATGAATTGTGTTGCATTGCTTGCCTGCTCACATCATTCTCCTTACTTAGAAGGATTCGGTGCCTTAGTTTTTTTCGATTTCATTCATTTCTTGCAAAGACTAGGAGGTTTTTTGAGAGGAAGCAAACAGGAATAAGTTTAACACACCAAAAGGATTGGAGAAAAAAAGCCACAAGGGACTCGCACAATCAACGCTTCTTTGAAACAGCACCCATGGATGATCCCGCCTTGTAAGCTGCATTGAAGCGACTCCGTGGCAGTGACGGATTCAGTGCAAGTGAATTCCTCCAGCTGGGCAAGAAGGTGGAAGCCACTTAGGAGCAGCCAGCATTTATTTCATTTACAGTAAGTGCGGTGCATCACCTCACCTCTTGCACATGTATGCTCGCTTACTATGGCTTGTCTTCAATTTATGCACATTAGCTCTTAATCCAAAGTGGTGCAGTAGGAATTGGTTTTATTTCAACATGGGTAATCCTGTTTGCTTTTGCAGATCCTTGACTTCATGCGCAGCGGGGAGAAGCCTAAGAAAGGACAATGCAAGGAGGGGAGCTTCTCCAAGCAGCTGCAGGTCTTGGATGCAGGAGTCAAGGACTGGCGCAGGCGCCGTAGGCACCTGGGAAGGAACCTAGAAGTTGAGCTGCGCTTGCCTTGAGCTGCCTCTAGAGATGTATGCATACTTTCTGACCGCTTAGATCATTGTGCAAGATGATATCATTGCAGGAAAATGTAACTGTGCTCTGCATTCTCTCTGTGCACATCCTTGACGTTTTTCCCAAGTCATTCTATGGTCTACAACCATGTTCTACCATACGTACTGCCATGCATGTTCAATTACCTGTGAACTCAGTACATCTTGTTGCAACCCAAGGCAGTTTCTGTACCAGATTTGATTAAGAAGGAATATCTGATTATCGTAACTGGTCATTATTTGAAGAGGTTGAATCTGCCAAAGTGCTTTTCAAATTTTTTTGGCTTAAATATGATTACCCCAGAATCGAATCAGATATATGATGTGCTGGATCAGAACAAATGAGCCCTGGATCATAACTTGGCAGGTCTGACTGAGATGAAGTTCTGATCAAAGTTCTGATTCAGATAAAAACGGATCCGAATTTTTCAGAGGGGGGCGGCTGAGCAAAAGTCTGGGCATGCTTTTTTATTGATGCAAACTGTAATTACATCATATAACTAGGCTACTGGCAGAATTTGGAGTGAAGAAGACGACCCTGGTGGCCTGAGTGTGTCTTCAGCCTCTATTTTGGCATATTGTGGCAAAGACAGCGCACGTGCGTCCTCACCATAAGCCCATCAGAGCTCCTTTTACCCCCAGAACCTCACCAGTATAATTCTATGATATTGCGTATTGATAGTCGATGTTGAAACCCAGGCTTGGAGAGGTTCAGTTCTTGATCCATTTTGGCTGGATCCATGTGCTTGAATCAAGTAAATGAAAAAACCAATTTATTTTGATTCTCTTAAATTGCACGTCTCACCGTCCACTGATTATTTTCACTCCAATTCCGTTGCAATTATATTTGTTTGTTACAAGAGCACTAAAAACACAAAAAAATCATGTAATTTGGTGCAGTGGGTGATTTGGTGTGGACATCTGGCTGTTAAAAGTAGGGTTCACGCCTCAGTCCATTAGGCACAGTACCGTGACGGGCTAGTTTCAAGCTCAAGTGCTATGAAAAGCTTGCAAGCAGGTCTACCATCTGACGCTAAGCTTGGGATGGGTATGGTCTTTGCATGCTCCCAGGGCATGGGCCCCCTGACGGGGCCTTTTCAAGCTTACTATTAGATGGTAGCCCTGCTTGACAGCTTTTCACAGCACTTGAGCTTGAAAGGGCCCCGACAGGGGGCCCATGCGCAATGGGCCGCGGCGTGAACCCTACTTTCCACAGCAGGATGTCCACACCAGATTAGCCACTGCACCAAATTACATGATTTTTGGTGTTTTGGTGCTTTTGTAATAAACAAACACCATTGAAAAAGAATTGGAGTGAAAACACCCAGTGGTTGGTGAAACGTGCATTATTGGTCATTCCCTTAAAAAAAATCCCTTGAAAAAAATCAGAAAAAGGGGTGCCAAAATGGGTCAAAATCCAACCCCCTCTAAACCTGAGTTTCAGCATCCAATATCAATTAGCAACATATATAATTAGCAACATATTAGAAGTATATTGATGGTGTTTTGGAGGGAAAAAGATGGTGTGATTGGGTCGAAATGAGGGCATACGTGGGCTATTAATGCCAAAATAGGCCAAAAACAGAGGCTGAGCACCCTCCCAGGCCACCAGGGGCGTCCATTTCATCCCAAATTCCGCCAGTAGCCTATTTATATGATAAAATACAGTTTGCATCAAAAAAGGAGCATGCCCAGACTTTTGCTCAGATAACCCCCTCAAGGAAAATCCCTCCTAATTTGCCTGGTGGTATGGTTAACATAATTTCTGGTGCAAGCACCATGTCCATGAAAATATCTCCACGTATGGTACAAGGTAAATTGTCATACACAACTTAAATTGAATTTCAGATCAGAGTCATGAAGCTCAAAGCCTGACCAAATTGATTTGCAAGTGTAGACTACATACTAACTAAGACATCAAAATTGTGACTTGACTTTTGCATTTGAAGTACAATCCTGTGAACGCATATGCTATCGTCTTAAGAAGCCTACCTACCGAGGCCAATTCCTTGTGATTAGGCGGTGTACAATGTTGACATTTTGCTTAATCTGATTGTTGCTCTGTTAATTGCGTGATACTTAGTGTGAATTGCCCTTTTGATCCACCAAGTCCCCCAACAACAATAAAGTACGTATGGCTTGGTTCAAATGTTGCCAGCAGGAGTGAAGTACTGCGTAGCAAGAAAGTATGAGGCATGTCTCATTCAATACATTGCCTTTGACAGAGTTAATTGAAGGTTTGCCAGATTGCGTTGATGATTTGCCAAAAAGAGAGCGCATACAAAAAATAGAATGCAGTTATTGATGCAAGAATTGAAGCAGACCTGAAAGCTGAGTCACATTGCTTATTCATGTTGCTTGACTCAAAGTCTGCAGTTCCGTCCTCTTCTCTCCACAATAACAGCAAGAGCGTGCTGATGCGTGAACCACAGGTGTTGATAGCTACATCAATGGTTTCCCCTTGGTGGACATAAGAATATGCAAGGCTTGGCTGGTGCTCCTGCGCATTTAAGCAAAAACAACATTAGCAAAAAGTCTTAGTGGAGCTTGCAAGGCATGCGTGGCGTGTATCTTTGCAGATGCCAATCTTCACACATGAAATCGTTTGATGAAATAAATCAACAAAGAATAGACGGAATAATCACTGGCATATAATAGACAGCATAACAGGGCCAGTGCATAAAGCACAAGAAGGAGTGTGCAACGCTTGCTTACTCATGGTATTGTACTGGTGTAATGTTGACAACTTTGACAGAGGTCTTACCAAAAGCTTTGTCGCGCGTTCCCATTGATCGTCAAAATTCAAGCTAGTCGAAGCTGCAACATTGTCAGATATGACCTTAAAGGGTAATTTATGTATGATGAAAGGATGATCCAGTGAACTTCCAGACACCGGCCGACGATCAATGACCTGCATTTGTCATAAATAGCCTGCTTGAAAGGCTGAAGGTGGATGTTGCTAAAAGCACCAGACAAAAATGCAGTGAAAACTTACCTTAATTGTGTGTGTTGCACGATTAAAAAATTCATCTTTGCTCCTGCACGTAACATTTGATAACAAAACAACATACATTGCATTCTAGCACTTAGCACTTCAAAATACTTTGCTATAAGGGTCATTCATCCCTGCTGGATAAGTCTTTCCTGCTTTGCAAAGAGGACAAACTGTGTTAGTTCTCACAAGAACACACAAGATTGTCATGTTTAAGTGTGCATGCATTACATACAAAACAAAGCATTGCAAACAGGCGAGCTGCCTGCAGGCTCAACTATAATCAGATAAGTTTACTTAATACTATGCAAATCCACTTTCAGCGGATATAACCACATCCAACTCTGTTAGTTGCCGATAATGGAATCGTTCTTCATAACAGTTTGCTTTACATTCAGGTACACCTGGACTATCATCTGCCCCCTCAATCCCAGGAACGTGCAAGTTGGATATGTATTTTCAAAAACAGCTGTTGTATTTCAATGCTTGTAAATGGGTGCTTATTTGCCATAAGAATTCGCAATAAACGCCAAGTCTTGTGTGCACAATGCCAAAAAGCTGGTTGAGGCGAATGGCCAAAAGTACACTGCACCTGAGATGTAAATGGATGAAAAAGCTGCCTCCAGAAACACTTGTGGTTGTTAATTGAAAATGCGCCAGGAAGATGTCACTACCTGTTTATAATAGCTAAAAGAGGGGTTAGCTTAGGCAGTGGCTGTTAATCTCAGATAATGACACGCCAGCACGCACCTTCAGTCAAAGAGGTATAGTGGTCCTGATTTAACAAGGCGGAGCCCTTAACCCTTGTTGTGTTTAGGAAATTGTTCGTTGCATTCTCTATCAACAGCTGAGAATCAAGGGAAGAATTGGCAACTGACAGAGAAGCAGACGACCGGTCAGGTGACAAAAACTCAAAATTATTACGAGAAAAATTCACCAGGGAACTTCCATCCCAAGCTCTTGGGGCCTCAATTTTCAGCTGAACATTGCTTATAGGAGCTCGAGTGAGTTGTACTCTGAAGTCAAGGGTTTGGTTGCAGCTCATCACCATGAAAGTGCTTGGAAACACAAGGACCTGGCGCAAGGGACATATAAAGGTTTTTTTCCACAATATCTTGCAGCTGAGGAATTGCAGATTATTGTACGATGGATACAAAGCACAACAAAGGAATGCTGAAAGCACGCAAGGGAAAATACTTGTCTTGAATGTTTGATGCAATTGAACAAAAATCATCCCTGCAGATTCTTCACTCGAGATTTCTGCTTACCTGTGGCAAAAGGTGTGAGAACAGCAAGCGAGATGTTGTAACTTGATGCTGCTGGCTCAAATTTATGCCAATTTGTGGCTGCTTCCTCAATGTGCTCACCCTCGACGCAGAGAGCAGGACATGCTCTGTGACTTCTTGAGCACTGGCCCCCTGGCAAAACGGTACACACACACACACACACACACACACACACACAACAACGTTTGAGAAAAGCAGCAAGAGGCAACGCAACTTTGCTCAAATTACGAAAGCAGTGGTTGAGACGCGCCCCTCAGATAATAAGTCTGGAGTGTTCAAAAGGATTAGACCTTCAATGATAATTAATATGGTGTGCATACGAGATGCAGGCAATGGGTACCATCTGCCTATTCCACTTCTCAGGATAAAGGACATTGGGGCCTTGAGGAGATCAGTTTGGGGAAGGAAGGGGCAACTGTGGCTCATAATTAGTTTGCATGGTTCCCACCAAGGTTGCCCATAGCTGGCTATTTTGTAATTCATATCAATAGGTAGCTGTGCAAAAAGTATCTTTATAACATCAAAATGGGTGAGCTGCCAATCTAGCCACATTCTAAGGCTGTACACGGGCTCAGGCCCACAGGGTTATCTGTTTCACAACTTGTGAATCAAAAGTAGTCATGTCATGTGCCCAAACATATGATAAACATACAATCACCATCATATAAAGAGCATGCCCGAGCATGCTTAGACGTCGGCCCCTGTCAAATTGCTCTGGCTGTACTGCAATCAAAGTTAAATACTATTCCAAACGGCTCAACCAACTTGCAGAGATCCCATGTGGGAATCTTGAGTTGAGAGTTAAAAATAGGGTGGAGTCCTTGAGAACAAAACACACAAAGATGTCTAATCTCAAGTTGCTCCCTTGTCAACGCGACCATGTTTCCAGGCAGGTAAACTTAAGAAGAAAAATGGGACAACAAATTTTAACGAGAAGGCATCATGTCATTCACCTGATTTCACTTGCCTGATGGGACTCCAGATACAAAGCCACAACACCGGAGACGAATGGTGCCGCCATGCTGGTGCCCGACTTTTTGGCTATGGCTGTTGAGGAGTTGTCAACTGCAGATAGGATACTCACACCCGGGGCATAGATATCTACACAGGGCCCCCTGCGTTTGAGCGTAGTTGACAACTTTATCTTGATGATGAGATACCAAGCCCCTGTTTGTAAGCTTCAATACACAGTAAGATTTGATGAGCCAGGTTAGGCATATCTCACCAATTGGAGCTACTCCATGGGAGTTGCATTTCATCCATTGCAGCTACAGTGATTGCAGATGGCACCGACGCAGGGGAAATCCCGCAAGCATCCCTGGTCAGGCATACACATGAGATCTGTTACTACTTTGTGTCTTTTTGAGTCAGTGATAAGCCAAACTGATCATGCCGTCAGATTTTACGCAATAACTTTGTTCGACATATCCTGGCAGTGATTTGCTTTGTAGAAACTTCAACCCCTCAAAGCAATCGTGCGCACCTTCCCCAATTCCCAGCAGAGACCACTACAGGGATGCCATGTTTCTTAATGAGTTTTTCAACGGCATTATTCACACTTTCGTCCCGAGGACCATGAACTGCGTATAGAGCACATATCAGTGTGATTTTACTTTCACAAAAGTGTCTGGCGGCTAGTAGGACGAGTCTTGCTTCTTTCATCAACAACTACTTAGATTGTTTACTCACTTGACATGTGGACAACAGCAGGGTACCTTGCATTTTGTGATACCCACTCAAGACCCTGTGATCAATACGTAACAGTAGCATTCTGTCTGCAAGGAAGGCATTGATAGACTTTTAAAGCGTCTGTTAAGTCATAAGTTTGTCCAAACTAGGCTCATGCTCATGTAAGAACTCCTTGGTGCACAGCTTCACAGCCAATGCTATTTGTACTTTGTCTGCAGTCAGCAAGTTGCAAGCTTTACCGCATGATACCTGGACAATGATTGAGGCTTGGGTTCTAGAATTGCAGTCCAGGACCCGCACAGAGTGCAAGCTCACATTCTTTGCCACGCCAAAAGTTTTCCCTGATTAAGTGTATACACGCAGACTTGAGATTCACAAAGAAGTTGATAGACCAGCAAGCAGCAGGAGCAACCTTCACAAGAAGTCAAATACAAAAATGCACAGTACTTAGGCACTGTATAGGTGGTGCTTGCCACATGCTGTTGATGTTTGCATTCTGCAATTATTTTAGACGTATGCTGGTGGCCTAATTCAACAATGCTTGGCCAAAAAGAAGCGCATGTTAAGAAAAAATTGAATAAAGGAACACACGCACTCAACCCGGACTCCTATCACAATCTGGTTATGCAATTGCTTTCGCCATTCCCCACCTCCAATAATTGCTGCAACATGGGTACCTGCAAAGGATTTACATATTTACACTGAGCAAATCGATGTAAGTTAATGGCAAACAGACAGAGCAAATTATTGGCTTCAAAAAAATACAATTGCTTTCAACCCTGTCCGTCATAAAAGAGCTCCCAAATGGTAATATTACCAAACTTGCATACTTATTGATGCAAACACATGCATGCTCGTAAGTGCAAGTGCATACACACATACACACACCATGACCATTGCAATCCTCCCATGAGTCATCTCTGAATCCTGTAAACCCTTGTGGATTTACTCTACTTTTTCCAGGGAAGTGAGCGTTCTGGATCTCCACCCCACTCCTGTCTAGTTGCAGAAATTGCTTGTGGCCTGAAAAAATGCCAGTATCAAGCACATACACATGGACACCAGTACCTGCACATTAACACGAAAACACAAATTGTAAGTCATGCAGCTCCCAGTCGTTGCAATAAAAGAGGTGCTACATACTCCTGGCTTGAAATTTGATGCAATCTTTGAGCCTTGCAGCAAAATCGAAAGTGTGAATGCAGATACATGCTAATCTTTTGCAGGAAGAGCTATGCTGCTAAAAGGTGTTTAAAGATGAACTAGTGGTAAGGAGTTGCGCAAGCAGGAGTGTCTAGCTATAAGTGTTCAAGCATAGGGGTGGTGCAACAGAGAGGTGTGTCTGTGCTCACCCATATCAAGGCTTAAGAGGCTGATCTATTGACTTCTGAGACATGTTGTGAGTTTGGTGGGTAGCTAGCATATTTTTCAGCAGAAGCCTTGGCGTCTGAAATCTATCAGCTAATCTGGATCAAAATCCTAGATCACAGTTGGAGGGTTAGAAGCTTGTCCAGTGCGAGCCCACTCATACATGACATTTAAAATTGTGACAAAAACTTGTGCATTTTATATCATTAGTTTTTTACGATGAACATGTTTGAATTTTATGAGCCACAAGCAATTTGTACACTCTCATCTGTAAAACAAGGGCAAACAAAGCAGTTAAGGTGTTTGTAGGGACCAAGGAACACCACATTTACTGGATGAGTTGATTAGCACTGAGAGTTATCAACATGCACACTTTTTGTTCAACTTAATATAAGAGGATGCAAGAGGAGGATCAAACTTCGAAGCAAAATGTCTGAGCCGCGAGCATGAACATACTCAGTGTCTCCTGATGTAAGAATTATAAATGGTTGTACACAAAAAAAATTATTATCATCAGACTCAGCTGATAGAGCTGCTCACCCCTGCTATTGTAATGGTAGGTGAAGTCTAGGGGCATCTGTACTTGGTCTATACGGTCAAGGCCCCTGCAATATGTCACATATTATATGTGTCATTCATTTTTGCAGTATCAAGATGCATTGCGTGGTAGGCAAGCACGTCCACACACCCACTGCAAGAAATGACACAGAACTAAGGTCGGATAATATGAAGGTGCTCCCAGAAGGCTTGAACCTATACAAATTTGCTTACCATTCAGGATCTAGTTGCTCAGGCAGCTTCCTGCCATGTGTATCTTGTGTGGCTGTCTGTCCATTTCCTGATACCTGGTCAAGCTGCACAGTAATGTTCAAGTCGGCAAAGGGGCAGAAAATAGGTGATGGTGTCCTCCTTTTTTGCTCCTTTTGTCTGGTATTCGCAAGACTCCACTTCCTCACCAGAGGGAGGCCTTAAGTGAGTTTGATTCTGATGAACAACAACTTGAACAATTTGAAAATAATTGCGTGTGCCAGTGTCGACCAGCGAGAACTTCAATAGTTACAATGAGGTGGCACAGGGCAGATTGGAATTATGGTGCCCCTTTTGGACTATCCCAGACTTGTGCTTGCGATTGTGTTGTTTTTAGCTTGAAACATTATTCTAGACGGTTGGAAGTAATTTCAGATTTGAACTCATGCATGTTAAGTCCACCTACCTGGTATGCTGTGTCTCGTTTCACGCTTAGAAGGTGCATCTTGTAAGAGTCCTTGAAGCTTTGCATGGCTTCTGGCGTGAACATTGCTGCAACAAAATGTGCAATCATGCAAAATCTACATCAGCCAAAATCAAGTCCACTTATTGCTGATGCAGCTGCACAGCGTGCATTCAAAAAGAGATGAAAAACTCGACGTGCAGGGAACGTTCTGGCTTGCATAGGACTGATCCAGAAGCTTTTGCATCTGCTAACCTGCAAAGCCTGTTGCAAGCGAGTTGAATGTAGTGGTGCAGACAATGCCCTGTATTATGGGCAGTCCACGCTTGGCCCCTGAGCATACAGCTTGTGTCAGGTCAAAGTATGGAGCCCCTTGTTTCCATGTTATTATGTAGCTGTCTCCTGATGCCCTTGAAAGGGGGAGGAAATATGCGAAAAGAACAGCGACGACAAGGAAACGACAGCTGAAAGACAAATGCAAGAACATGATATGATTTAAAACTAATTGAGTCAACTGCAAAAAAGCAACACAAAATCCCAAGCAGGCTTGCATCGTGAAGCGATCACACGAGCACGCTCGGACTCGAGCGTTTTTTCTTATATTGATACGAAAGCAACGATTAACCGTGATGAAGACGCTCGGAACACGGTGTCCTCGTGACATCCCCCCCGAATTTGTTGAATCACTGTAGCCTTCTTCTTCTTCTCATGCCCTGCGCCCGAAGAGTTTCGATTAAGGTTTACACCAGCCTCTTGCATGCCTTGGCAGACATCATGGATAAATTTCGTGCTGGCAACGTCCAGCCACAAGCTGATCAGCCTAACGACCAGGCTAGTAGCTAAAGCCCATACTTGTGATGATGTTGGGGGGGACGCCCTTGTAACCCTTGTAAAGCCCATACTTCTGATGATGATTGGGGGGAAATTGCAGACCTGGAGGACTTTGCCTAAGTTGCACTCATTTTGCAGGTGCTGCTAAGTAAACTTACAAGACAGAAATTCGAGTAGCAGCTTGTGAGCAGCACTGCACCTTGGCAAAGTGCAAGCAGAGATGAGTCTGGTGTGTAAGTCATACAAGAAGCAGCCCCCCACCAGACACATTCTCAAAAATCCTTTACAGTTACAATGAAGCAATGCAGATCACAAGGAACGTCAAGATGAAGGCATTTAGTTGCTCTTGTTGATCAATGTAACAGTGTAGGATGGGTGTATGGTCAAGGTAACACAGCCATCTTTGATCCAACAAAACGACTGCCAGAGCGCAAATGAGTAGAGCGACGGCTCTTGAAGGAATTGTGATCAGTAACAGTATCCTTAGCTCAAGCCATTACAAAGCCAGAGATCTCTGCAAGATAAACATTTGCTGATTGCTGACGTAATCACTCAAAAACCACCCAACCTGCGGGGCGGGCAGTAACATTTTGGAAGTAAGTAATTTGCGTGCTGCAAATGCGGCCAACGTTTGAGCTCCTAACTTTAAAGCAAAGAGCAACAGACAAAAACCATTAAGGCAGCAGCAGACGCACCGCAAGTACAGACTTGCACTGGGGCAAGTTACAGGCAACAGGTGGCCAGTCCACCAGCCACACACAGGACAAATCTGCCGCATCATGAGAATACACATGCGTGTGAATGCTCACCCGTGTCCCAACGCCTGGCTTTGCCAATGATGCCAGCGATGCCGCAATGGATGTGACACCCAGCACGAACAGGCAGCGCCCCATGTGGAAACCAGTGCCTGCTAAGACTGACATTGCTTTCTGTCGCCTGCGCAAGTACGCCAAGCAAAGGGAAAGAGCGCTGAACTGGCAGGGGAAGAAGGGCACCTCTCATGTGTGAGCCCATAGAATGTGCAATATACTAATCGGGCTGAACCAACAATGTGAGGATGTTTATGCCCTTTACCAACCCACGCAAACCTTTTTTTCACCTCCCTTTTCTAACTTCTATGCAGACTGATGATGATCGCACAGACAAACAACCACACCTGTGCACGCACCCACCTGCTAGTCTTCTTGTCCTTGGACATCCTAACAGTATGCTGCAGGACTGCCACTGTGCAGTCTGCAGCGTACAGCAGCGCATTGGCGTGCAGCAGTGCAAATCCAAAGCTATAGAACCGGCGGCCTTTTGGCACTGAGGCGTACTTGGGATGGAGTACCTGCGCAACCATCAGATGTTTGTCGGCTGCTGGACACAGCGGAGCCACCCAACTGCCATAGCCTACCACGGCCGTATTGTAAGCTGGCGTGGACACTGCCAGGTAGCTCAACAACAAACTCAGGCAGGAGCACAGCAGAAAAGCCAAAACCTTAGGCTAATGCAAAGCAAGAATAGGCAAGTGAGGGGAAACAGTATGAGCAATGGGCTCACTCACGTGATGCACCCAGAGCACACCGTCTCTTAAGAAAGGAGCCGCCCGTGCAGCGCCCAGTTGCCAAACAGCCAAGTGCTCATAGATGCGGCGCACAAAGCGCACAGCTACTTCGCGAACGCCTGAGCGCACGCCCACCCCCACTTGGCCCCTCAGGTCGGGCAGTGGTGGGGGTTGGGGTGGCTCCTCCCCCTGAAAGGCACAAACAGGGCATGCACGGGGCAGTGGGTTGGGTGGTTCAGGCATTCCGCACAGCATAACCGAAATTGAGGTCCAAGGCTTACCCTAGCCTGAGCCTCTACCAACTATGCTCTTCAACAAGCGCAACGCTGCCAGCGCCTGACTTTTGTCTTCTGTGTTTGTGCAGATACTTTGTTAAGAGTCTGTTTTGAGGCACAAAACCGCAAGCATGCAAATAATGATGGGCCGTTGTCGGCTTCTCTGGTTTAACAAAAATGCCTTGTGCATTTCCCCACTCCAAGTGGGCTCACTGTTCTCATCACTACTGTGGCTCCCGCCTGTGAGCAGACTTCTCACCCTTGCTTCGGCATCCAGCGCGCTCTGCTCATGGTCCAAGAGCTCCAGGATGTACACATTTATTCTCAGTAGGCATGATAAGCCAATGCTGCATTGCGATGGCAATGAACCAAGGGCCAGCAGAGCAGCAAGCATTGCTGTTTCTAGTGAAGGTTAACGAGTTTGCACTTGCGCTTGCACGCATTGTCACTGCTAGGTCTGCGCTTGCATTTCAGTACCAAAAACATTGACACTTCTGGACTTCTTTAAAACTTATGAAAGCTGAGTGCATGCAGGCGCTCCACAGTGCTCCCTTAAAGGCAGAGCACATGATTCCATTGTTGGGGTGTGAGAGCCTGAAGCAGAGGGAAAGAGCACAAACCTCCTTGCTAAGATGCCAAGAAGGTTGATGGGGTGGAAGACGGATATTACGCTTTTCAGCTCGCTAGGATCCTGCAGTGAGGGGTGAGCATCAGACGAGCACAGGTTATGAGGATCACACTCATCAAATGCATGCAGCAAAGCCATGCAAGAAGTGTCCATCACCTGAGATGCTGCTCCCTCCCCCTCAAACTGTGTTGTTGATGGCCTTGCTGCATCCAAGTAGTCCTTGGTTGTTGAAGCTCGGGCGTCAGCCCAAGCTTTTGTGCGCAGGCCTACAGAGGCACCCGTGCCAATAATGCAGGCCAACGTGGAAGGACTAGCAAGGAGGGTGCTGGCAACGGAGGCTGCAGCGGAAGAAGCATCCAAGCGCAGTCCAGGGGGGATGAGCTTCCCAACCCCTAACGAGGCCTGAATCATGACGTTATAGTTTAACGATAATTCTTGAGAGTAACAAAATCATCAAAGCTGGGGCTCAGGTTGTGCAGCGACAGCTGGGACCGAGTGTTTAAAGTGTTTAATTTTTTAAAATTAATTGATTGTCAGATTTCAGATTAAGATGCGGGTATCATGAACTCAGGGTTGGCCCTGAACACGTAGTTTTGACCACTGTGCAAAGAACAAAGCCAGCACAAGTTATGCTGTCCAGGGCCACAGCAATATATGCAGTGGCACTGCAATTAGCTTTTGCAAACGTGGACATACCAGTGATCCCGTACAAGCGCGACCCCTGCCCCTCAGGGCAGTTCTTCGATGCAGGGCTCCTGGCTTGCAATCCCTGCCCTCAGGTATTTACTCATGAGAATTTGAAGTAATTGGTGTACTGGCAAGTGCCAACCCTCAGCTCCTCAGCTGTTGCCAGCTGCACCATGCTTGGTAAAACAGTTCACAGATGGACAGCTCAAGAATCCTTGCTCATGACTCTAACAAGATACCTGCATGATTTTTAAGCGAGAGTCTGCGCTTGCCTCAGGCGTGCATGCGGTTGCTGGATGTGAAGCCAAGACCAAGTCAGATATGAAAGCGATGTGTGCTTGTTCACAGGCTGACACATGGTTTGCACAAGGTGTCTGGTGCCACAGGCATGGCGTTGATTGTGCACATTCATGAGGGCCTTGCTTGCTGATTTGCCCAAGTCCACCTGTCCATTAGTCTGCCTCACCTTTTGCAACTGCGTGTCAGCTTGATCTAAGTCTATGGACTTGCCAGCAACAGAGCTTCTAGGTACTGACCAACCAACCACCCCCAAGAAAGGCCCTCGCAATGTCTTAAAATGCATTGAGTCCATGCCCTGGCATGCTTGCAGGGCACGGCTCCCGCTGACGACCAGCGTTCCTGCGTGAGCTGCGACGACTCATCAGGATCCTTGTTTCTCTTTCAAAATGGGTTTGCCTTAAGTCAAGACTGGACGCCTGCCTCAGGCACAGGGGGTTCCTGTGCATGTGATGCACCGAGTGGCAATTCCATTGTTGCCACAGTGATGCGCGGGGGCGCAGTACTGCAGGTGGGTTGGTGTCTGGCTGCAGCGCTACTGCGCCCTGTGGGGATCCATGCAAGCGCACATGTAAGGCGTCAATGTGCATGTACATGTGGATGCACGCAGGCAATGTGCCCAAGCATATGTGTCCTCCTTAGTGAGGCTCACCTGTGCTGTAGCTTGCACGCCCACGCCCGCAGCAAGACGGTTGCTCGCCATGTAAAATCAGTCCATCTCAAGCACTCTCAGTTGCCAGAGCCAGACATCCAGACATGTTTGCGTGAAAGTAACAGCTGAGCAGGATCCGCAAGGCGCAGGCGCTGCATGCGCAGCCATGAACCTCCTTGCCCAACACACATTTGCTACACCCTTACACACCATTGTGTCTCCCTCTCTCTCTCTCACTCTCTCTTCCGGTGCATTCAGCTATTTGCGTCGCTGCTGCCACTGTAATCGCAGCGTTGCATCACGTGTCCCTCTGCCACTGTAACCGCAGTGTTGCATCACGTGTTCCTCTGGCACTGTAACCGCAGCGTTGCATCACGTGTCCCTCTGGCACGTCCCCCAACGAGGCAAATGACGCTTGCGTTCCTGATGGCCGCGCACTGAACAACACCTCACCGTTGGAAGACCTGCAATCGGTGGTGGCAGAGCTTGGGCTTGGCCTTAATGTGGGGGCTGCCATTGAGGTGAGCAGGAGCACCGGGAGAGCTATTCAGGCAGGGATCAGACCCTCTGTGTGGCTTTCATTGCGTGCCTCGTACTGCAGTGAGACGTACGCTGTGGGCAGTGTTGTTTGAAGGATGACACAGACCGTGCAGCTCTTGTGGGAATGCGCATGTATGCGGGCTGCTTGAGTGGTTGCAGCTGAATGTTTCCATACCACAGCATGTAGTCCATGTGCTGGGGCGTCTTTCTAATGTGGGGGACAGCACGCCCCCCTCACGAGAATCTGGTGTGCAGTTGCGGTAAACAGGAGCCTGGGCCCGCCACATGCAAGTACATCCCCAGGGCTGGAGCGCTCCCTTCCATATGACCTCTGAGGGAGAGTGGTCTGCTCGTGCCGCACTCAGTTGCTTGCGCTGGTTGCTGCTCACGCACTGCTGCGTGCCTTGCAGTGCAATTGAGCTTGCACGGCAAGGGGGGCACGGCGTGCTGCTGCCGAGTCCTGAAATGGACTAGTGCTGAGCTTGTGCTGCTGCTGCTCGCCTCGCGCAGGCCTCCTTCCCATCCATCACCGTCTCTGATTCCGTGCCCCTGGCAGTACTGCTCGGTCCATCTGCAAAAGCTTGCCTGCAGGCCCAGAGCCGCAGCGCCTGCAATGCAGTGGCCAATCTGTGCGTCCTGCAGCTGTACAACAAGTGAGTGCTGGGGAGGGTCCCTTTTTCCCTTGGACCTGCAGGCCTGCAGCTGCACCTGGCCCTGCTCAACCTCTGTTGTTCAGGGTTTGTTTCCGGCTCTGCTGCTCCATGCCAGCGCACGCCCTGGCTGGCTGCTGCCAGGGTGCTCCATGTCGTCCAGGCTTGGCCATGCTACGTGTGTGCTGCATGCTGTGGCTTGCGAGGGTCCTGCCGTGGACTGCCAGGCCATATGCCACAGGCTGTGCACCAGATGGACGGGAGGACGGGAGGCGCGCGCGTGAGCGCGGGGGCGGTGGCCTGTGTGCTGCACAGGGACGCCGGCGCGTGCATCATCTATGACCGCCTGGTGGCAGAGCTCGCGGACGGTGCGGGTGGGAGTCAGGAGCCCAGGCCGGCCACAGGGCCCCTGCCCTGGCTGTTCTACACTGGGAACCAGTACTCCCGCGCTGATGTGGGGCTCAAGTGAGTGCGCGCGTGCGCGCGTGTTGGAGCGCATGCGTGCGTGCGGTGCATGCTCACACAGTGTGGGCTGGCCTCCGCCCTGACCCTGCTGGGAATCATGCGCAGCCTGCCCAGGCCTGCCACTGAGCACCTGCTCAAACCTTAGGCCTTGGGCCTGTGCCACAAGGTCACATGCACGCATGCGCACGCACACACACACACACACACACACACTCACAAATGTGCGCACGCATGCGCGCACCCTCCATTGCCTACCGAAACCGAAGTTGCAGCTTACACGGCTAGCTTGCTCAAGGAAGCTCCGGCCCAGGGTCCCTGCTGAGCTGCGCAGGCACATTTGCTGTGTGCAGGGTCCATTTTGGCAGCGGAGACGTGGACACGGTTGAGTCTGGAGAACCAGTCTCGCAATTCACCTTTGTCTTGTCAGCATACGCCATGAACGGGACTTGGCTGGGCTTCCATGAATGGCAGAGGCACTTCCAACTCTGCGGCATTCACGCTGACGAGGGCCGCCTGTGGAGGAAGTGAGTCCCATTGATGCATGCATGGGCCACGCAGCCACTGCTGGTCGGCTCTCGTGACTGCGGTGGCACTCTCAACAAATGAGGCTGCAGCCTGCCTGTCTGCCTGCCTGCCTGCCTGTGCTTGCTCACTCCCTTCTCAGCCTCCTACAAACACACACACACCTGTGCCCATCTGCGAAGCTGCCTTAGCTGGCTGGCACTCCTAGATGGCATGGTGCGCACCAACAGCCCTGGCGATTCCATTGCCCTGACCCGCACCGCATCTTGGTGTTGGCACGCTGTGAGCTTGCTGTCGCACAGCAGCCCTTGTGGAAGCAGCAGCCCCCGGTGCCTGCCTGCCTGCAGCTTTGGCTGGGAGTACAAGAACGATTGTGAGGTAGATCTGGCAATCATTCTTGATGAGATGCCCAAGACCAGGGAGCCCATCTTCTATGACGCATTCTTGCGCACGGGGGTGGACGCCCTGTACCCTGTGCCCGTCAAGGTGACCAACTTTGACGAGTCTGCAGGCAACAGTCCTGATTCAGGTGGGTGCGTTGCCTGCATAGCTCGCCCCCCCCCCTGCCTCTTTTTTCTCGTTATGCCAATGTTCAGAGATGAGGCAGATGCCTGTTTTGTTTTGCTGCGCGCACTGGCGCAAACCAGCCGTACTGTTTTCTTAGAGGGACGTCTTTGAAATACGTGAGCATAATTCCATGTTTGCTGCTGTGCCTCTCAGGTGCTGTTCGGCGCTTCTTCTATGTTGATGGAGCCTTAGGGACAAGCAAGGACAACCCCTCACGAGCAGAGTTTGAAGTGGTCCAGTACCCATCAACTTTCCGGCTGGAAATCACACAGCGTCCTGACCCTACGGATGAGATTTTCCCACCCCAGATCTTCATTACGTGAGAAACAAACTGTGCCTTATGAGCGGTGCATGTGCGTGCTCATGCATGCGTTTGTGTGCATGTGCGTAAGCATGTTCTTGCATGTGGGTGGCATGTGCGTAGAGCGCCCTTTACTTATGGTCAGTTCAGCCAGTACAGTCAGCTCAGCCAGACAACCTGGAGTCATCAAAAGTGTTTTAGCTTCATCTGTCACAGCCCTTCACCTCACCCAGCTCACCAACGATTGCTCTGTTGTCTCAACTGCCAGGTATGCATCCCAGCAGGTTGGGGCAGGGCAGACAGATGAGGAGTTGAGCATCCACTATTCTGTAGAGTACTTGAATGGCGGTAACCTTGAAGAATCTTTTGACAACGCATTCAACATCATGCTCATTGTTTTCCTGGTGAGCTGGAACTTATGTTCGCAGAGAACTGTCCCTGTTTGCTACCACTTGCAAAGCCAGCTACATAGGCCTCAATGCAGTCCCCATCGGTCAATCCAGTTGTCACTCCGCAAAGAGTCAGATAAAGCTTGCCGTTTAGTTCTGTGCTCTGTTTCATCAAGATTTTGAAGTTGCATCTCTGCTTTATCGTGGACATGCTATGATTGTTGGGTCTCTGTGCAGGTGGCCATAGCTTTCCCTGTGTACTGCTGGAAGATGCTTTTGGCCTTCCGTCGAAGGAAAGACACACAGAGCGACCAGGTGCATGCCAAGGCACAATCTGTGCAGCACATTGCCCACCTTTTTTGTTGTTGTCTCTTGACAGAATTCAGGAAGAAGTGTGTGGCACACTCTGGACTGCCGCTGTTGCTTCTGTCAGCGAGGTATTTGCTTTGTATTGCAGTGCATTTGTTTGACATGCTCAGGTACATTTTTTCATCGCAGGACCTCTTCATCTACATTGGCGTGTGCCTCATAGATGTTGCCTCCTTTGCTTTGTTTCTGGTGGTGGGCCTAGTTGGTTTGTACCAACTGATCCTGTACAAAATGCAAGCTGCAGTATTTTTCATGGTCCCCCGGGATGAGGATCTTGTAAACTTCAGGTAAACTTCAGGTTAGGAGTGAGGCAAATCCTGGTAGGAATTAGAACCCACTGAACTGTTCCTACTCTGTGCATCTGCCTAAGCTAGGACACTCAAAATAGCAAAATAGCGTCATGGTTCTTTCTATGTGAATCTTAAAGAAGTCTAGTTCCTTCAAATGCTCTTGCTCGTCTGCAAATGTCCCAATCTGTGCTCACAATTAAAAGATAAACGTACAAACCATGTGCCTCCTTCTGAACTTCAGGGCTACAGCTATAGTCGCCATAGTAGGACAAGCTGTGGGTTTGATTTACATGCTTTGGAAGCAGATCAGGACAGATATTTTTTTCTTGGATTGGGAGCGGCCACGGAAGGTCTTATCTCGAGATGGTAGGGGGGGAGAGGAAGGGGTTTGCAGAGGCAAGGGATAGCGTTTGCACTAAGTGTGGTTGTTTTGCACGTCTGGCACTGACGCAATATCTGACTTACTATCTTAGGGAGTATTAGCAAGTGTGTTGTGGTTTGGCTATCCATACTATTGTGGCTGCCCTTCCTCATTGCCCTTCCTCAAAGCAAGAGTGCTGGATTGTGCCTTGGCTCAGGTTTCCGTGAGGAAGATGCAGAGGTCAGCGCCTGGCGCCTGCTCACCATCGTAAACAAATTTGCTGAGCTACAGACTTACAGGGTGACATGCCCTGCTTTTACTCTGCTGATGATGGTGAGTCAGCATCATGAAGCGTCAGTGAAGCAGGATCACCTAATAATTAAGGGATTACACAACACAAAATGTCATCAGGGCATCTGGCTTGCCCTTACCTGCACATTGTGTTGCTTATGTCTTGCCGTAAATGACAGCTGAAATCAAAAGAACTTTGCACTCTTGACAAATTTTCAAGGCTTGCGCGAGCCATACATGCCAATTAATCTGCTATTTTGTACAACCAAGCCACAAGTATACCTGAATTCCTAAATGCTGATCAATAATATGCCTTATTCTGGTCCCGTGTCTTCTCTCTGTTTTAATGACAGACACACACACACACACGCACACCCCTGCACACGCCAGCATGTAGGTAGAGGAGCATTTTTGCGCCATCTATTAACTGCCAGCAGTGCTCACGGACACCTCTATGCACATGCTGTCCCCACTTAATTCATACCATGTCCAACGCCCAAGACCTGCACAACTGCTTACAGGTGCTTATTCTTGTGGGTGCAAACGTGCAAAATGCTGGGGAGATCACCCCCAAAGAGGGGGACTTTGACAGTACATACCGCACTACGCAACCAAGCATCGTTCTGCGCTGGGGCATTCAGGTACGCAGTAATACTTATCGCCGCTCGCTTGTGCAGGGCATGGCTGAGTGGGTGAGCCGCTTGCACTGCGCTTTAATGTGGATCATTGTGCTGCGCAACCCCTGTTCATCTGAAATGCCTTGCCTGCATAAAACTGGAATCATCTTGTACAACATGCTGCATGGCTCGCATTGCTCCTAGCCCCATCATCCATCCCCAGCCATCACCTCTCCCACGGCTCTCTGCCCTCTGCAGACGGCCTTTTTCTTGGTTCTGTTCTTGGGTCAGTACCTGTTCCGGAAGTTGCTGTTCTTTCCATACGTGTCCCACCCCATCACCAACTTTGTGGACCTGATGTACTTGGCCAACATTAGCGCTATTATTCTAGACGAGCGGCATATGGGGAGCTACATACATGGCCGCAACAATGCGCAGCATTCAGATACAACTCTGAGGTGAGTGCACAGCTTGTGCTGGCGCGCTGTGCAATGAGTGTTGTGTCGAATCCACCTAGCAGCCCTAAGTGTAAAGCATCCAATTTCAGCTTGCAATGTAAGCAAGGTCCTTGAGTTACGCACTTGCCAGGATGCACTGTTGTTCCAGCCAGGATGTGGTCAGGCGCTCAAATACTTGATGCCCAGAAGGACATGCTCAAGCATCAGGCTGCCGTGCTCTACATACGACAGGGGTCTGAATCAAGAGCTTGAGAGAGAAGGTGAAGGCATTGTTGCCCATCGCGGGCTCATTCCCACGTATCAGGGCAGCAGGGAGAAGTGTGAGAACCAGGTGTTTCAGATTTACATCACTGAGGACGTACGCAGGCAGTATGATGCCATGATGACTCAGCGGCTGATGCAGGTGAGGAGCATACTTGCTTCCACCCTGAGCCTGCCTCAAAATGCATTCATTGGCAAGGTGAGGGATGGGCTTAACCAACAGAGGTTAGTACTCATGCCACAAGCTTGGAGCGGCTTCCGCGTACGTCACAGTGCCGCTTGCACACTGGTGTACCCATGTGTGGTGCGCCCATGCGTGGGGGCACATTGTGCATGAAGGAGTGCGTGCCTCATGCATTGCTCGGAGCTCCGTCCACTGCTTCTCAGGTCCAAAATGAAGCACGCATCAGGCAGGGCCAGGTGATGACCTTCTTCAAAGGCACCGGCAAGCCAGAGGAGGCCATGCTCTCCGCCAATGACGACGTGGCTGCCTTGTTCCGAGAGATGATCCATGACGTGGAACGCAACTACGCAACACAGGTACAGGCCCTGCACAACTATTGTGATGAATGTCAAAGTCATCTGCACAGCTCCTCCTGCCTGCCGCTTGTTCTCGTTTGGAGGCCTCCACCTGCTGGCTTACGCTTGCATCATCCCCGTTGCTGGCCTGAACGGCTGGTGGGTTGCAGGTGGTGGACCCATCGTACCTCCAGCTCCTGGTCCAGCTGCCTCCAGAGGCATCGGCTTTAAACACAGTGTTTGTCCATGACTATTTCAGAAGCTTTACAGAGACCATCTTCTTCGGCAATGAGGTGCGTGGGTTGCGGACTCTGCCTGGCCAGCAACAACTATTGCAAGATGATGAGCTGGAAATGAGCAGTGTGAACCCTCTCATCAACCCTGCCTGTGCCAACCCTTCCCTTCCCCCACAGGTGCGCCTATTTGTATTTGAGGCCTTGTTCTTTATGTCCATCGAGCTGGCCTTGAACAATGCCGCGGTGTCTGCCCTCATCACCTACGTCATGGTGCGGGCGGTTGCCTTAATCCGCAAGTTTTTTGGCACCCTCAACCTTTCCCAAAAGACCACCGTTGACCTTCATTTCTTAGTATAGTTGCCATCTGGTGGTTTGGGTGGGACCGGACTGCCACTTGGCTGATCAGACAGGGTGTGTGTATGTGTGCGTGCGTGTGTGTACATGTCTGCAATGTGCATGCCACTGTGCAAGTACGCGTGAGAGTGTGTAAGGTTCATCAGATGCATACTAATGTGGGTGCCAGGATACGGGATTGGAAGAAGGACTGTACGTGCATGCGGCGCAAATTCATTGTATCTTGCTCCTTTACACCTGATGTGCACTTTGCACACCATCGACTTAGTCTAAAGTGCAAGTCGTTTGCCAGTCAGCAGGATGTCTGAATGCAAATAATGACCATTTCCAAAACGTATGAGTGTTTTTTTTGCCACATCTCCTTGTATTATTCATCATACACCAAGAACGCTTGTCCTTGATATCTACATAGCTGGACCTGGTATTTTAATGGATTTGCTTTTGCACAACCCTGTAGCTTATAGGCTTTCTACAATGGAGAAACCCTGGCAGTAGAATGATTGGTAAATATATGCAAGGCATGATGGAAGTTACCAAAAGTAGTTGCCTGTCACTTCTAGCTAGGGACAGAAATTCATGCAAATGCAAAACGGCCATAAGAGCAGGGGGCTTTGTCGTTGAGCTCCAGATTGTTTGATTGAACCATCTGATCGATTCCTTGGCAGGCTTGTGTTTTAAGTTAGCAAATTTACACATAATCCCAGACTTGCTGGGTCAGCCATGATTATTGCTTGATCCATGATGAATATAAATGAAGCAGCCCTCCTGAGGATGTCAGAGCGTACAATGTAATTTACAGGGGGCTTTCCATTTCAGTACTAGCCAAGCATGGGGAAAGCTCTGGCTCGTTGCTTTGTAATCATCGCCAGCTAAGGTAAGAATTAAGAGATTTGGAAAAGGATTACGATGAGGATGCCACAAGCCTGGTCATTAGGCTGGTTGGTGTGGGCCTAATTTTAGTCATTGCCAGCCAAAAAGTATCCATGATGTCTGAGATGGAATGGCAAATTTTAATGCCGCTGAGAAAGGTGTCACGCTGTCACGCCAGATTTATGCAGTGCCAGATTTGTGCTGCAATGTGACCCGGAGGTTGGCTGTGTCAGTTGGAAGAGTATTCGATCATATTGTCAGTTCAGCCATAGCTGTATCCCAGTACGTCAAAGAGGAACTCGCAGTGATACCTTGTTTTCTCCGAGCAACCTTGTAACATGTACGCTAAGGAATAGACCCCTCTACTTGGGGCCCTTGGGGAGTAACAGTCCAGTCCAGTTTAGTCCATCGTCCAGTGTTAGTGCATCCAACAGCAGCTGCATACAGCGCTGACCTTGCCTATTTGCAGGCTGAAGCGAGAGAGAGAATGTGTAGGGAAGGATAAGGGTATCAGAGGCTTCTCAGTCTCATCATGGGCAGCCTGTTGTCTGCTTGGTGTACACTGGCAGTGTCCCTGTCTGCAGCCAGTCCACACGCCATGCTAAATAAGTGTTGCAGCCAAAAGTGTGCTGTGTGTTCAGCTGGCAGGAGTTGGATGGCTAAGTACTTTAAAGTGACTAACAGTACAGATATCGCTGTATTTAAAGCACGTTGCAATGTCTTTACATACCTAAGGACAAACTAGTACTACTTGTAGTATTACCGTATTGAGCCTTTTAGTAACCTTGTATTTATGACCCTCATGAAGAAATCCACTCGAACTCTTGGTCAAACAAGTCTTTTGATGACTTACTATATTGTCCTGAGCATGACGTTAAACTGCGGCTGGGAGGACTTGTCCTCAAAGATCCCCAGTCCGTGTCGGGCTGGGGGTAACGGTGGGGTTTTTTCCGCAAGAGAAACCACCTTCCTTAATTCACGCCTCCGGTGTATTCTGAGTGCGTAGCTTTTCCTTTTCCTTTTACCACTAAGCACTGCATGATGCACAACACTCACATGCAAACCATGCAACATAGTGCTCGTACATGCGCATGCGCTCATGCATGCACACTTGCCGACGCACGCACAGGAACTCACGCCCCCCCTTCACCACATGAAGGTAAGGTGAGGCTAGATAGCTGCACCTGCCAAACGAGGGTAGCTTAGCTGAAGCCTTTCAGGCCTGCGACCATGTCCTCAAAGAATCAAGGATCACAGCTTTTTGGGCCAATATGTCTCCTTTCCTTCATTGATGCAGGGAGTTTAACTGCCTGCGTAGCTTTTCTTTTCAAGCCCATTCCTTCCTTCCTTCCAAGAATCTGAGCTCCAACTGTCAAGAAGAGAGAGAGAGAGAGAGAGTCCAGCAAAGCCACAGCCTCTGTGGTTGCCCTTCGTGCTGTCATGCCAGATTAGCGCAGTGCCAGATTTTTGCTCCATTGTGACCCGGAGGTTGGTTGACTTAAATGGCGGAGTATTTGTTCCTTTGTCAGTTCAGCTAGAGCTGTATTTGAGCGCGCCAAAGACGAACTTGTAGTTATACCTTGTTTGATCCTAGCAACCTTGTAAGATGTATGCCAGGTAGTTGACCCCTCAAGCCATTAGGGGTCGACAGGCGCGGCAGTGCCCAGTCCAGTCCAGTCCACCGTACAGTCTGAGTATGTCAAACAGCAGCTGCATGCAGCGCTGACCTTGCCTATCCGCAGGCTGAACAGGGAGAGAAAGTTTAGGGAAGGGTAAGGGTATCAGAGACTCTTTAGTCTCATCGCGGGCAACCCGTTGTCTGCTTGGTGTACACTGTTGCTGTTCGCAGCCAGTCCACACACCACTGTCATGGCCATGCCGCGAGTCACGTTTAGATGCAGCAGTTTCTCAGCGTGACAGTGCAAGCATGCAGTGCTTGCGTGTTACGTACACTGCCTGCTGTCCGCAGCCGACTGGACCGGTTGCACACACCCATCTACTAAGCTTACTAGTAGTATGATGTGATTATGTCTAGAGGCTATTCTGCATGCCGCAGACTCTCAGCCTGACAGAGGAAATCAAAAGCAGTCTAATGCGGCAGCAGCAAAAGCCTGGCACAAAAAAAGCCTGGCAAAAGGAATGAGAAGGATTGAAATTCTTATTTCGAGATCATAAGCTTGACAGCAGCTTAAACAATGAGAAGTGGCAATTATAATACGGAAGGCAAAGGAGGTCAGGAATCCTGACTCAGGATGAACAGGTAATAGACAGAGCCTGTATTGCGCCCTAGAGAGTACTCTTAGATCAAAGGAAGTACTCTGGAAAAAGCCTGTGGCCGTCAACAGAGCCCCAGGGGCTGCCCGGCCTGTGTTTGAGCTCATCTACAGCAAGCCAGCGGCTCTCTAGCAGTCCAGAGACAGTGAAACGCTTACAGTGAATAACAACTTTGAATATGCCACTGAATATGCCAAAGATCGGATTTATGTAGGCTGGAGGTTAAGAAATTTGAAAACGCCAAGGCCACACATGCCAGGCAGGCAGCCTCCCTGAACCATGAAACCAGATGTCAGAAAGGTCCAGAGCATCACGACCATCTGTGCGAAGGGACGATCTGGACGAGTGCAAAAAGGGCGCGCAATAGCAAACTGATAGCCTGGAGGAAAAATTGGATAAGTCCGAACGTCCTGCGGACGGGGCAGATCGGTGCTATTTGTGTACACAGTAGTTGACGTCGTTGCGTGCAAGTGTCGTTGCTCCCTCCATCTGCTGTGATTGGGCACCAGCCTGCTTGATGGAGCGTGCATAAATGCAATGTGGGGCCAAGAAGGAGGCAGCAGGCGCGTGCGCGAGCTCAAGAGTGCTGTATACGGCTTCTGGGCCGATGCAAACACGTGCACGCTGTCCACCAGCATCAGCACCCCCCAATCTAGCAGTGTTGATGTAGTATTGCACATTGCCTTGATGCAAATTGATAAATAACAGTGGACACGGGCGCGGGGATGCGTGCCATCCTGGACTTGCGCTGGTGCTGGTTGATGCAAGTATTGGTTGGATCCATGCTTGCAGCGGAGCAGCAGACATTGGGGAGGCAGAAGCGTCAACAGCAGCAGCAGCATTAATCCTTGGTGTGTCACGCCAGATAAGTGCAGCACCAGATTTGTGCTGCATTTGCATGTACATTCAGTTGTGGTAGTTGACTGGGTATTAATGGCTTGTTTTGCCTCTATTACTTGGTCGTTTTGCTCCTATGAAGTAGCCAGTCTCCCTTCTACCTTGTAACACTTACTGGTTGAGGGGGCGGCTATGGAGCGAACAAATAGTGCGACCTTGTAAGCAGCTGCAGCCAGCAGAAAGCTCAACCTAAGGGGGGGGGGAAGGTTGCAGCTGATGCCGGGCGCAGCTGGAGGAGGGTGGCTTCAGAAGCAGCCGGGGTATCTTCACGCTGGTGCGTGCACCTGAGAGCCAGCCCTGTCCGGTGGTGGGTGTCAGGCGGATGTGTGGAGGTGACAAGCTTCGCCCCGCACTGGGTGTCGCCCGGCTCCCCACCCAACGGTCTGCGTGACAGGTGGCATTATTTTGGCATTGGGTTGTTAAATGAGCTGTCCAGACATATGACAGCTCATACAATATGCCCTTTCTGAACTTCTGTATTTGCCTGTTGCCTCCATCCTTCCTTCCTTCCTTCCTTCCTTCCTTCCTTCCTTCCTTCCTTCCTTCCAATATATTTATCCTTTGTGATAATGTTCCTTCCTTCCTTCCTTTCTATATATCTATCCTATGGATCTATACTTGTCCTTTTC
>LKMJ01000650.1_pt1 | contig 27789 bp, 28 predicted proteins | sample 643391 | NCBI WGS metagenome assembly LKMJ01 (sample SAMN04112250, study PRJNA286221) | soda lake metagenome | biome: soda lake; feature: Kulunda Steppe; material: water; isolation source: sample PL-Br10 brine of Picturesque Lake | place: Russia: Kulunda steppe | collected 2010-07 | reverse complement strand
GTGTGTGTGTGTGTGTGTGTGTGTGTGTGTGTGTGTGTGTGTGTGAATGTGCTTGTTTGTGTGCGCCTGTGTGTGTACTAGCGTGTGCGGGCATGTTTGTGCGCACCCCAGACCACTGGACTGCTGGCAAATGCAGGTGAACATCCCTGTGCATGACCTCCATGGAAGTGTGCATGACCTCCCTGTGCATGACCTCCATGCAGGTGAACATCCCTGGTCATGACCTCCATCCCTGTGCATGACCTCCAAGGAAGTGTGATTACAACTGGCAAGGTCAAGGAAGGGCGCACTGACTTGATGAAGGGCATCTCATGCAGGTGGGCATCCCTGTGCGCGTCCTGGAGGCCTCCAGTGATGGCCTGAGAGAAGAGGGGGCAGCCATCGGTCTCTGGCAGGTGGGTGTGGACATGGCCAAACGATTGCACATAGCACTCTTTGCAAACCCAAGGAGCCTGCAAAAGTCCATCCAAGTTTGAGGGTGTGCGCATCAATTCCAGCTGGCTTTGCTGACCTGTAATTCTTGTGACTACAGGGCCACGCATGTGGGGTTGCAGGCCTTGGGCCTTGACAGATAATGGTCTGCACAGCTTCACATGCCTCGGAAAAGGTCCAGCCTGTGCTGAGGGCGTCTCTTTCTGCTTGCCCTGCTTAAGCTGCTGTCTGCCTGTGACCCACATGGTCGCTGCATGTGACTCACATGGTCGCTGCCTGTGGCCCACATGGTCGCTGCCTGTGGCCCACATGGCCGCTGGCACCGCTGCTTCAGGACTGTACGTCATCACTAGCTGCAGACTGGACTGTGCGTAAGCTGCCCTGTAAACTGCTCAAAGGCTTTTGGGGCGCCTATTGGTGGCGCTGCGGCTGCAGAACGCCTGGAGGTGCCTGGATGTCCTTGGTGTGGCAGACCAGCTGCGGCCAACCTATGTCCAGCTTGACAAGTGAGTGTTGGCTCCCAGAACATTGATGGTGGAACGTGAATTTTTACAGGAAGGCAGGTTCTTAAGTAGCAACAAGAGGGTGTTGGCTTGGAAGAGCAGTGCTGGCATAAGAGATGCAGCTGCTGCCATGCCAAGGAAGTACTAGAAGAAATGCCATTGCAGGGGCTTGTGGGTGAATGGTCGACGTTCAGAAGAAGAACATATACAAAGTTACCCAGTAAGCATGTAACTATTTCATGGCCGTCCCATTCCCCTGTAAGCATGGCAACAGCTTCATCTGAGCACTGCATGTCCTGTATAGAGCAAATCTAGTGTTTTAAATGGTCATGCAAAGCAAGTCACAAGCCTCTGTAGGGCATCATGTCAGACTGCAGGTCTAGATTTTGTTCTTGCATGGCGCATATTGCTGATACACACCTGCTCTGTGCCAAGCACCTCTTCATTAAGAGAACACGCAGGTTCCCAGGGTGCAAATGTAGTAGGTACTCATTTTTTGTTATAAGCATTATTCTTTGTTCCTTACTTTGGGGCAATCAATCTTCTCCAATTTCAGCAGCTTGTCAACAATCACCCCCAACATCAGCAGGTTCTAGATACAAGCCACTACATGTTTAGAATGCACATGCATGCAGGATAAGCTTGTGCATGCGCTCCCTCAAAGCATTCACGTACGCATAACCGGTGCATACATACAAACCTTTCTCAACCCCTTCCACTGATGCACATGCAGGGTAGACCTGTTGCGTGACAATGGTCGCCTGCTGCGACGATTTGGTTTTGAGGAATGTGACGCTGGCAAAGACGGTGCCACTTGTGAGTTCAGGTGAGACGGTGTAAATGTTTTTATTTGTGTATGCATCCTTTTGAAATTGCTGCCCCAGGGTCAGTTTGGCATGAACTGTCACAGTTAGCTTGCATGCCTGCGTACCTAGAAGTTGGCCACAGACTGGCAGCCAGCCTTTGTACATACCATGGTACACCATGGTACACTGCAACACCCTCCCTCTGTAATTTTGATCTATGCTCAGAGGTGTACGCCGAGGTCACTTACTGCGAGTTCTGGCAGATAGCTTACCTCCTGGAACTGTGACATTTGGAAACCGTGTCACAAACCTGGTTCAAGCAGGTCAGTCAACAACAGCAAAAGATGATTTGTACATATGTTCCTGAATTTTTGGCATAGCAAGCGATTGAACAGCAGGGCATTTTGATTGCATCTGTGCTTATCAATGTGCCAAAAAAGAGGCTATCATCTTTGCCTTATCATGTCTTGCGCCTATACGTCTTTGGACGATTGCAGCACACAAACGGGGTGCACTTTGGTATCCATTCAGGAGGGAGCGGGTCAGCGTCCCCGTGGCCAGTGGCTCAGCTGGGATGTGGATCCACCATTGAGGCTGGGGTGCTGGTACGAATTGAGTGGACTCAAAACCTGTAGGCTCCAAGGTCACGATGCATGAAAGGGTCAGTCAATAGTGCTTAGACTTTGAAGGTGCTGTTTTCCCCTGTAATGCTGCCTCGAAACTGGTTGGTTGGAACACTGAGGGCGCTACTGAAGGACCAGAAAAGAAAGGGAAATCTACATAGGCATTGGAAATGCTAGAAATGATTGTTGTATTGGTTCCTACTCTTCCTTCCTTCTTGACCTGTCCTGTGCTTATTAAGGAGCAAAAGTGCGCGTCAGTACATGTGAATGAGTCGTAGAAAGCACTGCCTTGCCGCTGATCCTACCCTTTGGCAGGTGGCTGCAGATGGGACTCGGAGTGCAGTCGCTTGTGAAGGCTTAGGGCTGCCGCCCCCAGGCTATGCTGGCTACACAGCTTACAGGTAGTTGTATTGGCGCTCTTGAGGCTTCAGCCTCTCACCCTTTTATACCGGGTCGTGAAGGCCATTTTAGTTGGACAAAGTAGCTTGCTATCAAGCATTGCCAACCCTGCCCCTCATGCATTTGCTTTGCTTTTTCTCCTGTTTGTGGTGCTTGATTTACTTGCATGCCAACATGGACACAATTTGTGTGCTCACCATTCTTCTCTATGCTCAAGTTTTCCTTTTAACTTGTCCAGGTAGAGCACTCGCTCGCTGAGATATTGCAGGAGCCATTTTCCAATGCAATGAGCTCCATCGTTTTGACCACCTCAGACCCCAAACAGCCAGTGTTTAACACCCGCAAACTGATAGCATACCCCCAGTAATTGGTAATTTAATTGCAGGGGAGTGGCGCGTCCTGAAGGGGGAACTGCTTCTTTGGATTTGCCGTTAGATTCCATCCGAATTATATGGGGCACAGGAGCAAGAGCAGGCCAGTATGCATTGAATGAAAAGGAGGTGCGAACGCTGCTTTTGACACGGATTGGACATCAAGCATTTTGTGCTCCAACAACAGCTTTTTTTTCAGCCCTGTTTAAGCTGCATGTCTGCTTTGAGCAGCAGGAGCAGCTCTCGCATCACAATGGTTGAGCTCAAAACCAGCCTGATAAGTTTCCAACTTACTGATACCAGCCTTGCCAGTGTTCTGACCTGTGGTTCCTGAGGAGTTAAGATTTATCGGGGCCAAAAAGTACTGCAACGCAGCCGTCTAGGCACTGCTTTTGATTAACCCCTACAGATACAGTCTGGATGCCAGATGCCAGATTCTGCAATTACCCTCACAACATCTTGCCCGTGCCCCAACCGTGCAGGTGTACTGGTTTACAGTCTTTAATGCACCTGCAGATGACCCAGTTCCTCCCAATTATGCAGCTCGCATGGATGATGCAGTAAGCAGGATCAAAGGATGGGCTTGGAACTTGGAAAAGACAATCAGGTCAGCAGCTGCTGATCCAATGGAATTAGTTGGAGTATGCAGCTTATCAAGCCAGCAAGCAAATTCAATTCACCGACTACTCGTGCGAGAGCTGAAGGTCTTGGCTAGCAGATTGTACTGCCTCCAGAAAGCTGTGCGCTCATGCCTGGTGCGGCCAGGGCCGCTGTCTCAGGTTTTGTCAGAGAAGGAAATTTTGTTTGCTCAAATCTCCTGCTCTTGTATGCTTTCTGTTCTGAGGTGCTGATTGCAATTATGAACATGGTGGTGCAGAGCTACTCCTGAATCGAGCCTGAGCCGCTCCCGAATCACAGATAGGTGGACACTAGGAGCTTTTGGGAAGGGCCTGGTCACACTTGCAGGGTGAGTGTGCACGTCTGCGCATCAGCATGCAAAAAAAGGCATGGGAGAGTAAGTGTGAATGTGGGCAGCACAGAGATGCTTGCACATTGACGAGAGGTCCGACATGCACTTACTAACAAGGCGCGGCATTGTTTAAGCGTGCATGAAGGGGATTTTGTGGAGCTGGCAGTGCTAGTATCCATGACCACTGTTCCGCACATTGTGCAGCCCACGTCTTGATTCTTGTGCCCTGTTCCTGTTCAGTAAGCACTCCTGCTCTGTTAGCATGTCCCTGTTAAGTAAGCATTCCTCCTCTTGTTAAGCAAATACTCTTGCTCTGCCCCTGTTAGGCAAGCGCTCCTGCTCTGCCCCTGTTAAGTAAGCACACCAGCTCTGTCAGCATGTCCCTCTTTGGGTCTGGTAAATTATAGATGCCTGGAGGGCACTGAGTTTGGGATTGTTCACGCTGACCGTGATGCATGTGGTATGCCTGCAGGGACGCTGCTCATCCAATGACGCCGAACCTCGGCCAAGGGGGCTGTGTTAGCTTAGAGGTAAATCATGGCCCGCAGCATTGTTACTAGGACCGCCCGCAAGGATTCATTAGACCACTTCAATTAGTAATTGTGCACAAACTCAAGAGGTCGTTTTGCGCAAAAGCAGGAAATGCACCTGAGCCGCGAAGACAGTGCTCCAATCTTGTTTGCCAGCCTGCCTTGATTGGCGCAGCGAGTCCCAATGGCAGAGACACGACAGCACACTAGTGTATAATTATGTCTGCCCACCAACGCGCACATGTGCATGCAGGATGGCGTGGTTCTAGCTCGCACACTTGCCACAGCTTGCTCCCGGCCTGGGCAGCTTACGGCAGGGTCTTTAGAGAATGCCCTGCGTGAATATGAGCAGGCGCGCTCGGCCCGCTGCTTTCCTCTCACTGCCCGGTCAAATATCATGGGAGCGCTTCTTCAGCTGCCTCTTGAGCCTGTGTCTGTTGTCAGGGATGCGTTTGTGAGCACTGCGTTTTCGCCGGCTCACTTCCTTGACCACACATCATTTGACTGTGGTCCCTTGCGCAAGTGAACAGTCACTTGAATTGCTCCACAGTCGAGCTGACGCTTTGCAGAAATTTGCCAGCCTGCTTGTCAGGCGCACACTAGTCCTTCTGCAATCCGAGGAAAGTGTCACCTACCATTTGGTGAACCTCATCAACTTCACCGTTTTCTTTTCCATCTAATACTCTTGTCCTGGGGAGCTATGCTGCAGTACTTTTAAAAGTTGGACTCACCATGAAACTTCTCTCAGCGATTGTCTTCTCCTGGAGGGCAATGCTTTTGAAGCATTGAAGCATGAAGCAGTACTTGTCAAAGTTGGATTCGGCTTCTAATTTTACAGACACCTCCACTGATGTCTCCAGTGACAATCAGTATTTTAGCTTCTGTCGATTGAGGTAAATTAGGTTAGGTTAGGTTACATATCTGTATCCGCCGAACGAGGGCAGCTTAACTGAAGCCGTTTGTATTGAGCTAGGCATCCAGAATAGATAAATATACATGTAAGGTTAACCGCCAGCCTGGCTGTCAGGCTGGTTGGTCTGTGGCTGTGGGAAAGGAATATGTATTTTGCATTTGCAATTAAGTGGTCATGGGCCAGCCCATTTTATGCACCACAAAAAAGGCCAAGATTCCCAGCAAGGTGGCACCAGAGGAGTACCCCCCTTTCACACATGTGCATGTGAGTCTGCAAGATCAGCAGGGAAGCAACAAGACTGACACAAGTTAACTGTTGGGATTCAGCAATAAATATCAATTAGTAAAAGCATAGCATAATGGCAAATTAAAGGCGATCCGGCGTAGTTTCGGGTGTTTAAAAGTAATATTTTTACGCTCAAAGAATCATTTTTTATTTGTAACCTGCATTTCTGGTCTATTCTGAGACATGATCTCGACTCGTCTTAACTACATACCCCGAGCACTAACCCCCAGGTGCCCTTCTGGTATGAGGAGGTGGCTTGTGCATGTGGACTGCAGGGGAATGCCTGACAGAGAGGTAATGCTGCACTGGGAGCAAAAAATCGGGCTCTGGTTTACATGCAAAATCAGGCTCTGGTCAATACTCAAAATGCATCCGCAAGTGTACAAATCTGCGCACATACACCTGCATAAGAGATCTTGTGTAAAAGTGTGTAAAAGTTGTGCATGGTCTGGCACTCTGCAGATGGTATCCAGAACGATCTGGACATGTGATGTACTTTAATATTGTTATATGCACCTATGATGATCTGTGGCTTCTAGCAGCAGTGTGTAGCACTTTAAATATCCTTACCGGATTGAATTGGCTGGCATAGCCCATGGATCAATTTTAGACTTCTAAGCAATCAAACTTATTATGATTGGTCTGCATGTATACATACCATACCACAGCAGGCTATTTCACGCACCCACACAGCACGCCATGGCAAAGAATGGTATGAGGAAGCTGTCCAGCGCTTCTAGAATGCTTGAAATTAACTCTTTCTTGTTGCATAGTATGAAAACTTCAAGTGAACCACTTTGTCTGATGCGCATGATGGGCGCAAGTTGTTGCCTGCCATGACCATCAACAACCTCACAACCACAACCTTAACTCGTGATGCCATCATCATGCCTCTCTATTCAATACAACAAAGATCTGACTCATGTTTCTGATCCCAATAGCCGGCTAGAGTACATGTCTTGGAGTTTATAAGGATCACCGTGGAGAAACGCTGGTCACTGATACAGAAAAAAACACTGTTAGACAGAGACAGACAGACAGACAGACAGACAGACAGACAGACAGACAGACAGACAGACAGACAGACAGACAGACAGACAGACAGACAGACAGACAGACATGCACCTGGATGATATGATACAAACATCATTTAACATGTTGACATGACTCCATGTTATGTGTGGCACGTGTAAAACTGTACAGGTGCCAAGCCACCCACCAACGAGCAAAAGGGAGGGGTCCCCATCATATTACCCACTTGACCATGAGGCTGTACGAGCTGCCCGCCAGCCATTCAAGCCCTTGGTGGAACCAGGGAGCAAGGTAAGGCTGGCTAGGGCTTCAGGTAAAATTAAATGACTAGGGAGTTATGAGCACAAGTGCAGTTGATAACACTTCACCAAAACAGCCCCTAATGCTTGTTTTACCTGCACTGTTGGTCAGGCGCAAAAATACATGCAGTTCTTACCTTAACCAGCAGAATCACGTGCAATGCAATTACTTATAATTACTGGTTCTGGTGTCACGACAGGAGACTGCTGCATCCAAACTAGACTCGTGGCATGACCATAACTATCAAATACTCTACCAACTGACTCAACCAACCTCCAGGTCACAATGCAGCATAAATCTGGCACTGCACTAATCTGGCGTGACACTGGGCAGCTATGCGGCTGTACATTTTTTTGACTCAAAGCAACAGATCCAATGCTAGAAAAATTTACAAGCTGACATGCAACTGAGCTCACAGAGTGACAATAATTGCTGGTCATCCCACACTCTATCTGCCATGGATGGTCTGACACAATACTGCAAGTTCAAAGAAAGGCTGCTGAAGTGTGGGCCCATTGATCTTGGCTTTGTCGTGGACCTCAAGGAGAGGCACTTTATTATTTAACTTTGAATAATAGACTTTTTATCTGATACGCATGCACGAGAACACAAAAGCAAACGCTCCACTTACCATGAATGGTGTGCCCTCCCTACGAAAAGGGCTCTGGTCACACATTTGCCGTACATTCTTCCTGAATACATGTTTCTTGATCTTCCTCATGATGTTATTTGCAGCCTGGCATGCTTCAAACTTCATGCCCAGTACGAGTTGAAAAAGTGACCTGGACTCACAATACCTCCCCTGTCCGTGACCTGTGCAATGCTAATGATGTACAAGATCATCATGATGAGCAGCATGTCCTTTCTTTCCACTGCACCCATCCCCATGTGGTTTAACTCCAAAGGACTTTTGCTTCTTTGTTTCCTCCCACAATTTTCCGTGATATGTCTGCTTGAGCCAGAACAACAATGAGCTATACTATAAGCCTGAGATGGGAAGCCGATTGTCCACCCTCGCAACCTGTGGGTTCGGGGTTCGAACCTCACTGGAGGCCACAACCAGCTAAGCTGCCCTCGTTCAGCGGATACAGCCTTGAAACCTTACCTTACCTTACCAATGAGCTATACAATAGCAACATAACAGTAGTACTGTTTCCTTCATGACCTTGTTGCCTTTTATGAGCACACTAGCAGTCACACTTCTTGACTGAAGGCCTTCTTTGCAACCCCTTGCAAAACCTTAAACTTTCCCTCCCATACCAAGTAGAAGTTGCCTGTCACCAGAATGTTAATCGCAAATGTGGCAATTCCTGTGCTGCTGCTCCTCTGCTGCTGGCTTGTTGTGGTCTTGGAATGAATGGATGGTAATAATTGTAGTAACTGACAAATCAGGGCTGCCTGAGCTCAAAGATTTACAGTTTGCCATCTTTATTTCCTTACCATATTCTGTGTGGTCCTTTTCTCTACAAGGTTGGAGTTGAGCCAGTGTATGTGGAAAGCTTTGACTACCTAGGCATTCCTCTCCACAAATCGACCTCCGGCTTGAAGCCATCTTCTCAGGTAACTTGCAGCTGCCGGACCATGCCATGTGCTTTGATAGCAGTGCTTTAATATTGAAATGTCTCTTGACCCATTTCTGTTATCCATGTCAAATGTTAAGCAAAGCAAGCGTTGATCAACCATGTTTTTGGGTGTTATCAGGAGGTAGTTTCTGGTATTGAATATCAGCTGCTGTGTGCAACACTCCTGGTATTGAATATCAGAGTTCAATATCGAACTCTGATGATCAAAATACCAGAATTTATAGAAGCGGAGGTCATAGGACTCTTCCCCACCAGCAGATCCTCAAAATATTCAGCAGTGTGCACAACACTACAAACTCTTACATGAGGCACTTGCTCGATCCATCATTTCATATTGCAGCCCTATGGTGCAGTACCACAAGAGGAGGGGCCGGAGGATGTCCTTACAGAAGCACCTGTCATTGCCCTGAATGACAAGCTGGTAACCTAATGACCGTGGTGAAGGGAGTTGCTGCATCAGAAAGCTTACTATGATGGATCGGACATAGGGAGGCAGGGAGCTTGAGGGATGTAGAACAGAGCAAAAAGGGTGTGTGTGTGAGCTTTAGATCTGTTCCTGCGTCAACCAACTGATTGACCAACCAACCAAAAGATCAATTGATCAGCCAACAAGCATACGTACATTTGACCATGAGTGCAAAATCTAACTCATGGTTTGATGCGCATATTGAAAAAGGCAGAATGTTGCAGCCCGTGATGGACCAAGCACGCTGTCAGGCTGCAATAGGCACTTGAGCAGAGGCCCAAAAAAATGCATGGCATGCATGGCACTTCTCAATATGAAACGCATCTTACCCCCAGGTGTCAACTTTTGCTGCCCGCAGGCTGAGGCACAACACCATTTAAAGCAGGCAGTCTGTGCAGCAAACTCCATTCCTGAAATCCCTCCTCCTGATCTAGCAGCTTCATTGTCCAAAGCTGAGCAATGCATCGGAGATGCACAGAGCATGCAGCGCGCCCAGCCTTCTTTGGTGCCAGCCGAGGGCAGCGAAGGGCCAATGCTGTCGTGCACTCCCGAGCACAATGAGATGTTTGACGACGTTGGCATGCTGGAGCGCGGAGTGTGAACATTGCAAGGCTAGGTTGCAAGTTTGTCAACTTCTAGGTGTCTGGCGTGTGTGGACCATGATGCACTGGAAGCTGGGGAGGGCAGAAAACGTGCTCAATCAGGGATGTTTGCCATCCTTCATACACCAATGTCCCTTCACGCATAGCTGTCTTTGTTGCTGTGCTCCGTATTCAGCCCCCCAAATGTAGCCACTGCCTCAGGCCAACTTGTATTGGGCAATCAGTCTCTTGCAATTAGGGCTGCAGTCAGTCAGGGCAGTTACAGAGCCATAGCAAACGTGAGAAGCAAGGACAATCATTTGGAAGTGCGCGTCAAGCAGAGGTCACATTCACAAAATTTCCAACCAAGTCGATGACACCGAAGCAGCTGCGGTCTCCCGACACCTACCATGTAACCCGAGCCACAATGCTGGGTACTCCGCTCGTGTTTGCCCCTGACTTGAGCAGAATCTCTGCAGCAATCAGCAAGTGCAAGTTGATCCCAGGATGGCCATTAATAGCATTGCATTCAAAGCAGATCTGTGAACTTTTCTTACTCTGTCTGAGTTTCTCAGGCAGCAAGTGCTCTTACCTGCAATATTCTGCCATCCTGCACATAAAAGGAAAGGGAGTAATTTGGGCAAGGGAAGTAAAGGAAGGTCATCTTGGTTGGAACCAAGCGCGTAAACTTTATAGCACAGAGATTAAAGCTGGCAAGTAAACCCAAAGGCAAAAAAAACTTTTTTAGGGTTGCTGAATACAGCACATGTATAAACAGTATATCGGCCAGAATATGAGCTAAATTGCCAAAATACATAAGATTTATAAACCGCATTTTGCAACCGCACATATGCTAGTACATACTAGAAACAGGTGCACTTCTACTCTGCCAAGATGAAAAATACTTCTGTGTGCTACAGCCAATCCACCTGAGAGGAGAGATACTTGCAGAGCTGTCAAATTCTGTGCATCTTTTTGCTCCAAATCGGCCCCCGCATCAATCAACATCTGTGTGCAGTAAAGAGTCAGGCACATGTGATAAGTCTGCTAGGGCTTCAAAGAGATGTGAGATAGCAAGTGGGCAGCATTGGACCCACCTTGGGAATTTCTTGAGGTGGATACTGCAGACAAAGAAGATTGCGTTGTTAGTTAGGCTTGGCTAAGGCGCGTTTCTGAATCCTGATATGCTGTTGTCATTCCACCATAAATGTCTGAATGCAGCAGCACAATGTTTTTGCTTGCTCACCTTGTAGTGACCTTCACGAGCAATGAAGAGTAAGGGCGTGTCGCCTGAGGGTCCCCGCTCATTAACATTTGCCCCATTCCTCATGCATAAACTGTAATGGGCATGTATCACCAGGCAAGTAAAGGCAAGTGAGAAGCTGTCGTATGTGGGCAACCTCTAGACATTGAAGTGCTGGGGCGTGGTTGGGGGCGCGGTTGGGGGTGCGGTCAGGGGCGCCGTTCCGCGGTCCGACGTGTGGGAGCTGGGAGGAAACCAGGCTTCAATCTTGAATTGCTTAAAGCAGTGATCAATGCTAAAGCAAAAGCCAGGATTTGACACGGACATTCCAACTGCTACCATCATCATATCATACGGCTGACACATATCATAAGATGATTCATATGTGCTGAACGTCATGACGATGTCATTCAACACAACTGTCCCAGGTCCTCCTCTGCTGAAATGAAAGCGAGCAATGACTGCCTTTTTCACTTCTTGCCTCAACAGTTTGTATATGTAACAATGGCAAAATCTCTCCAGGTGACACCCAAGAACAAGGAAACGCTGGTGAGACAAGTCCAGCATAGCACCTTACTCCGTTTGAATCAAGCTTCTGTATGCTGGTCCAGAGCTGGCTTGTTCCAGGCGGCACATCCTTGAGAAGAGCTGTCGCCTTGTATATGGTTGTTGCAAGCGTAGAGACTGCAGCACGGACTGGGTTGTGCTCCGCACGCACCGAAGCGCACGGCCCTTGGCGCCCCTACAGCAGTGGATCAAGGGAAAGGTCTGGAGCAGCTTGCTCTGGCTCGTGCCTAGCTGCTCACATAGCACACTTGAAAACAAATGGAAAAGTGAAACACAAGCAGCTGCCCGCAAAGAGCACTCCTTTGAAAGGACTGGAAGACTCGAACCGCAAGCAGATGGACTTGCCATACCTGGCTCCGTCTGGTCCTAAATGGAAAAACTTGACATGAGTGGTACTGTTTAGAGGGCCTGCTGGTGTTCAGCCTGCTGTTCTTGTTGGTGGTCAGGGCCATGTTGGTGGTCAGGGCCATTTAGAGGAACGAGATGATGTACGCAAATTTATTTTTGTTTCATAGTGACTGTAATGCAGTATGAGCGGGCAGTTGGACCAATTCTTGAGATTGGCAGAGCTGGGAGCCCTATTCATTGCAGGACGGCAGCTCCGGGAATCTGGTTTACTCCGGAAGAGTGATGGAGAGGTGGGAAATTTTGTAGTTGCAGCATGTGTGCCAGTATTGTGGGGGGGGTGGCAGGCCCGGTTAGATGTTCTGCTCTCAAGCTTGAGGCACCCACCGGTGCTCACCTCTCTTTCTCTATCTCCTGTACACTTGTGCAGACTGCCATGAAACTGGCAGCCTATCTGACCCTGCCGTCCGTTGCCCTACAATCCCTGTGCACGTAAGTCAATCCTGATGTTGAACGTGGAACGTCTGCACCCCTGTCCAGTCAGCTGGCCTGTACCCATCAGGGCGCCTATACCAAGCATGTATACTCCTTTAATTTGCAGTCAAGGACCAGTGCCTAGTGAGGCGTGGCTGGGGCTGGGTGTCGCTGCAGTCTGCTACGCCACGCAGGCTGCTTCCAATTGGTAGGTGGTGCCTCCATTTGAGGTTGATCGTGGCATGCAATGCATACAGACACATGTGCATGCCACACTATGCTTCCGGCAGGTCATACCTGAGTTGCGTTACCTGACCTGATGGTGTGCCTTTTGCAGCAAGTGCATCTTGTTGTGGTCAAACACGACGTCCCCTGCATGCCAAACAATTTATGTTCCACATTTGGAAGTACAAAGCAGGGCTGCAGGGTCATGGCAAACTTGATCACTTCCCCACTGCCGGCTCATTGCACTGCCGGCTGCTACCCAGCAAAAGGGCCTGCCTGGGCTCCAGACAAGCGTGCGTGCGTCCGTGTGCGTGCATGCGTGCGCTTGTGTGTGTGCGTGTATATATTTGCATACCTACATGATATTAGCTGTTTTAGGCGTGCCTCAGATACCCATGCAGGGCGCTGGCCAACAATGCAAGGGTACCAGTTATGTCCAGGGGAGTGCGTCTCAGCTGTGATGTGTGCACGGATAACCGGCCTGCGAGGTGGTGCCTGCGCGCCCTCGTGCACATGCAGGATCTACTGCATGTCCAAGCCAAAGCAAGAGAGGGCCGCCATCTTGGGCACTGGCACCGGGCTGTCGACGGCCACAATTGGCTACCCGGTGAGGTTCCTCGTGCTCGCTGCACGCCCATGTGCGCGCATGTGTGCTTGTGCGCCACAACTTTTGTCCACATCCGATTGAATAACCCTGGGGCGCTTCAGCTCTTAAGTGCTGCTTGCACACATCGTGCGCTGCTTGCACACATTGTGCGCACCTCCCAATGCTTGCATGTGCGCATGTGCATGCGTGCTCACATTTTTCTGCAAGTGTGCCTGTGTCTATGGGAGGGTGCAGGCAAGAGCCTTAGCAGGAGGTGCATGCGAATGGATACATTGGGCGTGGGCATCTTGGGAGTGTGTTGGATGCATGGTTTTGCGTGCTTGCTGGAAGAATGAATACTCACATGGGTGCATGTGTACATGCATGTGACTTATATGGAGGGGGGGGCGAGTGGATGCAGTGCATGTTACACCATACGATATGTGCACAGCAATTGGTGGGTCCCAGCTATGCAATATTGCAGGTGGAAGTGACCTAGCTGAAGGAAATTTCTGGTGGTGTATAGAAGACACTATACTACACTGTAGGGCGGCAGCAGAGGGTTGGGTGACGCAGATTAGAGAGGTGGGGCATTAATTGCTGGGATCCCTGCATGATGACCCTGCAGGTCGCGGAGGCCCTTTTTGGGTTGCAAGGCCTGCAGCCGGTGGTCCTGCTGGATGCACTCAATGGGCTGGCAGGTGGGTGCTGCCTGGACTTCCAGCTGAGATTGCATTGCTTGCACTGCAAGCAGGAATTTTCCCCCAAGACCGCGATTGTGTGCAGGCTGTGTGCACTGTTCAGATTCCCGGGACTGATCATGTAACGTTTGGCTGGCATGTGTACCTCTTTTCCCTCATTTGAATTATGCACAGGTGCACAATGTGTGTGAAGTTACACGTCTAACACACATGGTCCCCGCGCGGTGGTTTCATTGTGCAGCACATGGAATGCTGGGTGCCATGCCTGAGTGCGCCCTGCTTGCTCTGGCCCTAGTTCATGCAATGTTCCTCGTCTGGCTGTTCCTACTGTCGCAGCTGACGCTTCCCAGCTGTACAGCATATGGAATGCTGGGGGACGTGTCTGAGTGCCTGCTTGCCTGCTTACTCTAGCCCTCCTCGTTCATGCAACGTTCCTCACCTAGCTGTTCCTCTGTGAAACTTCTCACAGCTGTGTAGCATACGAAATGCTGGGTGACTAACCTGAGCACCTGCCTGCCTGCTTGCTCTGGCCCTCCGCGTTCATGCAATGTTCCTTGTGTAGCTGATTGTCACAGCTGAAACTATGCATCTTGCTCCACGGGCACTCGTGACATGTCACTCACTCACCGACTTGTAGCTGGAAGTCGCTGTGCGCCGCAAGTCCCTGTGGAGGCCACAGGCAGGATTGTATTGGTTTGCTTACGCATCATGTGCAGACAGGCAGGTGCAAGGCGCATGCCTTTGCCACCCTAAAAAGCTCAACCTCACGTACTATCATGTAGTCTCTGTATTTTGCAAGGGCCCCCCTGGAGGTGTGCAGGAGTGCGCACTGCCGACCCCACCCACGCAATCATGCTCCTGCACATGCCCTTGCAGTGTGTGTGGGCTCGTACCTGCTGTTTGCTAGCGCGGGCCCAGCCTTCCCAGAGTCGTTCAAGCACGAGGACGGGGGAGTGTACCGGGGGCAGTGGCGGGTGCGCGTGCGCGTGCGTGTGCCTGAGCGGGGTGCGCTCGCTGACCCTGAGCAGTGAGGCTCCTGGCTGGAGCGCATGGCGCGCGTGTGCCTGAGCAGGCGGGCTGCCTCTGAGCAGCGATTGTCAGACATTGTGGGCTGACATGCACTTGACATGTGGGTCAGGGTTCCACTGTGATATGGCCTCCAGCAGGGGGCCTCGGCCATCAAGTCCACTGTGCAAACGTTGTCGCTGTTGGTGATGTGCAGATACTGTGCTCGCTGTGCGAACACTGCCCCTGGGAACGTACGAGGGGCGCAATGCCTGGGTGAGAACTGAATGGGCATGGGCACGGTTACGGGCGCAATGCCTGGGCGGGAGCTGGATGGGCACGGTTACGGGCGCAATGCCTGGGCGGGAGCTGGATGGGCATGGGCATGGGCGCAATGCCTGGACGGGAGCTGGATGGGCATGGGCATGGGCGCAATGCCTGGGCGGGAGCTGGATGGGCATGGGCATGGGCGCAATGCCTGGGCGAGAGCTCGATGGGCATGGGCATGGGCAGGCTGCAGTGGACTGCCAGGAGCAGGCAGGGGAAGGACAGACGACGGTCCCGAGGTCCTCCTCCCCTCTCTTTCCCCTTGCAGGCAGCCTTCCTCGAGCCAGCGCAAAGGGTAGCAGCTGACGCAACACTTCTCCTCACAGCTCACCAGCTGCCGTAATGGGTCCCTCAAGGCCAAAGCAATAGAACTGCGACCTCCTCACTGCAGCTGCTGTCACTGCAACTGGCCGCTTCACGTGTTATTGGCGTGGATTGGATCACAAACTGCATGGGACCTGTGGGTGCCAGTGGTTGGCCATTCTGCAACATGGACATGTGCACCAGAAAACATGGCTATCTAAGTTGACCCAGCCGACTAACATCCCTCCCATTCCTGAACTGGTGCATGCTGGCCATGGTCAATCAACCCCCGCTGCCAACGGGCGTGTGGCTCACGCCGTTTTTTGCGTGCCACAGGGGATGAGGAAGGAGGGCCTGGGCATCTACACATACCTCAGCGGTGCACGCTATGAAGGAGAGTGGAGGGACAACCAGAAGGACGGCAGGGGGGTGTACTTCTTCCCAAAAGTGAGCGGTTGCGCTGGCCATGCAAATGGAGGAGACGGCACATCGTGCTCCATCGTGCCTTGTTCCACGCAGTTCCATTTTTAGGGGGCGGTGCACACCAGGAGGGTCAATGCACGCGCAGGGGCCCTTGACACGAACGGGCCTGTATGTAGTGTGCTGGCAGGCGTGAGGTGCTGGCCTTGTGTGAGTCACCACGTCTGGTCTGTGGCCGGTGTGAGATGCCACCCATGGCAGTGTCGAATTCCAGCATGTATGAGACCTTCTGGCATGTATGGAACCTTTCTTTCACTTCTCTCTGTGTATTGCGGATAAGTAATAAGGGTGCAGATTTGGTTAAGGCTGCATGCTGTGCTTGCTGGGCGCAGCACCTTGTGTGCCTGGATCACACTGCTGCCTACTGTACTGTACGCACTTAATGCCTGCGTGCATTTACAATCCCATTGCTCTCCCCGTTTGCTGCAACTGCTGTTCCCTGCACCAGCGCCCCAAGAACGAGCTGCATGAGAATTGTGCTTGCATCCGCAGAAACCCTTGCCCCCTTTCTGCAGGCAGTAAACAGCCCTTGGCCACCCAACCCGCCAAGTGATTCCCACACTGCATTTTCCACACAGCCACAGCTCAACCCCACAGCACTTATGCTACGCATAGGTGTGAACTGGGCCCAAAGCCAGTGCATTCTTGCGTAAGGGTCTGCACCTTTCCCAACGAGCCTTTTTTTAAATTACCCTTCCCTGTGCTGACAGCAGCAAGGGAGGAGGTGCAAGGGCCAGGCGCAACCCAGGGGGCACATTGGTGCAGGGATTGACTGCATTGGAGGGGCCACAAGGTCGGGGCATTCCCATTAACCCAACCCCCACCCTCAACCCCACCACCAGCACATTCACCAGCATAATGGGCTGGGAGGGCATGCTGCCTGAAAGAGCAGCCCCCTGAAACAAACCGAGGTTGAAATAAAGGCCGCGCACGTGATGCAGCTCTACTTGCATAGGCTGCCTCGTGCGCGCACGTGATGCAGGCCTACTTGCGTCTGCATGTGATGCAGGCCTACTTGCACAGGCTGCCTTGTGCGCTGAACGGCGAGTGTGCTGTGGGTGCATGCGCGGTGCAGGGTGGTACCTATGAGGGCGAGTGGAGCCAGGGGACCATGGAGGGCGTGGGCGTGCGCACCTTCAGCACTGGCCAGGTGAGACACGTGCGCGATAGCAGCAGTGGCAGAGGGTCTAGTGTGCGTGTACATGTGCGTGTGCGCACACGTATGTGCGTGTGTGTGTGTGTGAGTTGGTGGACGTGGGTGGACTGCGGGAGCTGCCTTGGCGGGAGGAATGCAGGGGGAAGCCATGCACTGACGGCCACAGCTAAATCATCTCTCTCAGGGATCTCCACAGCCCCAGCAGGTGTGGGGGGGAACCAGGCGCCCGTGTTGTGGGGGCGGCAGCTGCTGCAGCTGCGTCCTTGCAGGGACAAGTGTGTGTGCGCGCGCGCATGCGTGTGCACTACAGTGCAGAGGAGTGCAGTGTCGTGTTTTGCAGTGCAATTTGCACTCCACTGCACTGAAGTGCGGAGTGGGCACAGGGAGGTCCTTGCAGTACTGGGCAAGAGTCACACAGCTGTGCCTGCCCTCCCTCAAATGGACAGCCAAGCCACATAACACAGGGTTCACACGTAACGGGGCTAAACTCTAGCCTTACCTAGGATTCACTGTGGCGCGCGTGCGCTCCCCTCCCTACCTTTGTGTGCACATGGGCGCAGGTGAAGTGTGGGCGCTGGAAGGCAGGCCAGCTGGAGGCACCCATGGAGCTGTGGCAGTGCACAAATGCAGCGGAGGGCGCGGCCGAAGCGATGAGTGCTGCGCGGCGGTGGGTGCGGGGCGTGCACAGGAACTGATCTGCGGTGTGCTGTGGCCCGCACCTCAGGCTGCGAAGCCAAAATGCGTACAGTGTGGCGCATGCATCCATCCCCCCCCTCTCCTGTTAAACCTACTCATGTCTGCACCTAAGCACACAGGCATGCATGGGCTCATACACCCCTGCGCATTTGCGTGCACACGCAAGCCACACACATGAGCGTACGCACACGCTGCTTCAGTCCCCGCGCGCGAGCAAGACCCCTCGCTGTGCCGCTCCGCGCGCCTGCAGGGTGGAGGTGGGCGGCGGCCGCCTGCCAGACGCGCTGCGCCAGCTGCTGCGTGTGCCCTCCTTGTGGGCCGCGCTGGCGGGCCTGCTCCTCAGCGCGGCTGGATGTGGCCTGCCCACAGCGCTGGATGCCGTCACGGCGTGCCTTGCGCCTGTGCACCGCCCGCTCATGATGCTGGCAGCAGGGCTGACGCTGCGCTTCGAGCTGCCGCCGCCGGGGCTGGTGAGCGCGCGCTGGGCTACTTGCTCAGCAGCTGCTCCCGTGCGCGGGAGCGCGTGTTCTTGTGAAGTATACGGACGCTGCGCGCGAGTGTGCGCGCTCGGTTTGGGCTGCTGCTGCTGGGTGACGTGAGCTGTGGTCTGTGGAGCCCGTACAGCTGCAGCACAGTGATGTGCTTGCAGTGTGCGCTGGAAAACGCATGCGCTTCAGGCTGCTGCCGGGGGATGTTGAGTGAGCAGAGGCCTAGGAGGCCGTTGACAGGCAGAGCCGGCTTTCCTGACAGAGGATCATGGAAGAAAAGGTTGCCTGAACCCGGGAGTGCGCTGCGCGCTAGAAAGCTGCTGCTGCTGCCTGGTGTGCTGCCCAGCAACCCCTCACCCTTGCCCCGCCCGCCTCAAAAGCATGCACACTGCTGGACAGGCGGCAGCGGCCCCGCCACTGATTATTTGTGCAGCTGGCTTTTAGCCTGGCCACCGATAACGCACGCAGTCAGCTCAGCCCAACACTCAGCCACACACTGCCAAGACACCCCAGCCACTGCACACGCGCGCAGCCGCTGCTCTTCCTCCACCCTCTAATGGCGACTGCCACGCCCTGCTGACCACACGCGCGCGCAGGCCGGGCAAGTGGCGCAGCTGACAGCGACGCGCTATGTCATCCCCCTCTTTGTGTGCAGCGTTTGCATGGGCGTGGCAGGCGGCATCGGGGATACCCCCGCCGCAGCAACCATGGCGGCTGTGCTGCTGGCCTTCCTGACCCCTGTTCCACCGCAGGTGTGCGTGCCTCCACCTGTTGTGTGCCGTGGTCAAGGCAGACGTGCTCAGTCAAGTGATGCAGCTGTGTTTGTGTGTGTGTTTGCGTGCGTGCGTGCGTGTGTGTGTGTGCGCGCGTGTGTGTGCAGATGCAGGTGCACATGTGCGCGCATGCAGCTATGTAGGTGTTTGCATGTGCAAGGTGTGTGCAGCAGTTGCACTAGAGTGTGCGCTCGCGGGTGCAGTGTGTAAGCGCGCTTATGAAGCCTGGCATTCCTGAATGCGCCAGGCTGCATTAAAGCAGGTCCAGGAAGATGGTGCTCTCTCCCTCGCCAGAGGCATGCTCCTGCGTGCAGGCACACACACACACGTACACACTTGCACGTACATCACAGATGCACACATGTGCACAGAATTGCACATGTTTGCCCGCATGCTGCACGCAGGCGCTGGCGTACACGCGCACGTTCCGTCTGAACGAGGGCCTCACCTCCGCCCTCACCTCCGCCAGCAATCTGGCCTCCCTGCCGCTGCTGTGCCTATTTGGCGCGGCCATCTGGGCCTCGCGCCTTTTTGCCGCCGCCGGCACCGTCCCTGCCATCCCCTTGCCTCCAGCCCCGCCCTCCGTCCTGCCGCTTCTTGTGTTCTGTGTGGTCAGCGCTGCCGTGCTGGGGGCATGCGCGGCGCATGCCAAGCGCGCAGACGCCCAGGGAGAGGCGCCCAGGAGGCTGGCTGCTGCTGGGCCAGGTGCAGGTGTGTGTGAGCGCATGCGCGTGTGCGTGCATGCGTTGCTGTGCTTGTCGATGTCAATCCGCTTGCCGGGATGTCAACGGCATCCAGGCGATGGGTGGTGCCCTCACCTTTGAGTGTTGTAATGATGCGTGCCTGTTATCCACCAGAGCGCGTGGAACCCTGAGCAACCACGGGCATAGCCCAACGTTGCAGACTGCGCATGATAGGGGTGCTGCCTGAACACAAAGGGGAGGCTGCATGTGCGCAGGGGTGCTCCCTGGAAATAGGAGGGGTGCTGCGCAAATACAGGGGGTCGCTGCATGTGAGGAGGGGTGCTGCCTGAGCACAGGGGGAAGCTGCATGCACGCAGGGGGAAGCTGCATGAGCGCAGGGGGAAGCTGCATGCGCGCAGGGGGAAGCTGCATGCGCGCAGGGGGAAGCTGCATGCGCGCAGGGGGAAGCTACATGAGCGCAGGGGTGCTGTGGGGTATTTGGGGCCTCCTTTTGCAACGCCCCGAGCTCTCGCATTGCGCCCCACAACCTCACCCATGCGGGGCACGCGTGCTGCGCTGCCCATGCGCAGGCGCTGGCACTGGGCCCAGCAATGGCACGGCCACAGGCAACGAGCGCGTGCTCATGGTGTACCGGGGCACGCCAGAGGCGCGGGAGAGAGCGGGGGGGGCAGCTGGGCAAGCACCTTCCGGGCCCGGGGGGAGTAACCATGGGGGGATGCGCAGTGGCAAGGGGCAGAAGGGTGCAGGACACGGAGTGCCTGAGGGTGGGGTTGCGGGGGGGATGGGCCAGGGTGTGGGGCTGGTAGCCGCAGATGCTACAGGCGCAGCAACAGGGCAACAGCATTGGCAAGGTGATGCCAGCAGCAGCAGCAGCAGCAGCAGCAGCAGCAGCAGCAGCAGTAGGAGCACAGGCAGCGATGGAACCAGCGCCAGCAGGGGCGGCGGCAGTGGCCACCCTACCCAGCAGCAGCAGCAGCAGCAGGAACAAAGGCATCCAGGCCCCTCGGCTGCTGGACCTGGGCAGGGCAGTACACAAGGGAGCGACCCTTCCCAGGTGGATAGGGGAGGCAGCCAGGGCGGCGACAATGCTGGCCCCCCCTCCAGCTCCTCTTCCACTAGCACACATGCCCTGCAGCCCTCCAACTGTACGTTTCCCTGCCACGTTGGCCGCTGGCCACGCTCGTGCCGCTTGCGCCGACAGTTGAGTACACCCCTGCTTCACACTCCGACGGGGCCAGACAAGTGGTATGGCAAGGTGCCCTTGAGCGGGAGCCAACCAGGACTCTGCCTGGGCAGGAGGGGCTTGGGTGCACGAGCCGGTCAGGGACAGTTAGGCGCTAGGTTAAGGACCCATGCTTCGCCTGCTGCCCTAATGGTAGCCGACCATGCAGGTTTAGGGGGATGCAGGCTGAAAGGCAGCTGGCGCCTCGTGCGCTGAACATGTGGTGAAGTTGTGCTGAGTTGTGAGTGATGCTGGCTGTAGGGCATGTCTGGAGGCTGCTGTCATGTTCAGGGTGCTTGTGTTGTAGCACACAAGCAGCACTGCTCAGCTGCTGCTCCAACTGGCTGTGCCACCGCGCTCAGCGTTCTTTGCCAACTTATGCTGTATGATTACATATCAAAACTTGGAGTTTTGGGGCTCCAGCTCAGTGGCAATCTCCGGACGCGCTGCCAGCATTCTCATTTGTCTCTGGAAGTACATGCCCATCAGGGCTCTGCAGTGAACATTGAGCGTTCTTCTCAAAATGGAATTGACCAAATGATTGGCAAGCCAGCACAAATTGGCTGCATGGACACTTCATGTTTTGCTGACCGTGTAATTTATACCATTCCTTAGCATGAGTGATACAGCCCATACTCCTGTGTTGAGTGTTCCGGTCCTGTTCAGTGGTGAGAAGGGTGAGAAGTGCAAGCCTGGATGGAGGAGAATAATCTAGCATTTCCATGTGGTTAAACCGCTCAGTGCGATTGAAAAGCCAAGTAGAAAAAGTTTAGGGGGCCTACATCAAAAAATTTTCCTAGGAGGCACCTCGTGGGACATCCCAAGAAACAGAGAAGCAAATGTGTTGTGTGGACTGGCTGCGGGCAGCAACAGTGTACACCAAGCAGAGAACGGGTTGCCCTCAGTAGGACTGTAGAGCCTCTGATACCCTTAGATCCTTCCAAAGGGAGGGAGTCCTTATACTTTCTCTCTTCAGCCTGCAATTAGGCAAGGTCAGCGCTGCATGCAGCTGCTGTCGTATGCACTCGCAGTGAACTTGGACTGGACAGGACTGGACGCTGCAACGCCTGTTGTCCCCGAAGGGCTGGAGGGGTCTACTGCCTGGCATACATCCTACTAGGTCACTAGGAGCAAACAAGGTGGTACTGCGACTCGGAGTCCGCCTTTGGCGTGCTCAAATACAGCTTTATCTGAACTCACATGAGGATCAAATACTCCACCGACTGACTCCACCAACCTCTGGGTCACAATGCAGAGTAGGTCTGGCACAGCACTAAGCTGGCATGACAGCTGGTCATGTAGTTTTGTGACTTTCTTGACTTCTGTATGGTACCCTTGACCGAAAAGGGGACGCTATCTACATCATCTCTTAAGGCTTTTTCAAGAGCACGCGCTGCAATGGCAGGTTTATCATATCATGCCTATGGTCAGCATATTGTCAGGACCTGGGTCAGGGACATGAGTGATTCTTGGTGTGACATCCCAATCATCCATTAACAATGGACCATTATGATTGGAACATACAAAAATTCTTTTCAGGGGCCAAATACTGGTGCTCTGTAGAAGAGGTATGTATAAAAGCTTCAATAGTGCAACATCCGAGTCCCAGACATGATCCGAATGAATGAAAGAGCCAAAAAGAGCCAACAACTCCAGCTGGATGCTCTATCTACGTCTAGCCCTGGACTGCCTCCGGTCCCCTGAAGCTTGCTCAGTGCCAAAAGTAGCAGCTCCAAAAGGTGACGCTGTCGCAAAAGGTGCAGTGGGTGTTGGGCCAGCAGGCGTGTTGAATTGGCCTGCATGTATGCATGCATTCACACAGGCGGGCAGTCAAATAGCGATGGTTGGCCACACGGGAGCAGGCACCGGCACTGGCATAGGGTTGAATGGCACTGGTAGAGGGTTGATAGGGCATAAGTCAATAGGGAAAATAGGGCATTGGTTTTTAGGATACAAAGGGCATAGGGTTGAATGGCACTTGCATAGGGTTAAATGGCACTGGCATAGGGTTGATAGGGCATAGATTAACGGGGTTGATAGGGCATAGGGTTGAATGGTTCTGGTCGTCCCCGCCACTGGGTCACCCCTTTCTTAGGCAAACGTGGCCAAATAGGCCTCTCAAGGCATAACTCTGCATCCATTGCACTGTTTTTTTACCTGAGCACACCATTGGATAGCTTATATTTCTGATTCTGGTGGGGTTCTTGGGGTTGAAATTGGTGCGGTAAGTGGAAGACAATTTCAGAAAAATGGTATGTAAGGTTGGAAGAGTGCGCGCTGTTTCCCACACACAGCCCCAAACTCCAAGCTTGAGATGACTACAGATGTGTAAAATTGGCCCGCACAGCCTGTGTGGATTTGGGCGTGGGAAGCTCTCCCGTTGAGCTGTGCACTCAAAAGAGGCAGATGAAATGCAACATTTTGGCCCGCCGCTTTCCACCCACACCCTCAATTGGATCCATTTTAGTATTTTCTGATTACATTTGATTGTCTGCAACCCTCAGGCTTGGTCCGGCTTTAAAGCATGTAGGGGTTGCGGAGATATCGCACCTCCTGTGTCGGCACCCACATCTGGTCGCGACAGGATCGCCCACGGAACACACCTTCCCGACCGCCTTTCCCTAATTCAACTTCCCAGCATCGAATCATCATGCAAGAGCAGCTAAAGTTCTGGAAAGTGGCAGGATTGGAGCAAGTTTGGAAATGCAACATTTGCCTGCCAAAAGGGTGCAAAGTAGTGCCAGAATGGCCAAAGGCGCACACGCCGCCCCCCCACCTCGCATTTTCTTACACAGCCTGACTATTTGCTACATATGTACATGTTGTGCATGTTTGGGTCTGGAAATGGGGCGAGCAAAGGGGCAGGAAAGCTAATTGGCCATGTTTTGGGGGGGGCCAGTGGTAGGGACGACCTTCTAGCATAATTCTGGGTTAATAGAGCATAGGTTAATAGGATTAACAGGGCACTGGGTTGAATGGCACAGGCATAGGGATAATAGGGCATAGGTTTATAGGGTTAATAGGGCATAGGGTTGAATGGCACTGGCATAGGGTTCTCTCTCTGCAACTTTCTTGTGAGGAGGCCACAAAACCCGTGAGGCGCCATGGCTGGGGCGCGGGTATGTGCTGCAAGCAGCCCCTGAACAGGCCATAAGCACCCTTTAAAAAGTGGCCACCCTGATGGATGAGAGGCGCACTTCGGCGCATGAAACAGGGGCCGGCAGCAAAGGTGCTCTGCATACCCTGGTGCACAAACAAAGAAGTTTGTGCGATTGCGGACAGCCCTCACCTACTGCTAGCAGGCGCCGGAAAAGGCACATCAGGCGCACACGCACCTGGGGCTGGCAGCAGGGCTGGCGTGGTGCCTCCGTGGTGAGGCAGCGCTGGGCCTGGAGGTGGGAGGCCATGCGCGGGGGGTATGACCACAGGCTTGCTTGGAGCAGTCAGGTGCTGCAGGCGCCGCGAGTCCTGCGGCGATGCAGCAGGTAGCAGCAGGAAGCATCATCAAGCACGATCCTTGCTGCAAAGAGGCGACGGACAAGAAGCACATGCTCAACCGAGGGTTATGGACGCAGTGCACGCATGAAACAGCCGAGTAGCTGCTTGATAAAATGCTGCGACGGGGCAGGGGGGAACGGTTTGTGGCATGCACTCATCAAATGATGAACTTGTGCCACGGGCCACAATCCAACGGCTGATGCACAGTTAAGGTTGGGGCCATGGGCAACCAGTGCCCTGCCAACCACGTGCAGCCAAGTCTGGCCCCTGCCAAACAATCCCCTGCGCCCTGAAGTCTCGAGGGCAGCACATGAAACGTCTTGAAGATTGTTGACTGGAGAATTGCTGCTGCCAAGCAGAAAGGCTGGCCCAGATGTCACCCCCTGCCTGTAGTTGTGTTGTTTAGGAAGCATAGCGTGGAACAGCACGAAAAAATGTTGACTGGAGTGCCGCCCCCTGCAGCCTTATCATTTTGAAAGTATTGCAAGAAACAGCAGCAGACAATGCTGACAGAGAAGTCACTGCCGCAAATTGGCTCAGCACAGACTAAGCCAACAGGGAAGTCAGTCCGCCGCAAATGGGCAGGGACTGGCCCCAAGGCCACCTCGAGCAGCCTGAGCAGTCTGGAAGTGCACTAAGTAATGCCATGGGGTGGGGCAGGCTTCCTGAGGCCACCCCCTAACGTCATTTATGGAAGCCTCCCCATGCTGGCCACAATCTTGAACGGCCACATTCCAACACGTGGCCACGTTTTTCATATAGATTAAGCAAAACAGTTGAGACAGTGGCCACATTCTATACCTCATCACACATATGGTATCGCGAGTTCTGCTTGATGCAAGGTCCTCACATAATTTCATTAATTTTTCCGTGAGTATTTGGCGTATGCAAGGTCCCTCAAAACACACCGTTTGACGCGAACCCTCTTACTTTGGCACTCTGCATTGTAGCAGCCTTTGCTCTTTGCATTTGCGTGTCTTCAGTCGTGACCTCCTCTGACTTTGGGCTTTGGGCTGACTTGGGCTTGCCTCCACAGGCTCAGCCCCTCTCCCTCTCCACTTCACCCTGTCTGGATCGGGCAGGGACCCCTGGCCCTACCCCTACACCAGCCCCTGCCTCCATTGCTTGGCTCAGAGGCATTCTCTCTCGTGCCTGAGCCTCTGCCTGAGGGGAAGAAGCTGCAACCAAACAACTTTCCTGGCAGGTGGAGGAGCCGGGGTGCAATGGCTGCTACTTGCTGCTTCTCATGCTCCTCAACCCAGTGAGCAATATCAGCATCAGGTGGATCTGAAGCTCCTTGGGCTTCCCATCAGCTTCTGAACGTTTTGTGCAACCGACATCAAATAGCATTCTTTGCCCCTTTGGAGCATGGGGCTCCATAGTTGGGCCCAAGCCTGTGGCCCTAACTAAACCTTAATAGGCCGTCAGGCCTCTCAACTTATTTACAAACAAAGGTTTCTAATGGCGGAGACCCCCAAAAATTGTTTTTACTTGCGATACCCCAAAAGGAGATGAAGTGGTGTTCACACCCGGTGTGCTCCTCTGGTGTACTTTTGCAGAAGCAGAGGGGAATGAGCGGCTGACCTGGCTGCCCAGGCAAAGGCAAAAACGACTGCTTATTGACGACAGGTAAGGAGTTAGAAGAGCTGCGCTGACACCCTTTGACCTTTGCACCATTTCCACGACCCTTGTTTTCTGTGTGTTTCATGCATGTCGCCCCCGTGCACAAACTAGGTTCCAATCTGCACACTCCTGGACTAGCTGAGACTGTTGGAAGCTTCGACATAGACTGATTTCGAGCTGAACATGCATTCTTTATATAGCTTCAACAACGCCAATGATTTCACGGGATAACAATAATCACAATAAAGGATGGGTAGATACGGTAGTCTGATCCAACAGAGATTGAGACTCGGCAAAACTCGTTGTAGATGGGCAGGGCCTAAATGGAAGATTTTTGTTAGAGAATTGCTTTTCAAAAGCGCCTTCTTTCGATGTCAGAATCTCCAGTTTACTTTTGATAAAAAAACAAATCAATCTATTTGGACTGGGCCTCCCGGAGGCCGGGATGAGTCACATGCTGTTCTGTCCTCTTCCCCCCCGTCCCTTCCCCTTCCCAGCTGCTCGACACGGCAGCTCGTTCCTAGGCAACCTAGATCTTCTTAGCTAGTAGCTGCAGGCCCCAGGTCATCCCTGATGAAGCCTGGATGCTTCAGCGGATGTGCTCCTGTGCACGCTCCTTAGGAGCCGTAGGAGCCTTTGGGTGCTCGGAGAATAGCTGTGGTGCTTAGTGTGCTGCTGCACACCAAGCAGCTCACTGGCACAAGCTGTGGGGTGCAAATCAGCAGCACTGGCAAGTGCAGCTGCATGGAAGCCCACAGGCCAGGCTGACGCATGGGGATTGGAGAATATCTACCTTTCTCCTCCCATCATTTCTCACTTTTGGAGGCGACATCAGCAGGGTGCTAGCTCCCTAAGATGGTTAATCCATTCCATCACTCTGTCAGTCAATTCCAAGCTCATCACCACCTTCTGAGCTACCTCGTCCCTCACTTCAGAACCATATTTATATAATCCCAACGTTTTTAACACTTGAGGGGAGTTTGAAGGGTTGTTGGCTCATCTTTTCACAGGATTTCCATGTCAAAAATGTGACACTCACTGACAGGGTCCTCCACCCCGTTGGCGAGTCTCGGCGAGACCACCACTCAACCTTTTTTCATACACGCCAGTCTAAGTGGGGATGCCACAAATATTTGTCAGTGTGTGAGCTGCTCTCAGACGGACAGACAGACAGACAGACAGACAGACAGACAGACACACATAAACAGACATGTATACACACCACAATGCATATTGGCAAACCCAGAGCACGCTGCTGGCCACTCTGACACCCAACTCATTCTTTCTTTGCCCTTAGTGCAGGCTTGCAATAGAACTGCAGCAAGTGCTTGCTCCGCTTGGCAACTCAAAAGGAAATTTAGGCGGTGCCCCTGCACCATGACCTCCACAGTGCTCCAGCCTCAGCCAACCTCTCATCATCAAGGCCAGGAGTGGGGCACCGCGAGTCACCCCTAATGCGAGTCACCCCTAATGCGAGTCACCCCCCTAATGCGAGTCACCCCTAATGCGAGTCACCCCTAATGCGAGTCACCCCCCTAATGCGAGTCACCCCTAATGCGAGTCACCCCCCTAATGCGAG
>LKMJ01000649.1_pt1 | contig 27789 bp, 36 predicted proteins | sample 643391 | NCBI WGS metagenome assembly LKMJ01 (sample SAMN04112250, study PRJNA286221) | soda lake metagenome | biome: soda lake; feature: Kulunda Steppe; material: water; isolation source: sample PL-Br10 brine of Picturesque Lake | place: Russia: Kulunda steppe | collected 2010-07 | reverse complement strand
ACCACCGCCGGCACCCCGGCTTTCGCCAGCTCTTCGGCAACTTTATGCCCTTCAGTGCAGTGTTCCACCGTAAGCTTCAGGGAAAATTCCCGGGCAATTCTCAGGGCTGTCATTATATCATCGGCCCTATGGGCATGGGTCTTTAAAGGCAGCTCACCCTGCAGCACCGGTATTAAAGCCTCATATTTTAAATCCCTTTCAAAAGGCTCATCGTCCTTTTTGCTGTTCTTTTTGGCCAGATAATTTTCTGTCTCGACAAAGGTTTTCCTCAGCAGAGCGGCTACCGCCATTCTGGTGCTGGGAGATTGATTTTTTTCTTTATAAACCCTCTTGGGATTTTCTCCAAAGGCAGCTTTAATCCCAACTGGATTCTTAACAATCATCTCATCGATCACCTGGCCGCCGGTTTTGAGAGCCAGGCACTCTCCGCCAATCACATTGGCGCTACCCGGACCGGCCATGACGGTGGTAATTCCGTGCTCCCGGGCATCCTGCAGGCCCTGATCCTCAGGATTAATGGCGTCAATTGCTCTAAGCTCAGGAGTTACCGGCGATGTCATTTCGTTATAATCTCTTCCTTCCCAGCCCAGACCTTCCTCACCAATACCGAGATGGGTATGAGCATCTATCAGTCCCGGGGTAACAATTCTGTCAGAATAGTCATAAACCTCAGCCCCGGCGGGCACTTCCAGGTCCCGGCCTATTCCCTTAATTTTATCATCTTCAACTAGCACCACAGCATTCTCAATGATTCCCTCCTGACCCATGGTTCTAACCTTTCCTGCTTTAATGACTATCACGCTATCTCCTCCTGAATTGGGATTTAATTGCTGCCCGGCAAAATAAAAAATTCAATACCCACCAGCTCGCTAAATCAATAAAATTCAATGTACTTCTCATATTTAAAGCTATGTAATATCTTGTGATATCTGCAAACACTACAAACAGATCTTCCTCCGCTCATCTTTTTTATTGTTCATTCCTGGTTCAAAGAAAAAGTCGGCCTGAGAAAACCCACCTGGTTTCCCCGGTGATTGGTGACCTCTGGCTTCCGATATTTCTTCAGCACATTCTGGGAACCATCCCCCAAAACTGAATTATGTTCCAGAAATTTCATCACCACCGGCGGAACAGCCCGGCTTCTGCCATCCCGGATTTTAATTGCCAGTCCTCTGCTGCCAAAACCCAGACAAAATACTCCTTCGGCCCCGGATTTAGCCACAATTCTTCCTTCAGCCCCGGCAATCAGATCGGAATTGAAACGGCCCTTGCCTCCCACTGCCAGAGGGTTGGCCAGCATGGCCTCCCTGATTATCTCTGCCGGCTTTCTCAGCTCCCCGGGCATCTCCGCCGGGTCGCTCAGCCGGGCAAACGCCAGAGCCATATTCCGCAGGGGCAGGCCGTAAACCACCACCCCACAGCCATCTTCTCCAGTGACTATTCTCTCCCGGGGATAGCTGCTGACCCTGCTGACACAGGATAACAGCTGCTGCTGCAGGGGATGGGAGAGCTTGAAGTAATTTTCCAGATCCCAGGACTTATGCCGGCAGAGAGCCAGCATACCGGCATGCTTACCAGAGCAGTTGTTATAGATTGGACTGGCACCCTTGCCGGAGGCCAGCAGCTTCTTTCGGGCTCCTTTGCTGTAGGGCAGATGAGTTCCGCACTTTAAATAGTCCTCGGTTAAATCAATCTTTTTTAATATCGAACTAACCAGTCTGATATGTAACGCTTCTCCGCTGTGGGAAGCTGTCATGACAGCCAGCTCCTCCTGGCTGAAGTCAAATTCAGCTGCAGCTCGCGATTCCACCAGGGGAAGGGCCTGAATTGGCTTGGCCGCTGACCTCCAGTATGTTTTAAGATCCTCCTGGCCCTGAACCTGTAGAGTTTTACCTTTGCTGTTAACAAGTACCGCTGAACCGAAGTGCTGACTTTCCATCAGTTCTCCTCTAATAACATCTACCAGCTTGGCCTGCTGCAAGTTTATTACCTCCCGGATGTTTTCCTGCCATAACTCTCTTCTCCCATATTTCTAGTTCTGGACCTCACGATAAATCTCCTCTATTCTGCCGGGATAATTGCTCCTCTGATAATCTAAATTGCTGTAAATTTTAAACTGAAAGGCAGGCAGACAAAAGTTAAAGCCCCCAAAAGGGGGCCTGTTATGTAGTCCTCTTATCTATCCAGCCTGGATTAAAAGCCTAAAAGTCTATCAAACCCAGGCTTATTTCAATTGCCCGGTTAACCTCTTTTATTATCTCGGGATCCAGTCTGGTAATATGCCTTTCCAGTCTCTGCTTATCCAGGGTTCTAATCTGCTCCAAAAGTATTACCGAATCCTTATCAAGTTCACTATCCCCGGCCTCTATCTCAACATGGGTCGGCAGTTTGGCTTTTCTAATTCTGGAGGTAATGGCAGCCACAATTACTGTTGGACTGTACCTGTTGCCAATATCATTCTGGATTATAACAACCGGCCGGGTTCCCCCCTGCTCCGAACCCACCACAGGATTTAGGTCGGCATAAAAAACATCACCTCGTAAAATATCCACTGTATTCACTCTCCACTAACATTTATCACTTTTATTTATTCAATCACATCCTGCCAGATTATCTTCATAAAATGTAATAGCCTGCTGGTTGGATAAAAGCCCCTCATCGGCCAGATCTCTGTTTAAATCACTCATTTCCAGATAACCATTTCTTAACTGCCTTTTCATCTGATCTCTCTTTAAGTGAACCAGGTAAAGCCGAACAGCCTCCTGAAAAAATTCACTGTTGCTGATAGTTTCACCGGAAGCAAGATAACCTTCCACTTCATTCATCAAATTATCGGGCAGGCTGATCTGCAATAATTTTTTATCCCCCACTTGCTACACCCCCGCTATTTTTTCTCTGAAATACTGCCCCTGTTAGAGTTCTCGGCCTCCGATTCCTTTTCGATAATCTTTTTATAGCCCTCAATCATTTCTTGAGCAATTTTTTTCCGCTCTTCCTCGCTCAAATCCCTTGACTTTTTTAGAAAGTCTCTCATTGTATCTCTCCCTCTAATTATTAAAAATATGCTAAAAATGATTAAGGAAAAGAAAACATCTTTTTTTTAGTATATCTTAAGAAATCCAGACTGTCAACCTCAAATCCCTATAATTTCAGGAACCCTGACAAATTTTTGCAGAGAATTAAGCTCAATTAATAATTATAGTGCAATAAACAGATAATAAAGATTGAATTAAGGCTAAATTGCCAGATAAAATCCGCTGCTCCGGCAATAATCAATCAGGCGGGAGTAGCTTTCCCCGGACTTAAGGGTTTCAGAATCTCCTATCAGAATCAGCTTCATTTTTGCCCTGGTAAGGGCTGTCAGCAGCAGATCAAAATCTTTGAGACTGCCCAGGTAATTTTTGCGGTTGCTTCTGACAAGACTGACAATCATAACATCTCTTTCCAGCCCCTGATATCCTGCAACGGTGCTAATCAAAACCTCTTCGGCCAAACCCATCTGATTTAGATAACGGCACTGATCCTGGTAAAAGGTCATTATTCCGATCCGGGTAGATTTTAGACCACTTATTTCTCCAGTATAAATAAGATCAGCAGCTATCTCCGCTTCCACCGGGTTAAAGTAAGAATCGGATTTTGGATGCTGTTTTTCAGCTGCCAGTAAATTTCTGGTATCAAGAAACACCATTGTTTCTTCTCCCAGTATAGCTTTTTCTTCAGGAGTTTCTGCCTCTCCAGCTCTGTTTTCCGGAAATAAGCTTTTTCTCTTTCGGTGATTGGCCAGCATCGAGCCGGCATAATTTTCATCTCCGGAGAGATGGCTGTTAATATAACCCATAATAGCTTCCGGCAGCCGGTGCTGAATCCGCAGCTGCTGGCAGAAATCCAGACTCTGCTCCTGTAACAGTCTGGTATACAGGCTGTTCTTTGAGGAGCCTGTGTGGGAGTTAGCTGCCAGCATCACTCTTTTTGTCTTCAAAAGAGCTGGAAGAACTGCTGTTTCTTTAATAAGATTGGCATCATCAACAGTTAGAAAATCAAAGTCTCGCTCCTGAAAAAATTCAGCAGAAATTTCTCCGGGAGTGGCCAGCACCACCTGCGCTTTCTCCAGCAGAGAATTTACCGCAGCTCGTTTTTTATCAAAAATCCTCTCCTGAAGAACCTCAAGCCTTTCCTGAAATCGCAGCTGAACATCTCTGCGGTTCAGATTAACTCCAGCAGATTCGCGGCCTGCAGCCAGATTTTCCTTTTCAGTTTCCAGATCCAGGGCCTGAATTTCCAGCCGGCGGGAGTCCAGATATTCTTTTTCCTCCAGCACCTGATTGGCCAGTCTGGTTTTTCGGTGAAATTCCGTGTTCCTTCCGGGATAACCAGCCCGGGTTACTTTAATGGCGGAAGCCGCCAGTTTTTCAGCAATCAGATCCAGCACTCTGCGGGATTTGGCCACTGCCAGAACCTGTTCCCCCTTTTTAACCGCCTGGCTGATTATTTCAATAACTGTTTCTGTTCGGCCCGTCCCCGAACCTCCATCCAGCAGAAAATAATCCCGGCAGTTGAGAGCTTTCTGAACCGCCGATTTCTGCTCCGGCACCAGGTCCCTGTTATTCCAGTCCCTGATCCGTATCTCCTGCTTGAGCCAGCCCGGCTGAGCCCGGCCCAACAGCATTACATCTCTCAGCCTTCTGGCAGAACCACTGATTTCCCGGCAGGCCTGGACTGCCTCCTCACGTCTGCGGTAGACATCTTCACTGTAATAGAGATCAATGGTAAAACGGGTATCAGCTGAAAAATCAGGCAGCCCGGAATTCAGAGCAGTTAAATAATAATAGGGAGACATTTCAATAACCTCGGCGGTCACTGCCTCACCTTCCCCCTGGCCTCCGTGATTTATCAGAACCGTATCCCCTTCTCCAATCAGGTTTTCCGGCAGTTCCCTGCCGGGCCTGGGAGAATAGAGCAGCAGCAGATCTCTATTATCAAAATAGCTGCCGTTTTTTCTCCCCCTGAGACCGGTTACCGCCTGTCCTCTTTTCTTCCTGGCATGGATGTTAAAATGTTTAAGCTGGAGCCGGAATTTCTCTGCCTGTTCTTCCCACTCCTCGACAATCTCCTGCTGCATTTTTTTGATATATTCTACCAGATCAGGAGCCATAATTCTCTCGGGATTGGCCGGAGTTAACCTGACATTCACTCCCCCGATCTGATTATCATCCATTCGCTCGATCACCCGGGCAGCAACCTTCTCAGCCAGTTCAACCTCAGCCTTATTATTTGAGATATTAATTTTTCCGATATCATCACTGGCTACCCCGCATTCATTGATAAAAGCACCTACTATATCACCCGGGCCTATCTTTTTTTCAAATCCTGTGATAATTATTTTTATCATTTACTGCACCTCCTGCCACAAGCTCATCTAACCGCTCTCTGCCGGTTGATTTTCTTCATCCAGATATGCCCTGCTGCCTACTGCCTGCTGCTGTTTTTGATATTTACCGCTGTAAGGACGGGCTGCCGGTTGATCCATCCGGGCAAAGACCAGCTGACAGATCCTCCGGCCGGCAAAGAGTTTAATGGGCAGTCTGTTGGCATTATAAAGTTCCAGGGTAATCTGCCCTTCAAAGCCAGGATCAACCCAGCCGGCATTCTGGATAAAAAGTCCCATTCTTCCAATGGAACTACGCCCCTCCACAAAAGCAGTTACATCATCCGGCAGGGCAATATATTCCGCTGTCGCAGCCAGCAGAAAGGAATGAGGAGGAATAACAATTTCATCCTGTTCCAGCCTTTCATATTCCGGTTTATCTTTCAGTGTCATGTATTCCATGAGGTTCTCATTAATTTTTAAAAAGCTGCTGTCCAGCCTGAGATCAACGGAAGCCGGCTGGATCTGTCCCGGCTCCAGCGGTTTTATCTTTAATTCGCCTGAATTGACCATTTCCTGCAGTGCTCTATCTGATAAAATCATCTGCTGTCTCCTTTAGCTTGCTGCCTTACCCGCAGTCAGCTGATCATTTATTAACTGTTACTCAGCCATATTCCTCACCAGATCGGCCCGGGTAACTATCCCTACCAGTTTGCCATTCTCCAGAACCGGCAGGCGGTTAATCTCTTCTCTGCTCATCATGGTGGCAATTTCATTAACCGGGGTATCAGGTTCGATTGTTTCCACCTCGGTAGTCATCAGCTCTCCAACCTTGACGGCAATGTACTTTTTGAATTCCTCGCGAAATTTGCGGTAACTTTCAATATATATTATTCCCCCGATCAAATTTATATACTCGGGAAAATGCAGCTTTTTATCCTTAACAATCAAATCCTTTTCACTAACAATTCCCACCAGTTTGCCATCCTTGACTACCGGGAGACCGCTTATCCGGTGCTCGCTCATCAGCTTTGCCGCCTCCTCGACACTGGTTTCGGGATCTACCGTTATTACTTCACCGGTCATAATATCCCGGGCTGTCTTCATCCTGTTCGCCTCCTGAAATCGCTTTATTATTTTACTGATAAACCTGTTCCAGAGAAATAAAGGCCTCCGGCAGATAATCCAAAATATCCCCGGCAATTACAGAATAACTGCTTAAATCCTCTCCTGCCAGCTCTCCGGCCCGACCGTGAAGATAGGTTCCCAGGCAGGCCGCCTTCTCAGCCGACAGTCCCTGGGCTATCAGGGCAGCTATAACTCCGGCCAGCACATCTCCGCTGCCGGCAGTTGCCATGGCCTCACAGCCGGTGGGATTAACAAAGAGCTCTCCCTCCGGCAGAGCTATCAGAGAATCTGCACCCTTTAATACCAGGGAGAGAGAATTTTCCCTGGCAAAGTCCGGGGCAAGGGACAGCCTTCTGGCCAACACCTCCTCCAGAGAAAAGCCGGTAAGTCTGGCCATTTCTCCCGGGTGGGGGGTGACAGCCAGCTCCCGGGAAAAATCTTTCAGAAGAGTAAGAGAGCTGATATTATTTAAGCCATCAGCATCAATTACTGCCGGAATTTCCAGGGAGGAGAGCAGCTGACAAATCAGCTCTTCCAGTTCCGGACTCCGACCCAATCCCGGGCCCAGCAGCAGCACGTCAGCTTTAGCAGCGGCTTCCAGAATTTTACTGCAGCTTTCTCCGGTCAGCCTGCCCTGCTCCGAAGGAAGTTCCCGGGTTATCAGCTCGGGTGCTCCAGCCGCGGCAGCTTTTACCACTGCCCGGGGAGCAGCCAGTTCCACCAGGCCGGCTCCACTTCTCAGAGCTGAAAGTCCCGAGAGCAGGGCTGCCCCTGACATCCCCCGGGAGCCGGCAACCACCAGAATTCTGCCAAAGCTCCCCTTGTGTCCGGTTTCTGGCCTTGGGGGCAGCAGCAGAGAGGCTTCTTCCTCATTCAGCATATAGTTTTCAACTTCAAGTCCCTGATAAACCTCAGGGGGAAAATCCAGATCAACCACCTGAATCTGACCGCAGAAGGACCGTCCCGGGTAGAGGATCTGACCCAGCTTCAGGCTTGCCATGGTCACCGTCCAGTCTGCCTCTATCACAGGACCCTCGACCTTTCCGCTGTTAACATTTAAGCCTGAGGGAACATCAACAGCCAGAACCGGCTGGGTCTGGCTGTTGGTCAGTTCTATCACCTCGGCTGCCAGCCCCCGGGCTGCTCCGGTAATACCGGTACCCAGCAGGGCATCGACCAGATAGGCAGCCCGGTCAAGCTGCTCCCGCAGCTCCTCCCGCTCCAGCTCGGCTATTTCCTGCATTCTAATTCCGGCCAGCTGGCAGAAGCGGTAATTTTGGGCCGTTATTCCTGTAAACTCTTCCGGAGATTTCAGAATAAGCACCCTTACCTGATACCCCCGGCGGTCAAGATAGCGGGCTGCCACCAGTCCATCTCCTCCGTTATTACCGCTGCCTGTAAGAATAACAATCTCCTCAGAGGCTTCCGGCCGGGCCAGTTCCTCCAGCCAGCTGGCCACAGCCCGGCCGGCTGTTTCCATCAGAAGGATTTCCGGTATACCCAGTTCCACAGCTTTTTCATCGGCCTGCTGCATCTGTTCTGCAGTCAGTAACAGCACTATTATCTTCTCCTTCCTTCGGCAATGATTGAAGCCAGGGCAAATTTCCTTTCATGGCTTAAGCTTATCTGCCAGCAGGTAATACCCAGTTTCTCAGCTGCCCGCCGGGCTCCCCTGTTTAGCCTCAAATCCGGGGCACCGGTCCGGTCTGTTACAACTTCTATCTCCTGCCAGCAGAGAAACTCAAGCTCCCGGTGGAGAATTTTATAAACCGCTTCTTTGGCGGCATACCGGCTGGCCAGCGATTCAGCCGGTATGGGCTGTTTCAGACAGTAATCTCTCTCTTCTCCGGTATATATTCTCTGCAAAAATCTGCTGCCAAATCTCCGGTGAAGCCCGGCAATTCTCTCGACCCGAACCAGATCCACCCCGTGACCAATTATCATGGTTACTCCACCGTCACACTTTTGGCCAGATTACGGGGTTTATCGATGGAGCAATTCAAATTATGGGCTGTATGATAGGCCAGCAGCTGCAGTGGCAGCACTGTTAAAACACCAGCCCAGAGTTCATTGCAGGCAGGCAGTTCAATAAATTGATCAAATTCTTCTTTATCTTCAATAGTCCCGGCAGTGGCAATGGCAATAACCCTGCCGCCCCGGGCCTTTACTTCCTTGACATTGCTGAGAGTTTTACTGACCAGACCTCTGCGGGTAAAGATTGCTATCACCGGCACACCCTCCTCTACCAGGGCCAGGGTGCCATGCTTTAGCTCACCGGCGGGATAGGCTTCAGCATGAAGATAGGATATCTCCTTTAATTTTAAAGCACCTTCCAGAGCTAGGCTGTAGTCCAGGTTACGTCCGATAAAAAACATGCTGCTGTGATTTTTCAAATAATCAGCAGCCTCCCGGCAGCTGTCCTCCACCCGGTTTAAAGCTGCCGTGATTTTTTCCGGCAGCTTCAAAAGTTCCCGGCGGTAGGTCAGAAGTTCTCTCTCAGGCAGAGTAGCCCGCAGCTCGCCCAGTTTTAATCCGGTAAGATATAGGGCTGTCAGCATGGCTGAATAGGCCTTGGTGGAAGCAACTGCTATTTCCGGTCCGGCTTTAAGATCAACCACGGCATCGGCCTCTCGCGCTATACTGCTCCCAATGGTATTGGTCAGTGCCAGAACCCGGCTGCCCCTGCTTCTGGCAAGCTTGAGGGCTGCCAGGGTATCGGCGGTCTCTCCAGACTGACTCATCACCAGCGTCAAAGAATTTTCATCAAGAAAGTTCTTTTTATATCTCAGTTCGGAGGAAATTTCCACCTCTACCGGAAGATTGGCCAGCTCTTCCAGAATATGCCGCCCCACCAGTCCGGAATAATAGGCTGTTCCGCAGGCGGTAATCAGCACCCGGTCAATTTCATCACCCCAGATCTCAGCTACTTCAGGAAGTTTAACCTGGTCCCGGTCCAGATAAGCTGCCAGCAGTCGGCGGACCACTGTGGGTTGTTCATATATTTCCTTCAACATAAAATGTTCATAACCCTGCTTTTTAACCATTTCAGCATCCCAGTCCGCCTGGAAAATATCAGCTTCGATTTCCTCACCAGCGGCTGAAAAGATGCTGATTTCATCCTCCTTTAGTACTGCCAGTTCGCCATCCTCCAGGATATGAAACTTTCTGGTAGCATTAAGCAGGGCCGGCATATCTGAAGCCAGATAATTCTCCTGCTCTCCCAGTCCGATCACCAGCGGACTGGCCTGGCGGAGGGCATAAATCTTTTCCGGCTCCCTGTTATCCACCACAGCCAGAGCATAGGATCCTGCCAGCTTTTCCTGCAGTTCTCTCAGAGCCGCTATCATATCACCCTGATGAACTTCCTCCAGCAGATGGACCAGCACCTCGGTGTCGGTCTCAGAGCAGAAGCTGTGACCTGCTGCCTGTAGTTCGGCCTTGAGAGACTGATAATTTTCAATAATACCGTTATGGACCAGGGCAAAGCGTCCCTGGCAGTCCTGGTGGGGATGGGAATTGTCATCGGAAGGAACTCCATGGGTGGCCCAGCGGGTATGACCTATTCCCAGATAACCCCGAAGACTTTTTTGCCGGAGTCTATTTTCCAGTTCATCCAGAGTGCCCTGGCATTTAACTACCTGCATCTCATCCTCATCCAGCACTGCTATTCCAGCTGAATCATAACCTCTATATTCCAGTTTCTTTAAACCCTGAAGCAGAAATTTCTCTGCCCCTGCTTTGCCGGCATAACCAATTATTCCACACATATGCAGTCCTCCAGTTTATATAGTGAAATCGTAATATTCATTTAAGATTTTCTGGAAGACCTCCCGGCCGCTCTGTCCCTGCAGTTACCTCCAGGTTTTAACAGCCAGTTTCAGGACCGGTCTTCAGGCCCGGGAGCATCCGCCGAATTATTCGATTAACTCCCTTCCTCGTCATCCTGCCCAAGAAGTGCCTGACAGGATCAGGCGCTATCATACTGTCGATTTAAATCTCCAGGTTAATTTGATTATCAAACAGATCCATCCTGGAACTTTAAAACCCCCGTCCAGAGTCTTTAGAGTCCTGAAAAATTTCTGTCTACTTTCCGATAATCACCGTATCAGCCCTTAGATTTACAGTAATCACCTCCTGATTTTATCCAGCAATTTTAAGTCCTATTTGATAACAGACTAGAAATCCAGAGAATTTAGTTAAGCTCCTCGCCAACAACCCCGGCAATTCGCTCTCCCCATTTTTCCAGCAGAGCTTTATCACGACCCTCCAGCATCAGCCTGATAACCGGCTCGGTGCCCGAAGCTCTGACAAAAATCCTGCCCTCCTGAAGTTCTCTTTCACCTTCAGCAACAATCCTAGAAATTCGGGAATTACCTTCCAGCATCTCCTTATTTTCCACCCTGACATTTTTTAAAAGCTGGGGCCATTCCTTAAGGCCCTCTGCCAGCTTACTCAGAGGTTTGCCGGTCTCGGCCATCACCTCCATAATCTTAAGGGCTGTCAGCATTCCATCCCCTGAAACATTATGTTCCTTAAAGATTATATGTCCTGATTTCTCACCTCCCAGACTTAAATTTAGCTCCTGAATCCTGGCCAGCACATATTTATCTCCATTGTCAGCATAAATAACCTCAACTCCGGACTTCTCCAGAGCTTCAGCCAGACCTAGATTGCTGTAGCGGGTAGCCACCACCCGGTTGCCCTTTAGTCTCCCCCGGCGGGAGAGATGGCTGCCGCAGATATACATGATATAATCACCGTCAATCTCTCTGCCCTGTTCATCAATCAGAATAACCCGATCAGCGTCACCATCCAGAGCAATTCCCAGATCAGCTCCCTCGACCAGCACAGTCTCCCTCAGCACCCTGGTATTGGTAGAGCCACAGTCTACATTGATCAGCTCACCCTGGCCGGAATGATTGATAACTTTAATCTTCTCCAAACCGGCTCTTTTCAGGATTTGGGGACCCAGCTTATGGGCGGCGCCATGGCAACAGTCCAGTACTACAGAAAGACCGGAAATATCACCGGTATAGGAGGTCAGCAGACTGTTCAAATAAAACTCAATTAAGTACCTGCCCTCCTGCTGGCGGCCCACCTTTTCATGGGTGGGTCTGACCAGCTCAGCCTCCAGCCTGGTTTCAATTTCTTCTTCCATCTCCTCCGATATTTTCATCCCTCCGGAGCCAAAAAACTTAATACCGTTATCCTGGATGGGATTATGGGAGGCAGAAACCATTATACCTCCAATCACCGGCCGGCTTCTGGTCAGATAGGAGACCGTCGGAGTTGGCACAACCTCCAGATCTACCGTATCAATTCCCAGCGAGTTGACCCCGGCTGCCAGAGCTGCAGCCAGCATATCGCCGGAAATTCTGGTGTCCCGGCCAATAAAAACCTTTTCCTTTTCCCCGCAGCTGAACCTGGCTTCTTCCTCAAGCACCGAAGCGCCTGCCCGGCCCAGTTTAAAGGCCAGCTCCGGAGTTAGATCCTGATTGGCAACACCTCTCACACCATCAGTTCCAAATAAATCTCCCAATTATATCAACCCCCTCTCTCTGATTAAAATTTACCGGCTATTTCTCGACCGCATTCCGGGCAGCTGCCCTGCTGCAGCCTGCTACTGCCGGAAAAACCGCTTCTTTTGATTACCAGACTGCCGCACTCCGGACAGCTGGTATCCCTTCCGCCTGGCCCGGCCACATTTCCCAGATATACATAATCCAGATAGGACCGGGCTGTCTCATAGGCCTCCTCCATTACCTGGAGGTTGGTGGCCGGCCTGTCAGATTTATAGGCTGGATGATACCGGGAAAGATGCAGGGGTATTTCGGAATTTAAGTCAGCCAGAAAACCGGCCAGTTCTCCAACATCCTCCGGTGAGCTGTTTTCACCGGTAACCAGCAAACTGGTTACCTCCAGATGAACCCCGGAAGCAGCAAGCCGCTTTAAATTCTGTTTAACCGGTCCGACCCGACCCTGACATAATCTTTGATAAAAATCATCCTGAAAGGATTTCAGATCTATATTACAGGCCGAGATAAAGGGAATCAGCTCCTCCAGCGGCTCCCGGTTGACAAAACCATTGCTCACCAGCACAGTTTTATAGTTCTCTTCCCGGGCCAGTTCGGCCGTTTCCCGGACAAATTCATACCAGATCAGTGGCTCGGAATAGGTGAAGGAGATTATCTCCTGGGACTTTTCCTGACATAGTTTTATTATTTCCCGGGGTTTATATTTTCTCACCGGAGGGTCTCCCTGACTTATTCTCCAGTTCTGGCAGAAATCACAGGCCAGATTGCAACCCCAGGTGCCCAGGGAGAGAGTTTCCCGGCCGGGGAAAAAATGATAGAGGGGCTTCTTCTCGATGGGATCCAGGGACAGTGAACTTACCTCTCCGTAATTTAAGGAGAAGAGCTCCCCCTCCCGGTTTTCTCTGGCCCGGCATCTGCCTCTCTCGCCTGCAGTCAGCTGACAGCAGTGAGGACAGAGTTCACAAACAACCAGGTCCTCTTCTTTTCTATAATAACGAGCTGGATACCCGCTGTGATTGCTCTTTTTTAAGGTCATTGCTGCTCCTCCTCAAAACGGCTGACCGGAAACCGATAGACGGTGAAATCTCCCTGTTCTATCTCCCTGGCAGAAAGTCCAGCCTTTTGAGCTGCAATGCTCAGCTGTCTCTCCCCAGAATCTACCCCTTCCAGGTCCGGCAGTAGTACCCCCCGACAATTTCCTTTAGCCACCACCACACCAAACTCTTCGGGATTGAGTTTTCCTCGGTCTTCAACCTTCTCCTGGCTGCCCAGAACATCTACGGTAATATAAATCTCTTCCAGTTCCTGAGCCGTCAGAGCCGGAAAGCGGGGATCCTTCAGGGCTGCCGAAAGGGCATTGCAGGCCACCTCCCGGGCCAGAGTATCCTGGCAGGGTTCAATTGTACCAATGCAGCCCCTTAAAGAGTTATCAGCTCTATTTTTCAGGGAAACAAAGCTGCCGGCCTGGATATCACCGGCAAATTCCAGCTTCTGATAATCAACCTCGCCCCTGAGAAAATATTCCTCCAGAACCTCCCGGGCCAGCCGGGCGGGATTATAGGGTAAGTCCAGCATATTTACCTCCCATCTCTAAATTGGGCCACGCCATAACCAACTCCAAATGGCGCCTCATAGGATAAGACTTCAATATCAAGTTCCCCTTTCCCTGCCAGCTTTTCAGAAAAACCCAGCCCAATCAGCAGCGGACGGTAACCGCATTCTCCCGCATCCTTGATTAATTGTTGATCCAGCTTGAGAACAGCTTCCAGGTCATTTTCAGCCAGCAGGCCCATCAGACGGCGGTCAAATTCCTCTCCTGCCGGGGAATAACCTCCTGGCGCTCCCGGTTCGGTGCGGTGGGATAAATCGCCGCTGACCAGAAATACAGGATCGGCAAACTCAGTTTCTTCCTTAACATAATTAGCCAGTTTTTCTCCAAAACTATATAACTTTTGCGGTTCCCAGAAGGTCATATTTAAAATCAACCAGGGAACTCTCTCCAGTCCCGCTTCCTCCAGAAAATAAAGAGGTACCATGATTCCGTGGTCCAGTTCTGCTTCACTCTTCTGGCGGTTAACCTGTCTTAACTGCCAGTCTGCCGAAGCAAACTCCTGCTCAATATTATCTGCCATTTCCGGGCAGCCCTCCAGGGTAAAGTTAATATCAGGAGCCCCGAAGTATCCCAGATCACCCCGGTGATCCCGGGCTGCACTGATGGTTATCCTGCTGTGATCCGTGGGGCCGTGGGGACCGACAGCTATCACTAGATCGGGCATCTGTTCAACAAACATCCCGGCCAGCTTTTTGCAGGCCGAAATGGTGTCGGTTGCTTTTCGTCTCCGCTCACCGCCAATTTCAGGAATAATAATCGGTGGATGAGGAAAAAGGCCTCCCCTTAACATGTTATTCCTCCTTTCCAGCTTAAATTCCGGTTAATAACTTAAATCTCTTTTCCGCTACTAACATAGTTCTAGTAAAAGCCTGAGGTTCCTTCTTGAGCCCATAAATTATCGCAATAGCAAAACCCCTCTCCGAGGAGAAGGGTTTTTAAATATCTCAGCAGCTTTAGCAGAAAAGTGCGGATATTATCTTTTTGAGAATTGAGGGGCCTTACGGGCTTTCTTGAGGCCGGGCTTTTTCCTCTCTTTCATCCGGGGATCCCGGGTTAAATAGCCGGCTCTCTTCAATGAAGTCCGGAACTCCTCATCAACCTCAAGCAGAGCTCTGGCAATGCCGTGGCGAATTGCACCGGCCTGACCGGCCAGTCCTCCGCCGCTGACATTAACTTCCACATCCAGGCTGCCCAGCTGATTAACGGTTTCCAGGGGAGACTTTAAATCTTTGATCTGGGATCTGCGGTGGAAATAGTCAGCTACATCTCTGCCATTAACAGTTACATTTCCACTTCCCGGCAGCAGGCGCACCCTGGCAGTTGAGGTTTTCCTCCTGCCTGTACCTCTATATTGAACATCAGCCATAATATTCCTCCTTCCAGTATTATAATTCTAATTCTTTGGGCTGCTGGGCCTCATGAGGATGGTCTGGCCCTTCATAAACTTTGAGTTTTTTAAATATCTGCCGTCCCAGCCTATTATGAGGAAGCATACCCTTAACAGCTTTTTCCACAATAAAGGCGGGCTTCTTTTTCCTCAGCTCTTCATAGGGTGTCTGCTTCAGGCCCCCGGGGTAATTGGAGTGCTTGTAATGAATCTTATCTTTCCATTTGTTGCCGGTTAATTCTACCTTTTCAGCGTTGACCACAATAACATAATCTCCGGTATCCACATGGGGGGTAAATTCTGGTTTATGCTTACCCCGAAGCACCTTGGCAATCTCTGAAGCCAGCCGGCCCAGAGTTTTTCCAGCAGCATCAACCACATACCAGTTACGTTCCACTTCATCCGGTTTTGCCATATAAGTTTTATTCATTCTATTACCTCCTTGGTCAAAATCTCCTGGTCATAATAAATTTTCTCCAGGGTTAATCCTTTGGCCGGAGCGGTAAAACCGGCCTGAGTTCTATCCCGGGATGCAATAATACCGGGAATATCATCGGGTGAAATTTTACCTTTGCCGGCATTGATCAGGGTGCCTGCTATGATTCTCATCATTTTATATAAAAAGCCCGAACCAACTATTTCCAGCCAGATTTCACCATTATCCTGCAGGGTGATCCGGGAATGATAAATACTTTTCACGGTGGTGGCATTGCTGCAGCCCCGGGCCTGAAAGGCAGAAAAATCCTTCTTTCCCTCAAGATAACGGGCTGCCTGCTGCATGGCTTTCACCTTCAGTTTTTCATGATAATGATAGCAAAAATTTCTGGTAAAAACATCAGGATAGGGTTTATTATTAATGCGGTAGATATATTTTTTGGCCAGCGCATCATGGCGAACATGAAAATCCTCGGGACACTGCCGGGCTTGAAGGCAGACTATATCATCGGGCAGTTCTCCATTAAAGGCCTGGGGAATTCGTTCCAGCGGAATCGGTACCTCCAGATAAAAATGGGCCATCTGCCCCCGGGCATGAACCCCGGCATCGGTTCGGCTGGCTCCATAAATCCTGGTAGGCCGGCGGTGAAATTTGCCCAGCACCCCCTCTACCTTCTCCTGAATGGTGTGGGGAGTGTTGGCCTGTACCTGCCAGCCGCTGTAATTTGTCCCGTCATAGGAGATCTGCATCTGAATTTTTGCCATTAAAACCGGTTCCCTCCAGGCTAAAAAAAGCTGATTGCCACTGCCAGCCCTGCTGCCAGCAGAAAAAGATAAATATCCGTGGATTTTAATTTCAGTTCATGCAATCTGGTTCTGCTGGTTCCTCCGCGATAACAGCGGGATTCCATCGCCAGAGCCAGCTCATCTGCCCGGCGAAAAGCGCTAATAAAAAGTGGAACTAACAGAGGTACTAAAGCTTTAGCCCGCTGAATTATATTGCCGCTTTCAAAGTCAGCCCCCCGGGCTTTCTGGGCCTTCATAATCTTATCAGCCTCCTCCAGCAGAGTAGGAATAAATCTGAGAGCAATTGTCATCATCATGGCCAGTTCGCCGGCCGGCAGTCCAAAGCGGGCCAGCGGTTTTAAAAGATATTCAATGCCGTCAGTCAGTTCCAGCGGTGAAGTTGTCAGGGTGAGTATTGAAGTAAACATTATCAGCAGCAGGATTCGAGAAACCATGAAAAAACCGGTAAAAACCCCGGCCTCTTCAATTCGCAAAAATCTCCACTGCCAGATAACTTCTCCACCCCGGGTTAAAAAAAGATGAAGAAAAAGTGTAAGAATTACCAGAAAAAAAACCGGTTTCAGGCCTCTTAAAACCCTTTTAATCGGCAGTTTTGCCGTCAGCAGAATGATTACCACCAGCAGTAAAAAGAGAAAATAACCGATAAAGGTGTCTATAAAAAACAGGATGGTTATCATCAGCAGGGTTATTAAAATTTTTACCCGGGGATCCATCCGATGAATTATTGAACTGCCGGGTATGTGCTGGCCAATGGTAATATCGGTTAACATGGTCTGCTCTCCCTGAATTGTGACTGTTTTTCCAGAGCTGTCAGAATTTCATCCCGGGCATCCTCCAGGGCAAAAACATCGGTCCTGACCTTAAGCCCCTTTTCCTTAAGTTTCTTTAAAATATCTGTCACCACCGGAAGATCCAGATCAATATCTTTAAGCCTCTCTCTTTCATTAAAAACCTCTGCCGGCCTGCCCTCCAGGATAATTTTGCCTCTATCCATGACTAGCACCCGGGAGGCCAGCCGGGCAATCTCCTCCATTCGGTGGGAGATCAAAATAATGGTCATCTCAATATCTCTATGAAGATGACGGAGTAGTTCCAGCAGTTTCCGGCGTCCGGCAGGATCCAGTCCGGCCATGGGCTCATCCAAAATCAGAACTTCCGGTTTGAGAGCCAGCACTCCGGCAATCGCTATCCTGCGCTGCTGCCCCCCGCTTAAGTTAAAGGGAGAGCGGTCTTTAAAGCTTTCAAAATCCAGGCCTACCAGATCCAGAGCTTCTCTGACCCTTTTATCTATTTCCTCTTCAGCCAGATCCGCATTTTTCGGTCCAAAGGCGATATCCTTCGCCACGGTCTCTTCAAAGAGTTGATGCTCGGGATACTGAAAAACCAGGCCAACCCGACGGCGGATTTCCTTCAATTCAACTTCCTGGGAATTAATGTCCTTGCCTTCAAAAAGAATTCGGCCTTCGCTGGGTTTGAGCAGGCCGTTTAAAAGCTGAACCAGTGTCGACTTACCCGAGCCGGTATGACCGATCAACCCGATAAATTCTCCTCGCTCAATTCCCAGGTCAACACCATCCAGGGCCACCACAGGATCATCCAGTTGATAGATATGACGGATGTTTTCCAGCTCAATCAGCATAGAGAATTCACCAGCTCATCGGCTGTCATAACCTCCGGCAGGGAAACCCCCTGCTGGCGAAGTTGATTGGCCAGGGCCACAACTTCGGGAACATCCAGACCGGCTTCAGCAATCAACCCGGTATCACGAAAAATCTCCCGGGGACTGCCGGTTCTGCTGATCCGGCCTTCCTGCATGATGGCAATTCGGTCGGCCAGCCCGGCCTCCTCCATAAAATGAGTGATCAGCACCACGGTTATATTTTCCTCCCGGTTTAACCGGCTGATTGTTTCCAGAACTTCCTTTCTCCCAATGGGGTCCAGCATGGCAGTCGGCTCGTCCAGCACAATGCAGTCCGGCATCATGGCCAGAATGCCTGCTATGGCAACCCGCTGTTTCTGTCCGCCCGAGAGTTTGTGGGGGGGATGGGATTGATAACCGTCCATTCCCACAGTTTCTAAGGCCTGATCCACCCGCTGGCGGATCTCCTCCGGGGGCAAAGCCAGATTTTCCGGGCCAAAGGCTACATCATCTTCAACCAGGGTTGCTACCAGCTGGTTGTCGGGATTCTGAAAAACCATGCCAACCTGCTGTCTAATCTGCCAGATATTATCAGGGTCAGCGGTCTCAAGTCCGTTAATGGTAACCGTACCTTCATCAGGCACCAGCAGTACATTCATCATCTTGGCCAGGGTTGACTTCCCCGAGCCGTTGGCTCCAATTACTGCTATAAATTCGCCCTTCTCTACCTTAAGGTTTACCCCGGCCAGGGCTTTATCCTGCTGATCGCGATATGAAAATTCAACCCCCTGCATCTCGATCTGGCTCATCTTTCCACCTACTTATCTATTTATTCTACCAGCTCTAAAAGAGCTCTCTCGGAAGCATCACCCCGGCGGGGGTACATTTTTATGATCCGGGTATAACCACCCGGCCGGTCATAAAAGCGAGGAGCAATTTCATCAAAGAGCTTGATTAAAACTTCACGGTCATTTATCTGTCTGCGGGTCTTTCTTCTGGCATGGAGATTATTTTTTCTGGCCGTGGTAATCAGTTTTTCCGCTAAAGGCTGCAGTTCTTTGGCCTTGGCCAGACTGGTTTCAATTCTCTCATGTCGAAAAAAATCCGTCAGCATATTGCGAAACATTGCCTGTCTGTGAGCGCTTTTTCTTCCCAGCTTCCTGTTAGGCACCCTTCATCCCTCCTTATTAATCTTCTTCCTCTTTCAGTTCTAGATCCAGTTCCTCCAGTTTATCTTTAATCTCCTGCAGAGATTTTTTGCCCAGATTGCGAACCTTCATCAAATCATCTTCGGTCTTATCAATTAATTCTTCCACGGTATTGATTCCCGCCCTCTTCAGGCAGTTTGAGGAGCGTACGGAAAGCTCCAGCTCTTCTACCGTGGTCTCCATAATTTTATCCTTATCCTCTTCCTCGGTCTCAATCATAATATCAAGATTATCAATTTCATCGGTGAGGTCAATAAAGAGTTCCAGATGTTCCATCATAATTCGAGCTGCCAGACTGATGGCATCATCGGGACTCAAGCTGCCGTTGGTATCTACTTCCAGTAGCAGACGGTCATAATCGGTAACCTGTCCTACCCGGGTATCCTCCACTGAAAAATTTGCTCTCTCAATGGGGCTGAAGGAAGCATCAATCGGTATAAGTCCAATCACATTGTCAAAGGTATCCTTAAGCTCTTCAGCAGTTACATAGCCCCGTCCCTTTTCCACGGTAACTTCCAGGTTTAAGCTTCCTTCAGGAGCCAGAGTGGCTATCTTATGATCTTTATTAACAACTTCCATATTGCCGGAATAGCTGAAATCTCCTGCGGTAGCAGCTTCACTATCCGAAACATCAAGCGTCATTGTCGTCCGCTCCTCATCAGAGTATCTGATAACGACTCCTTTGAGATTCAGAATGATATCAGTGACATCTTCGACCACACCGGGAATTGAGGTGAATTCATGTCTGGCACCTTCGATTTTAACCGAGGTTATGGCAGCACCTGGAAGGGAGGAAAGTAGAATTCTCCGCATGGCATTTCCCAGGGTAATTCCATAACCCCTCTCCAGGGGAGTGATTACATATTCACCATGATAATTGTCAGCTTCAAGCTTATCTATTTGTGGCTTTTCAATCTCTATCATGAAGAGTTAAAACCCTCCTCTCTAATGACTTCCAACCTGAAAACAAATTTCAGCTTAGAGGGAATAGTATTCAACGATTAACTGCTCGTTAATAGGCTGATCTATATCATCCCTTTCAGGCAGGCTGACCACTGTTCCTTCAGCCTTTTCCATGTTAACGCTCAGCCATTCCGGTGGTGTCTGCTCTGCGTTTATTTCCAGCACATCCTTGATGAAGTTTTTCTTGCGGCTGGCGTCCTTAACACTGATGGTATCTCCCTCTGAAACCTGATAGGAGGGTACATTAACCTTCCGGCCGTCGACAATAATATGTCCGTGCAGCACAAACTGCCGGGCCTGGGCTCTGGAAGTAGCAAAACCCATCCGGAAAACGGTATTATCCAGTCTTGTTTCCAGCAGTTTCAGAAAATTATCCCCGGTGACACCCCGCTGCCGGGCTGCCCTGGAGAAATAATTCCGGAATTGATTTTCCATTATGCCATAAATCCGGCGAACCTTCTGTTTTTCTCTTAACTGCTGTCCGTATTCAGACTTCTTTCTTCTGCTCTCTCCCTGTTCTCCGGGAGCATAGGGTCTTCTTTCAAAGGCACATTTATCGGTATAGCAGCGCTCACCCTTTAAATAGAGCTTGGCTCCTTCCCGTCTGCAAAGCTTACATTTCGGTCCTGTATATTTTGCCATTTTTCTTTAGTTACACCTCCTGAATATTGAGTTATACCCGCCGGCGTTTGGGGGGGCGGCATCCATTATGGGGAATTGGAGTAATATCTTTTATTAAAGTTACTTCCAGTCCGGCTGACTGCAGGGATCTAATGGCGGATTCCCGGCCGGAACCGGGCCCTTTAACATAGATCTCCACTTCTTTAAGACCCATTTCTTTGGCTTCATCAGCCGCGTTTTCAGCAGCGATTTGAGCCGCAAAGGGAGTGCTTTTGCGGGAACCTTTGTAGCCTGCCTTGCCGGCACTGGACCAGGCTATAACATTGCCTTCACTGTCGGTTATGGTGATAATTGTATTGTTAAAGGTGGAGCGGATATATACCTGACCCTTCTCCACAAATTTTTTGCTCTTTTTTCTTCTTCTGCCATCTTTTTTTCTCTTGGCCATCTAATTCTTCCCTCCTTATTTAATAATGAATATGCTTTTCCTATTTTTCTGGCGGAGTTTTGCTGCTCCGGGATTTTCCTACGGTTTTTTTAGGACCCTTTCTGGTGCGGGCATTGGTTCTGGTCCGCTGTCCTCTGACGGGCAGACCTCTTCTATGGCGCAGTCCCCGGTAGGAACCGATATCCTTAAGCCGCTTGATATCAGCCCTAACCTCCCGGCGAAGTTCACCCTCCACCTGATATTCATCAATTTCACTGCGCAGGCTGGTTATTTCAGCTTCGGTCAGATCCTTAATCCTGGTATCGGGATCCACCCCGGCATTATCCAGAATTTCATTGGAACGGGATCTGCCAATTCCATATATATAGGTCAGGCCTATCTCTACACGCTTATTTTTGGGTAAATCTACCCCTGCTATTCTAGCCATTATTTCACCTCCATAATCATTTAGCCCTGACGCTGCTTGTGCTTGGGATTTTCACAGATTACCATGACTTTGCCCTTTCTTCTGATCACCTTGCACTTATCACAAATAGGTTTAACCGAGGGTCTTACTTTCATTACTATCACCTCTTACAAAAAATATTATTATCGCCTAAGCTTTATGGCGGTAGGTTATTCTGCCCCGGGAGAGATCATAGGGTGAAAGTTCAACTGTAACCTTATCCCCGGGAAGAATTCTAATATAATTCATCCGCATTTTGCCGGAAACATGGGCCAGAACTTTGTGTCCATTATCCAGCTCCACCCTGAACATTGCATTGGGCAGAGGTTCCACCACTGTGCCCTGAACTTCAATAGGATCTTCTTTTGACATTTAAATAAATCCCCCTCTTCGCTCCAGGCTCAAATTTAAGCCTGCCTAATATTATACCACAGAAATTAAGATAGCAAAAGAATTAATTATTCGGCCTGCTCATAATAACCGGCTTTTCTCCGGTGATAGCAATTGAATCTTCCCAGTGAGCCGAAAGACTTCCATCCACCGTGACTACAGTCCAGCCGTCATCCCTGGTCTTGACAGCAAAATCACCGGCATTTATCATGGGCTCGATGGCAAAGGTCATGCCTTCCTTCAGCCTGGGCCCTTTACCGGGCGGTCCAAAGTTAGGAATCTGGGGATCCTCGTGCATATCGCGACCTATTCCATGTCCTACATACTGTTTAACCACCGAATAGCCCCGGTCTTCAGCATAGGTCTGAATGGCATGGGATATATCGGAAAGCCGGTTGCCGGCAACAGCCTCTTTGATACCTTCATCCAGAGCTTCCCGGGTGGCAGCAACCAGAGATTCAGCCTCCGGACTGATCTTTCCCACACCCACCGTCCGGGCAGCATCTCCATGAAAACCCTGATAATAGACCCCAATATCTATGCTGAGAATATCTCCCTCCTGTAAAATCCTGGAGGAGCTGGGGATCCCGTGAACTACCTCATCATTGAGAGAAAGACAGACCGAAGCCGGATAGCCTCGATAGCCCTTAAAAGAAGGCTCTCCCCCCTGTTTTTTAATAAACTTTTCAGCCATGGCATCCAGCTCGGCTGTGGAAATGCCTGGAGCAATCTTATCAGCCAGCAGAGCATGAGATTGAGCTACAATCTCATTGGCGGCCTTCATTCTGGCTATTTCCCGGTCAGATTTTCTAATTATCATTCAAGCCATCCTCAATTAGCCGGATTATCTTTTCCTGAATATCTTCAATTTCTCCCCGGGCATCAATTTCAGTCAGGATGCCTCTGCTGGAATAGAAATCAATCATCTTTTCAGTTTTCTTCCGGTTAACTTCCAGCCTTTTTTTCACTGTTGCGGGTTTATCATCATCTCTCTGCTCCAGTTTGCCGCCGCATTCATCACAAATTCCCTCAACTTCGGGAGGATCAAATTTCACATGATAGGTGGCCCCGCAATTCTGACAGACTCTCCGACCGGTCAGCCGCTCGACCAGCTCCTCCTCTGGGGCATCTATCAGGAGAGCCAGATCCAGTTCCCGGTTCAGCTCCTGAAGAACTTCTTCCAGAGCCTCAGCCTGGGCAATGGTCCGGGGAAAACCATCCAGAATAAACCCTCGCCGGCAGTCGTCCTGAGCCAGTCTTTCCCGGACTATACCGATGGTAACCTGATCCGGCACCAGTTCTCCGGCCTCCATATATTCCTTGGCTTTTTTTCCCAGTTCGGTTTCCTGTTTAACTGCTTCCCGAAACATGTCTCCGGTGGAAATATGAGGTATATTATATTTCTCTGCCAGAAGAGCAGCCTGGGTGCCCTTGCCGGCTCCCGGCAGACCTAAAAAAACCAGATTCATTGTATATCCTCCTTATCTGCTTCAGGGCTATTCCATAAAGCCTTCGTAGTGACGCATCAAGAGATGGGATTCTATCTGCTGCATTGTCTGGAGTGCCACACCAATCATAATCAGAAGTGAGGTACCGCCCCAGTGAATCTCCACTCCCGTCAGGGGTCCCATAGCAAAGGGCAGTAGTGCTACTGCTGAGAGGAAGAGCGCACCAACCAGGGTAACGCGGACCAGGATCTTATCGAGATACTTCACCGTGGCCTGACCCGGTCTGATGCCGGGAATAAAACCGCCATATTTTTTCATGTTATCTGCCACTTCTTCTGGATTAAAGGTTATGGCCGTGTAGAAATAGGTGAAAAAGAAGGTCAGCATACCATAGAGTACTATATAAAGATTGGAACCGGGTCTGATCAGATCTGCCATTCCCTGAGCCCAGTCAAAGGGGATTACCTGAGCCACCACTCCGGGAAAGAGCAGCACAGAGGAGGCAAAGATTACCGGCATAACTCCAGCCTGATTTACTTTCATCGGTATATGGGTGCTCTTGCCACCATAGACCTTACGGCCCACAATTCTTTTAGAATACTGCACGGGGATTCTTCTTTCCCCTTCCTGAACATAGACAATTCCAGCAGTAATAATCACAGCCAGAATACCAAACAAAATCAGGTTAAAGACTGTCAGGGCCCCGGCCTGAAAGAGGGTCCAGGTTTCAATAATTTCGTAGGGGAAACGGGCAATAATTGAAGTAAAAATTAAAATCGAAATACCATTTCCGATACCATATTCATTTATCTGCTCACCCAGCCACATCAGTACTGTAGTTCCGGCGGTTAAGCTTACAACTATAACAATAATATCAAAGGCATTGGGGTTGGGAACCGCGCCGAACTGCAGAATGTACATGGTAATACCGACACTCTGAATCAGAGCCAGTAATACTGTTAGATATCTGGTATACTGGGCAATTTTTTTCCGGCCTTCCCGGCCCTGACGCTGCAGTTCTTCAAGCCGGGGGCTGACCACTGTTAAAAGCTGCAGAATAATTGAGGCGGTAATATAAGGTGTAATGCTGAGAGCAAAAACGGAAAAGTTACTGAGAGCCCCACCGGCAAACATATCAAGAAAATCAAAAACGCCGCCGGCCTCTCCAGCTCCGGCAAATAAAAATTCCTGAATAGCAGCTACATCCACACCAGGAACCGGAATATGGGCCCCAATCCGGTAGACAACCATAATTGCCAGAACAAATAAAACTCTATTGCGTAATTCTTCTACTTTAAAAACATTACCTAAAGCCTTAATCAAATTAAATCACCTCGGCCTTTCCACCGGCATCAGCGATTTTCTCTCGGGCAGATTTGCTGAAAGCCTGAGCTCTAACGGTCAGTTTTTTCTCTATTTCACCATCACCCAGGACCTTAACTCCAGCAGAAGCCAGTTTGTTGATTAAACCCTCTTCCTGGAGTAGTTCCGGGGTAATAACTGTATCTTCCGGAAATTTATTGAGCTGCTTGAGGTTAATGATATTGTAATTTTTTTTGCTGGGATTATTGAAACCCTTTTTGGGCAGCCTCCGGAAAAGAGGAGTCTGTCCCCCTTCAAAGGTAGGTCTAACTTTTCCACCTGAACGGGAATTCTGTCCGTTAGCTCCTCTGCCGCAGGTATATCCCCGTCCCGAACCTATTCCCCGGCCAACTCGCTGTTTTTTCTTTTTAGAGTTAGGGGCGGGCTGTAAATCATGAAGTCTCATCAACTTGCACCTCCTCAAAATACTGATTTATCTTTCTATCTCTTCTACGGACTTACCCCGTAGAGCTGCCACCTGTTCAATATTTTTCAGCCTTTTCAGGCCGTTGGTAGTGGCTTTAACCATATTAATGGGGTTGGAACTACCCAGTGACTTGGTGAGAATGTCTTTGATGCCTGCCAGCTCAACCACCGCCCGCACCGGTCCCCCGGCAATAACTCCGGTACCGGGAGCAGCAGGCTTGAGCAGAACCCTGCCGGCACCATATTCACCCGTAATTTCATGGGGAATGGTATTTTCTACCATGGGAACTTTGATCAGATTTTTCTTGGCATCATCTATTCCCTTTCTGATGGCCTCCGGTACTTCATTGGCCTTACCGTAGCCCACGCCAACATAGCCGCTTTCATCTCCCACGGCTACCAGGGCGGTAAAGCTAAAACGCCGGCCACCCTTAACTACCTTGGAAACTCTGTTTATATCTACCACTCTTTCTTCCAGATCCAGTTTGCTGGGATCAACTTTGGTATTCATCAATTCGCCTCCTTTGCCTTAAAAGTTTAAGCCCTTTTCCCGCGCCGCTTCAGCGAGAGCTCTTACCCGTCCATGATACTTATAACCGGCCCGGTCAAAAACTACCTCTTCAATTCCCTTTTCCTGTGCTCTCTCAGCTATTAATCTGCCTACCTTAGCAGCGGCCTCTTTGTTGCCGCCCTTGGATATTTCTTCTCGGATAGCAGGGTCTAGCGTGGAGGCAGAGGTCAGGGTTATTTCCCGTAAATCATCTATCAGTTGAACGTAAATATTTTTCAAGCTGCGGTGGACACACATTCTGGGCCGTGATGGAGTGCCAGTAATTTTATTACGAATTCTTTGATGCCTGCGTTTTCTGGCAGCTTCCTTATCTAACTTGCTCATGCCAGCTTCACTCCCTTCCTACAATTCCAGTATATATTGGCTGATTTAACCGGTCTTACCCTCTTTTCTCCTGATTCTTTCATCTGCATACTTTATTCCTTTACCCTTATAAGGTTCCGGTTCTCTGACAGACCTGATCCGGGCGGCTACATCTCCCACCAGCTGCTTATCGTTGCCGCTAACTGTAATGGTATTCTTTTTGCCAACTTCAAATTCAATATTTCCCGGAGGATCAATCACCACCGGATGAGAATAGCCAACCTCCAGCTGCAGGGATTTGCCCTGAAGCGTGGCGCTGTAACCGACACCTTTCATCTCCAGCTTTTTGCTAAAACCTTTTGTTACACCTTCAACCATACTGTCCACAATGCTTCTGGTCATGCCCTGGAGAGATTTATCATCCTTGGAGTCGCTCTGACGTTTAACCACTATCTCTTCATCTGAGATATCCAGAGCAACTCTCTCATGAATCTTTCTGGTCAGCTCACCCCGGGGCCCTTTAATAGTAAGTTCATCCCCGGTCAGCGAGGCCTGGACCTTCTCCGGCAGTTCCACAGGTAATTTTCCTATTCTGGACACTTTTGCCACCTCCTGATTACCAGTAATTATTTACCAGACATAACAGAGAACTTCTCCGCCAATCCCCTGCTCCCGGGCCTGCTTGTCGGAGAGCACCCCCTGGGAGGTTGAGATAATTGCCACTCCCAGCCCTCCCAGCACCCGGGGAATTTCATCTTTACCAACATATACTCTTAATCCCGGTTTGCTGATTCTTTTCAGGCCGGTAATTACCTTTTCCCCATTATCTCCGTACTTGAGATAGAGTCTGATATCATTCTGAGGATTGCGATCAATCAGTTTAACATCCCGCACATAACCTTCTTCTTTAAGAATTTCGCCTATACCATGTTTTATTTTAGAAGCCGGGATGTTAACCACGCTTTTCTCAGCATTGTTAGCATTCCGAACTCTGGTCAACATATCGGCAATAGGATCATTTATATTCAAAGAAAAAACCTCCTTTCATTCTTTCTTTACCAGCTGGCTTTTTTTACTCCAGGAATTTCACCTTTATGGGCCAGTTCTCTAAAGCAGATCCGGCAGAGATCAAACTTTCTCATGTAGCCTCTTACTCTGCCACAGCGGCTGCATCTATTAACCTTGCGGGTGGAATATTTAGGCTCCTTATTAGCCTTTTCAATTAAAGCCTTGCGGGCCACAGTATATCCCTCCTTAAATTTATTGTTGCCCCCTAATTGTTCTTAATGATTCTTAATCTATCTCTTGAAGGGCATATTCATCTGGCTGAGCAGCTCAAATGCCTCTTCATCTGTCTCAGCTGTTGTCACAATAGTAACCTGCATGCCAAAAACTTCATCAACCTCATCTACCTTGATTTCAGGAAATACGGTATGATTGCTGATTCCCAGACTGTAATTTCCCCGTCCATCGAAGGAGTTGGGAGAAATTCCCCTGAAGTCCCGGACCCGGGGGAAGGTAACATTGATCAGCTTGTAAAGAAACTCGTACATCAACCTGCCTCTCAGAGTAACCTTGAGCCCTACCGGCATGCCTTCCCGGATTTTAAAGTTGGCAATCGCTTTCTTGGCCCGGGTTACCGTGGGACGCTGACCGGTTATTCTGGCAACATCCTCTATGGCAGCATCCAGCAGTTT
>LKMJ01000648.1_pt1 | contig 27799 bp, 28 predicted proteins | sample 643391 | NCBI WGS metagenome assembly LKMJ01 (sample SAMN04112250, study PRJNA286221) | soda lake metagenome | biome: soda lake; feature: Kulunda Steppe; material: water; isolation source: sample PL-Br10 brine of Picturesque Lake | place: Russia: Kulunda steppe | collected 2010-07 | reverse complement strand
CTGTTCAAGCGCCTTGGCTCTCGAATGATCGCTGCGGCCGTCTCACTCGTTGCCCTGGCGATCCCCTTCCTCCTGTTGCTCGCTTACACGATTGCCGTCGCCCTCCAAGAGCTGTCGGCGTTTCTGGCTGACGATGGCTTCGGTGAGTTCCAGACGGCCCTCGAGCCCTATCTCGATCTCTCTGCGATCGTGAGCGACCCCGAACAGTTGCTGGCCGATCCAGCCCAGTTTGGGTTCCTGAGTCGCTTGCTCGAGGATGCTCCCACTTATGTCGGCATTTTCGGGACGGTGGCCTTACACGCGTTCGTGATGCTCGCGTTGGCCTACTACCTGCTGAAAGACGACCACGTCCTCGCCGACTGGGTAACCGAAACGTTCGGTGATACCGAGGGCGTTCTCGAGACCTACCTCACGGCGATCGATCGTGACTTCCAGAGCGTCTTTTTCGGGAATATTCTCAACGCGTTTATTACGGGAATCGTCGGGGCACTCACGTTTAGCATCCTTAATGTCGTGGCTCCGACAGCGGTGGCAATCCCCTCCGCAGCACTCCTCGGAATCCTGTGTGGGGCGGCGAGTTTGATCCCGGTCGTCGGGATGAAACTGGTGTATGTCCCCGTCGGACTCTATCTTTCGGTCCGGGCAGCGATGATCGCCCCGGCGGAATTACTCTGGTTTCCGGTGTTGTTCATGGGTATCGCGTTCGTGTTCGTCGACTTTATTCCGGATATGATCCTCCGGCCGTACGTCTCTGGCCGTGATCTGCACCTTGGCTCGGTGATGATCGCCTACATTATTGGACCGCTGTTGTTTGGGTGGTACGGCATCTTCCTTGGTCCGATGTTGCTCATTGTCATCGTCCACTTCGTCCGCCACGTTCTCCCCGTGGTGGTGACAGCCCAATCCGCTCGAGACCAGCCACATCTTTACTCCCATCCCGGTCCGGTTGCGGTCGACCCGGCCGTTACCTCACCAGCACCGAAATCGGCCGAAAACGAACAACCGGCCGAGAACGTTGACCGGACTGATGCCAACGCATCGACTGACCCAGCTACTCACGAGTGACAGCGGCCGACGAAATAAGAGAAGCCCGGCAGGGAAAACGTCTTTCGAACCCAACGCACGTCAGCCTGATTCAGCGATCGATATACTCCCGTTCCCACTCGTAGCGTGCTTCGAGCTCTCGCCGCCCGCGACTGGTGAGCGTATAGAAATTCGTCCGACGATCGCGACGCCCCTTTTCGACAAGCCCCTTATCCACGAGCGTATCCAGGTTCGGATACAGGCGGCCGTGATGAATTTCCGTTTCGTAATACTCCTCGAGGTTCGATTTGATTGCCAGTCCGTGTGGCTCGTCTTCACCGGCGATGACATAGAGCAGATCACGCTGGAATCCTGTCAGATCGTACATTGGGAACGTACCACTCGTTATTCTTGTCGGGTTTTAATAAACACCGCGGGCTGTTTCGCTCAGAACGTCCATGTTAGGCGTATTACCGTATTTTCGTGTCCAATAGTAGTATACGATAGATGAGGGATTACTCTAATCAGCGGTGTAAGTTTCAGTTCATGTTTGTCGTTTACACCGTTACAGACGAGATAATACGCCACTAGCAGCGCTCTGTAATCTCAGTTACGTACTCGAAACAGGAAAGCAAATCGCGCGAAATGAAAAAGTTCGCGCGATTGCTTGCCGCCCTGAATTGGTCCCCGCTGACGCTTCGGCCCTCCAAGCGAAGCGTCAACTGATCGAATTCGCTCGCCGAACTTAAACTTACCGACAACGCCTCACCTCGTGATATATTTTTCATCCGCTGAAGGGGGGTGAGTCCCCTCGAGTAATATATCGGTCGCCGTCTCAAACTAGCGCTCGGCGTGTTCTACCGATGGGACTCAACGCTGGTGTTTTGACTGTGCCCAGTTCTGTGGTCGGATAAAATAAGGCCGCGTGGATACGATCGGACGAGGTGGGCGAACCGCGTTGACCTGCCTTAGAGTTCGTCGCCTTCGTCTTCGTCGTCTTCGTCGTCTTCAACATCCATCTCGTCGGTCTCCTCGCCGAGTGTCAACGTCACTTCCTCGTCGTCACCGTCGATGGTGACTTCCTCTTCGGCCTCCTCTTCGTCGTCTTCTGCACGGACGGTGTAATCGCCATCCTCGAGCTCTTCGAACTCGACCATACCGTCTTCATCGGTTTCGTCTTCGTGGTCTGGCTCTTCGTCGTCGTCTTCCTCCTCATCTTCCTCTTCTTCGTCTTCCTCCTCATCACCAACGAGGTCATCGTCATCATCGTCCTCTTCATGGACTTCGACGGTGGCGCCTTCGACAGGTTCTCCCTCGTCATCTTCGACGGTGACTGAGAGCGTGTACGTCTCGCCATTCTCCTCTTCTTCCTCCTCCTCATCCATCGGATCCTCTTCTTCCTCCTCCATCGGATCCTCTTCTTCCTCATCCATCGGATCCTCTTCCTCTTCACCGACCGGATCTTCTTCAGGGTCCTCTTCCTCTCCGGGGCCCTCATCTGCACAGCCTGCGAGGGCGATTGCGCTTGCTGTTCCAGTGGCAACTACGAACTTTCGTCGGCTGAATCGGCGGCGGGACATACTATGGGGTATGGCGCTCCGACGGGTGTCCATGCGGCCTGCAACTGCCGCATTTTAAGAACGGCCCCGGTATCCTCCCATCTACCCTGAGTCTCAACTCCCACGGAACGTCCAAAAACGACGTATTTAGCGCCCAAAACACCTGCTTACTCAATCGAAAAAAGCGAATGGGCACTCAGAAATCGGTCGCTGGGGTTTTCATCCCAGCGGGAATAGAGACCGCCATGAACATCCGGGGCGAACGCGAGTGTAAAGCCTGTAAGACTCGCTGGTCATACTACGAAACCGGCTCAATCAGCTGCCCCGCCTGTGGCAGTCTTCACAGCGTCGGCCGCGACGACCGGCAGATCCACACCGACCGACCGGTCGAACTCGAGTTGACACCCGTTCGAAACGCCATCGACGAGGTCGAAACGGCTGCACTCGCCACACGCGCACGCAAACGCTGTCAGGCCTACCGGCGACAGCGTGGCTTTCTCAACGGCGGCACCCTCCGTGACCTCGAGGAGATTTACCTTGGCGCGGCCGAACTCGCACACGTCGCAGACACGCTCAGCCGCCGACTGTCGATAGACGACGAGGAGGAACTGTACTTTCTCACGCTGTTGGCCGAGGTAGACAGCGGAACTCGCCCACCAGCTTCGGCGGTACCCCCCTCACTGTACGCCCCTCGAGGGCTTGCCGCTGCGGATGCCGTCGACGACTACCGTCGGGACTGCCGAACGTGGGTCGACGCACAGGATATCGACCTCGAGCGGAGACCGGCCGACCGGGCAACCCTCGAGGCACTCGGCGATCATGTCACCCGAATCCAACTGCTCGAGGGTGACGTCTCCCCACAAGTCACAGAGGCGCTTATTTCGGCTGCCCGTGAGATAGCCACTGCGCTCCGAGAAAACGATGAGTCGGCTCGTATCGCGGCTCAAAATCGGTTGGATCGGCTTCAGTTAGGGTAACTCGACGGCGATTCCTGCCTGTTCGCTCGCGGCTTTCACCGTATTGTACAGCAACATCGCCCGCGTCATCGGGCCAACGCCGCCCGGAACCGGAGTGATTGCGCGTGCGCGAGACTGCGCGCTCTCGAAGTCGACATCGCCGACGAGTTTGTATCCCTTCTCAGTGTCTGCATCGACCCGGTTGACACCGACATCGATGACGACGGCATCCTCGGCGATCATCTCACCATCGATGAGTTCGGGGACGCCAACGGCGGCGACGACAATATCGGCGGCGCGTGTTTTCGCCGCCAGATCATCGGTTCGGGAGTGACAGACGGTCACCGTGGCGTTGCCGTCCTCGGCCTTCTGGATCAACAAGTTTGCAAGGGGCTTGCCGACGATATCCGAGCGGCCGACGATCGTCACATCCGCGCCTTCGGTTTCGACATCGGCAGCCTCGAGCAGTTTCTGGACGCCGTGTGGTGTACAGGGTCGAAACCGGGCGTTACCGGCGACCAGCCGGCCAACGTTCTCGGGGTGAAAACCGTCGACGTCCTTGCGGGGGTCGATCCGGTGGACCACTTCACGGTAGTCGACGTGCTCCGGAACCGGCGCTTGGACGAGATAGCCGTGGATCTCTGGATCGTCGTTCAGGTCGCCGATGGTATCGTACAGCTCCTCGGCGGGAGCATCACCGTCAACATCGACGTGGACGCCGTTGATGCCGACCTCCTCACAGTCACGCTGTTTCATGTTGACGTAGGTCTCACTGGCTGGATCATCGCCCATCAGGACGGTTGCCAGGCCAGGTTCCACGCCAGCGTCGGTCAGGTCGTCGATTGCGGCTCGGAGATCGGATCGGATCTCGCTTGCGACGGCTTTGCCGTCGATAATCTCGGCAGCGCTCATGTTCGTGCAGGCGACGGCGAGACTAATCAACGCTCGGGTTCGCTCTCTGCTCCCCGGGACGGCTCTGGAAACACCTTCCCCGGATTGAGAATGCCGTTCGGATCAAAGACCTCTTTGATCGACTGCATCGTCTCGACGGCGACAGCCCCGTGTTCAGGAACCAGCGACTCGCGCTTTCCCACGCCAACGCCGTGTTCGCCCGTCGCCGTCCCGCCTAACTCGATCGCACGGTCGACGATCCGTTTCGAGACTGTCTTCGCGTCCTGAACCCGCGCTGGCTCATCGCCATCGAACAGCACAAAATAGTGAACGTTCCCGTCCCCCGCATGGCCAAAACACGGAATATGAAGGTCCTGTTGCTCGCCGAGCGTTTTAATATGGGTGATAAGCTCCGGAAAACGGCTGATCGGCACGGTGACGTCCCCTGGCGTCAGCGATGTGAGCGCCGGATCGTAGTCTCTGACGGCGTTTGCAAAGTCCGTTCGGGCCTCCCACAGCGCGGCCATCGCCTCAGCCTCCGTGGCGATTGCAAACTGTGTCACCCCGTTGGACTCGAAGATGTCCCGGCAGCGCTCGACCGCCGTTTCGACGCTACTGCCCTGAAACTCGAGGAAGACAAGCGGCGAGTGTGGCAACTCCGTCCCCAAACTGGCGTTGGCAATCGCCGCACTCTCTGCGTCGACGAGTTCGATTTTCGCCACGTCGACACCCGACCGAATCGTCTCCGAGATGGCAGCTGCGGCCGCCTCGAGCGTGTGGAACGTCGCCCGCCCCGACCGAACCTGTTGGGGCTGGCTCGTCAGCCGAAAGGTTAGTTCCGTCATCACAGCTAACGTTCCTTCGCTCCCGATAAGCAGGTCACGCAGGTTGTATCCAGACGACGTTTTCATCGCCTTGCTTCCTGCGGTGAGGACTTCCCCCGTCGGCAACACGGCTTCGATCTCGAGCACCCAGTCGCCGACCTCGCCGTATTTGACGGTCTCCATTCCGGAGGCATCGTTGGCAACCATTCCGCCGACCGTCGAAATCCGTCCGGAGGCCGGAAGCGCCGGGAGGACGAGTCCGTACTCCTCGAGGGCTGCATTGAGTTCGTGGCCGTAGATCCCCGGTCCGACGTCGACCTGGAGATCGTCCGGCCGAATCGTATGGACCTCGTTCATCCGGCTCATATCGAGGCTGATCCCGCCGGCGACCGGCACCGGATTCCCCTCGAGGCTCGTCCCGGCGGCAAACGGCGTTACCGGGACGCCGTGGCAGTTCGCTTCCTCGAGGACGATTGTGACATCCGCAGTACTTTCGGGCCAGATAACGACCGCCGGTTCGACGCCATCTTCGACAGCCGTTCCCCAGTCGGTAGCGTGGTCGGCCCGGTCTTCCGCCGCAAACGATACCTGTTCGGACTCGAGGTGCCTACAGATCGACTCGATGGCGCTCATTGGCCTCTTCTCACACTGCGGACGTATCAACTATCACGTTGAACTAGATTTTTCGTGGGCGAAATTACCCCTCGGCGATCACTCGTACAGCGGGAACTGCTCACAGAGGTCGCCGACAGTCTCTCGAACCTCCGCCTGCAGGACTTCGTCCTCGGGTGCATCGACGACACGAGCAATGCAGTCACCGACCGTTCGAATCGCCTCCGTATCGAACCCACGGGTCGTCAACGCTGCCGTTCCTGCGCGGATCCCACTCGGATTGAACGCCGAACGCGTCTCGCCGGGGACGGTGTTGCCGTTGAGAACGATCCCGGCCGCCTCGAGGGCCTCCTCGGCGTCCCCGCCAGTGGTGTCGGGATGGGAGGGTCGAAGGTCGACCAACACGAGGTGGTTGTCGGTGCCACCGGAGACGAGTTCGAGGCCGTGGTCGGCGAGCGTCTCACCGAGGGTGACGGCGTTTGCAATCGTGTCTTCGGCGTACGCCGTAAACTCGGGTTCTGTGGCCTCTTTGAACCCGACGGCTTTGCCGGCGACATTGTGCATGAGCGGGCCGCCCTGGCCGCCGGGGAAGACGGCGGCGTCGATGTCGCTTGCGTACTCCTCGCTCGTCATGACGATGCCACCACGGCCGGCGCGGATCGTCTTGTGCGTCGAGCCGGTGACGAAGTCGGCGATGCCGACTGGCGAGGGATGGGCGTCGGCGGCGACGAGGCCGGTGATGTGAGCGATATCCGCCAGATGGAGGGCGTCGGCGGCGTCGGCAGCCTCCTGAATGCGGTCCCACTCGACAACACGTGGGTACGCGGAGTAGCCCGAAACGATCATGTCGGGATCGAACGCCTCGGCGTGCTCGATGAGTCCTTCGTAGTCGATGTAGCCCGTCTCGGGATCGACTTCGTACTGTTCGACCTCGTACAACTGGCCGGTGAAATTGGCCGGGTGGCCGTGGCTGAGATGGCCACCGTGGGTGAGGTCCAGTGAGAGGATTTTGTCGCCCGGCTCGAGGGTCGCAAAGTAGACGGCCTGATTGGCCTGGGTGCCCGAGTGGGGTTGGACGTTGATGTGTTCGGCCCCAAAGAGTTCACGAGCCCGGTCGATGGCCAGTGATTCGACATCGTCGGCGAACTCACAGCCGCCGTAATAGCGCTCACCCGGATAGCCCTCGGCGTACTTGTTGGTCAGGGCACTCCCCTGGGCATCGAGGACCGCTTTGCTCACGTGATTCTCGCTTGCGATCATCTGTAACGTCGAGCGCTGGCGGTCGATTTCTCCCTCGAGTGCGTCTGCAAGCGCCGGATCGACGGCGCGAACATGTGGGTGTTCCATGTCCAAATAGGCGGCCGGCGCGTGTATAAATATACGCAAATTCCGCTGGTCATGACAGCACCCGGTCTCGACTCGACCGTTCGCTACTACCAGCAATAATCAATCCGATACAACTAACTTAATTGAACGACATTCACCTGAGCGAATGATTACGTGGGAGAGGGATGACAACTCTCTTTGCGTCGTCGATACCGACAACGCGGAGCTCACCATCTCCGGAGCCGACCTCACTGTCACCGGCCCCGGCCAGTCGTTACCGAGGCCAACCGATACGACCCTTACTGTGAGGGCCAGTGAGCTTCGATTTCCCAACGCCGTCGTCTACGCGTTTCCGCTCGATGATGGGGACCAATACACACTCGACCACGGCGGTGAGCCACTCTCCCTGTCTTCGGGCACGTATCTCCTCGATATTGACACCGAGATCAAAGCCTACGTTCGGTTTTCGGGACGGGCACAGATCAGAAAGACGGTCGATTTTGCTGCGGTCGTCGTTTCCTTTGACGAACCAACCGAACTCACGCTTGGACTCCGGAGCAGACACGAACAGCCCGCCGGCACGCTGACGATTCCCCAGACACCCCAAGGCGTGGCACGAGCGCTTACTCATCTCAGTTCGTCACACAAAACCGACGGGCCGGATCGGACGTATCCGACGCTCCGGGGTCATCCACCACTAATTACCTTCGGGGACTCATTTTCGTGTCCCGACCCAATCCGCGAGACGACTTCGGACACCGGTATCGAACTCCGTCTCCCACCAACCTACGAATCGATTTTCGTCGCCGCACCGCTTTCGTACTATTTGCAGGCCACGGTCACCACCGAACCCGGCATGACACCACACCTGCGCCTCCCGGAGGCCGACCGCGAACACACCCTTTCGACGATGCCACAGCTCGAGCGTGACGTCGAACAACTCCTTCGGAAAACGTTCTTCCTCGACAGCCTCGTCAGAAATGCCGGCCCCTATCGCACAACACTCTCGGAATTCTCGCTGCTCGAAGCGCTCGGGTTGGATGCAGATACCCTGTACGAAGCTGAGCCCCACCAACGGTTGGCAACGTATCTCGACGTGCCGTATACGGTCCTCGAGCACCGGCTTCCTGACTGGCACCTCTCGACATACGTCGAACCGGTCGCCGAAAACGTTGAGACGCTCCCGTTTCTGTTAGACCGGTTGAGTCTGATCTACACGCCACGCACCTCGGAACTCGAGGGCAAGGAACTCGTCGAGCGCTCGCTCAACGATTTTTATCGACAGCCAACCGGCCGGCAGGTCCCCTCCGTCGATATCATCAAGCCGGAGTTACGTAGCGGGAAAGTACACGGCTGGCTGGCTGACGGTGTCCCCATCGACGTGTTCAAATCGACACCACAGGCCTACCACAACCGCCTCACGTATCTCGGGGACGGAACGGGAACGACTTCGATTGCAGTGGTCCTCAACGATCCGGAGATGGATGTCGAACGGACCGACGTTTCGGATATCTATCGAAAGCGGGCCCAGGAGCGCCAGATAGACGTTACCGTCACGGAATCACTCGGCACCGCTTCCTTGGCCCGACTCTTTGAAGCCGAACACGATTTCGTTCACTATATCGGCCACTGTGAGACGGGCGGACTCCGGTGTCCCGACGGCACCCTTTCGGCGGATAGCGTAGACCGCTGTCGAACCGAGACGTTCTTTCTGAACGCCTGTGGCTCTTTCTATGAGGGAATGGGTCTAATCGAAAAGGGGAGTGTCGCCGGCGCCGTGACCTTCTCACAGGTGCTCGACGAACACGCCGTCAAAGTCGGCTCTGCCTTTGCAAAGCTGTTGATCCATGGGTTCAGTATCGAGTGGGCAATGCGTCTTGCCCGGCGTCGAATCATGATGGGCAAAGACTACGCCGTTGTCGGCGACGGAACCCACTCGCTTACACCAAGTGAACGGCTGCCGACGACGGCGACAGTCGAACAGGCGTCGTCGGGGGCGTACATTCTCACACTCGAATGCTTTTCGACGCGAGAAAACGGCTCCTACTACGTCCCACACGTTTCGGATAACGAGTACGCCTACCTGTGTGGAACCGACTCGACGTTTATTCTCGAGCGAGAGTCCCTCGAGACGTTTCTCAAGGAGTCTGAAACACCGGTGATCTACGATGGCGACGTCTACTGGTCACAGGATCTGTGGGGGCAGTTGGCAAACTGATTAGGGGCCACCATACCCGCTGACACGCTGGGTGCGGAGCATCCGGTCACACACGGCGAAGAGTCTAGGTGCTCGAAACCGAAATGATGGGTATGAAATAGTGTCACACATGTCAAAAATGACTACACTGGTAGGGTAAATATACTTTTCGCATATATAGTTCACGGCCAATCAATCTAATCTATTATTATAATTTCTGGTTGAACTTTCTATCTTCGGATGGAAGCGATTATCCGATTCCGTCCGCTAATGGACTGAATTGGACTCTATCGCCAACAAAAATTACCGATACATGACGCTGAGCATAACTTACCCCGCTGGAATGGCCAACAAAATTAAGTAGCGTGCGACAGATTAGTTCTGTATAGGATGAACTCGAATTTACTCAACCGACAGATTGACGATATACTGACATCGGTGCTCGAAGAGGCGACCGGTGACCTCTACATGGTGAACCCGAGCCGGGTCGCCATTGAGGCATTTATTGGCGTCGCCACGTCATTCGAAGGCGAGTTGCCTGCCGTCCACATGCTCGCTGACGAACGCACACTCAAAGACGTCATGGGTGACTTCATTGTTGCCAGCAACACCGCCGACCTCATCGCCGAGGATGTACTTTCCCTTCGCACACTCGAGCAGGCGCCCGAAAACTCGCTGCTGATCACCGATGAGGCCATCGTCGCTGTCGTCCACGCCGGCGACCGTGTTGGTGGCCTGACGACTGACGACGAGGAGTTCGTCGAGGCGGCCTTTGACGCCTACGCAAGCCGCTGGGAGGACGCCCACGCGTTCAACCTTCGGACGCCACCGATCAAACGCGTCCGTGAGACGCTTTCAGCGGAGATCAGTCCCGAGGCCGAAGCCGACTTCTCGGCTATCTTAAACTCTCTCGAGACGGCCCGCGGTGACGGTGACGGCCTCGATGAGGTCACCATCTCGCTGCTGGTTGCTGCCAAAAACGAGGCACTGCTGTACGATATCAGCAAATGGGGCGAGGATGTTGGCATCGCGAGCAAAGCGACGTTCAGCCGAACCAAGACGAAACTCGAGGACATGGGGCTTATTGACACCGAAAAGGTCCCGATCGATGTCGGTCGCCCGCGTCTCCGACTCAAAGTCGGCGACGACCGACTGCGTGAGGCAGATAACAGCCAACTGGCAACGGTTGCCCAGTCGATTCTGAACTGAGCGACGCCTTCGTTCCGTTTCATTTCCTTTTGTTTCGATATGAGCGCCCGCCGTGAACCGTGTCACAACCCACAAGACCTCCCGGTGTGAGAGGCGAGTATGTACGAAGCCGTCCACGCCCGGCCCGACGGCGAGGCAACCGTTGCCCGACTAGCACGGACCGCTGCCGATTCCGGGTTCGATGGCGTGGTCGTCCGCAACCACTCCGACGCGAGCGCTAGCGGGGCATACGACGCCGTCACGATCGGCGACCGTTACGGTATCGATGTTGTCTCCGGTATCGAGATTCGCGCTCCGGATCCACAACATGCAAGCGGTGCCGTTGGTAACGCCCGCACAACTGAAACGATCGTCGCGGTTCACGGCGGAACGGCTGCGCTCAATCGCTTTGCCGCCGAAAACGAGAAAGTCGATGTGCTCGCCCATCCGATGGCCGGCCGCGGCGATATCAACCACGTCATTGTGAAGGCAGCCAAAGCAAACGGCGTTCGCATTGAATTCAACTTTGGGGATGTGTTACGAACGAGCGGTGGCCGTCGGGTGCGGACGATCCAGTCGCTTCGGAAACTTCGTGAAATCGTTGCCTACTACGATGCGCCGTATGTGGTCAGTGCCGACCCACGCTCACACCTCGAGCTACGGGCCCCACGGGAGCTAAAAGCCCTCGGAGAACAGCTTGGGTTCTCGAGCGACTGGATCGAACATGGGTTAGCCGAGTGGGGTCGGCTGGCAGCGCGAAATCGTGCAATCGACTCCGAGTCGTTCATTGAGCCGGGGGTAAAACGGGGACGGTATGAAGATGACGACTGCTGACACAGACGGATTCACCGATCTGGAGGGCCGACCGTGAAACACCTCCCGAAACACCTCCAGCCCCGGTGGCGGTATCTGGCGATCACCCTCGAGTCCTGGCCCGATGTTGACCTAAGCCGCCGGGCGTTCCAGCGGGAGGTGTGGTATGCTGGCCAGAACTTACTCGGCGATCCGGGGAGTGCCGACGCCGACCTAACCGTAATCCGCTTTCGCTTTGCTGACGGAACTGGTTCGGCAATTGTTCGCACACGTCGTGGCAAGAGCGAATCGGCCAGAGCTGCAGTGGCCTGTATCGACGAGATAGCGGGCGCTCCACTCGGTATTCGGGTCTGTGGTATCAGTGGCACGATCCGTGCCGCTGAAGAAAAGTATTTAGGTGGACGTGAGCAAGTTTGCGACCAGAGAAACGTCGTGTTCGAAAACGAAGACCGAGTCGCCGTCGATCGACAGGAACATGGACTCATAGACGTCCGACTCGATGACTCGTTTGTGGGCGCGACAGACCTCGATTTAGCGTGATACTATGCAGGGACAAGCCCAACAGCAGGCGTACGACCGCGGCATCACGATCTTCTCGCCCGACGGCCGACTCTACCAAGTGGAGTACGCCCGCGAGGCGGTCAAACGTGGCACCGCCAGTATCGGCATCCGGACCACCGGCGGCGTCGTTCTCGCCGTCGACAAACGAATCCCCTCCCCACTGCTCGAGGACTCGAGCGTTGAGAAGATTCACAAGGCAGACGACCACGTCGGCATCGCCAGCGCCGGCCACGTCGCCGACGCCCGACAGCTGATCGATTTCGCTCGCCGACAGGCTCAGGTCAACCACCTGCGCTACGGCGAGCCGATCGGCGTCGAAACGCTCACCAAAGAGGTAACCGACCACATCCAGCAGTACACCCAAGTCGGCGGTGCCCGACCGTTCGGTGTCGCCCTCATCGTCGGCGGTATCGACAACGGCACGCCCCGACTGTTCGAAACGGACCCCTCGGGGACGCCCTACGAGTGGAAGGCACTGGCTGTCGGTGCCGAACGCGGTGAACTGCAGGGCTATCTCGAGGACAACTACAACGAGGAGGCCGATCTCGACGGCGGTATCTCACTTGCACTCGAGGCACTGGCCTCGGTCAACGACGGCTCGCTGCTCCCAACGGAGGTCGGTCTGGCAACGATCGATGTCGAGACCGAAGCCTTCGAGCAGTTTGAGGACGATCAAATCGAATCCTATCTTACCGAAAACGAGTTGCTCGACGACGGCGAAGACGACGAAGCCGACGACGAGTAACGGTCGCCGGCGGTCTGTCCGTTTCAAAATTCTCCCAGTCGAAGCGTCCCTAAATTGACTGATGAGTAAATTCGTAGCCTCCATACTCGGGAACACCGGGACTTGAACGCGCATAGTGGAACATGATCTCTGCGGGCGTCTCAAACGTCTCCCCACGAAGGTCGACCTCCCTCTCGTTGTACACCACTGTGCTCCCACCAATATATTCCACATCGGCCTCGTGATACGGCCCGACGGTCACCGTTGCGGTCTCTCCTGGCGGAATGCTTGCCTGTTGATCTGCTTCCAACAGGAAGAACCGGCCACCGTTGCTGACGGTTTCGTTCGTGGATGCGTGATGGCCATTCCCCGTCACCGAAATCTCGAGTGTCGGGCCATCCGGGTTCATCACGGCCATTTGGGGGACGCTGATTCGAGCGAGCTTGACCACGTCGAAGATAATCGTCTGTGAGTCGTGATTCGTCAGTGAGAACGTAATCGACGATCCGGGCTCATCCACTGCCGTGTCCTCGTTGTACTGGAGACCGGTTTCGGAGGCGGCCACCGCGGTCGCTGTTCCGATACCACCAGCAAGCGCAAGCAGGACGCCACCGGCCCCTTTGAGAACCGTTCGTCTGTCAACAGGTGCTGCGTTCGATCTGTCGGGCGATTCGGTTGTCGGCGTGAAGGTATCTTTTGTCATTGTATCGGTGGGTGTCAGCGTCGGTAGTCTCGAGTGTCGGTCGGTCACAAGCCGACCTCCGCAAAGACCGATTGGGCAACCGCCTGTGGGCGCTCGCCGTCAACTGTAACTCGAGCGATAAGGTCGCGCATGACGCGAACGGAGTCGAGGTGGTCCGTCAGGGACCCAAACCGTTCTTCGGCGTTGGGGAGGTCCTCTATGACCCGCTGTGAGATGACCGGGACCGGATAGTACGTCGGAAAGAACGACTGGTCGTCGCTCATTGTTACCAACTCGCTCAGTTGGGGGTCGGTCGAAAATCCCATGGCGATATCGACCGTCTCTCCCAGAAGGTCGTAGGTCGAACCGGCTTCGACGACAACAGCATCGGTGGCGAGTTCCGACGTCCGCTCGACGCCATAGGCGTCACCAAACCCACGCCAGCCGTCTTCGCGGTGGACGAACTCATCGCCAAGACTGAGCCTGACCTCGAGACCGCTGTTGAGTGCGTCGGCAAGATCCGACATCGTCTCGAGGCCGTGTTCGTCGGCAAATTCGGGGGTGGTCACCAGTTCGTACGTGTTGTTGAACCCGGCCGGTTCGAGGACGGCGAGACCGTCTTCGGCGGCGAGTTCTCGAATATCCTCGAGTGTTTCGGGAGCGCTGTTGGCATAGTGAAACCGTTTGAGCGTCCCCGTGTACTCCCAGTAGTGGTCGAGGCCGCCGTACCGAGCGTAGAGGAAGCTTTCGACGGTCGTTCGCGCACCGATATCATCAGTGAGGAGTTCGTCTTCGGGAACGTCCTCGAGTAGCAGTGTCCGTGACAACTCAGCTAAGAGAACGTTCTCGGTAAATCGCTTCGAACCGATCGCAACCGTCGAACGCGCCGATGAATCATCGGGTTCTCCTGTCTCGGCGGCCGATTCAGGGCTAGTACAGCCTGCTAACGTGCCTGTGGCCGCCACTCCGGCCGCCACCAGCAGTTGCCGTCGTGTCTGTGTCGGATTCATATTTCAGATAGAGAATATATGCGGCCTCCTCGAAGGTTCCGTATTCGTCCGATAGATGACCGCTAATCCTACCTCTACTATAGAATGTCTCGAACTAAATATATACGTATCGCTACACATTTGGCTACTGACATGGCGCACTCGAGACGAGTGCATTCAGTTGGGTACCGCGCGAACACCGGACCGAATCGGGAAACACTCTTTAAATTGCCGTGGCTATCTTTGACTATGATCTCACTCGATGAGGCAGTGACGGCGCGACTCGAGTCACACGGCGCGCGGTTTGAAGTCTTAGTCGACCCCGATGCGGCACTTGCGATCAAACGCGGGACGTTTGAGGGAGACCTCGAAGACGTGATCGCTGCCGAAGACGTCTTCGAGGACGCCTCCCGTGGAGATCGTCCGGCAGAGACTGACCTCGAGGACGTGTTCGAGACAACAGATCCGCTCGCGATTATTCCCGAGGTGATCAAACGCGGGGAGATTCAGATCACAGCCGACCAGCGCCGGGAGATGCAAGAGCAAAAACGCCGGCAGCTGATCGACACCATCGCCCGCAATGCCGTCAACCCGCAGATGGACAACGCCCCCCATCCCCCGGAGCGTATTGAGACGGCTCTCGAGGAGGCCGGTGTTACTGTCGATCCAATGGAGCCAGTAAGTGAACAGGTCGATGACGCGTTGGACGCGTTGCGGCCGGTGATCCCGATTCGATTTGAGGAGGTAACGATTGCGGTCCAGATTCCGCCGGAGTATGCCGGCAGTGCTCAAGCAAAAGTTCGACAGTATGGTGACTTAGAGAGCGAAGAGTGGCAACCCGATGGCTCGTGGATCGGCATGGTTAGCTTCCCAGCCGGACTACAGAACGATTTCTATGATGTCGTCAACGAGAACACAAGCGGGACGGCTGAAACGCAGGTCGTCAAGGACAAGGACGATATCAAAACGCGGTAGGTTTAGGCCGTTCTCAGAACCGGTTCAATGGTCTCACCCGCGATGGTAGCCAATCAGAAACCCACTGACGAATCCCGCTCCGATCGTCACTGTCGAAAGCAGTGACTCGAGCCAGTGGACATCAACGTTCGGACTGTCCGTCTCGAGGAGGCCAGCCGAAAGGCGTCCCCAGTCAATAAAGAGAATCCCCTGACTCTCGAGGTAGCGAAAGATAACAAGTTGGACGCCAACGATAATGGCGAGCAGGCGGGCAATTCGTTTCGTGGCAAAGCCGACAAGGGCACCGAGTGCGGCGCCGCCGGCAAACTCGAATCCAAGCGCCATCGGATCGACGTCAATCATCGATAGAGGATACGTTTCAGGAGTGATGACTGTTGTGGTTAGAACCAGTGTCGACCCTGCCAGCTAGCTGTTGGCCCAGCGTCTCTGTCAGGCCTGTCCATCCCAACAGTTGAAGACGGTTGACGGCCTATAGGGAGGTATGACTCGAGTCGCTCGAACGGAGGTGGCGGACCGGCGTCGTTCCTAGTGGCGCCAGCCCGGCGATACTGGTCTCGACGGTCGCCAGTGTCTGCCAACGGCAGTTTCGGACGCAGCCACCCCACCACCAGCACTCGGGTGGCCGTTCTGCAGTACAATGGAGTGAGCCACGCGGCTCCCTGTTCCGGCGTCGACAGCGCCGGTCGTCAATTTCCCACTCCCGATTGCCATATCCACGATCCCAGAGACACCAATGAGAGCGATCATCGCCAAACGCGTCGATACCGGAACGCCAGATACCGCAGAGATTAGTGAGCTTGCCGCCGCCGCCGGCTACGAGGTCGTCGGCGAGGTAACCCAAACACGGCGAGCCGACCCAGCCTTACAACTCGGCGAAGGCAAGGCCCACGAACTCGCCGAAAAGGCGTCGATGGCCGACGTGGAGGCGGTCATCTTCGATAACCGCCTTGGTCCCTATCAGATGTACAACCTCGGGCAGCTCCTGCCCGATGGCGTCGAGGTGATCGACCGATTCACGTTGATCCTCGAGATTTTCGGCCAACGAGCCCAAACCCGGAAAGCGCAGTTGCAAGTTGAGTTGGCGGAATTACGATATGAACTCCCGCGAGCGGAGGCCAAAGCGAGCCTTGCAAAACGTGAGGAACACCCCGGTTTCATGGGGCTGGGGGAGTACGACGAAAGCCGCGAACGCGATATCAAAAGCCGGATTAGCCGGATCAGAGACGAACTCAGCCAGATCGAGCAAACCGAAGCTGACCGCCGCCAGCGCCGCCGGGACTCCGGTTTTGACCTCGTGGCACTAGCTGGGTACACCAACGCGGGCAAGTCGACGCTGATGCGCCAAGTTGCTGCTGACCTCGAGATTGACGAAAACGAGGACCTCCATCCGGATCTCGATGCGACGGCCGAATCCGAGGACAACCTGTTTACGACCCTCGGGACAACGACCCGCCGGGCTGAAATCGGTCCGCGTGAGGTGTTGCTCACCGATACGGTCGGCTTCGTGAGCGACCTTCCCCACTGGCTGGTCGAATCGTTCAAATCGACGCTCGATTCGGTCTATCAGGCTGACCTCGTCTTGCTCGTCGTCGATATCAGCGAGCCGGTCGAGGACGTCCACGAGAAGCTCGTCACCTGCCACGATACGCTCTATGAGCGAAACGAAGCGCCAATCGTGACCGTATTAAACAAAATTGACGCCATCGACGAGGCTGAACTCGACGAAAAGCTGACGGCGTTGTCTGCGCTGGCTCCTAACCCGGTTTCTGTGAGTGCCAAAACGGGGGCGAATATCGACACTCTTCGTGAGCGGATCCATCAGGAACTGCCCGACTGGGAACGCGAACGGTTGGTGTTGCCGATGACCGAGCAAACGATGGGCTTGGTCTCGTGGATTCACGACAATGCGAGCGTCGAGGAGGTGAACTACGGCGAGGATGACGTCCTCGTCTCCTTCGATGCGCGCCCGGTCGTTATCTCACAGGCACGGTCGCGGGCGAGCGAGCTATCGATGGCCGCCGAGTCTGCCTAACTGACACCAGATGGCTGTCGAGTCAACATAACTGACCGACCGTTTGCCTGCAGAAACGGTCAAAGACCCAATCTTATAAATCGCAGAGTCGAGAGTGTGCACGTATGGAACGCGTCGCGATACTCGGGGCGTCGATGACACAGTTCGGACAGCGCGAGAGTTGGATTCGCGAATTGCTCGCGGAAGCAGCCCTCGATTGTCTCGAAGATGCCGATGTTGGTGCTGACGCCGTCGATCATCTCTACGTCTCGAACATGGCAAGCGGGGAGTTCGAAGGGATGACCGGGGTGCCAAACGCGCTGGCTCACGATATCGGAGCCATCCCAGCATATACCGAACGGGTTGACCAGACAAGCTCGAGCGGTGGAGCCGGAATCTACGCCGCCTGGCGCTCGATTGCGAGCGGGGCCAGCGAAATGACGCTGCTCGTTGGTGGGGAGAAGATGACGCATACATCGACCGGCGAGGCAACTGATATTATCGCCTCGATCACCCATCCAGCAGAGTACAAACACGGCCTCACGCTCCCCTCGTTTGCGGGTCTCACCGCGAGACACTATTTAGAGCGATTTGATGCGCCACGGGAAAGTCTGGCACAGGTTGCCGAAAAGAACCATCGAAACGGTGTCGACAACCCCAAGGCACAGTTCCAGAAGGAAGTCGATATCGAGACGATTCTCGAGTCACCGATCATCGCCGACCCGCTCAGGCTGTATGATTTCTGTCCGATCACCGACGGCTCGGCGGCGTTGTTGTTCTGTCCGGAATCGGTCGCCAAAGAACACGCCGAACCCGGCGAGTACGTCATCGTCGCCGGCGTCGGTGGGGCGACCGACACCCACGTCGTCCACGAGCGCGAGGACCCGACGATCATGGGCGGAGTCGTCGAAAGCGGCAAACAGGCCTATGAGATGAGCGGCTACGGGCCCGAAGATATCGACGTCGCCGAGTTGCACGATATGTTCACCATCCTCGAGTTTCTCCAAATGGAGGGGCTTGGATTCGCCGAGCAGGGTGAGGCGTGGACGCTCGTCGGCGAGGGCTATACGGAGAAAGACGGCGAGTTGCCGGTCAACACCTCCGGCGGCTTGAAATCGAAGGGCCATCCGCTTGGCGCAAGCGGTGTCGCCCAGGCAGTCGAGATCGTCGAACAACTCACCAACGAGGCCGGTCCACGGCAGGTTGAAGCCGATGTCGGCCTCTGTTGTAACGTCGGTGGCTTTGGCAACTGTGTGATTACCACGATTATGGAGGCAGCACGATGATGGAAGCAACTCGCTACGAAGACGGATCGATTAGCTACCCCGGCCATCCAGTGAGTCGGGACGGAGCCGAACCGGTCGAGACGGTCGATCTGAGTGAGTATACGGCGACGGTCGTCACGTGGACGACCTCGACGGCGACGCCGCCGGGCGTCCGTCAGCCAAACACGATTGCGATCGTCGAGTTCGACGTCGACGGCGAGTCGGTCCGGGCGATTGGGCAGGCGACGACCGATGAAATCGAGACGGGCCAAGAAGTGAAGCCGGTGTACGTCGAGGAACTTCGCGAGCCGGGTGCCGGAATCAGAGAGCCAGAGAGCCAGGCGTGGGACGGCTACCGGTTCGAACCGGTACAATAGCGGCGGTCGATCAAGCGGTCCGATTATGGGCTGTCGGCGTCCGGATCCGTATCCGATCGGTCACTCGAGTCAGAATCAGAATCAGCGCCGGAGTTAGCGTCGGAACCGGTATCATGACCATCAGTTTTGGGTTCCTCGGCCTGTTCATCCGCTTCGGATTGGGTCGGGTCGGTATCGGCCTCGGCGTCGCCGTCGTCACTTGAGTCTCCACTCCCATACTCGTCTTTTAATGTCTCGAGTTCGGCGTCGACATCGATACCGGGGTCCGAACGATTCTCGTCGGCTGCGTCCGTCTCACTAGACGTGGAGTCAGCGTCCGACTCGTCTTCAATCTCGATCCGCCGCGGTTCAGCAGCCGTCGAACCAGCACCGTCAGACCGCTCACCGTCAACGGCCTCACGCAACCGCTGGTCGATTTCAGTCTGCAACTGGCGAGCCTCCCGGATCAATGACTGGGCCTGTTCGTCACGCGGCCGGTCACCGCCGGCAAGGGCCTCTTGGAGTCCCGCAAGCGCGCCATCAAGCTGCTCGAGAGTCGTTTCTCGGAGCGCTGTTGCCCGGTCGCCCGCTTCGACAACCCGCTTTCGCCCCTCCTGCTCTTTGCGAACCAAGGAGAGTCCACGCTGGGCTGCCTCGAGCGTCCGCAGGTTGGCCTCGACGATGGCGATCAGCGCTGGGAGGGCGACCTCGTCGGTAAACTGGAGCACCTCCCGCGGCGTCGGCGGTCGCAATCGTGGCTCCGGCCGCCGCTGTGGCCGTGACTCGAGTTCCGTGCGGAGGTCGGCGAGCGTCCGCGTTAGTTCCTCGAGGGTGTCGGCGATGTCGTCCGCTTGCTCGTCCATATCCTCGTGTTCGCTTGCAGCGATAAAAAACGGTTGCTCGTCGCCGTTGCCTTCACTTCGAGTGTGTAATATGTTAACTACTATTTACTTTTGAAAGACAGACACCCCTTCCTGCCAAAATCTTTATTGTTACGCTCTCCATGGGTTAAGGAAATGCGCACAGCGCAAAAGGGGGGTGATACAGACGCGTTCGTAACAGCGCTGGACGCACTGAGAACGCGTGGGAGTAGTGTCCTTGTCGTCGGACGCGACCGCCAAGCACACAGTGTCATGTGCCGTCGACTGTTTGGCGCGGGGTCGGAGTCGGGACCGGGATCTGAAATGGAAAATCGCTATCGGCTTCTTGTTCTCACTGAAGCGGCCTGTTGTTCGACGACGTGGGAGACAATCATCGGGAGTGGGGCCGAGACCGAAACCGTCCAGACAAGGGTGCTTACTCGGACGGACGACCTACCGGCCGTGGGAACGAGCACGTCGGTTGCGAGGATTTCTCCGCAACTGCTTAGTTCACTCGGGACAGCCGTTGCCGAGGCGGTTGCGTCGTTCCAGACGGACGCCGGCGGACTCGAGCCAGCCCAGGTACGGTTGTGTCTTGACTCGGTGCGTCCGCTGCTTGTCAAACACGATCCAAAGAGCGTCTTTCGGTTGCTCCATATGCTCACGACCCAGATGAGACAGGTACGGGGACTTGGCCAGTACCACCTGCCACTCGACCGTGACCACAACGCGGTTCGACTGCTCGAGCCGTTGTTCGATGCTGTCGTCGAAGTCCGTGTGCAGGAAGGTCAATCCGAACAACGGTGGCATCTTCGCGATCAGGGGATACACAGCGAGTGGGTTCCGCTCACGGAGCGCGATTTGGAGCCGAAGTGAGCACTCTAGGATCACAATACCAGTCTTTTATATCTCACAGCACCCATCTTCGGTGTGCGAATTGAGAACAGTTTTATTCCCGTCCGCGGCGTCGGCGAACGGACCGAGTGCCGCCTCTGGGAACACGGAATTACTCACTGGGAGGAGTTTGATGGCAGCGTTGTTGGCTCGACGCTCGCCGATCGGATCGAGCAGTTTATCGAAACCAGCTGGAGCCATCTCGAGGCCGGTACGCTCGCCCCGTTTGCGCAAGCGATGCCGGCGGCGAGTCGGTGGCGACTGTACGAAAATGCCCGCAAAGAGGCGTGTTTTCTCGATATCGAGACGACCGGCCTCGATGCACACCGACACGACGTGACGACAGTGAGTATCCACCGCGGTGGGGAGACGACGACGTTCGTCAACGGTGAAGATCTGACCGCCGAGGCTCTACAGGCCGAACTCCAGGCGTCGTCGTTGCTCGTCACGTTCAACGGCGCGCGCTTTGACGTCCCGTTTCTTGAGACCTGCTACGGGATCGATGTGACAACACCACACGTCGACTTGCTTTACCCGTGTAAAAAAATTGGCCTCAAGGGCGGGCTGAAGGCAATCGAACGGGAGGTGGGGATTGGGCGTGAGATGCCGGAGCTGTCGGGTCGTGACGCCGTCCGACTCTGGCATCAGTACGAACGGGGGGACGCGGATGCCCTCGAGACGCTTGTAACCTACAACCGGGCTGATACGGCAAATCTCGAGCCGCTGATGGACCACGTGGCCAGCCGGCTGCACGAGACGGTCTTTGCCTCCGTTTGTTCGACTGAACCATCCGTCAGGTCCGAATAATGTCGGGAAAGCAGTGCCTTCTGTCGGGTATCCACTCGCTTACAATGGTACCGTTTGTCGACCGTTCGTACTATACGACGGGTCGGCCCAGAACCATGCTGTGGCGGGTACACCGCTCAGTTCGCTGCCGTTGGTCGACCGGTGACGCCCATAGCTAGCTTCAATCATGAGTGAATACACGTACGAAGTTGCTGTCGACGTTCGCCTGCGTGATATCGACTTCATGGGCCACGTTAACAATGCAATCTACAGCACGTATCTCGAGCAGGCTCGGGCAGGGTACTTTGCTGAGGTGCTTGGAGAGTCACTCGTTGATGCAGATACGGTCCTCGCCAGTTTGACAATCGATTATGTCACGCCAATCGATGCGGATGACCGGGTTACCGTAGCGCTTCGCGTTTCGGAGTTGGGTGAGTCGAGCCTCCCGATGGCGTATGAAATCCGAGCGAACGGGCAACGGGCGGCGACGGCGCAAACGGTGCAAGTCATCGTCGACCGCGAGCAAGGCTGTTCGCGACCGATTCCTTCCGAGTGGCGCGAGCGGATTCGGGCGGCTCGTGACTAGCGGTTCGTTGTCCCCCGTTTCGAGACCGCAGTCGATAGGTGCGTTTTCCGAGTCGGTGCGTGAGCGTACTACTCGGTGAGTTCGACCGTTCCGTCGCTGGTTACAACGATATCGTACCCACAGAACTGAAATTCGATCTTCCCGTTTGTTCGGGGTGTCCCATCCGACCGGGGAGCAAACAACGAATCAAGTGCTTCAGGATTGACCACTGAGTAAAGTGACTCGTAGGTTGGCGGTTCGATATCGGTTGGATCAACGCCCTCCTGTTCGGCGACGGCGTTGATTACGGCAAGACTGAGTGACTGATAGGTGTCATCCGAAGATTGGTCCATTGAGACGAGCATTGACCGGAGTCATCACAGCACCTATTATAAATCCTGTGGCATGGCGCTGATATTGATGGATACAATTGTCCGCTCATGTATAAAAATATACTCTGTCGAGATGTTTTATACATAATTTTTACAGATATTTAGTACCGTATTCGACAGTGAACTGTTTTGCTGCCAATTGATTCGGCGTCCCTCATATCGACTGCCGGTCGACTCCCAAATGTATCCGATCGGTTGTCAGGTCGTGTGTCTTTGTCGAGTAGGCACCCCATACAGCGGTATAGACTATCGCTGCCTTTTGACTCTATCCTCCGAGCTGACGGGGAAACTCTTGAATCTCCGTTGATGGGTTCGCTGTTGAAATGGTTGGTATGGTGGCTGATAGGTCACATGTTCGAGAACATTACTCCGTCAAACGGGTAGGGAGTGAAAACCGTCTTGGGTTCGTTTCTTTCCGGCTCAGCCCCAGTTTCGATGGCTTCACACCTATCAACGGAAACTGGTACTGTCTGATTACTTATCATGGACCTTGGCAATCTCCCGTACATGGAGCGACGTACAATCCTCCTTGGCAGCGGTGCCGCGCTCGCAACCGTCCTAGCCGGCTGTATCGGCTCAGACGAGAACGGGGACGAACCCGACGAAGAGTCAGCCACGACCGACGATGGCGAGGTTGACGACATCCCCGGATATGACAACGACGAACTCGAGCCCACACTCGAGGACCACGATATTTCGATCGATCGTGCAAAACACGATGGCGACGAACTTCACGTCGAATACACGGCTTCCGAGTCGGACTTCGAGGACCTCGAAGGCACCTTTGAGTCGATCAGCGACTCGGTCGCAAAGGGTGTCAAAGATCCTGAGAAGTTCGCCGCCGAGATCCGTATCGTCTACGTCACCATCTACGATTCAGCCGGTGACGAACTTGCCTCGTTTTACATCGAGGTCCAGTGGGCAGTCGACTACATGAACGGTGACCTCACAAAAGAGGCGTTCATCGACAAGGTCAGCGAAACGGCCTAACGACAGTCGCTATCCGCTCGCGGTCGAGGTGTTCTTTTTTCGCCCGTTGTGATCCGTAGCGTCAGTGCCATCGGCTTTGACTGTCTCGTCCTCACGAAGATTCGTCACTCGCAGTTTCGACTCTCGCAGTTTCGACTCGAGTGCGTTGGTCTGAAAATCGGAACCAGCGACGAGGTGATCGCCAGTTGATCGGGCAGTTGTCACGATGGCGATATCGCGAAACGCTATCCGTTCGCCGTCCTTGAGCAGTTTGTCCTGGAGCTAAGCCGCCTCCAGTACAAGGCTTCGTTGAGCACGAGTGCCGTCAAAGCGTTGCCGTTCTGCGTTGACATCGGCTCGGCCATCTCCGGGTGGTCCTCCGATGACTTTGTCTCGGTCAGTTCGACTGTCAACGTCGACGACTTCGATTGCCTTGATGTCGAAATTGAGACCTACTGCAACGTTGGATACCGGAAGGTAGAAGCCTTGAAACTACAGATACAAGCCAGGGCGGGGATTTGAACCCCGGGAGTCTCGATTACAAGTCGAGTGCATGAACCCCCCATGCTCCCCTGGCGCGCTCCACTCGCCCATTTCGGTTACTCCTTTGAATGTGTATCGTTTTCCTCCGTCGAAAGCTGACGTTCCATCGCCACCCGATTTGCCCCATAGCCATGGCGACGATAAAATCGGCGGGCGGCCTCGTTTTCGGCCATCGCCTCGAGTGTGAGGACCTCGACACCTTGTTCGGAAAGGGCAGCTTCGGCGGCAGCGAGAAGTGCACCGCCGATTCCTTGATTCCGGTCGGCTGGTCTGACGTAGAGGTTTGAGAGCAAGCCACGAGTGACGTCGAGATCGAACGAGCCTCGCTCGCGGTAAAACGAGACGAAGCCCGCGAGGTCGCCGTTGTGCCGGGCGACGAGCAGCCCGTCACCGGCGCTGTGGGCCCCAAGGGTCGCCCGAACTGTTTCCCGGTTTGTCTCTCCAAGCACATGTGAGCCGTGGGCACGCTGTTCGCGGGCGAGGGCGACCCAGTAGGTGGTACACGTCTCGAGGTCGTCGGCGGTAGCCGGTTCGATCGTTACGTGTGGGGGAGACATATGTGAGGACTGGTGGTGACTCCGGATTTCTGTGTCGGTTCCGGTCCCGGTTCCGGTTCCGGCTCCGGCTTCAGTTGCAGTTCAGTTCCAGTTACAAAAGTAACGGTCCTCACGGCGTCTCACACAGACCGACAGTCAGCACAGACCAGTTGCCCGTTGGCATCCCAGAGTGAGTCAGCGAGCGAGCCACAGACTTCACAGACGCCTTGGGTCCCGAACTCGTCACCGCCGTTGGTGGCGACCTCGGCATCAGCGATCGGGTTGGCCGGATTTGTCGGCGACGGCCTGGATTCGCCCGGCCCGGTGAGGACCGAACTCGCCGCAACGATTACGTCCCGTTGGGTGAGGACGCCGACGATTCCGGTGTCGTCTTCGACGACCAGATGTCGGATGTTCTCTCTGGCCATCAACAGTGCTGCATCACTCAGCGAACGGGTTGCCTCGACTGAAAGTACCGGTGTCGACATGAGGTCACCGACGGTCAGTTCGGTCGGGTCGCTGCCGCCAGTTACCATCCCAAGGACATCCCATTCGGTCATGATGCCGACCGCCTCTGGCCCTCGAACGACGAGGACACAACTCGACTGTTCCTCGCGCATTAGTTCGGCTGCACCGAGGACAGTGTCCGACTCGCTGACACCGACATAGTCGTTTGTCAGGACCTCCCTGACAGCCAGTTCCGATCCCATGTGCCAACCATTGACATAGACATGCTAAAAACTACCTCCGGCAGACTTATTCACCTCGCTGGCGTTGCGGAATGGTGGTCTTACCACTTCAATTCGACGCGTGTGCCGTCATCCCGACAGACCTCGAGGGCGTGTTTGGCATCCATTCCGGCAGCGTGTGGGCTCGACCCGCGGCCGACGCCAACCTGTAGTTTGACGTCGACACTCGTCTCGACGTGATCGATTGCGTCCTGGTACGCTCCGGCCTCGAGCGCCGGACAGACGGCGATGATGTTGTCGCCGCCGACAAAAAACGAGAGGCTGTCGTGTGAGCGACGCATGTATTTCATCAGTTCGGCGTACCCCTGTTCGATTTGAATAAAGCTATCGAAGGCGTTGAGTTCGTCGGTGTAGTTTCCGGTCGCGTCGATGACGTCGAAGTGGGCGATTTGGACATCCTCGGCGGTTCGCGCTGGGGGCGCAACGGTTCGTCCCTCGAGGATTTCCCGGCGGTTGCCGTCTTGGGCGCTGCCGGCGTCCTGAATCAACCGTGTCGCCTCCGAGAGGGCGGTGACGGGGCTTGGGTCGGCGGCGACGCCGAGGCTGAGGGTTACGGGAAGCCGGTTACCGACTGATTCTTGGAGGAGTGCGTGGTCCTCTACGTCGAGTCCGTTCGTGACGGCGATCATGTTGTCAAACCGGGTGAAAAAGACGTAGCCATCGCGGTTGCCGACGAACTGGGAGATGTCAGCGTACAGCCGCGATTGAAGCGTTTGGAGGTCGGCTTCCCGGCGGGGTTCCGGCGTCACGGTCCACGGGCCGTAGTTGTCGATCTGAAAGAGGGTAACCTGCGTGTTCGTCACAGTGGGTGAACGTTCCCGTCGTTCGGTATAAGTGATACGGGATCCAGATTCGTGATGGCCGGTTGTTCGAGCGGTGCCAAACGATCGCGTTCAGGCTGACTTCTTCTCCGGGTCGGCACCAACGGGGTGATAGTCCCAGAAGTTGCCCGCTCGCATCGCCTTGCCAACCGCTTTGTGCATGTCGACGATGGTTTCGAACTCCTCGCTCTCGACGCCCTCGAAGATTTCCCGGAGGGAGACGACTTTTTTGTAGTTCAGCCGGATCGGATCGTCACCGTACTCGGCGACAAACGCATCTCGCTCGAGGGGAAAATCTTCCTCGTCGTCGACTTTCTTCGCGATAACCGCCATGCCGTACTTGCGCATCCCCTCGCTGCCCTCCTCGCCGTCGGGATCGTGTGGCCAGTCCATACGGCATGTGAGGAGGGGATCTCCAAAAGGATTGCCACTCGGCACCCAAGCGTTGGAAGCCGAAACCGGCCTTCGCCTCTCTACCTCGAAAAGATTACTGACAAACATTTCCTATGAAACAAGGATTATTAAGAGACATATATTAATTCACGATGTGTATGATTGAATCTCAACGGACACACAGCCGAACCCGACTGAGTCGTGCTACTACTGGACGTCCTCCCAGCCGGACACTCGAGTCCCACGGGGTTACCGCTCGTCCACGGACAGCCGCGGCGACGGAGGACGGACAATGACTGCGTCTCGAGAACAGTTTCGACCGCCCGATCATCCGAACGACCATTTCCTGATGACGACGGTCGTCGGTGCGTATCCCAAACCGAAATGGCACAATCGCGCTCGAGACGCCTTCGAGTCGGAGACGACCGACTTCGGCCGTCCAAAATGGGAGGGCTCAAAAGACGATGCCGCTCGGCTTGTCACGACCGAACACGAGCGCGCCGGCATCGATGTCGTCACCGACGGGGAGATGCGGCGCAACGAGATGGTCGAGTTCTTCGCCGAACGGATTAACGGCTACAAATTCGACGGGCTCACCAAAGTGTGGGGTCACAACTATTTCGACAAGCCAAGTGTCCACACCGAAGTCGGCTACGAGAAGTCGTGGCTGCGAGATGAGTACGAGTTTACAAGCCGCGTAGCCACTCACCCGGTGAAGGTCCCGATTACGGGTCCCTACACCCTCGCCAATTGGTCGTTCAACGAGGCCTATGAGACCGACGCCGCACTCGCCGCCGATCTCGCAGAGTTGGTCAACATCGAAGTCCGCAAGCTCGTCGACGCCGGTGCCCGCTACATCCAGATCGACGAAGCGGCGCTCGCGACGACCCCTGACGATTATGCAATCGTCGGTGACTGTCTCGAGACAGTTGTCGATGGCCTGCCCGAGGACGTCTACATCGGCCTCCACGTCTGCTACGGCGACTACTCCCGCATCTACCCCGAGATACTCGAGTTCCCCGTCGATGAGTTCGACTTAGAGCTCAACAACGGGAACTACGGCCAACTCGAGGTGTTCAAAGAGCCGACGTTCACGAAAAATCTCGGCTTTGGGGCGGTCGATGTCCACTCCGCGGAGGTCGAATCGGTTGGCGAGATAAAGGACAACATCAGACAGGCCCTTGCGGTCGTCCCGCCTGAGCGGTTGACGATCAGCCCGGACTGCGGGCTGAAACTACTCCCTCGAGAGTCGGCCTTTGGCAAACTGCAGAACATGGTCAAGGCCGCGCGGGAAGTCGAAGCCGAACTGGATGCCGGCGAACTCGAGGTCTCGCCGGCG
>LKMJ01000647.1_pt1 | contig 27811 bp, 25 predicted proteins | sample 643391 | NCBI WGS metagenome assembly LKMJ01 (sample SAMN04112250, study PRJNA286221) | soda lake metagenome | biome: soda lake; feature: Kulunda Steppe; material: water; isolation source: sample PL-Br10 brine of Picturesque Lake | place: Russia: Kulunda steppe | collected 2010-07 | reverse complement strand
GCGCTACGGTGCCAGCCATCAGTCCGAGCACCCGTCGCCTGTTCATTAAGATTTCACTAGGGCCGGGTTCGCAAAAGACTCGTTGGTTCGTCCGTCGAATTTGACAACGCTGCCGACGAAACGTTTTGGCATCTGGAGGGGAACTAGGGAGTATGAGAGACGAAGAAGAAATCCGAGAACAGTACGAGTTTCTGGCCGAGCAACTCGAATCGGAGGAGATGAATCACGAGGGCGTTCGCCAGATGTTTACCTACTACAAGCGGGCACTAGGCTGGGTACTCGAAGAAGAGTACATGTAGGCGTGACCCATTACATTTATACTTCTGTACACAAAAGGGATAACTGACGCTTCGTCTGGAGGGCCGAAGCGTCAGCGGGGACCAATTCAGGGCGGCAAGCACCCGTGCGCTTTTTACGCATGGGTGCTTTCCTTTCCGTTTTCACACGACCTAGTAGTGGCTACGTCTCTCACTCGACAGTAATGAACGCTGCCTCCTCTCTCACTCGACGGTAATGAACGCAGACCCCTCTGTCACGGAGAGGACATACTCGCCGTCTTCTGGAATTTCGATTGTATCCGTTACCTCATCTTCTGCGCTAAGGCTCCAGTCCCACTGCTCTTCGCCTCCGAGTTCGATGATGACTGTGACACCATCTTCCCCGGCTGCGATTGTTACCTCGTACTCTTCACCCGCTTCTGCCTCGAAACTACTACTATCGTTAGCCTGGTGTAGTTCTTCTACAACTGGGTCGTCCCCCAGACACCCAGCTAGAGGAATGAGTCCTAGTGTTGCTACAACGAATGAACGACGTTTCATACTGTAATTAGGACACATCAGGACTTATAAATGTTTGTGACATGACCGATATTGGCACGAAGTTAGTCATAGTTACGTACCCGTTTCTACGGTCTGATAAGCTCTTATTCGTTAAACGGGTCTGTGGGTCCAGACAACCTGGTGGGGCGTTTTGAGCGATTCGTCAAAAGGTCACTAGTTTTCAGCCATCGAGACGACGTCATCGAAAAATGAGAGCGAATCGTGGGGTCCGGGATTGGCTTCGGGGTGGTACTGACGGGTGATGATGTTCAGGTCGTCGTTGTCGAGTCCTTCCGGCGTCTCGTCGTTGACGTTCACCTGCGTCACTTCGAGACTGTCACCCGGGTCTGCGACGGTGTACCCGTGGTTCTGTGTGGTCATAACCACCTGTCCGCTGCGGAGGTCACGAACCGGCTGATTGACGCCCCGGTGCCCGAACTCCATCTTCTCGGTGCGCCCACCGAGCGCGTTGGCGACGACCTGCTGGCCGAGACAGATTCCGGCGAGCGGGACGTCCCCGACGAGCGATTCGACGACTGTTCCGGCCTGTTCGAAGTTCTCGGGGTCGCCGGGGCCGTTCGAGATGAACAGGATGTCCGGGTCAACCGCTTCCACGTCACTCACAGACGCATCGTACGGAAGCTTGTGGACGACGGCATCGCGGTCGACGAGCGAGTCGACAATCGAGCCTTTTGCCCCGCAGTCGACGAGTGCGACGCGGGGGCCGTCACCCTCGGAGTTGTACACTGTTGGCTCATTGACTGATACCTGTGCGCCGATGTCCGTGTGTTCGGACATGTGTTTGCACTGATCCAGTTCATCCAGTGCGTCCTCACGCGTCGCGTCTGGACCTGCGGCGATGCCTGCCTTCATCGCTCCGGTATCCCGGATTTCGGTGACGATGTCGCGCGTATCGAGGTGATCGACTGCAGGGACGTTCTCGGCTTGGAGCCACTCGGCCACGTCGTCGGTCATCTCCCTGGCAAGCACACCTCCTGGGTGCACGCGGTCGGACTCGAATCGCTCCTCACGGACGCCATAGTTTCCGATGAGGGGATACGAGAACGTCAGCAACTGCTCCTCGTAGCTTGGATCAGTGAGGCTCTCTTCGTATCCGGTGTAGGCTGTCGTGAACACGAGTTCGCCACGCGTCGTCCCCGGGGACCGCGCGCGTGCCTCGATAACACGTTCACCATCGATGGCGACGTAAGCATCAGTCATTACGAGATGCGTATGAAACACCCCCTGATAAGCGTTGCTTTCGAAGATGAGTTACGAAATTCGTAGCGTTCAAGTACTGTCCGAAGAAACGTACACATCTCGATGGACGAACTCGACCGCGACATTCTGGACATTCTTCGACGGGATGCTCGGACACCGTACACAGAGATCGCCGAGGAGGTCGGGACCTCGGAGGGGACCATCCGAAACCGCGTCGAAGGGATGGTCGAATCGGGCGCTATCGAACGGTTTACTGTCTCTACCCGTACTGGAAACGTCAAGGCGATGGTGGAGATTACTGTCGACGTGGACGTTCACACTGCCGGACTTACCGAACAGATGGCCGAATGGGCGCAGGTCGACTTCGTCTGGCAGGTGTCAGGTGACGAAGATATCGTGCTCGTCGTCGACACGACCGATACGCGAAGTCTCAACGAGTTGATTACGCGGGCCCGGGAGATGGATGAAGTGATGAGTACGACGACGAGGCTAATCCTCGACGAGTGGCTCGGGTGAGAGTTTGAGAACAGAGACACGAACGAGGATTAGCCGAGTGAGAGTACTCCTCGACGAGTGGCTCGGGTGAGGGTTTGCGAGCAGAGACACGAACGAGGATTCAACAGTTGGTGGGACCTACTGGCCGTTATTGCTCATTCCGTCGACGACTTCGTAGGCGATGTTGTTTTCTCGGAGCTTGTCGGTGTGAGCCGAGAGCTGGTCGGCGACGACGAGGAGCAGTACGTCGAGCCCTTTCAGCGCCGCCTCTCGAACGGCCCCTACCGTCCCGAAACGGATGTCGGGTGAGAGACCAGCATTTCGAGCAGTCGCAACAGCTTCTGGACCCGCGGCTGCCAGAAGGTCGTGCCCTTCAACGTGGCTGACGACCATGTCGGTCTCTACCCTGTCACTGCCGCCGTTCTGGACCGTCGGTACCGACACAACTGTCACTGTTCCGAGGTCGTAGTCGACGACGCCCTCGAAGTCGGTGATGCCGACATCCTGACCAGCAGTCGCACCGGTAACGGCAACAGCGGTCGCGTCACCAGCTCTACCCGGCGTCGCGTGGAGAAAACCGTCGCGCATCGTCAGCGAAACCCTGTCGCCTTCCTCGATGGTTCCGGTCGCGAGCGCGCTCTCGACGTCCACCTGGCCGACTATCTCCTCCGAGACGTGTGCAGCGAAGGCCTGTAGTGCGTCTGTCTGTGAGATGAGCCAGTCGACGCCTTCCTTGGTCACCTCGTACCGCCCGCGGCCGTGTTTCTCGACATAGCTGTCGTCGACCAGTTCCTGCAGGTAGTTGCTCACGGCCTGCGACGTGACGCCGATAGTGTCGGCAATCTCCTGCTGGCTTACCGCTGGCTGTCGCTCGGCTATCTCGACGAGTATCTGGTACTTCGTCGCGTTTCGCTTGCTCCGGAGGACTGCAGAGCGACGTTCGGGCGGAGTCTCGCCGTCCATACGTCAGGTTTCGAATTACTTACACAAGTAAGTTTTCCAATGCGGTGCTGAAACTGGTATTTACTGCCGTTTTCCTCTCATGAATACAATCACGGTTGGATATTTACAACCAGTATTTGCTGCAATACTACCGAAGTTGTACTTTTACTCTCAGCAACGAGTGATTGGGGCTAGCTCATTCCTGTGCGTCGAACATCCCTGTCGTCATGTATCGCTCACCGGAATCCCAGAACACCGTAACCACGAGGGGATTCGCTCGCTCTCCACGCAGTCGGCGAGCGACACGCTTTGCACCGATTAGTGATGCCCCGGACGATTGGCCGACCAGAATACCCTCTTTGCGGGCGAGACGTCGACACTCTTTCTCTGCACGGTCCAGCGACACGGTTTCTACGTCGTCAAGTAGCTCTCGGTCGAGGTTCTCGCTGATGAACCCTGGTCCCATGCCCTGAAACTCGTCGGTTCCGGGTGGGTCACCGGAAAGAACTGCATTCTCGGCCGGCTCGACGGCGATGATTTGGATGTCCGGGAACTCCTCGTTGAGCCGTCGGCCGATACCGCTAATCGTTCCACCGGTTCCGACGCCAGCGACGAGTGCGTCGACTGGACGCTCAACCTGGTCGAGAATCTCCGCTCCAGTAGTTCGGTAATGTACCTCCGGGTTTGCGGGATTTTCGAACTGGTGCATACCGACGTACCCTTCCTGGTCTTCCAGCTCTTCGGCTCGCATTCGAGCGTCGGTGATAGACCCTTTCACCAGTTCGATATCTGCACCATAGGCTTTCATCAGCCGTCGCCGCTCGGAGGAGCGAGACTCCGGCATGACGAGACGGACGTCGTACCCCTTGGCTGCTCCGACCATTGCGAGACCGATGCCGGTGTTGCCACTCGTCGGCTCGACGATAGTGTCGCCAGGTTCCAGCACCCCGTCCTCCTCGGCTCGTTCGACCATCGCAATCGCTGGACGTGCTTTCGCCGAACCGCTCGGGTTGACCGACTCGAGTTTCGCTGCTATCGTCGTCTCCGCTGGGCTGTCGACAGCTACCAGCGGCGACCCGAGTGTCTCCAGTATCGACCCCTTCACTATCTCCTCTTGGGGCGGTGTTCGTTAAATACTCGGCGACGTCGGTAGTTCCTGACACCGCTCTCCGTTGATCGGATCTGCGAAACGTTGCCACGAGCGATAACGTAAGGAGAGTCCACCCTGTACTGCCTGTATGGCACTGAAAACACTCGAACCGAACCCTGCATGGACGGCCGGGGCCTACGAGGAGACGGTCGACGTACTCGAAGCCTACGGTGACGAACTGGTCTTCAAGGTCTGGGCTGGTGACTGGTGTCCCGACTGTCGCTCACAGCTCCCCGACTTCGCTGCCGCTCTCGATGCGGCAGCTGTCCCAGAAGACAACATCGAGCATTACGAACTCGACTCGGACAAGGACGGCCCCGGGGTCGAGAAGTACGCTATCGAGTTCATTCCCACTGTCGTCGTCGAACGAGACGGTGAGGAACTGATCCGGTTCGTCGAGGACGAAGGAGTTCCCATTGCTGTGTATCTTGCCGAGCGCCTGAAAGAAGAGCTGGGCACACCCGAATAAATACGGAGAAATCGTCCCGCTCAGGTCATCCGGTTCGCCCACGCGAGGGCAGTCGAAAGCTGATTGCGCGGTGGTGAGCAGGTCCGTGAACGACAGACGTACACCGTTGACTCACCGGTTCGCTGTTCTCGATCTGCCCAGATTGGTGGCTCTTCATCAAGCTGTAGCTCCTCGAGCCACTGCCCGAACTGTTCCTCGTCTGCTGGCCGCCAGGCGAGAACCCGGGAGCCGAGATACGACCGGCCGAACTCATCGAGCCATCGCTCCGGCGGGTCGTCCGTGACGAGCGCCACCTCCAGCGGGCCGTACATGACGGTGTCGGCCGCGAGGCTGAGCGACGCGTACTGAAGCGGATTCGCTCTGATACGGTTGCCGTGAGTTTCGATAACCGTCTCTGCAATCTCGGCGAACGTCTCGTCGTTCCTGAAGTGCGAAAGCTGGTCGAACAGCTCGGCAGCGATACCGACGCTGGATGGAGTCGACTGGTCGGTCAGCTCCTGTGGTCGAGTTATCAGCGACTCACCTTCCACAGGGGTGTAGTACAGCGTCCCAGACTCTTCATCGTAGAACTCTGTCTCGATTGCTTCTGCGATGTCCATGGTAAAGGAGAGGTGCTCTACGTCACGGGTTGCCTGATACAGCTCGAACGCACCCTGTGCGAGGAACGCGTAGTCGTCGAGGTAGCCGTCGATTTTCGCCACTCCGTCTTTGTACCGTCGCTGGAGCCTTCGTTCGTTCTCGTCCCAGAGTCGTTTCCTGACAAACTCGAGGGCGTCGGCGGCAGACTCGGCGTACTCGTCGTCCAGAACGAGCGCCGCTCTCGCGAACGCTGTAATCATCATGCCGTTCCAGCTTGCCAGTATCTTTTCGTCTCGCGGCGGCCGTTTGCGTGTCTCCCGATACTCGGCTACTTGTTGTCGGGTGTCGTCGAGTACGTCCCTGACTGTACTCTCGTCGATATCGTACTGGTCGGCCAGCGAATCGGTTGACTTGTCAACTGTTAATATCGTCTTGCCCTCGAAGTTCCCGCGGCGCGTGACGCCGTACCGGTCACAGAACAGCTCTGCGTCCCGTTCGTCCTCGATTACCTCGTGAATCTCTTCGGGTGTCCAGACGTAGTAGGCGCCCTCTTCGCGCTCGCCGTCTTCGCTCTCGCTCTGTGCGTCGAGCGTACTGAAAAAGCCGCCCTCCTCGTGAGTCAGCTCTCGCTCGACGAAGTCGAGGGTCTCCGACGCGACTGTCGAGTACCGTGGCTTCTGGGTCTCTTGATAGGCTGCGAGATAGACCAGCGGTAGCTGGGCGTTATCGTACAGCATCTTCTCGAAGTGCGGAACGGTCCAGCTTCGGTCGGTGGCGTAGCGATGGAACCCGCCACCTACGTGGTCGTACATCCCACCATCAGCCATCGCGTTCAGCGTCTCCGTGACTACGTCGAGATAGACGTCGCGTTCGGTGCGGTCGTAGGCTCGTAACAGGAGATGCAGTCGTCCTGTCTGGGGAAACTTTGGACCCGAGCCCCAGCCGCCGTGTTGGCGGTCCGCCGCCCGAACCGCAGCTTTCGCGGCCTGTTCGACGATTCCCTCGTCGGGCTGGTGTGGCTGGTCCGGAACCGATTCGAGTTCACCCTTGACTGCGGCAGTCCACTCGTCGGCCCTCGACTCAAGCTCCTGGCGCTCCTCTTGGTCGTTCCACGACCTGCTGATGTCTTCGAGCAGGTCGATAAATCCGGGCATCCCTCGGCGTGGTTCCGTGGGAAAGTACGTTCCCACGTAGAACGGCTTCTGGTCCGGTGTGAGCCACACCGAGAGCGGCCATCCGCCACGACCGCTGACCTGTTGACAGATGGTCTGATAGATGCGGTCGACGTCCGGGCGCTCTTCCCTGTCGACCTTGACCGGGACGAACTCCTCGTTGAGCAGTTCGGCAACCTGTTCGTCCTCGAAGCTCTCATCTGCCATCACGTGACACCAGTGACACGCGGCGTAACCCACGGAGAGGAAAATCGGCACGTCGCGTTCCCGTGCCTCTTCGAGCGCTTGCTCGTCCCATGGCTGCCAGTTCACCGGGTTGTCGGCGTGTGCGAGCAGATACGGACTCTCCTCTTCGTCGAGCCGATTACCGTCCGCAGTGGCTGTCATACCTCCCAGTAGTAGCCACGAACAGGTAAACCTTCGAATCTCACGCGACCCGTCAATCAGTCAGCTTCACCAGGCTGTCGGCCGATCTCCTCCAGAACGCGTCGGTGGAACTCCTGGAGCATTGCCGACTCATCTTCTGCAAGAACGACGTCCGATGCCATCAGCGTCGCCAGCCCAAACGCCTTCGGTGAGGGCGAATCGACTCTCGTTGATGACACAGTAATCTCCCCCTCGCGAAGTTCGCACAGGACGGTCTCGATGCCTGCGACGTTGAGTTTGTCTTCCAGGATTTCGCGGTAGGTCTCTTCGATAACGGCGAAGTTTCCGAGGTCTTCTGCGAACCCGAGGAGCATCTCGCTGTTGACCTGCTGTTCGCTGGCAGACTTCTCGTAGCCCTTGTACCGTTTGAGAATCATCAGCGCCCGCGTGGCGTTGATCCGGAAGTACCGCTGTAACAGGTCTGTTCCTTCGAGACTCGCCCGGAGTTTCTCACGGGCGTCGTCCGGGTCGATGTTTTCCAGCAGACCGACGAGGTCGACCTTCCGGTTGAGGGGCAGCGACAGCGTGAATCCGTGGTCGGCCACTGCGAGTTTCACGTTGGCGTTGACCTGCTGGGCACACTCGTAGGCGAGCAAGCGGGAGAGCCCGTCGTTGAACCGCCGACCATAGTTCGAGTGAACGTAGTACCTTCGCTCGTACTCGTCGTGGTCCATCTCCTCTTCGATGACGAGACGGCTGTCCGTACTCACGCTCTCAGGTCCCGCGTATCGACGCTGCTCGTCGAACATCTGCACGATAGCCCGCACACTGTTCTCGTCGAGCGGGAACTCCCGGAGCCATACCCGAGCTTCAGAGCGCCCACCGTGAGAGAACCGTTCGAGGAGTTCGCGCTGGAACGCGAGAATCTCCCGTCCCAGGTCGTAGGACAGTGGGAGGCGCTCGGAGAACCACGAGGGGACCGTTGGACGGGAACTCGTCCGGTCGACGTACACTTTCGACCCCCGACGGTACCGATACTCGAAGCGGTCGCCGCCGAGGACGAACACGTCACCGGCTTCGAGCGTATCGAGGTATCCCTCGTCAAGGTTTCCAACCCACTCGTCGCCAGTTCGCGTAAACACGTCGCAGGTGAACGAGTCCGGTATCGTTCCGATGTTCGTCATGTAAATGACCCGTGCAAGACGGCCGCGCTTGCCGATGAGTGGCTCACCGACCGGAAACTCATCGTAGTGGAACTCGCCCTCCGGTGGGTCGTTGGTGTCACGCCAGACCTTCGCGTAGACGTTCCTGTCTTCCATCCCCTCGTAGTCGGCAGTGAGATACTGGAGAAGCTGTTCCCAGTCCTCGTCGTCGTAGCTTCGGTACGGGTACGCCGACTGAAGAATACTGCGAACCTCGGACTCGGGTCGAGGACCGTTGATGGCCATTCCGTAAACGTGCTGGGTCGCCACGTCTTGTGCGTTCTCGGGGACGAAAACACGGTCGACGAACCCCTCCTCTGCCTTCTTCAGCATGACGGCACACTCGACGAGTTCGTCGCGGTCGAGTGCAATGACGCGTCCGGTAACCGTCTCGCCGAGCTGGTGTCCCGCGCGACCGACGCGCTGGAGGAGAGCTGCGACCGATTTCGGCGAACCGACCTGCACAACGAGGTCTATGTGGGGCATGTCGATGCCGAGTTCGAGCGACGTCGAGGTCGTCACGACATCGAGTTCACCGGCCTTGAGCGAGCGCTCGATCTCCTGGCGCCTGTCCTTCGAGAGACTCCCGTGGTGACAGCCGGAGTTCGATTCGTCATAACCTTCGAATCGCTCACGGAGGTTGTGCAGGACTCGCTCCGCACCCGAGCGCGTGTTCGTGAACACGAGCGTGTTGGTATGGTTCTGTATCAACTCGTGGAGCTCCTGGTAGAAGCGCTCGTTGACCGTGCTTCCCGCAGTGTGCACGAGGTCGTCCGTCGGACAGGTGAGCTCGATATCGAAGTCCCGGACAAAACGAGTGTCTACGAGCTCGTACTCCCTTGACTGCCACTCACTTCGGTCGTCGATTTCGTCACTGGGCGTGCCGCCGACCAGGAACTCTGCCATCGTATCGAGCGGCTCGACAGTTGCAGAACAGCCGATTCTGGTCGGTGCTGTGTCCGCGAGCGCCTCCAGCCGTTCGAGCGAGACTGACAGATGTGTCCCTCGTTTGTTCTCGGCGAGGCTGTGAATTTCGTCGACGATGACGTACTCGACGGTGCGGAGCTTCTCGCGGAACTTCGGCGAGTTGAGCAGGATGGCGAGCGTCTCCGGCGTCGTGTTGAGGATGTGTGGTGTCTCCTCGAGCATCTTTTGTCTGGTGCTGTCGTCGGTGTCGCCGTGACGGATGGCGTGGCGTATCGCAACGTCCTCGCCGTGCTCGTCGAGTTTCTCTGTGACACCGGCGAGGGGGACCGCTAAATTTCGATGGATATCGTTGGCGAGTGACTTCAGCGGAGAGACATACAGGCAGTAGACGCTGTTATCCAGCCCCTCGGTGGTGCGGTCACGTCGAAAGAGCTCGTTGATGATACCGGTGAACGCGGACAGCGTCTTTCCGCTTCCCGTGGGCGAACAGATGAGCGCGTTCGTCTTCTCGTGGATAAGCGGAATTGCCTCCTTCTGTGGAGGTGTGAAGAAACCGCCGTTTTGGGGGACGAACTCGCCGAACTGTTCTAGCCACCACTCCTGAACGACGGGTTCCAGCAGGTCGAGGACGTCCGCGTCGTCGATATCAACCGACTCGGGGTCGAATTCGACGCCGTAACTGGCGAGTCTCTCGGCACCTCCCATCCTGCTTCGACTGGTGGGTCTGCACGTCCTTGGACGTTTGGAGTGCACAGTGAAAGTGAAAATACCGTAAAATGCACAGTGAAAATGAAAACTGCCCTCGAAACGGAGTTCTGGCGCGTGCGGGTAGTTCACCGGTCAAACTGCTGCTGGCGCTTTTCTTCCAGCCGCTGGCAGCCGACCACGAGTGGGTCGGGGATTTCCTGCGCCGAGGACTGTAACAACTCCATGACGATTGCGGCTTCTTCAAATCTCGGTCCCCGGTATGCTTTCAACGGTTTAGGTTCCCAGTGGACCAGTTGCTCCTCCGCTAACATCGGGAGATGCCGATGATACAGTTCGGTTTCAAGTTTGTCGAAATCGACGGGAACGCTGGGGTTCATCGCGCTCTCTGGAAGTGGGACGCTGGCGTCCTGTGGCTGGTCCAACAGGGAGACGATTATCTGCCGCCTCGGCTCGGAACAGAGCACCTGGAACACCGAGTTCCACCGGTCGACGACGTGTCTGGCGTTTTGTACTCTTTTCCGAGTCATAGCTGATACTCTTTATTTTATTCTCTACCTCAATTCATAAAATACTATCTTTCTTTCTCAGTTCCGTATGATTCTGGGTTAACAATAACTATCCGAAACTCAAGCACGTCTCTGACCATCCTCAGTGATGACTGAGGAATGGGCCAACCAAGGAGAGCTTCAGCGAGCACGACAATCGGCTTCCGCGTGATGGGCCCTCGTCGGGAGAAGTATAACGGAGATACTGTCGTTTTAATACATTCCACGAGTAGCTCTACGTATGGATTTTAGTCTCACGACAGAGCAACGCCAGATACGCGACATGGTCGCAGAGTTCGCAGATGAGGAAATCAAACCGCGAGCAGCAGAAATCGATGAGACAGATGAGTTTCCGTGGGACCTTGTCGACGAGATGGCCGACCTCGGACTCATGGGCATGCCCATCCCCGAAGAGTACGGCGGTGCAGGTCTCGATTATCACTCCTACGCGATGGCACTTGCAGAGATTTCTCGCGGAAGTGGAGGACTGGGAACGGTCGTCGCGGCACACATCTCGTTGGCCTGTAACATGGTGTACGAGTTCGGCGACGAAGAGCAGAAAAACGAGTATCTGACACCGATGGCCGAGGGCGAGGAAATCGGTGCGTTTGCACTCTCGGAGGCCGGGGCGGGCAGTGACGTTCCCTCGATGGAGACGACGGCCGAAAAGGACGGGGACGAGTACGTTATCGACGGGAGCAAGCTCTGGATTTCCAACGGCTCGGTCGCCGAGACGGTTGTCGTTTTCGCAAAGACTGACCCGGACGCAGGCGGCAAGGGAATCTCCTCGTTCATCGTCCGCCCGGAGGAGGATGACGGGTTCATCGTCGAAGGGACCGAACACAAGCTGGGCGACAAGGGCTGTCCCACGGCTGAGCTCCGATTCGACAGTGTTCGAGTCTCCGAAGACCGACGGCTGGGCGATGAAGGCAGGGGGCTGGTACACGCACTCAAGACGCTCAACGGCGGCCGCATCACCATCGCCGCCCGCGGTGTCGGCATCGCACAGGCTGCACTCGACGAGGCGCTCGACTACGCACAGGACCGCGAACAGTTCGATCAGCGCATTGCCGACTTCCAGGCAATCCAGCACAAACTTGCCGACATGGACACCAAGGTACAGGCTGCGCGTATGCTGATGCACCGCGCTGCCGACAGGAAGATGCGCGGCGAGGAGTACATCAAAGAGGCCGCACAGGCCAAGCTCTACGCCTCTGAAGTATCCCGTGAGGTGGCGAACGAAGGCATCCAGATTCACGGTGGCTACGGCTACACGAAGGACTTCCCAGTCGAGCGGTTCTACCGAGACGCCAAGCTCAACGAAATTTACGAAGGGACCAGCGAAATCCTCCGTAACACCATCGCCGACCAGTTGCTCGAGTAATCCACGCGACACGACGACGTAGGCATCTCCTTTATAATTGCTCCGTCGTAACATCCGCACGATGTCTCAACTTGCAGACACGGACGTAACTGTCGTCGGCAGCGGCTTCGGTGGGCTCTCTGCCGCGTGTTATCTCGCCGACGCGGACGTCGACGTTCGAGTTCTCGAGAAGAACGACGAACTCGGGGGCCGGGCCTCGGTTCTCGAGCACGACGGGTTCCGCTTCGACATGGGCCCCTCGTGGTATCTGATGCCCGACGTGTTCGAACGGTTTTTCGACCACTTCGACAGGCGGCCGGAGGAGTACTACGACCTGCAACGACTCGACCCTCATTACCGCGTCTTCTTCAAAGATGGGGACACGGTTGACGCCCGTGGCGACTCCGAAGCGATGCGAGAGGTGTTCGAGTCCTACGAACCCGGTGCTGGCGAGTCGTTCGAGGAGTACCTCGAAACCAGTAGACACCATTACGAAACGGCGATGGAGAAGTTCGTCTACGTAGACCGCTCGCGCCTTCGAGACTGGGTCGACCCCGATGTGATGATGGCTGCGCCTATCGGTCTCCAGCTGCTCGGGTCTATGGAGGGTCACGTCGAGAAGTACGTCGACCACCCGAAGCTCCAGCAGTTGCTCCAGTATACGCTCGTCTTCCTCGGCGGGTCCCCGAAGAACACCCCGGCGCTGTACAACATCATGAGTCACGTCGACTTCAACCTCGGCGTCTGGTATCCCGACGGCGGCATGTCCAGTGTCGTCGACGGACTCGTCGAACTCGGCGATGAACTGGGTGTCGAGTACGTCACGGGCAGCGAAGTACAGGGACTCACTCGTGCCCGCGACGAGTTCATCCTCGATACAGCCACGGGTGAGTACCGCTCGGATACAGTTGTCGCTAACGCCGACTACGCTCACGTCGAGCGTGACCTGCTCCCGGAGCATGAACAGCAGTACGGCGATGACTACTGGGACTCCCGCACGTACGCCCCATCTGCGTTTCTCCTGTATCTCGGTGTCGAGGGAGACGTCGACCCTCTCGAACACCACACGCTCGTCCTGCCCGAAGAGTGGGATGACCACTTTGAGCAGATTTTCGACCTCCCCTCCTGGCCCGACGAACCTGCCTACTACATCTGTGCACCCTCTGTCACTGACGGCTCTGTCGCCCCTGACGGACATAGCAACCTCTTCGTGCTCGTCCCGCTCGCACCCGGACTGCCGGACACCGAAGCCCTCCGCGAGCGCTACCGGGAGAAGATTTTAGACGACATCGCCGAGAACACGGGTGTCGAGTTACGCGACCGTATCGTCCTCGAAGAACGGTTCTGTGTGCGGGATTTCGCTGAACGATACAACGCCACTCGAGGGACTGCACTTGGACTTGCACACACCCTGAGACAGACCGCACTGCTCCGTCCCTCGAACCGTTCATCAGCGGTCGACGGGATGTACTATACGGGGGGGTTCACGACTCCTGGAGTCGGTGTCCCCATGTGTCTCATCAGCGGTGAGCACACTGCGAACGCACTTATCGAGGACCAGAAATAGCTGACTCCCCGACCGCTAAAGTGAGACTCCGAGATGCTGTGACGGGAACGTACTCGATTTCGCCGACTCGCTTTCGTCGACGAGCAACGTCTGTGCGAGTGCCAGCGTAAACTTCTCGGCGTCATCGCTCCCGAGAACGTCGGCCAATGCTGATTCAGCCGGTAGCGTCTCGGACCGTAACCGTTGTCGTATCTCCGAACGCGACGCGTCTTTCATTTCGGCGGCAATCGTCTCGAGCGCGAGTGCTGTCTCCACACCAGTCGCGAGATACTCTGCAGCGCGTTTTTCGGGCTCTGGAACGGTCCTAATCGTCGAGAGATAGCGTGCCGCACTCGTCTCGCTGAGTTCGACCGTCTCGGCAATCCACTCACGTAAGACGTCCCTGTCGGTTTCGTCGTCGAACTCCTCTCGTGCCTGCTCGAAGAGCTCGGCCTCTTCGCTGGCGATGTCGTGGAAGATGTCTCCGACGATGACTGCATCCGCACCGGCATCGAGAACCGCCTCGGCGTTCTCGCGGCTGTCGAGCCCACCGCCGTACCACAGACGCGACCAGCCGACGGCATCGTTGATTGCTTCCAAAATCTCGACAGCTTCTTCGCCACCAAACGTCCCGGAGTACTCGAGATAGATAATTTCGCTCTCGAGGTGATACTCCGCCGCGAGCGCGCGCTGTTTTGCCTCCCTTGGGGAGAGTAGGTCGTCTTCAGTGACGTTGGCTTCTCGGGCGGCCGCGCTGTCGGGGTTCATAATGATGTACGCCTCGAAGACAGCGTCTTCGAGCATGTACCCCGCGGCGAAGTTGTTTAGACGTGACCCGATTGCCCCGTCTATGGAAAATCCCAGTTTGTCCGATATCATCGACGGACCGAGGTCCTCTTGTACGTATTCGATTCCCTGGCCGAGTGTACCGACCAGTGCCTCGCTATCACCGTTCAGGACTTCAGGGATAGCGAGGAACGCTGACTGGTCGCGCGTCTCGTCTGTGACGTGTTCTGCGTCGCTTGGCTCGTGAAAGGCTGGCACCGGCGAGTAGTGGAGGAGTTCGAACGTCTCCTCCGTGTTTCGGTCAGTCACGTCGCGTGATCCACCGACGGAGATTGCGCTGCTGTGTGAGAGATACAGTGGGTAACAGAGAGGGAGCTGTTTCTCGCTTTCCGGGTCGACTTTCGTGATGTGACTCCAGTCGGCCGAGACCGGGTTCGTATCCAATCCGAGCAACGTCCGCCCGGCGATTGACGCCGTCGAACTCAGCTGTTCTAGCCGTCTGGCAATGTCCGGTAACGACATTTGTCTATCCTACACGACTTCGGTGGAGCTTAAAAGGATATCCTCTTCGGTCGAGACGCTGACGTGTTGTTGCTCACCTGGGCAGGGTATCCGGGTTCCCGTCACGAACGATGTATTCGGCCGCGATACCTGTCAGTGTCGAGTTCGCTGCAGTCGCCTGTCGCTTTGCTCGGTCGAGATACCTATCACTGATGTCGATTATCGACTGCCGGGCAGCTGCGTTGTCGTCGTCGAGCAGATACTCGGCAGTCACCGGTGTCAACTGCCCATCCCGCATATCGTCGCGGTAGTCGTCAACGTCATCCAGCCAGATTTGCGCACCGATAATCGCCAGCACAATCGAGCGGTGGAACTCGTTCTCGATGGGAAGATTGTGCTTGCGATACATCTGAATCATGGCGTCATAGATTACGCCTACGCGGTCGTACTGGGTTTTGAGATACGGAAGCGTGAGTTCCTCCTCTGTGAACAGGGCTGGCTCTTCCTCGAAATCAGCGAACTTGTACTCCGCTTCGATTGCTTCGAGCGCTTCTTGATTCCCCTCCTGACCGTCTGCCATAAGATTCCTGAAGTGCGGGTCTTCCTCCTGGTGACGTTCGGAGATATCGACCGCCCAGTCGTAGATTTCCCGTACTGTCGTCGGATGATTTGTGAACTTCTGCTCGACTCGCGCCTGTAACACCTCCTGTGCAATCTCGGCGATGACCTGTCGGTCGCTCTCGTCGGTTTCGAAATCGACTTCGAAATCTTCGTACTCCTCGTCGTTGAGTGCATCCCGCATGTCACCGTCCAGCAACGCTTCCACTGCCAGTCTCGTCATGTCCTCGGCCCGACGGTGCTCGCGCTCGTCCGCGTGACGGTAAAGATAGCCCAATGTGAGATTCGCAGGCAACAGGAGTTTGGTATCGTACTCGAACGAGACGTAGCCGTACCCGAACTCGGCTGCGATTGCCTCTTCGACCTCGCTGAATGCCTCCCGAGTAACTTCGTCGATATAACTGTCGACCCGCCGCTTGAGTCTGAGACTTCCCATATCGAAGACGCCCGAGTGGGCGTAGTAGCCGAACACGGCCCGAGCAGCGGTCGGAAACGCCTCACGCCGGGCCAGCCATCCTGCACTCCGAACGAACATACTGTCGAACACTGCGTCACCGGCCCTGTTTATCCTATCGGTACAGCCCGAGATGCGTAATATGAGGTTTTTTAATAGAGCCGATAGAACAAACGGTTCGATGACAACCGAAACCCGCGATATGGTCGTCGTCGGAGGCGGAACTTCTGGATGTTTCGCTGCGGCGACGGCGGCCCAGAAGGGGCTCGACGTTACCCTCCTAGAACGCAAGAGCGAGGAGGACGGCGGACACATCGCCTGTGGCGACGCCATCAAGGGGAAAAGTACGTTTCCCGACGTTATCGACCGGGATTACCTCCGGGAAGAATCGTTCACTAACGAAAACATTCGGCGTGCGCTGTTCATGAACCCCGAGGGGGAGAACTACGACATTCCCTTCAGGGATGGAAACGGTGCCGTGGTTGACCGTAAACGCTACGGTGAGGTTCTCCTCGAAGAGGTCGAACGGGTGGGTGCCGAGGTCGAGTACAACACTGTCGTCAAAGATATCGTCCAGAACGGACGGGTAACGGGCGTCACGGCAATCCAGAAAGGGAAGCCCGTCGAGTACGAAGCTGACGTCATCATCGACGCTGCGGGTGCCCTCTCACTGTTACAGGACAAAGTTGACTTCGACGGGACGAACTACGACACGAACGTCACGTACCAGCAGTTCTGTTCTGCCTACCGGGAAGTTATCGAGGTTCCCGAACCAGTTGATTACGACGATGCCATCGTGTTCAAACCGACCGAAAAACTCGGGTACCTCTGGTATTTCCCGCGGACTTCGACTGAAATCAACGCTGGTCTCGGCTTCCAGATGAACAAGCCACCGATGGAGCTCGTCTCGGTGCTGAAAAGCGACCTCGAAAACCAGCCGGAGTTTGACGGCGCAAAAGTGAAAGATAAACTCGGCGCAGCACTACCCACCCGCCGTCCGTACGACTCTGCAGTCGCACCAGGGTTCATGTCTGTCGGCGACGCTGCGGCCCATGTCAACCCTACGACCGGCGGCGGAATTCCGGGCGCGGCGAAGGCCGGCCACTGGGCGGCGGAGGTGGCCACCGAAGCAATCAGTGAGGGAATCCTCGACGAGTCAGCGCTCTGGGAGTACAACCACCGTGTCCAGACTGACTTCGGCAAGAAGTTCGCAGCGATGGACCTCTACAACATTTTTGGCGGCGCTCACGACATGGAAGAGCTAACTAAAATCGTCACGGCACTTCCCGGCGAGATGCTTATCGACCTCATGGGAAAGAAAGGGGCCGTCTCGATGTCGCTCCCGGCGAAAGTCAAGGCTGCCGTCGTCACGGCTCTCGAAACGCGCGGTCACTGGTCCACGCTCCGCGAAGCGTACCGAGTCAATCAGCTCGCTGCGGACCTCAAGGAGATATACAACGACTACCCGACAACCCCCGACGGGTTCGAATCGTGGAAGACTCGCCGCGATGAACTGATGGACGAGGTGTACGAAGTCACCGGCGCGGAACCAAAATACTGAAGAGCTCCTTTTCTGGTTTCTGTTACTGGGGTTGTTCTCACAGTCGGATTCCATTCACGAGGCTTCCGTAGGCCGGGTGTCTTCGTTCCGGGCACGAATCATTGCCTCGATAGCGATTTTGGCCCCGCCGATGAGGACCGGACCAATTAAGAGTCCGATGGGGCCGAACGCAACCAGTCCACCGAACACTCCGACAACGATAACTGCGGAGTTCAGCTCTGCGCTGTGACCGATAACGATTGGTCGTGTGTAAAAGTCTGAGATGCTGACGAGCGAGCCGTACACGAACAGGATTGCGGCGAGCCCGGTACTACTGATAGCGACGAGATACCCCACCAGTGGAACCCAAACGATGAACGCTCCGACGAGGGGTAATAGAGCGAGGACGAACGTCAGCACGGTGAGAAACAGCACGTTGTTGAACCCGAGCAACCAGAATCCGATGCCCAGCAAAACCGCCTGTATGAGTCCGGCGACCACGTTCCCGATAACGGAGGCTCTCATGAGCCGGTTCAGTCGGTCGTTGATGTCGTCTTGAATCTCGTCTCGAATCGGCAGCATCGTGTGAATCCACATCGACAGACGCAACCCGTCCCGAAGCAGGACGAACAGGACGAACACCGTAATCGTCAGCCCGATGAATATCCCCGGAAGGCCCTGTACTACATCTACAATCCGCCATGCAATCAGCTCGAGAGCGTCAGTGAGCACTTCCTGGTTCTCCTCGAACGCCTCCTGGAGATCAACTTCGATTCCCCAGGAGAGGAGCGTCGCCTCTACTTCGGCGATATCGATATCGGCCTCCTCGATCATTTCGATGACGGCGAAAGCCTGTTGACTCAGTTCGCGAACGAGGTAGAGAAACGGAATCGGAATCGCAATAACTGCGACCAGGGTCAGAAGGAACGCTGACACATCTCGACGGATGTACTCCGTGAACCACTGCTGAAGTGGCCACAGGATATACGCCAGAATCATTCCGAACAGCACGTACTCCAGGTAGGGTAAGATGACGAATGTCGCTAGCAGGACGCTCAGAAGCGTCAACACCAGGATAGCTTGCTGCTCCGTGAACCAGGAGCCGTTCCGGTCGTCTACTGACATATGGTAGACTGATAGGCGGAGGATATAGTCTCTATGGCACTGCTCCGATTTTCGATTAGTGAGGCCTCTGGTGTGTGGAACGTTTCTCGTTCCCGTTGGTCGCTCGAAAGCCCCTGCTCGGAAGGGAATTCGAACAGCCATCAGAACGTTCTGGAGTGACGATACGGTGCTCAGACACCAGGGTCTGTTTGGTTGGTTCCGAACTGAAGATGCCAATGGGTCTAATTCTGTTGAGCCACCCAACGAGCAGAGTCAACCAATATGGTAAGGTAGCGACCGCTGACATACAGTACCCTCCAGGAAATAATCATAACCGGCGTACAGGATAGAGAGCTTCTATGCAGCATTCTTTCATCGTTGATTTCACAGCATCGCCGGTGAATCAACCGCTCTGTAGATCCGTAGACTGGCCGTTGTCTTTTCTATCAGATACCAGTGATGATTATGCCAACGTACAAGTTACAGGTTACACACCAAGCTGTGACGGTCGGAACAAAGTGAAATCGTGAAGTTCGCTCTGTACAGCGCTTTCAGAACTGAGCGCTTGCTGGTGTCAGGTCTGCTCGTCAGAGTTCGTCGCGTCGACGCAGAGAATACTAATGACCGAGCTAACGGACGCTTAATATATGAGCTTGAATAGCGACGGAACTCCTCAGAACCTGTCGGTTCCTCACTGGTTGCTGATGGCCTGTTTGCTGTTTCTTGGTATCAGTGCTATCGGCGGCGGAGGGCAGTTTCTCCTGGATCCAACCGGTGACATAATCGGTATGCCGGTAGATGTATTAGCTGACTCACCGTTTTCAGATTTCCTGTTGCCCGGACTGATCCTATTCACCGTTCTGGGGCTGTTCCCCCTCGTTGTTCTCTACGGTCTCTATGCGCAGCGCAGTTGGGCGTGGCCTGGTGTGATTATGGTCGGAATTGCGTTAATTGTCTGGATTGTTGTTCAAGGATTGATTATCGGCTTTGGGCACTGGCTACAGTGTCTTTACCTCACCCTTGGATTTGTCCTCATTCTCCTCGCTTGGATTCCATCGGTGAGACGAACAGTTTGAATTAATTTCTCTGAGTTTGCTGGAGTCCCTCTGAGTCAGTCACTGGGTGTTTAATAGTAATCAGCTGACTTCTGTGGTCATTGCCTTGCACTAGCGTGCAGAGGGGTTTTTGCTGAAGATGCTCCATCTATGGAGTTATGGGGGTAGTGAACTGGCTTTTTTCAGCACTCCTGATAATACAGGCCCACTTCGCCGCTTCGTACCTCGTTCCCCTTGACGAAGAAGCCCAACGAGAGTTTGGCGGCTTATTGAAGTGGTTCTGGCCCTGGAGCGATGGCGACAGTGGGCTGTTGGGCCAGATCGCGATATCGTCTGATCTGCCGCTTCTCGGGATATTCGTTGCCATCACCGCGGCAACCCTCTTTTTCGGGGCTGCCCTGGCAGTGGTAGAGATTGTGGTTCCGTTCACCTGGTGGAGAATACTGGCTGGAGTCGCTGCCATCCTGTCGCTCATCTTGATGACGGGATTCTTCGGCTTCACGAAGGTGATCCCGATTGCGCTCAATTTCGTCGTGTTATGGGCCGCCATCACCGATAGTCTCCAGACGGTGCTATGAACAGTTCAGACAAAGGAGCCGCATCCGTCGACGTGACCAATCTGTCCACGTGGACTGACGAGGAGAAGGTCGGACGAGTGCTGTTCTACAGCGGCATCGCACTCACGCTCGTCGTTGTCCTGTGGCCCCCGCTGATGTTCCTGAGTCAGCCGACCGGCACGGCCGAAGAGCAACTGACCGCTCTCGCGGACGATTCCGCACTGTATAAACTCAACTTCTTTGTGGCATCGCTGATCGCTCCGGTCTTGGTCGTCGTGTTGATGCTTCTCGCGCTGCTCGCACCAGCCGAAAGAGACACGCCATTCCTGGAGGTTGTGGGTGTCTTCCTCCTCGCGCCATATGTCGTGCTAGTGAGCATCGCGTACACGTCTCAGTACACAATACTACACTATTTTTTGGCAGAGGGTCAGGTGGACGAAGCTAGAGTCTGGCTCTTCGAAAACACGCACTCGGTTCCGTACTTCTTGAATCAACTGGGGTACACTTTCTTCGGTTTGGCCGCGCTCCTCATCGGATACAAGTACCTTTGGGGGAGGGGGCTCTCCAGGGCTATCGGAGTATTACTGTGGGTGTCCGGACTACTGTCATTAGTCGCTTTTTTTGGGTTGGCCCTCGAGAACGAAATGCTCAATTTGGCCACGTTCGTGAGCGGTGTACTGATCGTTCCAGTGGGCATTCTTGTAGCCGAGTGGGGAAGGCGGCTGTCACGTATTACCTGAACGAGTGTGCTCCCAAATCCTCGTACGATGTAGTCCATTCAAGTTCGTGTGTCAGCGGCGATAACGCCGGGGAATGCTTCGTATCGATGAACACGTCCTCCGGTACGTACCGTTCTGGCTTCGGTGGGTTGCATGGGTGTAATTCACAGTCATCTACTATATCTTATGAAAGTAGTTCTCTGGGGTGAAGAATCATCGCTCGTTAATTATGTGTTGACGGTTACAAGCCATCATGAACACGATCACGAGCTGGATACGATCTAACGAGTCGTCGCATTCTTTCCCTTGGTGTCTGCGATCTCGTGGACTGTTAACGGGCTGGTCATCGTTCTCGGGGAGGAGCTGTCGTGGGCGCGTGGTTCGTGAGTAGTTATTGAGCGCCACAGGCCTCGCTATCTCCGCCGTCATCGTCGTTCATGTGAGAGTGACGAGGACCTACGAGGATTCGCACAGCCCGAACGCCAGCGACGCTACAGCGGACTCTCGAGCATAAACCCGCTATCACCGTGGGGTAATCCTCGGTTCGGGTACGTCCTCAACCAACGCTAGTCCCCGGATCGAGAGAAGAGCCAGTCGTAGCCATCGATTAGGGCCTGTTTTCCTCCAGTGTCGATGATATCACCATGGCCTGGAATAACTCGATCGAACTCCCACGCGAGCACGTCCCGTATCGAGCGACGAAGCGTCGGACGGTTCGTGACGGTCAAGCGATAGTCTACCGGGGGCCCGATCTGTTTGTATACCCCCGCCAGCCGTGCGTAGAGTCGCGTTTTTAACGGACTGGATTCACCGATGTGATACCCTAGATCACCGAGGATTACCGTCCGACTCGGTCGGTGAAAGAACGCGATTTCGGTCAGCCATCGATTGCCCATCAACGCCGTCTGATCGATGTCAGTGGCCCATCGTGGGTCGGGCGTGTCACCAAGAAGGTAATCGAACTCCAGATCGGTCCGGCGAGCATCGAGTCCGGGAGCAGCGAGAAGGTGGACATCCGGATATCTCCGGTCATACTGCTCCATATAGAGATGGCCGTGAAGTTTGCTTGCGGGAGCGACGAACCGAACCTCGCCAAGCTCGTCGAGGGCAGCCTCAAGTGCTGGCGTCAATTCCGCTGGCGACTGGATGAAGAGTCCGCCGTCCGAAAGACGGATAACGGTCATTATCCGGCCGATCTCGAAGCCGAAAAATCGAAGCGGTTCCTCGTAGACCCAGAGATCCCGTGCGAGTGATCGGAGCATAGTGGTCATATGACCACCGATTACGAAATAGAAAGGGGTTGGATACACCCACGAAGGCGCTTAGAACGGCGGAAACATCATGAACCGCACGAAATTAATAAAAACGTGATAGCCGATGGAGTGTTCGAGATCGCGAGCGAGGAACAGCAGGACAAGCGGGATACCATACAGAACCGAGACGAAGATGAGACTGCCGATATCTGTAATCGATTGAGAAACGTGTGCCATCACGTGGACGAAAACGGCGAGGATACCCGCCACAGCGACGGCGTGCCGGGGACGATCACGACTCACAGGGGCAAGCAGAGCAACGAACAACGTCACAAGAAAGAGTCGTGCCCAGGTTTCCTCTGTGAGCCCGGGCTGAACTGCGAGGAGGGGAAGCCACCAGTCCTCTGCCGGGTCCGTGATTTGGCGATGCCTGCCCCCTCGGCCAGAGCGATATTTAATAGAGCAGGCGGGACTGCGAGAACAGCACCCTAAACGAGACTGTGACTTTGCTGCTCAATCCCTTCCCTACGCGCTTCGCGAATCGAACCGCTCGCGTTGCCCGCGGTTCCACCGCTCGCATTTCGAGGACTTCGCTTCGCTCTGTCCTCGCTCTCGCTGCGCCTTCCTGGTCTACTTCAAATCCTTCCCTGCGCGCTTCGCCGACCGAACCGCTCGCTGTTGCTCGCGGATTCGGTCTGTGAGAAGTGCTCGGTCAGGGATTTGAACCCTGGTCTTCGGCTCGAAAGGCCAAAATGATTGGCCGGACTACACCAACCGAGCGAACGCACTCGAAGGTGGGAATCTGTTCCTAATAAAGCCTGCCTTTTCGTCATCCAATGTCATTCAGTCTCACGCACGATCAATTGGTTCAAACAGCTATTTTTGTCTGGCCTATTTATAACCTCCTTCCAGATGAACCTGATGCTGTATGGAACGCAACCATATCGCCGCCCTGTTCCTCGGCATGACCATCCTCGCAGTCGCGCTCGTCGGAGCAATGGCTGTCTCGGGGGCTGTTGGTGCCGAGTCTCCCGAGGAATCGTCCGAAAACGAACGAATCAGCGTCGATGCAACTGGCGAGGCCGAAGCTGAACCGGACAAAGCTATCGTCAATGTCGCAGTTCGCGCCGAAGGTGACGAACCTGGTGCCATCCGCGATGAACTCGCACGCGATGCGGCGACGCTCGAAGACCAACTCGACGAGGAGGATGTCGATTACAAGACCTCGAGTTACCAGGTTCGAGAGCCTCGCCGCGATGACCCTGACGACCCTGACTACGTCGGTATCCACGCCTTCGAAATAACTGTCGAAGATCCGGATAACGTCGGGAACATCGTTGAGGTTGCGGCCGACGCTGGCGCGGAAATTGGCAACATCGACATGACGCTGGCCGAGGAGACGCGGGATGACTTGCGTGACGAGGCTATCGAGAACGCAATGGACGACGCCCGTAACCAGGCCGAGACGATCGCTGCTGCCGGGGACCTGATGGTGACCGGCGTCGTCTCTGTCGATGCTTCACAACGCAGTTATAACCCCGTGAGCTACGATGTGCCGGTTGCTGAGGACGATGCAGCCGAGCCAGCCCCACCGACCGACATTGACATGGGTGACGTATCCGTCTCCTACAGCGTTGAGGTCACGTTCGACGCCAGTTCGTAACAGAAAGCGAAAGAGTCGGTTATTTACCCTTGAATTCGGGGTCTTCGTCACTCTGAATCTTCGAAACGCCCTCCATCACGTCCTCCGTGGCGATGAGATGACCGAAGGCGAAGGCCTCGGTTTCGAGACCTGCCTCGGTGTCGTCCCGACCTGCGAGCATCGCTTTCTTCGTGTACTCCATTGCCAGTGGCGGTCCTGCCGCGAGGTCCGAGGCGAGATCGACTGCAGCGTCTTCCAGTTCGTCGTTATCGACGAGACGGTTGACGAACCCCCAGTCGTGCATCGTCTCGGCCTCGTAGTGGTCGGCCGTGAAGATAATCTCGCGAGCGCGGCTCTCGCCGATGTGGTTTTTCAGGCGTTGCGTGCCGCCCCACCCGGGAAGGAGTCCGAGATTGAACTCCGGCTGGCCGAACGTCGAGCGCTCGGTCGCGATGCGCAGGTCAGCACACGTTGCGAGTTCCATACCACCACCGAGGCAGTAGCCGTCGATTGCCGCGACTGTCGGTACCGAACAGGATTCGAGCTTGCCCCAGGCCTGCTGTCCTGCGCGCGAGAGCTCGATTGCGTCGACCGGATTGGCTTTGCTTGCCATGCCCATCGCATCAGCACCAGCACTGAACGCGCGGTCGCCAGCACCGCTGACAAGAATAGCGCGTACCTCCTCGTCGTCATCTAGCAGGTCGACTGCTTCGCTGAACTCGTCTATCATCTCCAGACTAACAGTGTTGAGCTGGTGTGGCCGGTCGAGCACGATATGGCCCACACGCTCGGAGGGATACTCGACGCGAATCGTCTCGAAATCGACGCCCTCGTCGTCCTCGTCGCCGCCGTAAAAGCCACCCTCTTCAGCGGCAGCGCGCAGTCCCTCGGAAACCTCATAACGGGCGTGACCCGTCTCGTTGTACAGGGATTCGAGCGTCTCGACGAGCGAATCGAGACCGTGTTCGTCACAGAGCTTTCCTGGTCCATCCGGCCAGCGACCGCCGAGTTTCACCGCCCGGTCGATGTCTTCGATTGGCGCGACTTCGTCGTACAGTAGCTTGCCGGTTTCGTTCGCGAGGAGAGCTGTTATCCGGTTCCGTACGTCCTCTCTCACCTGGTCGGCTGGAACGTCGGCACCCTCGCCGCCCTCGTAATCGTAGAACCCTTTGCCAGATTTCTTGCCGAGCTCCTCCGCATCGACTTTCTCTTTCAGCAGTGCGGCTGGTTCGTACGCCTCGCCGAGCACTTCGTGCATGTAATCGAGGACGTGGTAGGTGACGTCGATACCAACCTGGTCACCGAGTTCGAACGCTCCCATCGGGAGTCCGATGTCGTATTTCGTCGTCGAGTCGACTTCCGCAATGGTCGCGTCACCGGCGTCGACGATTGCACAGGCTTCGTTCATCAGCGGCACGAGAACGCGGTTGACGATGAAGCCGGGGACATCCTTCCGAACTCTGACGGGCGTCTTGTCGAGGTCCTCGGCGAGGTCCTCGATGACGTCCATCGTCTCGTCCGAGGTGTGCTCGCCACGGATAACCTCGACCAGCTCCATCCGCACCGGCGGGTTGAAAAAGTGCATCCCACAGAACTGCTCCGGTCGGTCAGTCGCTTCGGAGAGCTCGGTTATCGAGAGGCTGGACGTGTTCGAGGCGAAGATAGCGTGGTCCGGTGCGTGCTCCGACACCTCCCCGTAGACGTCCTGCTTGATGTCCATGTTCTCGACGATGGCTTCGATGACGACGTCGGTGTCTCCGACTGCCTCCGCCATATCCACAACTGGCGTGACGTTCTCGATGGCTGTGTCCCGCAGGTCCTCGCTGATGCGCTCTTTCTCGGCGAGTTTGTTGAGACTCCACTCAATCTGGTCGTACCCCTCTTCAACCAGCTCTTCGTTTATGTCACGGAGCCGAACCTCGTAGCCCGCCAGTGCCGCTACTTCGGCGATTCCGTGGCCCATCGTTCCTGCCCCGAGAACCGTTATCGTCTCGATATCTTCCAGTTGCATAGTTCGTCTAGCTAGTCTCGCGCTCGTGCTTTCAACGTTTTCGTTCGTCGAGTGAGAAACTCCTGTATAGTTTATTTCAGTATGAAAATGGTTATTGGTACGGGTTTGTAACTAACACTCATGGAGTTTGGCCTGTCACAGGAACAAAAGCAGATTCAGAAGACCGTTCGAGAGTTCGCCGAGAACGAAATCAAACCGGTCGCAAACGAGCACGACCGAGAGGAAAAGTACCCTCACGACGTCGTCGAGAAAGCCGCAGAGATGGGATTGACGGGAGCCAACATTCCGCTGGAGTACGGTGGGGCGGGTTACTCGCCGCTTGATACGATGCTCATCATCGAAGAGCTGTTCGCGGCAGACCCCGGTATCGGTCTCTCTGTCATCTCGACGTCGTTTGGCACGGAGAACATCGTCGAGTTTGGAACGGAAGAACAGAAAGAGGAATACCTGCCGCCGGTCGCGGAAGGCGAGGCAATCACGGGTGCGGCAATCAGCGAACCACACGCCGGGTCGGACGTCTCGTCCATCTCGACCAGAGCCGAGAAAGATGGTGATGAGTGGGTCATCAACGGCAACAAGATGTGGATTACGAACGGCACGGTCGCGGACTACGTCGTTGCTCTCTGCCAGACCGACCCCGACGCACAGGGCCGGTACAACGGGTTCTCACAGATCATCATCGAGACGGACCGCGACGGATTCTCCGCCGAGAAGATTGAAGGGAAACTTGGTATTAGGGCGTCGGACACGGCGGAACTCATCTTTGACGACCTCCGTGTTCCGGAGGAGAACCTCGTCGGTACGCGGGGGGCTGGTTTCCTCCAGCAGATGCAGTTCTTCGACGAGACACGAACCGCCGTCGCCGCACAGGGCGTCGGTATCGCCAAGGGCGCTGCCGAGCGCGCGCTGGAGTACTCCGAGGAGCGCGAGCAGTTCGGCCGTTCCATCGGCGAATTCCAAGCTATCCAGCACAAACTGGCCGATATGTTCACCACAACCGAGGCCGCGCGAACCCTGACGTACAAATCGGCGTGGTGCCAGAACAACGACAATGACGAGGACCTGACGATGCTAGCGTCGATGGCGAAGGAGTACGCCTCCCGTGTCGCGGTTGACGTGGTCGACGAGGCGCTTCAGATCCACGGCGGTGCAGGCTACGTCGACGACTTCGATATCGAACGCCTCTATCGTGACGCCAAAATCACCCAGATTTACGAGGGCACGACCGAAATCCAGAAGAACATCATCGCCCGCGAACTTCAGGGCAAAGGTCTGGTCTGAACCGCTGTTTCCTCTCGACTTATCTTCTTCTATAATTTGCGTTCAACTAGCCGTACAGGTCTGCGAACCCCGAACGTGTGCGGGGTAATAATTGACGGGCTCCCATCCATAATTACAGTCGCCGGACGGCACCTGCCTACACCCGCGTCCGGCTAGCTGGGAACTCTCTTCCGGCCGCCGAGCCACCGACGGCCGGGTGTTCTCTCTCGCTCAATGTTTCTATTATCATCAGCAACCACGTGTATCTACTATTCAACCCCTTCCAATCATCTGTGTACTCATTGCACACAACCCAGGTATTGTTAAATAATATAAAAAATCTACATTTATCTCTTTCTCCTCTGTGCCCCAATGATACACCGCCGAGACGACCTTTAGGAAACACCTTTCGGATATTGGGATGTGATGAACCAGAACGACAACCGGTGGACGCGACGGACCACACTGAAAACGCTCGCTGCGGGTAGCTCACTCGCTCTCGCTGGGTGTGCTAGTCTCGGCGGTACTGACGACGACACGGACGACACCACCGCCGACCCACCAGCGGATGATGACGACACGGAAACGACGAACGACGGCGACGATATGGAGACGACGGACGACGAGGAGGCACCGACGCCAGAAGAGGAAGAAGAGCTCACTGATATTCAACAGTTGGTCGATATCTTCGACGACCAGCCGTTCAACGACGCCCAGTTTGAGGTTGAAGGCGAGAACCGGGATTACACCCCGCGACACGTCTGGAAGTTCGTCTCGGAGGAATCGTTCATCGGCCTCCACTTCGACG
>LKMJ01000646.1_pt1 | contig 27827 bp, 28 predicted proteins | sample 643391 | NCBI WGS metagenome assembly LKMJ01 (sample SAMN04112250, study PRJNA286221) | soda lake metagenome | biome: soda lake; feature: Kulunda Steppe; material: water; isolation source: sample PL-Br10 brine of Picturesque Lake | place: Russia: Kulunda steppe | collected 2010-07 | reverse complement strand
TGAACGATCAACGTCGCGAACGGCTCACAGAGAAACGCGATCGGAAGGCCGAACTCGAGGCCGAATTCGACGAGACGGCGATCGAGGAGGCTAAAGCGGACAAACAGCGGGCAGAGAAGTATCTCGAGGAGGTCGAACCGTACCTGGAAACGCAACACGAAAAGCGCGACGAACTCCAAAACGAGATCGGTGCCGTCCGGAACGAACTCGAGGAGCTCGAGGAACTCAGAAATCGACGAGACGAACTCGAAGCCGTCGTCGAACGGCTTCAGGCGCTGTACGACGAGGCCGCCGAACTGGAGGAGACCTACGCCGATCTTCGAGCTGAATTACGCCAGCGGAACGTCGATCGGCTCGAGGCGATGCTCAACGAGACATTCGATCTCGTCTATCAGAACGACTCTTACGCTCGGATCGAACTCGACGGCGATTACGAGTTGACCGTCTATCAGAAAGACGGTACCGAACTGATGCCCGAGCAGCTCTCTGGCGGCGAGCGAGCGCTTTTCAACCTCTCGTTGCGATGTGCGATCTACCGGTTGCTCTCGGAGGGGATCGAGGGTAACGCCCCGACACCACCACTCATCCTCGATGAGCCGACGGTCTTTCTGGACGCCGGCCACGTCTCGAAGCTGGTCGAGTTGATCGAGTCGATGACTGACCACGGTGTCGCCCAGATCATCGTCGTCAGCCACGACGAGGAACTCGTCGGTGCGGCCGACGATCTGATCGCTGTCCGCAAGAATCCGACGACGAACCGCTCGACCGTCGAACGCTCGGCGACAGCAGAGGCGCTACCGTAACGTCTTCAGCGCCTCGCTCGCCAGCTCGGTCGTCGCATAGCCACGTTCGCCGTCGACTGTGGCCTCTCGGAGGAGCCCCGCGGCGCGGAGTTCGCTGACCCGACCGTGGAGGTCGGATTCACAGAGGTCATACCGGCCCAACAGGTCTCGGGCGGACAGTGGCCCCTGCGTGTCGAGTTCGACGAGCAATCCGAGGATCGCCTCGGAGTGAACGGCGGTGAGAAGCCGGCGTTGCGGTTCCGGGACGGCACTCGCGGCGACGACGAGCGGTGAATCGCCCGTTACGGTCAACTCGTCGTTCGGAACGTATCGCTCCTCGCCGGTTTCTGGATCGCGGATAAGACTCGACTCGCTAGAGGACTTCACGAGGAGATACCGTTGGCCGTCGTGTTCGGCTGTTCTCATGACTCTCTCTCGGTCGCTTCGGTTTTGCTGTCGGTGTATCTGCCGGTCTTGACACCCCAGTAATACCGGATCGTTCCGAAGGCGGCGACGGTACCGACGAGTAACGCCAGTACGCCCGTCTCGTAGTCGCCGAGGAAATAAATGACCATGAGTCCGATCGCGAGGGCCGCGATCGCGACGTTGAGGAGTAACACGGCGGCCCAAAACGCCCGAAAGAGTCCGTCGGGAACCTCTTCGGCGGCCGCCAGCGATTCCTGGGGATCCGGCGTCGAGTCGGACGTCACATCCGGCGGCGAAGGCCCGAGACTATCGGGATCGAACTCCTTGGGTTCGTCCGGCCAGCCCTCCTCGTCCTCCTCGAGCGGGTTCACGACCGAACGAACGGGGTGCGGAAAGAAAAATCACGCGACCGCATCGAGCGAGACGGCGTGATCCGCCTGCAGCCACGCGAGCGGGTTCTCGGCGTCGTAAAAGACGACGCCGTCAGAGACCTCGTAAGCCTCCGTCGAGCGGATGGCTTCCGCGACGGCCGGGTCGCCTGTTCGTCCGGTTCCGTCCGCGTCGGTCGTCGTATCGGCGCCTGGCATACGAGCCGATACGGCTTTGGCATATAAACTGCTCCGTACGATATCGAGCGTTGATTCCGATCGGAAAGGAGCCTGAAGGCGATCGACACGTCGCGGGCAGAAGCTCATCCCCGCCAGCGGTGAGGGGATTTAAGAACAGACTTCTTCCGGCAACCGATACACGTAGACGACATCGCCGTCGACGACGTAGTATTCGCCTTTCGTGGTCTCTTCGATCACTCGGCGGTCGCAATCGATAGCCACGTCAACGAGTCCCTCGAGCGTCTCGGTCTCGATCTGCGGTCCGCCGTGTAGCTCTCGCGGGAGCGTTCCGCAGGTGATCCAGTCGTCCAACTCTTTGCGATCGCGTATATGTCCGATCTGCCGTCGGTCTCTGTCAGTGACTAACAGATCGGCACGTTTCGCGCTGACGATCGTGAGAAACCCGAGCATCGATCCGACTAGCAGGAGCGCGAATCCGGCACGCTCGATCGGAGATCGATCGGACGGAACTGTCGTTTGCTCGACGGTTTCGTGGGTTTCTTCGTGAGGTTCGGGCGTCTCGACGTGGTAGGTCGATCCGGACGGTTCGATCTGCAGGTCGTGTTCGATCGCCTTCTCGACCGACTCTCCGGCGATCTGGCCTTCGACGGTCGTCCGGGCCACCACGAGTACCTCGGTCGTCCCCGGCGACGCGCCGAGATCGGATTCGATCGCCTCGATCCGGGCGTTCGTCGCGTTCACGTCGACAATAAACTCCGCTTCGTGGCTCTCACCCGGTTCCAGATCCGCCGTCCGCGTCTCGCCGAGTGAGTCCGTCACTCGCCAGAATACTTCTTCCCCCTCGCTGTCGACCGAGCGAATCACCAACTCGAGTTCGGTGTGTGTGTCGACCGAACCACTTGCGGCATCGTACCGATAGGCGAAACTCCCGTCGAGTTCAGGCATCGGATCGGTGAAATACACCGATCGATCCGTCATCTCCGATCCCTCGGTAAACGGCCCGGTATCGTTCAGGACCGTCGCGCCGTGATCGAACGCTCCGTTTTCCGTCCACGAGGCGACGACGCGCTCTTCCGTCTCGGTCTCCGGCGAGGAGTGGGTCGCGTACACTCCGCCCACACCGACGATCGCGAACACGAGCAGTATCGCGACGACGATCGCATACCGCTCGTCGAGTAGCGCCCTGAGCCGAAGAAACCACGGTTCGTTCATCGTCTCACCACCTCGCCTTCGACGTCGTCGATGGATGTTTCTCGTAGTATCATGGTCGGTCTATAGCACTCTCGAGTTGGCTTTTCGAGTCCGCTCTCGGACTCTGATTCGGCCGTTCGTCCCGAGAAGGAGTGCGAACGGAAGAGTGAACGCGATGGTGATCACGGCGGTGACGGCGCCGTATGCGAGCCACGGATGGATCGCATGTAGCGTGAGGATAATCGACGGTGGCAGGACGGCGAAGTAGCGATACTCCGAGACGGTCCGCAGATAATACCTCGTCTCCGACGGTGCCGTAAGCGAAAGCGTCGTCTCCGCGTTCCCGCCGCGTTCGATGTAGTGCTCGCGGGATTCGACCTCGACGCCCTCGCTGGTAGATTCGAGGACGGCCACCATGGGAAGGACGCCATCGTTGTTCAGTGTGAACTCGAGCCGTTCGGTCTCACCGGTCGGGATGACGGTCGGTCGATCGGAATCGAACTCCGCGCTGATAATCCCGTGTTCGTGGGTATCGGAGGCGACGACCATCGCGCCGGCTGTCACGAGTCCGATCAGGAGCGCGAAGGCGACGACGAGCCTGCCGACGTCGTAGCTGTCCTTTCGAGATCTCGTTCGCGACCGATCTCCGCGCGTTCGTCGGCCGCGTTCGAGCAGTGCGCTGACCACGAGAAAGCCGCCACAGAACGTCGGTGTCGGCGAATCCGGCGATGTTCGAGCGAAAATCAGCTGCGGAGAGCCGGGCGGGACGGCAGATATTTCCGTGACCGTTCAGATCGAAGGTGAACACGTCGCCGCCTCGATATTCGGCGACACCGAGACGAGGACGATCTCGGTAACGTGTGCGTGATTTCAACCGGTGGAACTGCCCGTGGTACGCCTCCGCTCGCTGTAGGGTTTCGCGTCTCGAGTCGTCAACCGGCTTTTCGATGAACCGCGCTTTTGCCTGCCCGTCGGTCGCCGTCGAACACCGGGGTTTTTACCCACGAGCACCAAGGAAGGAAAACCATGGAGCAGGGAACGCTCGGGGAGTTCGCCGGTCCGGGCGGGGCTGACGACGACCGGCCGGCCGAAGAAGCGGCAGCAGTCGCTGGCGAGGGACGTGCCACGGCCGACGTCGTCGAAGTCTCGGAGCATCGATTCCCGGACGCGACGGGAGAGATCGAGTGTGCGGTCACGCAGGTCGATTACACCATCGAAGGCAGTGGCGACGACGAGTATCCGGTGTTGCACGTCTTCGGTCGAACTCCGATGGAGGGCACGATGGACGAACCGGTCCACGTTCGAGTCCACGGCTTCAGACCGTACTTTTATACGCCGATCGCCGATCTCGAACTCGCGGTCGACGCCGAAGCGCCGCTCACCGAAGCCGCCGTCGTCGATTCGAGGCTCGATCACGATCGATTGACCGGTCTCGAAACCCACGGCGACCGGATCGAAAACGGCGAGTCGATCGGCGATCACGACGAGGACGAACTCGTCGTCTACGAGTCGATCCGCGGCGAGTCACTCCTCAAGGTCTTCGGACAGACGCCGCGTGACGTCGGCCAGCTCCGGGACCGATTCGAACACTACGAGGCAGACATCCTCTTTCCGAACCGGCTGCTCATCGACAAGGACATCACGAGCGGAATTCGAGTGCCGGAACGATCGCTCGAGGACGGCAGCCTGAAGGTCCACCACGCCGAACTCGAGGCGGTCGACGTCGAAGCCGAAAGCCGCGTCCACACCCTCGATATCGAGGTCGACGACCGCCACGGCTTCCCCGAGGACGGCGAGCAGACGATCGTCTGTCTGACCAGCCACGATTCCTACCGCGACGAGTACGTCGTCTGGCTGTACGAATCGCCGGACTGTGTTCCCGGCCCCGACGTCATCGAGGGATACGACCCGATCGGTGACGGGGAACTCGCGGTCGACGTGCGAGCCTTCGGCGATGAGGCCGAGATGCTGGTCGATTACGTCGAGTACATCGATGAAACCGATCCAGATTTGTTGACGGGATGGAACTGTCTTCCAGCCGACAGCGAGATACTGATGGCCGATGGTCGCCAACGGGAAATCGAAGATATTGAAGTCGGTGACCTCGTCGCCGGCTCCGATGAACAGACGAACACCGTCGCGGAGGTGACGAACAAATGGAGAAGCGAAAAGCGGATCTATCGCTTCGAGTTGGCAGACGGTACAACGCTCCGGACGTCCGGGGACCACCGAACGATGATCGGTGACGAAGAGACGGTCGACTGGAAGAAAGGACGCGATATCGAACCGGGTGAATACGTACTGAAACCCCGGAAGCTACGGGTCGACTCACCGGCGATACCGACCCTTGCAGAACTCATCCCGAACGAACGGCAGCGGTTTACCGAAGAGTTGGTCCGGGAGTTCAAAGAGGGACTTCCGTACGGCGCGGTCTCTGAATTGGCTGATACCTTTGATGTCTCTAAAGGGTCTCTGTGGAACTCTCAGCCAACCACGTGGAGTCTCCAGCGGTGTGAGACAGCGGCTGATCGATATGACGTGACGCTTCCGGACGGGGGGACGGTCGCCAAACGCACTGAAAAGCCGCTCGACAGGGAACTAACTGAGCACGAAATGTACCTCGCGGGGTTGGTACTTACCGACGGGTCGATGTCGACATCGGACGGAATCCGATTTTACAATACTCGGACTGAACTACACGATCAGTTCCCGGGAGACTCTCCGCTCGAGCCGGACGGCAGGGGCTGCTATAAACAGAACGTTCTGGACTTCGCCATTATGCGGGCGTTCAACGGCCTCGGAATACCTTTCGGTAATAAGAATGCTACCGACGTGGATCTCTCGAGGGTATACGGAATGCCGGAGGCGTATATCGCTCGGTTCCTTGCCGGCGCCGTCGATGGTGACGGGAACGTCGCGTCTAGCGTGACGGTTGCAGCTAAGAATCCGACTATCGGTGACTGGTATACGAAGTTATTCCGACGACTCGGCATCTACGCGGAACGAAACGATAACGTCGTCCGAATCCCTGACGCCGAGCGAGACATAGAACAATTTAAAAAGCGCGTACTGCCGTACATGAATCACCCCGAAAAAACCGCCCGGATCAAAGCACTCGAGGGCGGAAAGAGCGGGCGCTCGGAGAATATCCCGTACGCACTTTTTGAAGCTGAAGTCGGTAGTGACGCAAAACGGATCGGCAATGACAAGAAGCGTCGCGATATCAACCTGAAACGACACGAAACGCTCTCCGAGGAGTGGGACGAATACGTATTCGTCGAAGTCGAAAATATCGAAGCTGTCGGGACGGAGACGACCTACGATATCGAAACGACAACGCACAACTTCATCGCTGAGGGGTGTCTCGTCCACAACTGTGACGACTTCGATTTCCCCTACATAATCGACCGCATCGATCGCCTTTCGAGCCGCCAAGACCGACTCGAATCCGACCGTCTTTCGCGCGTCAACGAGGTCTGGGATTCGGGCTGGGGCGGCCCGGACATCAAGGGTCGCGTCGTCTTCGATCTGCTGTATGCCTATCAGCGAACGCAGTTCTCCGAACTGGATTCCTACCGGCTCGACGCCGTCGGCGAGGAGGAACTGGGCGTCGGCAAGGAGCGGTACCCCGGCGACATCGGCGATCTCTGGGAGGACGATCCCGAGCGACTCATCGAGTACAACCTCCGGGACGTCGAGCTGTGTGTCGAGTTGGACCGCAAGCAGGAGATCATCCCCTTCTGGGAGGAGGTCGCCTCCTTCGTCGGCTGCAAACTCGAGGACGCGACGACGCCCGGCGACGCCGTCGACATGTACGTCCTCCACGAGATCCACGGGGAGTTCGCCCTCCCCTCGAAGGGCCAACAGGAAAGCGAAGAATACGAGGGTGGGGCGGTTTTCGAGCCGATCTCGGGCGTCAAGGAGATGGTGAGCGTGCTCGATCTGAAGAGCCTCTACCCCATGTGCATGGTAACAATTAACGCGTCCCCGGAGACCAAGGTCGACCCCGACGGTTACGACGGTGAAACCTACGTCGCCCCCAACGGCACGCACTTCCGGAAACAGCCGGACGGGATGATCCGGGAGATGGTCGACGAACTGCTCGAGGAACGCGAACAGAAGAAATCGCTGCGAAACGAGAACGATCCGGGATCGGACGCCTACGAGACCTACGACCGACAGCAGGCAGCTGTCAAGGTAATTATGAATTCACTCTACGGAGTGTTGGGATGGGATAGATTTAGATTATATGACAAAGAAATGGGTGCAGCCGTAACCGCAACAGGGAGGGAGGTTATCGAATTCACTGAGGAGGCTGCGAACGAACTTGGCAAAGAAGTGACATACGGGGATACTGATTCGGTCATGTTAGAACTCGGAGGTGAGGTCTCGAAGGAAGAGGCCATCGAGCAGTCCTTCGAGATCGAATCGCACATCAACGACGCCTACGACGACTTCGCAGAACGGTTGAACGCCTCCACGCACCGCTTCCAGATCGAGTTCGAGAAGCTCTACCGTCGGTTCTTCCAGGCCGGCAAGAAAAAGCGGTATGCCGGACACATCATCTGGAAGGAGGGGCAAGACGTCGATGATCTCGACATCACGGGCTTCGAGTACAAACGCTCCGACATCGCGCCGATCACGAAAGAGGTCCAAAAGGAGGTCCTCGAGATGATCGTCACTGGTGTGGACCGAGAGGACATCAAAGAGTACGTCCACGAGGTGATCCAGCGAGTACAGAACGGCGAGGTGAGCCCCGAAGAGATCGGGATCCCGGGCGGGATCGGCAAGAAACTGGACAACTACGACACCGACACCGCACAGGTCAGAGGGGCGAAATACGCGAACCTCCTTTTGGGAACGAACTTCGCCAGCGGTTCGAAGCCGAAACGGCTGTATCTGAAAAAGGTCCACCCGGAGTTCTTCCGGCGCGTCGAGTCCGAGCGAGATCTCGATCCCTCTCGTGATCCGCTCTACGGGGAGTTCAAGCGAGATCCGGACGTCATCTGTTTCGAGTACGCCGATCAGATCCCGGATGCCTTCGAGATCGACTACGAGAAGATGCTCGAAAAGACGCTGAAGGGTCCGATCGCCCGTATCCTCGAGGCGCTCGACATCTCCTGGGATGAGGTCGAAAGCGGACAGGAGCAGACCGGGCTCGGAAGTTTCATGTGAGCGGTTAGTCGCCTTCGCTTTCGTGCGTTCACCCCCGGATCGTGCGCCATGGTATCTTCACACAAACAAAAAAATATTTTCGTTTTCCGAAGGCAAACAGTGCTGAACCCGAAACCATTATGCGTCTCACGACACGATACTATACCAGACAAGATCATGGCTACGCTAGAGATCAGTAACTTGCACGCGTCGGTCGCAGAGGAGGGCGGCGAAACGATCCTCCGCGGTGTCGACCTCGAGGTCAAATCCGGTGAAATCCATGCCCTGATGGGTCCGAACGGTTCCGGAAAGTCCACGACCGCGAAGATTATCGCCGGACACCCCGCCTACGAGGTAACTGGGGGAGAAGTGCTCCTTCACATCGAGGAAGACGAATTCGAGGGCGTCGACATCGACGACGATCAGCTCACCTGGGATCTGCTCGAACTCGAGCCGAACGAGCGCGCGGCACTCGGTATCTTCCTCGCCTTCCAGTATCCCGCCGAAATCGAGGGCGTCACGATGGTCAACTTCCTCCGGACGGCGCTCAACGCGAAGCTCGAAGAGCGCGAAGAGCTCTTCGAGGATGAAGAAGCCGAAGCCGAAGACGACGTGGGCTACGATACCTCCCCGATGGAGGGCAACGTCGAAGAGGGCGAGGTCGGCGTCGCGGAGTTCCAGGAGATCCTGCAAGAGAAGATGGAGCTTCTCGATATGGACGAATCCTTCGCTCAGCGGTACCTCAACGCCGGCTTCTCCGGCGGCGAGAAGAAACAGAACGAGGTCCTGCAGGCGGCCATCCTCGAGCCGTCGATCGCGGTGCTCGATGAGATCGACTCCGGGCTGGACATCGACCGGCTTCAGGACGTCTCGAACGGGATCAACGCTCTTCGTGACGAGCAAGGGACTGGCATTCTCCAGATCACTCACTACCAGCGGATCCTCGATTACGTCGAACCCGACCACGTCCACGTAATGCTCGACGGGAAAATCGCCAAAAGCGGCGGCGCAGAACTCGCCGAGGAGCTCGAAGACAAAGGATACGACTGGGTCCGCGAGGAAGTCTACGAGACGGCGTAATCACTATCGGTTACGCACAACCCTATAACCATCCAAACGTAATTACAGACAATGAGTTCCGAAGAACACCTACAAGAGACCGACACCGAAGCCCGCTTCGAGTTTAAAAAGGAGGAGTCCTCCGCCTTCCAGACAGAGAAGGGGCTCAACGAGGAGACGATCCGCGTCATCTCCGAGGACAAAGACGAACCCGAGTGGATGCTCGAACGGCGCTTGCGCGCACTCGAGCAGTTCCAACAGATGCCGATGCCGACGGACTGGCCCGGTCAGCCGGACCTTTCGGAGGTCGACGTCGACGAGATCGTTCCGTATATCCGCCCGGACGTCGAGACCCGTGGCGGGGTCGACAGCTGGGAGGAGCTACCCGAGGACATCAAAGACACCTTCGACAAACTCGGGATCCCGGAGGCCGAAAAGAACGCGCTCTCCGGCGTCGGCGCCCAGTACGAATCGGAGATCGTCTATCAGAACATGCAGGAGCGCTGGGAAGAAAAGGGCGTCATCTTCTGTAACATGGACCAGGCCGTCCAGGAACACGAAGAGATCGTCCGTGAGTACTTCATGACGAAGTGTGTCCCGCCGTCGGACAACAAGTTCGCAGCGCTGCACGGCGCGATCTGGTCGGGCGGTTCGTTCGTCTACGTTCCCGAGGACACGACGGTCGAGATGCCCGTTCAGGCGTACTTCCGGATGAACTCCGAGGGGATGGGGCAGTTCGAACACACGCTCATCATCGCCGAGGAGAACTCCGAAGTGCACTACATCGAGGGCTGTTCGGCCCCGAAGTACTCGGCGTTTAACCTCCATTCGGGCGGCGTCGAAGTGTTCGTCAAGGAAGGCGCACACGTCCAGTACTCCACCGTCCAGAACTGGTCGAAGAACACCTACAATCTGAACACGAAACGCGCGATCGTCGAAAAGGACGGCACGATGGAGTGGATCTCCGGTTCGATGGGATCGAAAGCGACGATGCTGTATCCGTGTACGATCCTGAAAGGCCCCGGCGCGACGGACAACCACATCACGATCGCCTTCGCTGGCGAGGGTCAGGACATCGATACCGGCGCGAAGGTGTATCACAACGCGCCGAACACGAAGTCGACGATCGAATCGAAATCGATCTCGAAGGACGGCGGTCGGACGAACTATCGCGGGCTCGTCCACATCGCCGACGGCGCCGAGAACTCTTCGACGGCCGTCGAGTGTGACGCGCTGATGTTCGACAACGAGTCGACCTCCGACACCATGCCGTATATGGAGATCGAGGAATCGAAAGTCGACGTCGCCCACGAGGCGACCGTCGGCAAGATCGGCGACGAGGACGTCTTCTATCTGCAGTCCCGCGGGCTCGACGACGACGACGCCAAGCAGATGATCGTCGCCGGGTTCATCGAACCGATCACGGAGGAGCTTCCGATCGAGTACGCGGTCGAACTCAACCGTCTCATCGAACTCGAGATGGAGGGGTCGCTCGGATAACCATGAGTACACAGGTACACGCATCTATCATCGACGAGACGACGGTCGAACAGATCTCCGCGGAACTCGAAGAGCCCGAGTGGCTCTTGGAGACGCGACTCGGTGCGCTTTCGGCGCTCGAGGAGCTTTCGTTCCCGGACGTCATCCAGACGCCCGGCCGAAAGTGGACGAACCTCGAGGATCTCGAGTACGACACGCTGGTCGATCCACTCGAGGCCGCCGAGGAGAAAGATCAGGTCGGCCCCGAGGAGGTCGAAGTGTTGCCCTTCCGCGAGGCGATCGAGTCGCACGGTGATCTCCTCGAGGAGTACTTCGGGACGATCGTCGATCCCCAGAAAAACTACCTGACGGCGCTGTCGACGGCGCTGTTCACGACCGGCACGGTCGTCTATGTTCCGGAAGGCGTCGACGCCGAGGACGTGACGATCCGGACGACGATGAACTCCCGGTCGCTTTTCAATTACACGCTGGTCGTCGCCGAGGAGTCCGCTTCGGTGACGATTCTCGAACGACAGGAGACCGGTGACGACGTCGACGGGAACCGCTACTACAGCGGTATCACCGAGATCGCCGCCGGCGAGAACAGCTACGTCCAGTTCGGAAACCTGCAGGATCTCGACGAGACGACCTACACGTACGCACACCGGGAAGCCGACGTCGGCACCTACGCGACGGTCAACTGGATCGAGTGTAACGTCGGCTCTCGCCTCACGAAATCTTCCGTCGAGAGCCACCTCAACGGCGACTCGTCGGAGTCAAAGATCGTCGGTGCCTTCTACGGTCACAACGACCAGCACCTCGATATCGACGCCCGCGTGTGGCACAACGCCGAACACACGGCGGCGGATCTCGTCACCCGTGGCGTCATCGACGATCGGGCCCGATCGGTCTATGAGGGCGTCCAGAACGTCGGCAGGGACGCGTGGGATACGAGCTCCTATCAGCGTGAGAACACGCTCATGCTGTCGGACGAAAGTGAAGCCGACGCCTCGCCGAAGCTCATCATCAACAACCACGACACCGAGGCGTCCCACAGCGCGACCGTCGGGCAGGTCTCGGAGACGGACATGTTCTATATGACCTCCCGCGGTCTCGACGAGCAGATCGCACGGAACATGCTCGTCGAGGGCTTTTACGTCCCGGTCTTCGAAGAGATCGAGGTCGAAGAGCTCCGCAAAGATCTTCAGGCCCGGATTCAAGAGCGGCTACAGGCGCGGAACTAGACGCTTTCGGGCGACGAATACGCTTATACCCGTGGCTCTCTGAGATGCCGATATGACCGTACTGGAGGGACCGCGACCGTGAGCCTCACACAGCCGGTCGTCTCGGATCACCAACTCGCCCGATTACTCCAGATCGGCATGGTACTCGAGGAAGTCGTCGAGGCCCGTGCCCACAAACACTACGAGGCGCTCGGTGAGGAGGAACGCGATCCCGACATCGTCGAACTGCTGGAGGAGGCCGCCGAGGAGTCGGCCGAACACCGTCGCCGACTCGAATCTCTCGTCGACGAACTCGACGCCGAGCCGGTTGCATACGAGGAGATCGAGGCGCTCGTCGCCGCCCGATACGAGTCCGATACGGACTTCGACGGCGTCCTGTACGACCAGCTGTGTAACGAAGAGACGGCCTACAAGTTCTACGACGATCTGATCGCTGCGATCGAAGACTCGGAAATCGAGTTCACGATCGATCGCGACCGGCTGCTTTCCGTCCTCAGAGAGATCAGAGCCGAAGAGCGCGAAGGGGTCGAAGAAGTCACCGAACTCATGGAGCGACGAGAATGAACACACAGGCGCAGTATCTCAAGACGATCTATCTCGTCCAACAGCAGACGGACGGTCCGGCCTCGACCGGCGCGATCGCCGACAGCCTCGGCGTCAGCCCGGCGAGTGCGAACGAGATGATCGGCAAACTCGAAGGGCGCGGACTCGCCGATCACGAAAAGTACAAGGGCGTCTCGCTGACCGACGAGGGGATTGGAAAGGCTCGCGACGCCTTACGGACGTACTGTATCATCGAGCGGTTCCTCTGGGAGGTCCTCGAAGTCGAGGAGTTCCGATCGGAGGCTCGACAACTCGAAAGCGTCATCGACGAGACGGTCGCCGAACGGCTCGATACGATTATCGACCGGAAGGACTGCTGTCCCGACTGTTTCGACGCCGAGACCGACGCGTGCGAGTTACTCGAACTCGAAGTTCCGTCCGAACCCGCCGATTGATATCCGTCTCTGCGACGAGAAAGAGTAACTCTATTGTGCCGGAAGGGCCTACCGATCGATGGAGCCCCGTGGTGTAGCGGCCAATCATAGCGGCCTTTGGAGCCGTTGACGGCGGTTCGAATCCGCCCGGGGCTATTTTCGCGCGAATAACGTCGTGAGTGCGAAATCCGTCCAGCGGATTCGGGCCCTCGCGGTTCGAATCCGCCCGGGGCCATTCTATCCCTGCCCGTTTTCCGGGAACTCGTCGATCCGGTCGTGGACGTAAGCCGTCCACTCTTCGAGCGTCTCGTGCATCAGTTCGCGGGCCTCATCCGGCGGCGTCGCCCGGTACTGATAGACGTGCCCGCCGTTGTCCAGCAGTCGGCGCCTGCGGTCGACGAGTCCTTTCTCCAGAAGCGTCGTCAGCCCGCGGTTGACGTTGCTCCGATCGCGATCGACGACGTCGGCGAGTTCGGCGACGGTGCTGTCGGGTGCGTCTAGCAGTTCGAGATAGAGGCGGGATTCGTGTTCCTGTATGCCGAAGACGCATCTGAGGACCTCCTCGAATCCCGGCTCCGAGCCGAGCATGAGATCGCGAAAGCGATCGGGGTCCGGATCGGGTTCCATGACCGTTGGTGGACACCGGAGGGCGATAAAGCCACCCGATCGACCCGTCAGTACCGGCTTTCAAGCCATTCGACGACGTCGGTGATCTCCGCTGGCGTGGTTCCGTGACCGACGTCGTAGGTTTCGAATCTGACCGATGCACCGCCGGATTCGAGCGTTTCGGCTGCCCGTTTCGCTCGCGCTGGTGGGATGACCTGATCGCTCACGCCACAACCGATAAAGATCGGTTTCCCGTCAGCGTTTTCGACCGCCGTCTCGTGTGCCTCGGCGAGGTATCCGTTGAGCGCGACGACCCACCGGTAGGCTTCGGGTCGTTCGATCAGCGCGGAGAGACTCGTGATCGCCCCCTGGCTGAATCCGAGCAGGCCGATCCGCTCTGAATCGAGGTCGTAGGCGTCGATCGCCTCCTCGACGAACCCGTGGACGAAATCGAGGCTTCGTCGAAAGCCGTCGGGTTCCGGCTGGCTCGCGGACAATCCACCACCAGAAAGGTCCAGATCGTACCACGTGTAGCTATCCGGACCGGCCATCTGCTCAGGTGCCCGCACGCTCAACACGTGGAATTCCTCCGGCAGTTGTGCGCCGATCGACAGGAGGTCCCGCTCGTTGGTTCCGCGCCCGTGGATCAACACGACTGCCGGAGCGTTCGATTCGACGGTTCCGGGACGGCTGCGGTGGACGAGTGAAAGTTCCGGGGTAGCGTCCATACCCCGCGCTATGATCGTGTCGAATAAAAGCCGCCGGCAACCGATGTGCAACGAAACCGATAGCCATGTTAGAAATTACCATAGCATTTATTATCGTCCTCGTCGAATTGATCTCTGTATGGCGACCGCAAACGACATCTTCGATGAGTTCCTGAGCGAGCGAGGTCACGAACACGATACGGCTTCCTGGGAAACTGATTATAACAAGAAGCGCTGTCCGGACTGCGGTGGTCTTCACGATCCCGACGCCTCCGTCTGCTCGGTCTGTGGTTGGCATCCGAACTGACCGCTCGCTTCCGGTTCGGTTCAGATCTGTTTCGGGTTCGAGGCTCTTGCCGAAGACAGTGAAACAGCGGCAGGTCGAATCTGCGTGCTGACCGGCCGCTCGGGATTAAGCGTGCGCATCTCTCAAGCAGGTGCTTTATAGTTGTGGACGGCCTTACGCGAGTAATGGCTGACTCCACCCACGTGACTCGGCTCTTCGGGGGACCGGGAAGCGGGAAGACGACGGCGCTGCTCGATCGAGTCGACGAAATGCTCGACGAGGGCGTCGACATCCGGGATATTCTGATCGTCTCGTACACTCGAGCAGCCGCAGCCGAGGTTCGAGAACGGCTGGCAGAACGGCTCGAGTGTTCGCCCAAGTCGCTCCGCGGTAACGTCTGTACGATGCACGCGAAGGCCTACGAACTTTTGAATCTCTCGCGAGGCGACGTCGTCGGAGAAAAACACAAAGAGGAGTTCTGCGAGCAATACGGTATCGAGTTCGAAGACGAGAACCGATCCGCTCGCCGCCGGTCCGCCCGGTCGACGACGCTCGGCAACAAGATCATCGCGACCTCCCAGTGGCTCCAGCGGACCGAACGCGACGTCGCCGACTGGTACGACGTTCCCTTCAAATGGAACGAAGAGGAGGTTCGGCTTCCACCAGAGATCGACGAGCGTGCACAGACCGGGAACAAATACACGCCGACGTGGCCGAGCGACGACGACCGAGTCGACATTCCCGAAGCGGTTCGCGCCTGGCGGACGTATAAAGGAGAGGAAGGTGTCGTCGGCTTCGCCGACATGCTCGAACGCGTCAAACAGCGCTCGCTGGTGCCGAGCGTCGATCACCTCGTCATCGACGAGTTTCAGGACATTACGACGCTGCAGTACCGCGTCTACGAGGAGTGGAAACCCCACGTCGAGTCGGTGCTCATCGCCGGCGACGACGATCAGGTCGTCTACGCCTGGCAGGGTGCGGACCCGAACCTCCTTTTGGACGAGGCGGTCGACGACGATATCGTCCTGCCGAACAGCTATCGGCTGCCCTCCCGTATCCTGAACGTCGTCAACACACAGATCAGTCACATCGAAAAGCGACAGGACAAAGACCTCAAACCGCGCAAGGAAGGCGGCTCCGTCGAGGCCGTCCGCTCGCCGTCGATGATCGATCTCGTCCGCAACGTTCGGATGACGATCGACGAGGACGAAGACGGCAGCGTCATGTGTCTGTTTCGCGCCCGGTATCAGATGTTCCAGTTCATGGACGAGTTCATTGGCGAGGGGATTCCCTTCACCGCGCTGACCGACCAGCGAATGTGGACCGACCGGCTCCGGGGGTACGTCAGGGGGATCGAAGCGCTCGATGAGGACGAACCGATCGACGGGTTGCAGGCCAGACGCCTGGGGGAGATGCTCGCCGACAGCGCCTTCGGTACCGGTGACCGAGACGAGTACTTCGATGCTCTGGACGAACTCGAAGACGCGGAAGGGGTCGAGGATCTCACCGATCTCGAGGTCCCACCGGAGTTCATCAAAGACCACGCCCCGTTCGCCCCCGGTCCGGCCTCGGCGGCGGATATGCTCACCAGAGTCTCGAACTTTCAGGAGCGCTCGGTCGATGCGTACTTCAGCGGCGATTACCGCGGTTTCGATCCCGATCGCGTCCGGTTGGGGACGATCCACTCGGCGAAGGGCCGGGAAGCCGATCACGTCTTCGTCGCGACGGATCTCACCGAGAAGGTCGTCGAACAGATGGCTGCCTCTATCGAGGATCCCGGGGCCGTTTCCGGCGTCACGGAGTTTACGAAACGTTCGGACCCGGTGCCGACGATGACCGACAACGAACGGCGCGTCTTTTACGTCGGGATGTCGCGTGCCAGAGAGCGCCTCGTCTTGCTCGAGGGGCTCGTCGACGGAGCACCGACGCTACCGATCGACGTGCTGTTCTATAACGAGTTGGTCGACGAGCCGCTCGAATCGATTCTGGACGACGCCCAACAGCACGGTGAACAGCTCAAAGCCGACTGACTGCGTCGTCGGGTTCGGGCGTAAATCCGCGCTTTCGTCCGTCGACCTGTATCGGCAGAAGCGATCCCGGCCCACATATTGATAAGACGCCGTGTGGAGGGTGTTACTGTCTCTCGATACCGTTCGATACGGGGCGACACCGACGACGAACACACTATGAACTGGATCGATCAAGCGATAGACGGACTCAAGCGTACAGATATCGAAATGATCGCGTATCTGCCCGATACGACGATCTCGCCGCTCGTCGAGGCGGCACAGGAAGACGACGCCTTCGAGACGGTGCTCGTCACCCGCGAAGAGGCGGCCGTCGGCGTGCTCTCCGGGGCCTGGCTCGGCGGGAAACGCGGCGCGTTGCTCTGTCAATCGAGCGGGCTTGCGAACACCTTCAACGCGCTCTCCTCTTTGAGCGTGCCCGCCCGGATTCCCTTTCTCGGGATCGTCACGCGTCGCGGCGATCTCGGCGAGTTCAACCTCGCGCAGGTGACCTCGGGGTACAACATGCCCGAGTTACTCGATCAGACCAACATACGGAACCACTCCGTCTACGACGAGGACGCCGTCGGTGAACGGGTTCAGATGGCCGCCGAAACCGCCTTTTCGACGGAGACGCCGTACGTACTGCTCATGGAGACGACCGTGACCGGCTACAAAGAAGAATCCAGGGAGGACGCGAAATGACGGGCGATATCGACGAGCGGGCCGACCAGTTCGCCTGCACGGAGGCCGTCATCGAGGCCACGCCCGAGGTGGTAGCCGTCTCGAACCTCGGCGTCGCTTCCTACGTGCTCGCGGGCGTCGAGGACCGAGATCGGAACTTCTATCAGTGGGGAAGCATGGGCGTCACCTCGCCGACGGGGCTGGGGCTCGCGCTGGCCGTCGACGATCCCGTCGTCGTCTTCGAGGGCGACGGCTCGTTGCTCATGTCGCTCGGCGTGCTCTCGACACTGGGCGCCGTCGATCCGCCGAACCTCACCGTCGTCGTCTGGGAGAACGACGTCTACGGGACGACCGGCGGCCAGCCGACCCACTCGGCTTCGACCGACTTCGCGGGGGTCGCAGAGAGCTGTGGCGTCTCCGCGAGGGAGGTCCGAAGCGACGAGGCGTTCGAACGGGCCTATCGCGAGGCGATAGAAACCGATCGAACGGAGCTGATCGTCGCGCACGTCGAGCCGATCGACCCCGACAGCCGCCCGCCGTTCGACTTCGCGCACATCAAACGGCGCGTGCGGGACGCGCTTTCTGAATAACGGCTCACTCTCTTCCGCGGACGTTTTTCAGCCGCCGCAACCGTCCGATCGTCCGATCCGTCAACCGCACGTAGACGTATTCGCTGAGGACGACGATCCCGACCGCGGCCGAGAGAAAGAAGGCTCCGAGCGCGTACTCGGCGTCGAGTAGATAGAAGATGCCGACCAGCCCGACCGGCCCCGCGACGACGAGCGTCGCGGCGAGCTGGAGCATCCGGATGATTCCGATCGTCATAGCCGTCCTATCGGGTCAGTCTTTATAGGCCTCTCCGTCCTCGCCGGACTCGTCATCGGCCACTGCGTCGGCGACGGTCCCCCCGACGATCCCCTTCAGGCTCGGTCTGAAGTACCCCCCCACGACGAGCGCGCCCGCGACTGCGAGAAAGCCGCCGCCGGCGAGCGGCCGACCGCCGAGGAGGAACTCGGCGCCCAGGAGACCGATCGGTGCCGCGAGCGCGACCGTCCCGAAGAGCGTGATCGTATCGAGCAGGTTCATCGTACGTGTTCGTCGTCGCCGACGGACAAAAGGCCGCCGCTCGATCGGGACGACAGCCTTTCGACCCCGCCGGTTCAACGGCGAGTATGTTCACCGGCATCATCGAGGCGACCGGCGAGATCGTCGGCGTCGAGGACACGGCGGAGGGGCGGCGAATCCGGGTTGCCGCGCCTTTCAGCGAAGAACTCGAACACGGTCAAAGCGTCGCGATAAGCGGGGCGTGTTTGACGGTCGAGGCGTTCGATGCCGATCGTTTCGAACTGTTTCTCTCGGAGGAAACGCTCGAACGAACGTACCTCGATTCCGCCGCGGTCGGCGACCCCGTGAACCTCGAACGCGCCCTGCCGGCCGACGGCCGGTTCGACGGCCACTTCGTTCAGGGCCACGTCGACGGCGTCGCCGAGGTGACCGAGATCGAACGGGTCGGGGACGACTGGATCTTCGGGTTCTCGCTGCCGGCCGAACTACGGCCGTACGTCGTCGAGAAGGGATCGATCGCCGTCGACGGGATCTCTCTCACCGTCGCGGATCTTCGAGATGAGGAGTTCACGGTCGCTATCATCCCTGCGACCTACGAGCTGACGACGCTCTCTGGGAAGTCGGTCGGCGATCCCGTCCATCTCGAAGTCGACGTCGTCGCGAAGTACGTCGAGAGCCTGACGGAGGGCTACCGATAGCGCCGCCGATCCGGCTGGGTCGACGATCGGTCGACTTCGGTCGGGTCGTTTAACCGCCTCGGGCAGTTACCACTGGTAATGAGTTCCGGGTCACGTTCGGGAACGTTCTGTCCGCAGTGTGGCGATCCTATCGAGCGATCGCCGGAGGTCGATCTGCCGGGCGGCCCACAGGATCCCGATGCCGTGCTGTGTGATGCGTGTTACTTCGAACGGTTCGATCTCGTCTCCGCTCCCGAGCGGATCGAGATCCGCGTCTGCAGCCGGTGTGGGGCGCTGCATCGCGGTAATCGGTGGGTCAACGTCGGCGCGAGAGATTACACTGACGTCGCGATCGAGGAGACCGCAGAACGCCTCGGCGTCCACGTCGATGCCGAGGACGTCGAGTGGACGGTCGATCCAGAACAGGTCGATCAGAACACGATCCGGATGCACTGTCTTTTCACCGGCCGGATCAGGGGGACGCCGCTTTCGGAGGAGGTGACAGTCCCCGTCTACATCGCACGAGAGGTCTGCGATCGATGCGGTCGGATCGCCGGCGATTACTACGCGAGCATCGTCCAAGTTCGCGGGACGGACCGGACGCCGACGACCGAGGAGAACGACCGGGCACTGGAGATCGCCGAAGCGCACGTCGCAAAGCGGGAGGCGACCGGCGACAGAAACGCCTTCATCACCGAGACGACCCGGACCGACGACGGTCTCGATATGAAGATCTCGACGAACCAGCTGGGAAGTGCGGTCGCAAAGCGGATCGTCACCGAACTGGGCGGGGCCGTCTCGGAGGCGCCGACGCTCGTCACGGAGGACAGCGACGGTAACGAGGTCTATCGCGTCACCTTCACTGCCCGGCTGCCGCCGTTTACGCCCGGCGACGTGATCGATCTCGACGACGGCGACGGACCTGTCCTCGTGAGAAGCGCTCACGGTAACCTGAAGGGAACGCGACTCGCGACGGGTGAGGACTACGAGGCCGATTTCGAAGAGGGAATCGCCCCCGATGCACGTAAGATCGGCGAGCGAGCCGACGCCGAGCGGACGACGCTCGTCGCCGTCGAAGACGATCACGCCGTTCAGGTGCTCGATCCCGAGACGTTCGAATCGAAGACGATCCCTCGGCCGTCGTATCTGGACCCCGATGCCGAAGCGGTGCCCGTACTCAAACACCGAAAGGGGCTTCACGTCCTGCCCCGACCGGAGACGGATGAGTAACGAAGAGGGGAATTCGACGACCGGTCAGCTCGCGGCGATCGTCGAGAAGCCGCGCGTAGAGGCGGCGATCGAATCGCTCAAAGCGGAAGGCGTCTACGACGAACGCAGGCGCATCGAGGCGATCGAGGAAGAGCGAATAGCGCTTCCGGTCACGGAGCACCCGACCGTGACGTCAGTTACGGCCGTCCGTTCGATCGACCTCCCGCGACGGACGGACGGCCTGACGGCGATCCTCCGCGAACACGGGGTGGGGGAATCTATCATCGAGGCCGCCCCGTCGTCGTGGGCGGTTATCGGGAGCGTTATTCTGGTCGATTTCGGCGACGTCTCCGCCCCGGACGGCCTCGACCCGGCCGGGCGAGAAACCGTCGGGAACGCGTTGCTTGAGCTACACGGCAACGCCGACACCGTCCTCGCACGCGGCGGGATCGGGGGAGAACGACGGGACCCCTCGGTTCGAATCGCCGCCGGTGTCGGCGAGACCGAAACCGTCCACACCGAACACGGGACGAAATACGCGATCGATTTCTCGAACGTGATGTTCTCGCCCGGCAACAAGGCCGAACGGGCACGAATGGGAGAGGTCGTCGCGCCCGGAGAGCGCGTCTTCGATATGTTCGCCGGGCTCGGCTACTTCACGCTACCGATGGCGAGAGCCGGCGCGGCGGTGACCGCCGCCGAGATCGATCCGGACGCGTATCGGCTCCTCGTCGAGAACGCACAGCTCAACGGCGTGACAGAGCGCGTTCGGGCAGTACTCGGGGACTGTCGAACGGTCGAGACGACCGCCGATCGCGTCGTGGCGGGGTACTACGAGGCCCACGCGTACCTCGACGAAGCACTGGAGGCGCTCGTCGCCGGTGGCGTGCTCCATCTCCACGAGGCGACGCCCGAGTCGCTGTTTCCGCAGCGACCGATCGATCGGCTGGAAACGGCGGTCGAGACCGCCGACCGGTCCGCGGAGGTACTCGACACGCGGGTCATAAAGAGCCACAGCGCGGGCGTCGTCCACGGCGTCGTCGACGCCCGAATCGAGTGAGATCTCATCGCAGTCGGCTGACGACGGCGAGCGCCACGAACCCGACGGCGGCCGTCGCTCCTGCGGCGGCGAAGACGCCGCGAATCCCGAACGGCGCGACGAAGGGGCCGAAGACGACCGGCGCGAGGAACTGGCCGACATAGCCCGCCATCGCGACGTAGGAGCCGAACTGCCCCTGTTTCTCCGTCGGTGCCAGCGTTTCGACCCAGGCGAACGCCGACGGGAAGACGACCCCGAGTCCGAGCCCGAAGAGGATGACCGGAGCGAACGCAGCCGCGGGCGTCCGTACAGTCACGGCGAGACCGAACGCGGCGAACCACAGGACAAATGCGACGAGAACGAGCGTTATCGCTCCGAACCGTCGCTTGAGCCGGTCATAGAGGATTGCGCTGATGCCGCCGGCGATCCCGTTCGCCGAGAGGTACAGTCCGATCCCGAAGGAGGTGTCGACGCCGATCGTCGCGAGTAACTGCGGATAGAACACCACGATCGCATACAGCAGCGCGTTCGCGGCGAAATAGAGGAGATAGACGGCGAGCAACGCCGGCCGGCGGCGGAAGATCGAGACAAATTCGACGCCGAACGCGGTGTCTCGCCCCGACTTCCGGCTCCCGCTCGCCCGCGCGTTCCGCCCGCTCCCGCGTTCGGTTTCTGGGATTACGACCAACGCGACGAGGCCGAGCGGAACCGCGAGCAGGTAAATTCCGAAGGGTGCCTGCCAGGAGATAACGCCTACTGCGCCACCGACGAGCGGCCAGACGGCTGCCCCGACGCTGTGTGCGCTGGTTCGGAGACCGAGCGCCCGGTCCATCCGCTGGTCTCGATAGAGGTCGTATATCAACACCGTCACGCCGGTAAACACGAAGGCGACGCCGATGCCGAGCACCGCCCGCGAGGCCAAAAGCGGCAGAAACGAGTCGATGAACATCCCGGCACCGCCACCGACGGCGTACACCCCGAGTCCGGCGACATAGGGCCGTTTCGGCCCGTATCTGTCGATCAGCACGCCCGCGATCGGGCTCGTGAGGACGATGAACGCACCGTGCGTCGTGATGATGAGTCCCGCGAGCGATTCGGAGACGCCCAGCCCGTCCTGTATCCCCGGTACGACGGGTCCCAGCACCGCGCCGGCCATCACCGTCAGCGTCGCCGAGGCGATGATCACCCAGAGCGTCGTCCGCGTCGCCTCCCTCCTCATTGGGTCGACTTCCGTCGGCCGTACCGAACGGCGTTACGGTTCGGCTCCCGTTCCGAGCGTGGGGATTATATAAATCGAGAATAAACAGTCGCGTATGGACCGTCAGAAAATCATCGCCATCTTCTTCGCGTTCCTGATGGCGATGTGGATGTTCGCCACCGCGGCGACGATGCTTTAAAATAGGGTACCGCCTCGTCTCGACGTTCACGAACCGATCAGCAATACCCCTCTCCCGTCCCTCCGGCGTATCTCTTCGCCCGTCTTTTGATGAAGTACGGTCACGGTGAGGCTCGGCCGTCGGCTAACGGCGCTATGAACATTCAGGGAACACCGTCGTCAACCGAGGGGTTCGAAGCCGCTCTTTCAGCACGGTGTCTCGGTTCTTCGCGGGAGAAGTATGAACGCGACGATAATTCCACAGCATCTCGCTGAATCAAACGTATGATATCATTTCGGTACTACCCGGGTATCATTCGTAACTATCTGGTCTGTGAGTTTCACTTCGGGATACCCGAAACACGACCGTGATGTCGTCACGCTCACGCTTTACTATCGTGTGTGACGTAGTGCCATCATGGACGAACAACCCGTTCGGGTCGGTGTCCTGAGCTTTCACGACAGCAAGGAGTCGAAAGCCATTCTCAACGCCGTCGAGGCACTCGGACACGAACCGGTCTGGCTCCGCGAGCACAACGTCCTCCTCCGGTTTTCGAACGGGGCGTTCGTTCTCGAACCGGACGTCGACGTCGTGATCAACCGACTCCTGTTGTCGAAGACGGACCAGCCGGCCGAGGCGGTGGGTATCGCGAACGCGATCGATCGCTTCCGTCCGATGGTCAACCACCCGAACGCCGCCGCCCTCGCGACCCACAAGATCGCGTCCGCCGCGGCGATGATTCGAGACGACGTCCCCGTCCCGGAGACGGCGCTCGCGCTCGGATCGGAGATGCTCACACGAATCAGCCGAGAGTTCGGCGATGAGTTCGTCTACAAGACGACCGTCGGAACGCACGGCGGCGGCGCGTGGTTGGTCCATCGGGACGATCTGCTCACCGGCACCGTCGGTACGCGGCGGGCGTTCATCCAGGAACTCGTACAGACTCACCGGGAGCGAAGCCGAGATCTCCGCGTCTACGTTGTCGACGGAGACGTCGTCGGTGCGATGTACCGCTACGCCGCAGACGGTGAGTGGCGAACGAACGTCGCACGCGGCGGTTCGGTCGAGGATGCGACCGGATCGCTTCCCGACGCCGTCGAGGAGATCGCCGTACGGGCGACGGCGGCCGTCGGACTGGACTGCGCCGGGGTCGATCTCATCGAGGGCGAAGACGGCTGGGTCGTCCTCGAGGTGAATCCGACCGCCGGGTTCAGGGGGCTCTTTCGTGCGACCGGCCGGAGTCCGGCCCCCATCATCGCGCGACTCGCGATCGAGCGTGCCGGCGGATCGATCGAGGCGGGCCTGATCGAGTCGTTGCGGGCGACGCTCGACGACTCCGTCCCGTCGTGTGTTCCCCGGCACGTCCGATCGATCGAGGGAGACACACCGACGATCGGGCTCACCGAACGCGTCGTCGTCAGCGGAACGACCGATACGAAGGCAGCGATCGGTCTCGCCGATCCAACGCACCCGGCGACGCGAATCGACATTCAGCTCGCGGCGGCGATCGGCGCCGGTCCCATTCGGGTCGGAGACGCGACCGGTCCATCCGATCGGCGGCGGTCATTCCTGCCGGTCGTCGACGTGGTCGTCGGGATCGTCGGCACCGAAAAGACCGTCGCCGCGACCGTCGAGGATCGAACCGACGAGACGTATCCGCTCGTACTCGGGCGCGACGTCCTCGCGGACTTCCGGATCGATGTCGACAGTCAGTACGATACTCGAACCAGTGACTACCCCGCGGAGTAGCCGGGGCGAGATCGGAAACGGAGGGAGTTCGAAACGCTGTTGGGACGTTTTTGAAGCCGCCGCATCTCCCTAAAAATAAAATACTATCGCGATCTATCCCTGGAGATGGCAACGAACACTCGATCAAGTGGATTCGGCTTCTTCGACCGGCTGAAAACCGGGTGGACGCTGACGAAAGACAGTCTCGGCGTGATCCGAGACTATCCGAAGCTCCTGGTGTTTCCGGCGCTTGCGGGCCTTGCGAGCGTCTTCTTTTTCGTTCTCTTTTTCCTCCCGCTCGTGATCGCGAACGTCGTCGGTGGCGGGGCCGAATACGTCGTCCTCTTCGGGCTGTACTTCGTTACGACCTTTTTCAGCACCTACTTTTCGGCCGCACTCGTGTATGCGGCGAACGAGGCGTTTCACGACCGCGAGCCCGGAATCCGCGAGAGTATGCGCGCGATCCACGGCAGCCTCGGTCCGATCGCCGTCTGGTCTGTGATCGCCGCGACGGTGAGCATCGTCTTCAGGATACTGGAGAACTCCGATAACCCGCTCGCTTCGATCTTCCGTGCGCTTTTCGCCGTCGGCTGGTCGATCATGACGTTCTTCATCGTTCCCGTCCTCGTTTTCGAGGACGTTACCGCGACTTCGATGTTCGAACGAAGCGGTGCGACGTTCAAGAACACGTGGGGTGAGACGCTGGGTGCCGGGTTCGGAATTACCGCTATCGTCATCGGGATCGGCGTCCTCCTCGTGTCCGTGGCGCTCGTCGTCTCCGTCCCCGTGGCGGCGGCGTTCCCGGGACCCGGAATTCTGCTCGCGGTCGTTCTCGTGGCGCTCGCGCTCGTTTTCACCTATCTGATCAGCCAGACCGTCTGGGGCATCGCAAAGACCGCCCTGTACGTCTACGCCGAGGAGGGAATCGCGCCCCGGCAGTTCGAGAACTTCGATTTCGAGACGCTCGGCGGGCGAACCGAGCGAGAGGCAACCCCCGGATCGACACGGCGATCGGACGCGTCCCTCGAGTGATCAGCGAAAACCATCGCCCGTTCAAAGCGGATTACGGACCTGTTGAGATCAGCGTGGGAGATGCAGGACGCATGCTTCGCACAGCCGGTCTCGATTGATCCGGGCATTTTCCCACAGTCGGTTCACCGCTGCACAAACGGGCACCCAAAGTATTTCCGAGGGGCCGACGATTGAACCCCTGTCATGGGTGTTCTTGACGCGTTTGGATCGCTGGCTAGTGCGCTAATTGCAGGAATTGTCATGCTCGCGTTTGCGATTTTGAGCCTGTTCATCACTGTCTTTGTCGTAGACATTGCTGCGGCAATCGGTGGGCTCGACCCAGATGATGGCTACGTTGTCCTCGGCGCGACGATCCTTGCTGCCGCGGCTATCGTCGCGGGTGGCGTCGGCTTTGCACTCCCGGAAGAATCGGCGTAGATCGGATCGCCGAACTCGTCCTCTGTCTCTTTGACGCTGTTTCTGCCTGCTACCGAGCAGGTCGAGCGCCGTATCCGAGAATACACGGCGCATCTCTCGCAGTCACTCTCCGAGTGCGCTACACCATCGAGACGACGATGAAGCCGCCCCCGGCGACGCCGGCGACCACACCGACCGCCTTGGCCAGCTGTGGCCCCCACGACACCGTCCGTTCGAGCGAGAGCACGAGCGCGATGATCGCCATCCAGAGGATGTTCATCGATCCGACGGCGACCATAAATGCGAACAACGCCCAACAGCAGCCGACACAAAAGAGGCTAAAGCGCGCGCCCATCCGCACTGCGCCGCGAACCCCGGGTCGGTGGTGGGCCATCAGAAACCCGAACGGCGACCGGCATTTATCCAGACACTGATATTTGTACGGTGACAGTTGGTATCCCCCGAGCAGTATCAACACGCCCCCGAATAGGAGAAATCGATGATCGCTGGCGAGTGCGGCAATCGGAGCCACGGCATTGACTATGAGAGGAACGATGCCGGTAAGCGTCCAGACGAGCGTATACACGCCGAGTAACGCGCTCAGTCGGGCAGCTCTCCCGGTGGGTGAGAGCTCCTTGAGGGTCTGGTTATACAGCCGAAACAGCGGTACGGTCGAGGGATACATCATGGCGATCATCATCACTCCCCACATGACCAGATAGAGCCCGACGCCGACAGCGCCCTGCCCAATCGCCATTGCCTCCGGGACACCTGGATCGGACATCTGCGTGTCCATCCCTCCCATCTCTCCTCCCGGCATCGGCACCCACCGCCAGAGAATTGCGACCCACGCACCGAGCGCGATCGCGTACATAACGATGGCGATGAGCGGAAGCTGACGGACGGTGAAACTCCCCCGGCTCGGTTCGTGTGCTGGCATATTCGTGGGGAATGGTGGATGGTGCGTTCAGGTGTTTGCCATCTCGAACTCGCCGAAGTACGAGTTATTACCGCTGACGTCCCACGAGAAGTCGTCGTCGAAGGCGACGGTCGCTTCGGTCGTCTTGCCGGTGTTTGCTTTTTCTTCCGGTTGGATGAACGGGTGCGGGTAGACCGATCCCTGCTCGTCTCCGAAGCCGACGGCGCTGTCAGTTTCGATGGTGACGATCTCGCCGGCACTGAACGAGAGGTGGTCGCCCTCCGTCGAGTAGGAAAACGGCACGACGACGCTGTCTTCGACCGTATCGATCAGCGGCGCGGCGGCTTCGAACAATCCGCCAGCCTGTCCGGAGAATATCTGTTCGAGCGCGTCCGCCTGTTCCTCGTCGGCGGCTTCGTCGATAACGAGGACGACGCGCCACCCGCCTTCGAGGAGGACGCCTTCGTCGAAGACGAGCATACCGGCCCCCAGCCCGTCTAATGAGACGTCTCCGTAGGTCCCCTCGCCGATATTCCAGAACCCGGCGAAGGTACATCCACCGTCATCTGCTGGTTCGTACCACAGACACTGGCACGGGACCGAGCAGTTGCACGCTTCGATGAAATTCCCTTTGAGGCTCCAGTCTTGTGTCATTGATCTTCATACTCCTCATACGGACCGCTGTAAGTCATCACCGGCCCGGCTCGCGGTTGCGCCGATATATCGTTACAGGGTCCGTATCACGGCATTCGATGAGACACCACAAGTGGGTAACTGGTGACGCTCTTGCACCTGTTGACATTCGGCCAGACACTGAAATTCGCCGCCGTCGCGGTGAGACAGTTCCGCACTGAGAGAGAGAGTATTGTCGGCGTACATAATCTCTCCACGACGAACCGAGACACCGTGCCGAAATCGGGATTGGAAGCCGCCGATCGGCGACGATAATCCCCATGAATGATTCGTTCAATGAATGTCGGCCCAACCACGGCCCAGATCGCGATTACGACGGCACATCGGTACAGCGGTCCGTATGGGGCCCAATAGTTTTCATGACTCTTTGCGTACTTGTAACATGGATATAGATGGCATGCCACGCCGAACCCCGGACTCACCGATCGGTGACGTCGCGTATCTCTCGCGCTCAGAACACCGCATCCCGGCACTCGTCGCGCTGGCAGAGCGTCCCCGGAGTCGCTCCGAACTCTGTGAGATG